>Ga0105238_10007461_pt1 | contig 10956 bp, 9 predicted proteins | sample KBSC34metaG_FD_81526 | JGI IMG/M metagenome (GOLD analysis project Ga0105238, IMG submission 81526) | Corn rhizosphere microbial communities from Kellogg Biological Station, Michigan, USA - KBS C3-4 metaG | ecosystem: Host-associated > Plants > Roots > Rhizosphere > Soil | place: Michigan, USA...
ATTGAAACCCTCGATTCCAATATGGCTAAGTCGCCCGCTGCTCCCGCCAAGGTCGCACCTGCGCCAGCGCTAGAAATGACGTCCGCTCCTAGCAGGGATATGAAGGCGCTGCAGAAAGCTGTGGCTGCTTTTGAACATGAGCGTCTACGGAAAGAACGGGAACGTGCCGGCGAGACACGGGCGGAAGCGAAGGCTGCCAAGGCACGGCAAGTTGTAATGCGCTGGGGACGAGGTCAGAGCTCGTCTTCAGGACAAGGTCTGCAAGGCGTGAGATGGAGTTTGACCTGCGGAACTAGCGCCCTTGTCGCCAGTTATGCGACTATGTTCACTCACACCACCCTCAGGAACTATCTGATTTGCAATGCTGCAATCGCCACCGGCCTGATGACAAGCTCGGCATTGGCGGCAGAGACCTTCTATATCGCTCAAGACAGCCAAAGCCATACTTGCACGGTTGTTGCGGCAAAGCCTGACGGAAGGGTACTCATCGATATTGGGGGCGGGGCCCTTGAGACGCAGGAGGTCGCGTTGCAAAAGCTGTCTTCTCTTCCAAATTGCGTTGGTTCTGCATTGAGTTATGAACCATCGAAGAATGGACTAGAGGACTATACGCCGTAGTCACTTTCGCCGTCCCACTCTCGCCAAGCGTCACCAATCCAATCAAGCTTCAACTCGGGGCGAAGCCGCTAGCAAATACAAGCGGAGCTGGAGACCAGGCGCGCTCCCCCCTGATGACAGCTGCATTTTCTGTGTTATAGGGAAACGCGGACAATCCAAGAACCCCTTTTTCAGTGTTGATCTTGGAAAAACATGTTGTCGCCGACATAGTTGTTGAATTCTAGGTACCTGTGTAGCCCGCTGACATTCAATGCTCCTCCGATGCAGATTCATCTGCGTCATCTTCTTCAATTTCGGACAATTCTCGATTCCTCGCTACGATGGAAAAGTCAGAAAATGGCAGATTGCTAACGCTCGGCGAGCCGTCACCGGCAAATTTGTTCACCACTCCGTTCTTGTCGGGAACGGTCACCCGGATGTGGGCGGCGTCAACAGTCCGATTGGCTTCGATCCACATGGGAAAGTAGTCGAACGTGACAGTATCGCCCGGAGGGCCGGCCGATGTGGTTTCCATATATGCAGACGCGGTCTGATAATCGCCGTACCAATAGTGCGCGTTAGGGTCCAAAGCCCAAGTCGCGGTCTGTCCGTTTTGTCGGCTTATGATGAAGTCATCGCTAAATTCCGCTCTATTAAAAATAAACCGTCCGCGCACGAGAGCGGTCTTCGTCGCAAGGTCAAATTCGCTCCAGTACAAGAGCACTGGCCCTATGCCGAGATCTATCGCTACCAGATGCATCATAAAATTGTCGGGCTGGTCGCTAGCAGGCAAAATGGGCGGAAGTTCTGCGAACTTTTCGACGGAGTGGTCGTAGAGAAAGACTCGGTAGCCACTATTCACATTGCTCGACGCTCGCGTCATCTGCACGGGCTCGGCGATCAGGGTGCGCTTTGTGCCCGGTACATGTGTTAGGATCACGTGACCCCAAATGTTTCCGTAGGTGGCGTCCAGTGCCCCTGCACCGGCTGTCTTCAGTCCACCTTGTCCCGCGTTGGGCACGACCTGAGCCGTGGATGCGACGTCGAGTGTGCCGTTTTGCTGCCGTGTTCCAACCGAGACACCGGGCCCGACCGCGAAATCAACGTTTTGGCCGTGGTCCACAAAGCTCCGTCGCCATGCTGCCTTGGGAAACGTTGCGACAAACTTCCACGTGAGCCCCTTGTCTGCTGATTCAAAAACGAGACTCTTGTCAATGCGCTTGTTGGTCAAAACAAAAGCATCGTGGACGTTCGGGTCGGGCATGTACCCGACGCATTGATTTACAATGATAACGCGTTCCCGATCAGCAGTGACGCGCGCGCTGATCCCGTCAGAACCACCCATGTCCAGCGGGTGATGCGCATCCGGATTCCATTCGGGACGCTGCGGCCACGCGCATGAGCCGTCGCCATAGTCAGCCGTTTCGATTAATGAGGCGAAGCTGAATGTTGTGCCACAATCCGTAGAGCGCCAAATCCCTATGGCGGTGCGGGCTCCGGGTCCGAAGTCGCCAGAATTTTTGTTATCACGGTAAGTGTCGTCAAACCACTGAGGTTTCGGGCTGATGGGCGCCTTCGATGACACCATATCGATAAGCAGGACTGTTCCGTCTTTCAGCGACACCAGATCATGATCGGTGCCCATCGTAAAATATTGGGCATTAGGCATCCCGCCGAAGGTGGCCTTTCCCGTATTACCGTCTAGGTCGGTCAAGTCGCGCCAAACCACTGCCCCGTCCGGATAAGGGGTTCTCCTGACCAGAAAGTCGTTCGAAACAAGCAGCCTGCCAGCAGGGCATTTTAGATTGATGTTGGGAGCAATCACCGTCGACTGGGCTTCGCCAGCCTTCATCGCAAATATGATCTTGTCTGAAATCGACAAAGTGGCATCCGCTAAAACCTGATTCGAAGGAATGCAAAGTGCGAAAATTAGAACAGACAGGCAGCGGATCAGATTCATGTCTCAGTTCCAGCGTTACTCACACGGCATACTATGGGCCGCCGGGGCCTCTAGCGCTGTGCACAGAGATGCACGAGATCGCATCCGATAGAATGTGTTAGATCCAGACAAACCGCGCAGCAGATGGCGATCACAACCACCGCAAGTAACGCTGGAATGCCAGTCGCAGTCACCTGAATTTTTCGCCATTTGACGGTAAATGATGGGGAATTTCTCATCCGGAATCTCTTACGATAATAAAGCTATCATAGGAATATATGTTACAATTGCCGAGATGTCGAGTCTTACTTGATGTTCGAGCCGCGCGAACGCTCAACAGCTTCGGGGGATTTACTGCGAAATGGACCGAGAGTTGGAATCCGTGCACGTCCGTATATTTCCAAATCAATTGATTTGGATATGCTTTACGACATAGGTGCCGGCGATTCCGTCGTACACTCCCCTGCCCGGCTTCTTCTATGGAAAGAGAACGCTAAGAATGTCGGAGGCTGCTAATTGCTTGAGACCCTCATTGTAGTCACGCAGCGGATCCAGAACCGTTTCCAGAAAGCGGTGAACGGATCTGTGGTTTGGCCCCGTGGCGTCTGACTGATTTATTTTTCCGCCTGCATCTAGGTAAGATTGGAAAACATCTTCGAGGAAAATCAGCAACTCTGGATGACGAAACTTCCTGAGCAGTTTCTTGTTTGAACGGATTCGAGACTTGACCCGTTCCAAAGCAGCCGAGATTACGTTTTCTGCGAGAGTTAAATGCTCGAATACAATGGGCTGATCGGATGTATCGTTCGCTTGAGATGTTGCGTAGGAACCCAATGCGCGGCCCCATTCCATCAGCCGCTTTCTAAGGCGCTGATCCTCAAGCAACTCAATCCGATTTCGCACCATGAGAGCCTTGGCTTTCGCCAGGTAATCGCCTCTCAGTAAATCTTCTGCGTAATTTTCTAGCTCCTTGAGCCACAATCCGATCAGATGATCGTCGCTAAGGGTGATTTGGTCCGAATCGACTTTTGTAACCAGATCTACCGCCTCAGGAAACTTCTGTAGGTACCGCAATCGGATATTTCGCTGCCGCAGATGGGTGTCGCGCAAGCCCTTAGAAATGTGCCTTATCACACTTGCATAAATGGAAACCCGCTGTTCAGGTGAATAGGTGAAACGGCTCTCTAAGCTATTCATCGCCCCGACAATCTTTCGGTGTGAAGTCCATTGAATTTTGTCCGTCTGGATTTACAGTTCCGTCTCAATTCATCGATGAATTGGTCGTGGTTGTAAAGCTCTGTGGGTACGGTACCATTTTCTGCCGGTCAATCGACCGCGCAAACCACCACATGTGGCTAATCACCACTTTTGCCATCAGTTTAAAGCTGGAACCCGTACCTGCACTCGCATCGTATTATGTCGTGGTGCCAATTTGCTACCTGTCTTCGCGCTGCGCGAGTGGAGATAAGATCAAGAGTATTGAGGCTGTCGAAGGATATGCCGCTAAAACGTTTTTGAAATCGCATCGAATTCAATCGCCTCAAGTCTCCCACGTTGGCTTCAGGGCTGACCTCTGAAACTGTTTTCCGGCAGACCCGGAATTGTCACGTCAATCGCAAAGAGGCTGCCGGATAGGCGTTCATTAGCGCCTTGCGGACCGGCAGCGGTGGTGATGAACAGGGTTTTCCTCTCTTGGCCGCCGAAGCAGCAGGTCGTGACATTGCTGACCGGTATGCTGATGACTTCCCTCACGCTGCCATCGGGGGCGACGCATAGAACGCTGCCACCGCCTAAACGGCAGTTCCAGAGATTGCCTTCGCTATCCATGGCGGAGCCGTCGGGCGAGCCACGGGGATCACCGGAGAAGAACGAGATTTCGTCGGCGATGCTGCCGTTGGCTTGGTCATAGCTGTAGCGATAGATGACGTTTTCTAGTGTGTCGCCCGAGTAGAAGCTTTTGCCATCTGGACTCCAGCACAACGTGTTGGAGATTCCGAGCCCTTCACGCCAGACTGTTACTTTGCCATCGATTGCCAAACAAAACATTTTGCCCAGACCCTTGCCGGCCTCAAGCAATGCACCATCTGAGGCGATGTTGTTCTTCATCGAACCGACCCAAAAATTTCCGGCTGGGTCGCTGCGGCCATCATTGAAGCGGACCTCCGGAGAACCGTCGAGCACGAAACCATGTGGCTTGCGTTCATCGGTAACGGGGTTCCAGTAGATCAGATGTGAAGCAAGAGCCACCAGCAGCCATTGAGAATTACGGATGAGCGAGAGAGCAACCGGCGGCTCCTCGAAGTGCCATGAGCGCGTTGTGCCACTAGCAAGGTCATAGCGATGGACAAGGAATCGCAACAGGTCGGTCCAGTAAAGGGCCTGCTGCTCTTCATGCCACATTGCGGCCTCACCACACCGATCGCCGACTGGTGCGAGGCAGTGGAGTGAAGAGAGATCTGCGGTACTCATTCGGCGGCTTTCGTTACGGCACCGTGGCACGCAGGCCCCAGCGCATTGGCATTTTGCACCAAGGCCCGCATATAGCCGAGCGCAAACGCTTTCCCAGCATGCCAAGAAGCGGCGCAATTCATCGCGGGGGTGTGATCCGGGATGAGTACACCCTGATAATTCTCGTCGCGCAGGATGCGGACGATCTCAGCCATGTCAATGTCGCCGTCGTCGACAAAAGACTCGACGTAACGGGGCATCTTGCCTTTTACATTGCGAAAGTGGATGTAACCGATCCGTCCGGAGCGCGCAAAGCGGCGGACGTGATCATAGATATCGCCACCCGGCATTTCCTGCAGGGTGCCAAGGCAGAGCTCAAGGCCATTGGATGCAGAGGGCGCGATCGCCATGAGGCGATCATATTTCTCCGGACGGTTGATCAGGCGCGCCGTGCCGCGCAACTCTTCTGCCGGCGGATCGTCGGGATGGGCTGCCAGCATGACGCCTGCCTTTTCAGCTACAGGCACCAGTTCCGCGAGAAAACGTGAGAGCCGATCCCACATCTGGTCGGAGCTGGCTGTGATCGGCCCAGCGCCAGCCACGGCCTTGCGGTATCGCATGTTCCACACCATGCCGTCGGCGATCGGCATGTCCACGTCACGCGGCTCGATGCCGAAGCCGACCGACTCTGCATTGCCACGTGCATAAGGTCCACGGGTCCAGCCGAAAACGCCCGCCAGAGAGAAGTTGTAGCCGATGCAGGGAATACCAGCGCGGCCGGCGTCGCGCACCAATTGCTTCATGCCTTCCATCTGAACTGCGCGCTGCGGCCCATCGAGGAGAATGTCGGACCAGAACTTCGGGGAAAAATTCTCGATCCCCGCCAATTCCAGCCCGGCGGCGCGCACCCCTTTGACCAGGTTGGATAGCTCTTCAAAGCTCCACCATTCATCGTGCGAGCAATCGCCCCATCCTTCGGCATCGCCGCTGGAAATTTTCGGATCTTTGCCGGCGAAATAATTGGTGAGGTGTGCAACGATGTGGGTGGCCCCCGCCTGCACTGCGAATTGATAATTGTTGGCGTTCAGTTGCTCGCGATAGAGGCCCAGCCCAATCTTCATAGGCGCTATTCTCCCGCTGCCTTGAGAAATTTCTCCAGCTCGCGCGGGTCCATGCGGACGACATGGCCATTCTCGGGATAGGCCCCGGAGGCCACGTCGTCACGGAATTCGGCGAACGCCTTCACACGTTCTGCCTGCAACCGGTCATATTCAGCGGCAAAGTTGCGATAGGCCTTGGAATGGCGCGGGAAATGGCCGCGGTTCTCGCCGAGGATATCTTCGGAAAATAGATATTGAGCATCGCAGCCGGGCCCTGCCCCCATGGACCACAGGAGGATGCCCACCTTTTTGTTTATGACGGTAGCCACTTCCTGCGGCACGACTTCGATCTCGACGGCGAAAGCACCTGCTGCTTCATAGGCGCGGATTTCTTCGAGCAGAGCTATCGCACCCTCTGCAGTCTTACCGACAGCTTTCATGCCACCAGTCCAGGTGGCGCGACTGGGCACGAGGCCGACATGACCGACCACCGGTATGTGCTCGCGGGCTGCGTGCGCGACCGTGCCAAGCCCGCCGGAACAATAGACGGCATCGGCGCCTCCCAACATCATCTTGCAGGCCCAACGTAGATAATCATCACGGCTGCCGGCTTCGAGATGGGTGATGCCGGTCATAGAGAACAAGGTGGGCGCAACTGCACGGTAGCGTGGATGGGTGACGATTTCCTGTGGGACAGAGACGATGTCGATGCCCGCCGCTTCGGCAGCGGCGGCCTGATCGAGATCCATCGTGCGTAGCATCGTGCGCTGCCCGTTGCCTTTAAGCGCGCGCAAGTCAGCAACGGTCGGCTTCTTTCTGGTCATCTTACACACCCGGTCTGGAGACATTGAGATTGTGGAATTCTTCGCGGTAGGGTCGCGCGGTTGGCGGCAGTTCCTTCCGGTAGGCATATTCCGGGTCGGTCTTTTGCCGGCGCAGCGAGCCGAGTACTTCGCGATAGCCATCCCAGATCGAACTATTAGGCGGCGGCAGGTCTCCCTTGATCAACTCATGCAGCTTGGGCAAAGCGTGATAGGGCACCATCGGGAACATGTGATGTTCCACATGATAGTTCATGTTCCAATAGATGTAGCGGCTGAGCGGGTTCATATAAACAGTCCGCGTATTCAGCCGGTGGTCGAGCACATTGTCGGCCAGGCCCGCATGCTGCAGATGCCCGGTCATTACCATGTGCCAACTGCCGTAAATGCGCGGGAAGCCGATCAGGAACAGTGGCAGCCATGAGCGCATTGCGATGGCGGTGATGATAGTGAGCGCATAGATCGCCAGATGGATTCGCGCGACATTGCAGGCCTTGCTCCATTCGCTTTCCGGAATGAAATCTTTCTCATCCGGTGTAAGATTGCCGAGTGCATTTCGCGTCAGGGTCTGCAGCGATTTGAACGTGCCAATCACATCGAACACGGCGAGAAAATTCATCAACGTCCTGGGCGGGCGCATCCAGGCGATTTCGATGTCGCGGCCCACAATATAGGTATCGGTGTGATGGCGCGCGTGACTCCATCGCCAGGTGACCGGATTGCGCATCACCATGAAGCTGGCGATATTGTAAATCACATCGTTCATCCACGGCGTGGCGAAGGCAGTGCCATGGCCGCATTCGTGCCAGCGGCTGTCACAGGAAGACCCGTAGATCACGCCATAGACAAGGAAAAAGGGCACACAGGCCCACGTGCCCCAAAAGTGGATACCACCCCACGCACAACCGAACAGCAAAGCAAACCATATGATGGTGTCGCGCAGCGCTGGCCCGTCGCTGCGCTTCATCAGGCCTTTCATCACCGGACGCGGCACATCCGAGTGATACCACTCGGCCGACGCCAGCCCGATCTCGACGGCGCGCTTGCTGTCTGCACCGACCAGGCTGTAATCGCGCTCACCGACGGGAATTGCTGTTGCTGTCATGACTGCATCTCCTTCATCTGTTTCATCACCAGCCGCCGTCGACGCCGATATTTTGGCCCGAGATCATCCGCGCAGCGTCGGACGATAGAAATACCGCCAGCCTGGCGATGTCCTCTGGCATGATCCGCGCCTTCACGCTTTGGCCCTTGAGGATGAACTGGTTGTATTCTGCCAGCCTGTCGGCAAAGACGCGGTTCTCTGCTTCTGATGCGACAGCGCCTGGTGCAATGGCATTTACAGTGATGCCGTGCTTGCCCAACTCGCGGGCTAACCCCTTGGTGAGGCCAAGGGCGGCGCCCTTTGATGCTAGATAAGGCACGAAGCCATCCCATTGGCCATTTAACGTCACCGACGTCATGTTGATCACCCGACCCCAGCCTTTGGCTTTCATGTGGGGCGTGCAGGCCTGCACGAGCGCAAAGCCGGCTGAGGAATTGACCCGCACCTGCTCTTCATATTCCTCAAGGCTGAATTCTTCGAAGGGCTTATTGATAATCAAAGCCGCGTTGTTGACCAGAATATCGAACGAGCCCGCATCGGAAACTGCGGCTTGGAAAGCAGACAGGTTGCTGAGGTCAACGCCCAGCCAGCCATGACCATGAGGCGGCTTTCCATCCGGTCGATCAAGCACGGTGATGCGCGCGCCAGCCGCGCTGAACATTGCCACGAGTGCTGTGCCTATGGTGCCCAAACCGCCGGTGATAAGCGCATGTTTGCCGGACAAGTCGATCTTCACGTCAGAGCTTCTCCGAAACTTCCTCGATAGAGGTTTCGCTCACCGGCTTGTCGAGCACGATCTGCCCGAGGGCCATGGCGACAATCCGGTCACAGCATGCAAAGACATGATGCATGTTGTGGCTGATGAAGATTGAAGTGACGCCTTGTGCTTTCAGGCCCTTCACAAACCCGATCACCTTGGATGTTTCCTTCACCGAGAGATGGTTGGTCGGCTCGTCGAGGATCATTACCTTCGATTTGAAATGCATGGCGCGGGCAATGGCTACACCCTGGCGCTGGCCGCCCGAGAGCTCTCCCACCAGTGCATCTGGAGAGCGCAGATGCAGGTCCACATCGGCAATGGCCTTGACCGAGTCGTCACGCATCTTCTTCTCGTCAAGAATGCCGAAGCCGCCGATGGACCATTTCAACGGCTCGCGCCCCACAAAGACGTTGCGCGAAATAGTCATCAGGGGAACCATGGAATTGTATTGATAAATCGTCTCGATCCCGAGGCGCATCGAATCTTTCGGATTGCGGATGTCGACCTGTTTTCCGTCTAGCAGAATTTCTCCTTGGTCCTGCCGGTGCAGGCCGGAGAGGATGTTGATCAGGGTGGATTTGCCGGCACCGTTGTCGCCGACGAGGCCCAGCGCCTCACCCTTTTCAACTTTTAGGCTCACCCCCTTGAGGGCGTGCACGCCGGAATACCATTTGTGCAGATCGCGGGTTTCGATAATAGGCGTCGTCATTTCGTGTGGGTCTCCACTTTCATCGCGCGGCCGCGGCGACGCAGCCACGCATTGCCGACGACGGCAAAGATGGTCAGCGCGCCGACAGCGAATTTGAACCAATTTGCGTCGATCTGGCTCATCACCATGCCGTTGTCGATGACGCGGATCAGGGTTGCGCCGATCAGGCCACCGACAATCGAACCGACACCGCCCCCGAGGGATGTGCCGCCAATCACCGCCGCGGCCACAGCCTGCAGTTCCATGCCCTCCCCGATCGACGGCAGGAAGGAATTGAGGCGAAGCGATTGAATGGTTCCGGCGAGTCCTGCCAGAACCGAACAGATCATGAAGCAAGCGATTTTGACGCGTCCGCTCGGGATACCCATCGCGGCAGCGGCGGGTAGGTAGCCGCCCGTGGCGCGTACCCAGTTGCCGAAATTGGTCTTGGTCAGGAGCAAGCTGATCAGCACGGCGATCACCACGAACCAGATGACCGAGGCGCGGATCACCCCGCCGCCGTCGACGAAGCCGACGAAGATCCAGCTTGGCACCTCGCCCGGCTTGATGCGGGGCGGAAAGCCGCCGGAGATAACCACGGTCATGGAACGGGCCATGAAGAGCATGCCCAGCGTGGTGATGAACGATGGGATTTCAAATCTGATCGTGATCCAGCCATTGATGAAGCCGATTGCCGCACACAATGCGACACCTGCCAGCATGGCGAGCCAGAAAGGCCAGCCTGCCACCGTCAGCACAGCAACACTCATCGGCATTAAGGCGAAGACCGAGCCGACAGAAAGATCGAATTCACCGCAGATCATCAGTAGCGTGACGCCAACGGCTGCAAGGGCCGTTTCCGGCAGAAGGCCCAGAATGCCACGAACATTGTTGATGGAAAGAAAAATGCCGTTCGACCTGATCTGGAAGAGAAGAACAAGGAGCACAAGCAGCATGGCGCTGGCGAGCTCAGGTTTCTGCAGTGCAAGTTTGACGAGACGGCGCATCAAGTATTCCCTTTGGTAAGCTGAGACTGGCGCGGGCGATGCCCGCGCCAGATTGTAAGTCTTAGCGCACGCCCTTTTCAGACAAGGCGCGTACGGCGGCCACGTCTTTCGGGAAAACAAGGGCGTTGCCTGTATTGATATCGGCTGGGGATAGGCCCACGGTTTTGGCCAGATACGCTTCCATGACCGGCATGAAGCCCTGCTCATAGGGCTGCTGGTCGACTTCCACTTGGATGTAGCCTGAGTCCATCGCGTCCAGCACGACCGGCACGAGGTCGAAACCACCGAGCAGAACTTTGCCCGGCGCAATCCCACGGTCCTTTAGCACACCGGCGACGCCCGCATGCCAAAAGCCGGTATCGAAATACGCATTGGTGTTCGGATGCGCGGCGAGATAAGCGCCGACGCGGTCGGAAGTCACGGCAAGATCGGTGCCCGAGTCGATCTTTTCATAGGTAATCTTGCGGCTCGTATTGGCCTTGATCTGTTCG
>Ga0105238_10007466_pt1 | contig 10950 bp, 11 predicted proteins | sample KBSC34metaG_FD_81526 | JGI IMG/M metagenome (GOLD analysis project Ga0105238, IMG submission 81526) | Corn rhizosphere microbial communities from Kellogg Biological Station, Michigan, USA - KBS C3-4 metaG | ecosystem: Host-associated > Plants > Roots > Rhizosphere > Soil | place: Michigan, USA...
AATGAGCGGCAGCTGCCCGCCAGGTCATTGACCGAAGGTGGCGGACAGGGTGTCTCTATCCGCCATACTCCTACCGGTAACAACCCGTAATTTTTTCGGCTAAATTTCAACGATTTTCTTCCTTCCATCGAAACGACAGATAACAGCTTGTAACGTCAAATCACAGCCATTACGATGGGTGTGAAGATGGGAAGCGGAGTTTGGCGGACACATGCCGAAGCAAGCCAAGGCGCTGGGTGCCCTTGCGGTTAAAAACCTCAGTGAGCCGGGGTTGCATTTTGTCGGCGAGGTCCCGGGGTTGGCGTTGCAGGTGCTTCCGTCCGGAGCGCGCACGTGGATCCTTCGGCTTACGATAGGCGACAAACGTAGAGATATGGGGCTAGGCGGCTACCCCGAGGTGCCGTTGGCTGACGCCCGTACACTCGCCCGGCAGGCCCGTCAGAAGGTCCGGGAAGGCATCGATCCCATAGAACAACGCAAGGCGGCTCGTAGTGCGCTGCTATCCGCCAACGCGAAGGTGATGACCTTCAAATCGGCGGCCGAAGCATTCATTGCTGATCAAAGAGCTGCATGGAAGAACCCAAAACACCGTGCTCAATGGGAAGGCACGCTGAGAGCCTACGCTTACCCCACCTTAGGTGAGTTGTCCGTTGCTGATGTGGGGCTGGCGCATGTGCTCGACGTGCTGCGACCAATTTGGACGGCCAAGCCGGAGACAGCAAGCCGCCTACGTGGCAGGATCGAAGCAGTGCTCGATTGGTCGACGGCCTCGGGATATCGGGAAGGTCTTAATCCGGCCCGCTGGCGAGGTCATCTCGACAAACTGCTAGCGAAACCGAGCAAGCTTAAGGCCGAGAAGAACCGCCAGGCTGGCCGGGACGGTCACCATGCAGCAATGGTCGTCGCTGAAATAGCGTCATTTATGGCGCGGCTTCGGGCAGCTGAGGGGGGAGCGGCGAGGGCCCTAGAGTTTGCCATCCTTACGGCCGCGCGATCGGGGGAAGTTCGCGGTGCAACTTGGTCTGAGATCGACCAGGCGGCCGGCATTTGGACGATACCCGCAAACAGAATGAAGGCCGGCAAAGAGCATCGCGTCCCATTGTCAAAAGCCGCCCTTGCACTGCTTGCAAGCCTGCCGCGGATGGCCGGGAATAATCTGATCTTCCCCGCGCCCCGAGGAAGCGCATTTAGTGATATGGCGATGACTAAGGTCCTGCGTCGCATGAACGTGTCGGTAACTGCGCACGGCTTCCGATCCACCTTTCGAGACTGGGTTTCGGAGCGAACCAGCTATCCTGGCGACATGGCTGAAATGGCGCTTGCTCATGCCATAGGCTCGAAGGTGGAGGCAGCCTATCGCCGCGGCGACATGTTCGAACGCCGGCGAAAGATGATGGATGATTGGGCGCGATTTCTGGCCAGATCTCCCCAATCCGGATCGGTGGTGCCGCTTCGGAGACAGGCGTGAACCACACGCTACCGCCGCCAGGCCGTTTGAATGGGTAGACCTCCCCGGTGGATGGCCAATGCCTACCCGATGCCGGCGGGGCTCACTCCTCTTCCGATCGACGAAGCAGCTTGGCACAGCATTGAACATGCGTTGAATGCCACGCTGAGCCAATCAGAGCGTGGTGCACTTCTTACGATCGCTTCGCGTTATATGGCAGCGCGTAGCATCGAGCTTTCTCCGCCGCTGGCGACCGATGCGCTCGATCACCTCCGACGGGTAGAGGAGGCCGCAGAGCTACTTCAAGATGCCTTGCAGGCATTATTGGAAGGGGAAGGAGCGCCATACCGCGTTGCACGTCTGTTCGATTATCGTTTGCGAGACATGTACATCGCAGGTGAAGTTCCGGCAAATCTTGCCGCGCTGTTCTATATTGCCGACGCGCCAAAAACGCTGCTCGCCGCAGCAGCGCGCGTGCGGGAGAACTTGTTCAACACGTCAGCGCTTCGCGGTGTGGACGGTAAGCCCGTGAATGAAATCGAGACCACGACCCCGCGATTTGCTCCTTCGATTGATCCCTTTGATCAAGAAGGCACAGTTCCGCCTGACGCCTGGACATGGCTAGTGTGGGCGCTCGCCGACTTTGCCGGAAGCAGGGGCATGGCGATTTCTGCGCGTGGCGACGTGTCGGATCTCGGAAAGATATCGCCATTCGTAACACTGGTTTCCGCGATCCAGCGGGTGTTTCCAGTCGAATTCCGTAAAGGCAACGCTTCCGATGGTGCACTCAGTCGCGAGATTTCTCGCGCCCTTCGAGAGCGTCCGAAGCGTGATAAATAACCCGCGATAAAAAGGCGCTATTTCTCACGAGACAACCGTACGTGCCTCAATGTTATCCCGTGCGACGGGTCAATCGCTTGGGAGCAATAGAGGTGACGAAAACCGATCAAGAGGCATTGCGGCAGTTCGATCAGCTGCCGGATAGCGCGTTCGTGCGGATGCCGGTGGTCACGGCCTTACAAGGGAGCGTGCCTCCGCAGACGATATACAGATGGATCAAGGAGGGCCGACACCCTGCTCCGGTCAAGCTCGGCGCGCAAATGTCGGCGTGGACGGTAGGGAGCTTGCGGCGTCACTTCGCTGAGATTGCATCAAAAGCAGCTGCCTAGCTGCGGATAGTGATGTCGAGATGGTGCAGATCCTACGCTTTCCCGTTGAACGCAGACGACTGTCAGTCCTGCCTCGATCTCCATCGGAGCGGTTAGTTCGAGCCCAATTAGAGGCTCACCTGCGCGGCGGGGTTTCATGGGTTGCCTCGCCTCTGTTCGACGACCTGCCGCAAGGGGAGACGGCATGACGATACTCCTCTACCTTTGCCGATACCTAGTACGCATCCAGACCGGTGCGACCGCAGCTGCGTCAAAGGCGCCCGGCAATCAGATTGGGCAGCCGGTATGAGCATCCGTCTGATGACCGCGGCATGGGAGGTCGAGCTTCCCGACAGCGAGAAGTTGGTTCTCCTGGCGCTCGCGGACTGCGCCAACGATGGCGGTGAGTGCTGGCCCTCCATGCGTAACCTATCCAAGAAATGCAGCAAATCGGATCGTACCGTCCAGGCTGCAATTAAAGAGCTGGCGGCAAAGGGGCATCTCACCCGAAAAGAAACGCCCGGCCGGGGCTGTCGCTACATCGTGCACCCCCGAAGGGATTTCGCCCCCGAAGACGCTTCACCCCCGAAGCGGTTGACGCCAACCCCCGAAACGGCTTCGGACAAACCATCAAGAACCATCACCTCTTCAACAGCTAAAGCTGTTTCAGATCGCGCGAGGCCAAAAGTTCACGTTCCTGATTGGGTGCCGATCGAAGCGTGGAATGCCTTCACCGAGATGCGCCGAAGGGGCCGTAATCCTTTCACCGGGCATGCTGAGAAGCTTGCGTTAGCTAAACTCGAGCAGCTGCGAGATGCAGGCAATGATCCGGCGGACGTCCTGAACCAATCGATTCTGCGTGGCTACTCCGGATTGTTCGAGATTCGCTCCGGCGCGCCAAGTGGTTGGCACAGCAGACCCAGTGCCTGGACGGCGCGCCCAGAGCCAATCTCAACACGTACCGCGCCAATTTCCTCCGCGGAATGTAGGGATCTCGCTGATCGGATGGAGCGGATCGGCAAGCCCGAGCTAGCGGCAGAGTATCGCTCGAAGGCCAACAGATGCGACACGGCAGCGCCGCTCGTGCCGGTCGTCATTCCAGGTCATCTTCAGTCAGGAGCAGCTGAATGATCGAGGATGTTGATCGCTATTGGGGGCCGCCGATTGGTTTTCTTCACGCGCGAGAAGCGGAACGGCAGGACAGGCTAAAGGCATACGAGATTGCCGAGGCAAACCGCGACCTTGAGCGTATCGGTGCACGATGTCGCTTCGGCCCCGACGGCAAGGTGCGGCCGCTCGAGCGCGCGTGCGAAGCATGAGCGAGGGTGGGGGGCCAGCAGCGGTGGATGGCAGCCTTCCGGGGGGTAGGGGGTTTAATTTCCACACACGCCAACGCGTGCAACCGCATGGATCGGCACGCGGAGATTTTTTTTCTGACGAAAAAAATCGAGGACCTTTGGAACCGGTAATAGAAAATAAATCGGAAGGCATTTTCCTGCTATTTCAAAGGCATATTTTTTTACTATCGAGTTTTTTCCCAATAAAAAAATTCCTCGTTCCGGGGGGCACCGTTTGACCGGGCTGGCTCCTCCGCTTGCGTGCATGCCAGCACCAACTCCCGGTACCAGGATCGAGGATTGGCGAGCGGCCATCGCGGCGCTGCCGATCCAAATGCGCGTTGAGCTGGCTGAGCTGTTCAAACCCTATGCGCTGCGGAGCGCCTGGATTGCTCAGCGCGACGATTTACTCTGTCTGATGGCGGTGGGCCGAAATGGCGATACCAAGGCGCTGGCGGAGATCGTGGCGACAGACCTCCTTCGATACGCGACCTCGGCCTGGAGCTTCGATCGTCATCGCGCAGAGCCGCACAATCGAGCGCATTCCGTCGCGCACCAGGTTCTCCGCCTGACGAACGGGGCCGTGCCGGCGGCTGCGACGATCCGGAAAATATTTGGCCAGCGCCTTTCTCGTGCCGTGCGCAAAAAGTCCCGAGGAAATGAGCACGCGATTGCCAAATAATCCTCTCATCGAAGGGAGATGAACGTGAATGCCATGGCAAAGATCGGCATGAAACTCGATAAGGTGAAGCGCGCCGAAGCAGCGTTGGCGAAGCTCAATGCGGAGGGTGCCGCGCTCGCTGACGAGATCATGAGTCTGCAGGCGCGTGAGGACGATACCGAGGATCCTACAGAAATGGCATCGGTGATGGCGGAGACGCGCGCCGCTCGCAATCGTCTGAGAAAGCTTGATGCAAAGATCGCCGATGCCCGTCAGCGCTTGGCAATCGTGACGGCCGAAAGGCGTGAGGCCCTTCGAGTGGATCTTGTTGCGGCATTCTTGCCGGCAGCGCTCGATTTCCTTGCAAGGGCTCAGGCCGCACGCGAGGCGTTTTCCCGCCTGGTGGCTTCACGTGAGGCCGTTCTCTCCGCCGGATTTGAGTCGGACTATCGGAGCCTTCCCATTCCGCCTGCGATAGGCAATGCTCCGCTACTCGCGGTCGACCTGTTGTCCCAATTCGAGGATGGTCTCCGCCCTATCCAGCGTCCCCACGCTGACCGCCGCCGAAGCCTTCGCATCTTGAACGGCAATTATGATCATCCGACGCTCGGTACCTTTCAGCAAGGGGATGCCGTTGCAATGACGCCGGAGCAGGGTGGCCGCTATGTGGCATCTGGCCGCGCCGCATGGGTGCAGGAAGAGCAAGATTCTGGTAGCTCCGCGGTATCATCTTCGGCCGTTGATCTTCCGCACGCTCCGATGCCGCCAAGGGCCAAGCGGCCGCCCCTTCGTGAAATCGCCGGTGAAGGCGAGCGATTGTTTCACCTGATCCGCGGCACACTTGATCATCCACGGAAAGGTCAGATGCAGGCCGGGGATGTCGTCGCCCTGACTTTCGAAGAGGCAGAGCCGCTTCTTCGAAATGGCGCGGGCGATTGGATCAGCGACGAGGAGATATTGCGCATCGATGCAGCTGCGGACCTCGGCCCAACAAAGGAGATCGCAGAATGAGCGGTGTTGGCCCGATACAGGTAGGAATCGCTGACCCCAACGGCACGGCGACGCCCATTTTCGCTGACCCCGGCCTGGCACCGTTTACCGCGTTGCCCAAGAGAGTGACGCTCACGAAGGATTGGAAGCAAAGTCTTCCGCCGGGGTGGCCCGCCGATCCGGGTCAAACCGGCGTCCATGCGGCGGGCCATGCATATCCACGCGCCATCCCTTCCGGGACCGTGATTACTACCTTTGCTTGCATCGCCAACGCACTGGTTGCGGCGAACGCAGCAACACTGGCTTGATGGGAAATATCCATATGACGACAATGGTTCGCCTTTTCGATGCTTCCACCTCGATGCTCGGACCCGACCGCGTCGAAGCCATCGCGGGCACCTCGAAATTGGCGCGGGACGGCCACATCGTGGAGATGAAAGGGATGGACACGCGAGCGTTCATGCGCTCGGGAACTATCCTATGGAGCCATGACCCCAATGTGCCGGTCGGTACCCCGGCTGCTACGCGGGTCGACGGTGACGGCAATCTGCGAATAACGATCGATTTTGCGCCGATCGGCATGAGTGATCGCGCCGACGAAGTGCGACGGCTGGTCAAAGCAGGCATCATCCGCAATCTCTCGATCGGGTTCGATCCTATCGAATCCAAGCCCCTTGACCCGAAAAATCCGCGCCGCGGCATGCACATCACGCGCTCGGAATTGCTTGAAGTGTCGTTCGTCAGTGTTCCAGCGGATGTGGGCGCTGTTGTGACCGCGCGCGCAGGTATTGGTCCTTCAAGAGGCGGCTTTTTCGCGAGCCTTGACGCACGCGGACAAAGATTTAGCACCGTCTCGAGTGTTCCGGCCCATGTGGGTGCCGTTGTGACCTCGCGCGCAGGCATTGGTCCTTCAAGGGGCGGCTTTTTCGCGAGCCTTAACGCACGCGGACAAACGTTTAGCACCGAGCCTGCCTACAACAAAGCGAACCGAAGCGCGAAGCTCGACCATTTGACGGCCGAGCAGCGGGCCGACTTCGAGGAGCGTCAGCGCGCAGTGCGCCGGCTATCGAGGGTGCCATGGGCGTGATTTTCTTTGGCGTGGAACGGGCTCCTTCGCCAGGCCGTCGCGGCGCGCGCTCCATCGCGTCGCGGCGGCCACCCTTCGGGAAGAACGCCCACGGTGACCATGGATTTTTCATGAAGGGGTGCCGGTAGTCTATGGCGGACAAGCCACTCGTCATAGAGAGCGGGCAGGTCAAGCAACTGCCGTCCGGCACCACTCTACAGACGGACGCCGCAACGGCGGGCGCGGCATCCATCAACTTACCGCACGGCACCGCGCCTACATCGCCCGTCGATGGCGATTGCTGGACGACGACAGCCGGTCTCTTTTGCCGGATCAATGGTACCACGATCGGGCCGCTCGGGGCGCCCGGCGCTGTCGTCTTCAATGAGGTTCCTTCCGGCGCGATCAACGCCAGCAACACGTCCTTCGCGCTCGCACACACGCCGACGTCGGGCATCCAGCTCTATCTCAACGGCGTGCTGCAGCAGCCCGGTTCCGGCAAGGATTACACGCTGTCGGGAGCCACCATCACCATGATAGCCGCGCCGAACACTGGCGACGTCTTGCTCGCCGCATACCAATATTAAAGGGGGTTCCGATGAAGCTTTTTCGGCTGTTTCTTCCGCTGCTTACCCTGGTCGCGTCGCCGCTGCTCGCTCAGAGCCAGGTGAATCTGGCCACGCAGGTGAAAGGCACTCTGCCAGCCCCGAACGGCGGCACTGGCAAGACCAGCCTGACCGCGCATGGCGTCGTGCTCGGCAACGGCACCTCGGCGGCCAACGTTTCGGCAGCGGGCACAAGCGGGCAGCCGTTCCTGTCTGGCGGCGCGAGCGCGGATGGCGCTTATGGGGCGCTCGACCTCTCCACGTCGGCCGTCACCGGCAATCTCGGTGTCTCTCACCTCGGCAGCGGCACCGGGGCATCGTCGTCGACCTATTGGAGGGGCGATGGCACTTGGGCGACGCCGGCTGGCGGCGGCGGTGGCGGCGCGCTCACGCTGATCTCCGAGGTGGTAACATCGGGATCGCAAGCAAGCGTCACATTCTCGTCGATCTCCAGCTCATATCGCGATCTTGAAATCAGGGTACGGGGAAGAAGCACGGGCGCGACCAACGTCGTTGATGTCGGTTTGCAATTCAACAGCGACACCGGCGGAAATTACCAATGGGAGCGCGTTCATTCCTATTCGACCGGCACCAGCTTTACCCAATCCACCGGCCAGACATCGCTTCTCATAGGCAATCTTGACGCAGCAACTGCGACCGCAAATTACGCCGGCGGCATTCACGCGACATTGTTCGATTATCGAGGGACCACTTTCTTCAAGGAAGTGGCGTCGTATTGGGGAAACACCCTTGGCACCGGCAGCTTCAACGTTGGCGCCGGCGTATATGGGGGAGCTTGGGCCAGCACCTCGGCCATCAACGCGGTGAAGGTAATTTTATCGAGCGGTGCCTTCGTCGATGGTTCGGTTGTGAGCCTGTACGGCAGCAACTGACGTGGCCACCGCCAGCCTTAACTTGGGGATAGACTGTGTCGAATAATATCGCCGTCTCGATAACCGCCGACGTCGTCGACCTACAGGCGAAGCGTGCGATCATGTCCGCCGAGCTCAAGGCGGCCACGAAGGATCTGAATGCCTTCGCCAAGGAAGCCGCCAGCACCGGCGCGACCGATCAGCTCCGCGCCGGCATGCTGGCGAGCGCCGAAGCCGCCGAGAAGGCGCGCGCGAAGATCGCGCTGGTCACTCAGGAGATCAAAGAACTCTCGCATGTCGCCGAGCCGTCAAAACACGGCTTCGAGGGGATTACTGCCAGCATCAGCGAGACCGGCGTCCATCTGCGCGAGACCATTGGCCAGTTCGGCGAGTTTCGCGCAGCGCTGGCGGAGGTCGCAGAGGTTTTCATTGCCGCCTTCGCCGTAGAGCGGATTAGCGAATGGGCCGAGCATATGGGGGAGGCCGCCGAGAAGACTAAGCATTTCGCCGAAACTTTTGGAATGACCGTTCCCGAGGTTCAGGGCTTGCAGGCCGCCGCCGCCGAGACGGGCATGGACGTCGATGCGCTCGCCAAGGCGATGGGCATTCTCGACAAGAATGCCGTAACCGCTGCGCACGGCACCGGCGCGGTCGCTCAAGCCTTCAAGGCAGTCGGTATCAGCGCGAACGATGGCCGCACGCAAATGGAGCGCCTGGCAATCGTCGCCGACAAGTTCAAGGATATGGACGACGGCCCACGAAAAGTTGCGCTGGCGATGGAGCTCTTCGGCAAGAGCGGCAAGGACATGATCCCGTTCCTCGATCGAGGATCGGAGGGCATCGCGGAACTCGACCGCAAAACGCAGGAATATTCAGCTGGCGTTCTCGTCGCCAGTGCCGCGAATAAAGGCCTGCGTGACTGGCTGGAGCAGGTCAACGAAAAGGGCGTCGCCCTCGCTGAGTCCACGAACGAAAGCAAGGTCGCCTGGCAGGGCGTATCGAACGTGCTCACGGATACCTTCGCGCCGGTCCTGAAGGAGGCGGCCGACGGCCTGAATTCCATGATCTCTGGCTTCATCGAAAGCTATCGGGAGGGCGGCACGGCGAAGATCGTACTCGACGCGATCACAGGCACGCTCGAAGCGTTTGGCACAGTTGTCAGCACTGTTGCGGCCGCACTGGAGCCGCTTGGCGAAGTGATTGGTTTCCTCTCCGATCACATTGAAACGGTACTGCCGATCGCTGCTGCCCTAGCCACGCTGCTGGCTGGGCCATATGTCAGCGCTGCGATAGCGTCGGCTGTAGCCAGTGTGACGGCGAGTGAAGCCGTGATGGGGCTCGCCGCCGCTTTCGAGATTGATGGGATCATAGGCGCCGTAACCGCGGCCATGACCGGCGTCACCGAGGCCATCGTGGCCGCGACTACCGCGACGATCGAATTCACGGTCGCGCTGCTGGCCAACCCGTTGACGTGGGTCGCGGTAGCGGCTGCCGCTGCCGTCGGCGGCCTCGTCTGGCTCACCGAGCACGTGCATTCCGCAACCGATGCCTTCGACGTGATGAAGGATGGCGTGAAGATCGCCATGGAGGCGATCAAGGCCGACATTCAAATCGCCGGCACCGTCGTCATGACGTTCGGCAAGATCGTCGAGGATGCATTGACCCTCAATTGGGGCGCCATCCAGGGCGATTGGAACGCTGGGCTGGACGCAGTCGTCGCGCGGGTGAAAACGTCGACTGACAGGATCAAATCGCTGGCTGACGATGCAAAGAGCCATCTGTCGTTCGGCTCTGGCATGGATGGGCTCAACTACGACCCGACAGGCGGCAAGGTCGGCTCCCTGCCTGAAGCGAAACCAAAGGGGGGCGGTTTCGACCCAGACCTTACCGCCGGTGGCCATAAGAAGAAGGGACCGTCCATCGCGCAGCAGCTCGACGAAGAGCTGGAAGCGAAGAAGACCGCTTGGGCCATGGAGCAGGACGCGCAGGGCACGTACCAGCAATATTCGCTGCAATCGGAGGCCGATTTCTGGCAGCAATCCCTCAAGCGCACGGATCTGAGCGCGAAGGACAAGCTGGAAGTCGAGCGGAAATATCTCACCGCCCGGCAGGCTCTCATCAAGGAAAAGCAGCAGAAGGAGACCGACGACGCCAAGCAGAGCGAAGCGCTTGCCATGGAGGCGGCCAAGACACAAAACGATCTCGCCCGGCTGGGCATTCAGGCCAAGCTGGATGCGATCGCTGAGGCGCGCAAGCTCGGTACGATCTCGGCAAATCAGGAGGTTCAGCAACAGCGCGACCTAAACTCGCAACTGTATCAGCTCGATGTCGACCTCGAGAATGAGGAATACGCGATCAAGCGTAAGGGCTTGCAAGATCAGCGTGCGATTCTAGGTGAGGATTCTGCCTATTATCGCAGGATTAAGCAGCAGATCGATTTGCTCGAAAAGCAGCATCAGGACAAGATCACCCAGCTCAATGCTCAGGGCAATGCCAAGCGCCTTCAGGATGATCGAAAGGTCTATGAGCAAACGCACAAGCTGCAGCTCGATGCCATCCACAGCCTGAGCCAATCGTGGAGCAGCACGCTCGGCAAGATGCTAACGCTGCAGACCTCGTTCGCGAACGGGATCAAGTCGATGTGGCAGGGGCTGGTCGGCGTAATCGGCGACGCGCTCGGCAATATGATCGAGAAGTGGCTCGAAAAGCAGCTTGCTGCACTCATTCTAGGCCGTACGCAGCAGGCGGTGACTGGCGTCGCCCAGGTAACCTCGAATGCCGCTGTGGCGGCTTCCGGCGCTTACGCGGCCACGGCGATGATCCC
>Ga0105238_10007467_pt1 | contig 10950 bp, 7 predicted proteins | sample KBSC34metaG_FD_81526 | JGI IMG/M metagenome (GOLD analysis project Ga0105238, IMG submission 81526) | Corn rhizosphere microbial communities from Kellogg Biological Station, Michigan, USA - KBS C3-4 metaG | ecosystem: Host-associated > Plants > Roots > Rhizosphere > Soil | place: Michigan, USA...
CCTGCGGTTTCATCCGCAGAAGCTGGTGCAGCATGCCGTCCTTCACTAGTTCCACGCTCAGCGCTAGTAGCAAACCAGTTGAAGCCCGGTTCATCTCGATGGGCTAAACCTTCATTAATCTGCTTGTGATGAAGGCGAACTTGTTCAATTTCATGATCGGTCATGAAAGTCCCCGCGCGGCGGCGGTGACCAGGTCGATCTTCGCCAGGACGATTGCCGCTTTTTGCTGGGCGGTGCGCAAAACCTGCATCGTCTACTTTTACAACGTCGGCTATATCTTCGTTTTGGCGCCTAGCGGGGCGCACTGCGGCAGCTTCAGCGGCGGCTTGCTGGGCTAGAAAGGCGGCGCCTTCTTGGGGTGACATAAACACCGGGTCTAGGTTCTCACCTGGGTTGGCAGGTACTATAGGGGTGTCTGACGCTTCTGGGTGACTGAAGTTTAGTTGGGGGGCTCGGTTGCTCATGATTATTGATTCCTTTACTATGATTTTTCTGTGTTTGTTATTTGATAGGCATATTGTAGCAAAACATTAGCCGTTTGTCAACTATAAACATGCTTATTCGCTTACGTGTCAAATAGCATTTATGGAGTTATTTGGTACACTGTATCTGATGATAGTTTTAGGAATAGAGAGTAGCTGCGACGAAACCGCGGCAGCAATCGTAGAGGACGGACATATCTTACACAGTAATGTGGTGGCCAGCAGCATGAATTTGCATGCGGTGTATGGGGGTGTGGTGCCCGAGATTGCGGCACGGAGCCATCTGGAGGTAGTTACGACTGTTATAAAGCAGGCCCTGGGACAAGCGCACATGGGTTGGGGTGACATTGATGCAATTGCGGTCACCTATGGTGCCGGACTTGGCGGTTCTCTGCTGATTGGGGTTTTGAGCGCTCGGACATTGGCTATTACTAAGGGTAAGCCGTTGTATGCCATTAACCACGTAGAGGGCCATGTGTACGCTAACTTTTTGACTAGCACTTCCCTACCCGGCTATGCATTGCCAGAAAAACAGCCGGAGTTTCCACTGTTGGCGCTTATTGTTAGTGGCGGACACAGTCAATTGGCGCTGTTTCGGGATCATTTTGACTATACGTTACTGGGACAGACGCAGGATGACGCGGTTGGTGAAGCATTCGACAAGGTGGCCAAGATCATTGGCCTCCCCTACCCTGGCGGCCCGAGCGTGAGTAAAAAGGCGCTGGAGGGTGACGCCTACGCCTTTACTTTCCCTAAGGCAAGAATGGTCAGCAAGTACGACTTTAGCTTCAGCGGGCTTAAAACAGCCGTTTTGCGCACTGCCCAGGCGCAGATTGGTGAGGACTTCACCTTTCCAAGCAAAGGTCTACCAGAGCGGCTGAACGAAGCTCAGAAGGCCGACATTGCTGCTAGCTTCCAGCGCATTGCCATGGAAACGGTAGTAGATAAGACCATGGAGGCGTTTGAAGAGTTTGCCCCCAGAACAGTACTGATCGCCGGAGGCGTGGCAGCAAATGGAGAGCTGCGACGCCAGCTAACCGAACGCCTCCCTATTCCCCTCACCTACACCGACTTTAAGCTCTGTACTGATAACGGTGCGATGATTGCTACGTTGGGGTGTTTTACGGCTATGCACGGGCGACCACAGGCTGACCCTTACACCTTGGACATTGCTCCGAACTTGAGTATGTAGTTTTTGGCTGTTACCTCTGTTATTTCACGTGAAAACTGGTGATGGAGCAACTTTATTTACAACCGCTGGCACCTCCGCACGAGGATGTGTTATTTAAACACATCCGAAGCTCAGGACCAGTGCCGCCAGCTACAAGTAAAGTTGCCCGCTAGCACTCGCGTAACAGAGGTGGTATACTAGCGTTATGTTTAAGATTCTGGCAGCAATTGGTTTGGTGCGTAACGCCGGTGGCGGAACAGTAAAAAACGGCGTCCCTCGGGGGCTATAATTTCTCTTTTACCACACGCTTTTACTACTGTTACCTAGGGGGAACTTCTATGCAATTACCTAAAACCTACATACCTGCGAACTACGAGACCGACATTTACGCGCTTTGGGAGAAGGGCGGGGCATTTATGGCCGACCCGACCTCTGACAAAGAGCGATTTTCCATTGCTATGCCACCGCCCAACGAAACCGGCACGCTATCCCTGGGACACGCGCTATTTTTGACACTACAGGACATCACCGCCCGCTATCAGCGTCTGCAAGGAAAGGACGTGCTGTGGCTGCCAGGAACAGACCACGCGGCACTGGCGGTAAACGCCATCATCGAGAAAAAACTAGCCGACGAAGGGACTGATAAGCACGCTGTTGGGCGTGATGCGTTTTTGGAACGAACTCGGGAATTTGTGGCGGCGAGCAGGGGAACCATGCTGGGGCAAATGCGCGCCATGGGTGCTAGCTGTGACTGGTCACGCCTGAAGTACACCTTAGACCCATCTTTGAGTCGCAGCGTGAACGAAGTGTTTACTAAAATGTACGCTGATGGGCTTATTTACAGAGGTCACCGAATAGTAAACTGGGATCCGAACTTGGAAACCAACGTGTCCGACGACGAGGTAGAATATGCCGAAGAAACCACTAAGTTCTATACCTTTAAGTTTGGGCCGTTCCAGATTGGCACGTCACGACCAGAGACAAAATTTGCCGACAAATATGTAGTGATGCACCCGGATGACAAGCGCTACAAAAAGTACAAACACGGCGACACCTTTAAGGCCGAGTGGATTAACGGGCCAGTTACGGGCACGATTATAAAAGACGAATCGGTGGACCCGAGCTTTGGTACCGGTGTTATGACCATCACCCCTTGGCACAGCATGGTGGACTTTGAGATTGCCGAGCGCCACGAGTTGGACAAAGTGCAGGTGATAGATTTTCACGGGAAACTTTTGCCAGTGGCAGGTGAGTTTGCGGGCATGGCTATTACGGACGCACGACCAAAGATTGTGGAGAAGTTGAAATCTAAAGGGTTGCTGCTGAAAACAGACGAGAACTACGTGCATAACATTGCCCGTAACGAGCGTGGGAAGGGGATTATTGAACCACAGATTCGCCTGCAGTGGTTTATAGACGTAAACAAACCGGCGGTAGAGTGGAAGGGGAAGCAACGCAGCCTGAAAGAGGTACTGCAGAGCGTAATCCACGAAAAGGATATAGAACTGATTCCGACGCGGTTTGAAAAGACCTATTTCCACTGGATCGATAACCTGCGGGACTGGTGCATTAGCCGCCAGATTTGGTGGGGGCACCGGATTCCGGCCTGGTACCGCACCGACACCGACGGCAAAGTAGAAACCTACGTAGGCCTTACGCCACCAACAGATGAGAGCGAAGGCTGGAACGAATGGGAGCAAGACCCAGACACTCTGGATACTTGGTTTAGTAGTGCGTTGTGGACTTGGAGTACATTGATTGACCCAGCACTGGCAGAGGACTATTCGCTGTCGCTGAAAGATTTGCTGGCACAGAGCCCGGATTATCAGGCGTATCACCCGACATCACTGATGGAAACGGGTTGGGACATTTTGTTCTTCTGGGTAGCTCGGATGATTCTTTCCACCACCTATGCCACCGGGCAGATTCCGTTCAAGACCGTATACCTACACGGTATGATCCGCGCCGAGGACGGCAAGAAGATGAGCAAAAGCCGGCCGGAATCGATCATCGACCCCGTTACCGTTATCTCCCAATACGGCACTGATGCGCTACGCATGGCGCTAATAATGGGCGTCACACCCGGCAATGACCAGAACTGGGGTCAGAGCAAGATTGAGGCCAACCGGAACTTCTGTAACAAGCTTTGGAATGTGGCGCGCTACTGTGAGGCTGTTTTGGGCGAAAACTATACACCTGGCACGGTGGCCGAACCGCAAACTATTGCTGACCACTGGGTGTTGCGAAAGCTACAACAATCTACAGAGGTAATCGGCACGCATTTGGACAACTACCGCTTTAGCGAAGCGTACGAAGCGCTGTATCACTTTGTGTGGGACGATGTGGCCGACTGGTACATTGAAGCCAGCAAGAGCCAACAGAGCAGGGAAGTGCTGGGCTACGTGTTGGAGAACATCCTAAAGATTGCCCATCCGTTTGCACCGTTTGTAACGGAGACCGTTTGGCAGACCTTGTACGCCAACACCGATAGCTTGCTGATTAACGCTGAGTGGCCCACGCTTGCAAAGGCTAACGCAGCGCGAGCTAGAGAGTTTGAGCAGATTCAAACCATGGTAACCGAGGCGCGAGCGCTAATAAAGGCCTTGGGACTTACCAAACCCGGGCTGTATTACACCGACGTAGCGTTCTTGGCCGAAAACGACGCGTTGCTGGCACGTCTGGCGGGCCTTGGGGTAGTAAAAGAGGTGAGTAGCGGCACCGGATTGCAACTAACCAGCACGCCGTACACTTGTTGGCTAGAGGTGGAGAGTGAGGAGATCAAGGCCTACACCGATAAGCTGGCAACGCAGATGGCCGACACCGAACGGCTAGTGACACAGCTTAAGGGTCGTTTGAGCAACAAAGCTTACGTAGACAACGCACCAAAAGCGATCGTAGCAGAAACGCGGGAGCAACTGAAAGAAGCTGAGGCAGGGTTGGAACGACTACAGACAGAGCATGAGCGCTTTGCTACTAACTAGCTCGAGCAGCACGCGACTCCGTGATAGAGTATAGGCATGAAATACCCTCGTTTCCGATTTGCTGCCGCGGCATTGGTAGTTACGGATGTGACTTCCTTGGCGCTAGCCCAGCGAACGGCGTCAAGAATTGGGCAGCCGTTGCTGCGAGAAGATGCGATGACGCCCTATTTGATTGTTTGGGAGATTGCCTGGATAGCAGGTGGGTTAGCGGCCTTGACCTACGTTGTGTTGATTTTGTTGAAAAAATTGCGGTTCGACCCGTGGTTTTTTGCGTTTCTAGTTTTGGGTATCCTGACATGCCTGTGGCTTGGACATTTACCCTCTATCTCAAGCGGTGCTTAGTCGGCGGGCTGCAGGGCAGTGCTGACCGCTACGATGGATTCTTCGGGGTGGTAGGCATCGAAACTCATGGTGTGCCAGCCTAGGGCCGCTGCACCACCGAGGTTTACCTTATCGTCATCGATGAGCAGGAGCTCGTTTGGGGCTACACCGGCATGTTCGGCAGCGATTTCGTACATCCGGTTTTCGGGCTTGAGGGCGTGAACCTGCGACGAATCGATAATGGCGTGGTAGTTCACGCGGGGCAGAATGCCGCGCTCTTGCATGGCGCTGACCTGGCCGGGCATGGCATTGGTGAGGATGCCAATGTCGTAGTTTTCGGCCACCCACGCGACGAGTTCATCCATGCCAGGGGTTTGTTCCACGGCCTCTAGATAGTACTTGTTCCAGTCGACCATCATATTCAAACGCTCGGCGAGCACCGTGTTGAGCTGGTCGATACTGACATCGCCGCGACAGACGGCGTTATTGTGCTGCCAATACAGTGTTTCTATAGTTTCAAACGGGACGCCACTTTCTTCGGACAGCGTAGTAAAGGCCCTACCGGTAGCGCCGCGGACCAGACAGCCATTCATGTCGAAATACACAAAGCGAACGCCGTTTTTAGAGACCTTTTTACTGATTTGCTCGGATGGCATAGTGGCTAGTGCCTGCTGCACTTGGGCCTGGGCGTGTTTGTTGGGCACATCGTGCAAGAGTTGGTCTAGGCTAATGCCCAGTGTGACAGCAATGTGCTGAATGGTAAAAACCGACGGGGCACGAATGGCCCCACGTTCAATCTTTGCCAGTGTTGAATAACTAAGGCCAGATTTTTGGCACAACGCCTGTTGGGTTAGACCTGCCTGCTGACGAGCGACCTGCAGCACACGACCCAACCGCTTCTCCTCGGTGAGAACTCCACCTGTTTCCATAGCCGTATTGTACCAGCTTAGGATGGCTTACGCTAGGTTTTTATAGCCGTAAATGGTTAGTTTTAGGCGACCCGTCAGAGCCCATCAGGCATACGGAGGCGCTTTGCTAGTTCGGCTAGTTCTTCTTTAGTCGGCTGATAGGGGTAGGGTTTGTTGCTAAGGTGACTGGCCGCTGCCTGGAAAAATGGCTTGCTTTCATTGGCCGGCATAAGGTGAATGTGGACATGCGGAACATCAAATCCGAAAGCCTGCATAATAGTTCGTTTGACGCCAAGCGTAGTCCGCAAATGTTTTGAGACCTTTTGCACGGCGCTAAATAGTGCTTGATAATCTTCGACGGGCAAGTCATCGAACTGATCAATCTGGACTTTAGGAACGACCAGGGTGTGCCCCGGGAAGAACGGTTCAATGTCTAAAAACGCCAGAGTTTTAGTATCTTCGTAAATTTTGTAGCAGGGGATTTCACCCTTGATGATCTTGGTGAAAATTGAGTCTTCCATAAAGGGTTACGATCCGTTTCTCCGGTATTCGACTATGTAGTAAGCTATGGCGACAAAGGGGTGCAGCAGCAACATGCCAAGACACCAGAGGAGTCGTTGGCCGTCAGTAAAACGTGGACTTTTAACAGCGTCGACGAACATCCAAACCTCAAAACCCAAGATTGCGAGGCCTATCAGGACGGCCAAGAACATCACTACTAAACTAAAATCTGCCATGTCTTTTTATAATAACACGTGCCAGACTTTGCCTTTGGCGGAGAGGGAGGGATTCGAACCCTCGATACCCGATAAAGGGTATACCACATTTCGAGTGTGGCGCACTAGACCGAACTATGCGACCTCTCCGTACGTACAGAATATTGTAACAGATTGGTCGCTCTGGCGGGGAGGCTAGCATTTTTAGAAGCAACGTGCTAAAATTACCCCTGTTGTTCAGACTTTTCCAGAAGAACGACATGTACCCGTAGCTCAGCTGGATAGAGCGTCGGCTTGCGGAGCCGAAGGTCGTAGGTTCGAATCCTGTCGGGTACACCAAATAAAGAAGGTCAGCTTATCTGGCCTTTTTTATTTGCCAGTCTTTGGTGGTCTCATCAATACCCTAGCATAGGCTTAGCCTGTTATTTACTGTACTATTGTCATATAGAAACAACGGGAGAATGACTAACTTGGACGAACTATGGCAACTTTATGACGAGCAAGGCGTAGCCCTGGAAGACAAGGGTAGTGCCAAAGACGAGGTATTTAGTAAGGGCCTTTTGCACGGCGCAGCCCATGTGTGGATTTGGCGAATCAAGGATGGTATTCCCGAGGTTCTACTTCAGAAACGCGCACCTAATAAGCGGACTTGGCCTAATCGTTATGACATATCGGCCGCCGGTCATATTGACCTAGGTGAAACGCCCTTGGATACAGCACTACGTGAAGCAAACGAGGAAATCGGCCTCAATGTGACACCAGATAAATTAAAGCATTTTGGCGTACATCGTGCACACCTTGAAACAGAAAACGGGGCAATAGAAAATGAGTTTCAGTGGCTTTACAGCTTGGAGCTTATGGACGATACAGCCTTTAGCCTACAGGCTTCAGAGGTAGAGTCACTTGTATGGCTACCCGTGAGCAAATTCAAAGCTGATTGTACAAATGAACAATACGTGCCACACACCAAGCTTTACTACAGCACAGTCGTTGCGGCCATTGCACCTACGACGGATTAGCTTCGACTGATGTGGTCTTATATAATTGGCGCATGACGGCAGCTGTGTGGCAATGGATACGTAAACGGGAACGCTTGCTGGCATACGGCTTGGGCTCTTCGGTTATAGCGCTCTGGACGTTACTGCGCTTTTTTACACAGCGGACTATTTTTGACCTGGTGAGCCAGCAGGTGATTGTGCACCAGTGGTTGCACGGTACCATGACGGCCGCACATATGGGACTGACAGCGTATGTGCCCAAAATGTTGCTGTTGTATGTCCCGCTGGATCTGTTACCGGGCTCACCGCGACTGAAACTTATTTTGCTGACTTTGGCAGTAAACATAACGACGTTTGTGCTGCTGGGATTGGTTGCCGAGAAAATTCTGCGGGAATTTGGCGTACCGATTCGCCGGATGTTTTACGCCGCTTTGCTTTGGCTGAGTGTGATTGCCGGTTCGGTATTTTGGATTGAATTTACTAATTCGCGCAACCTGGAAGTAGTAGGGGGTTTGTTTTGGATATATTTAGGCCTGCGGCATTTGCGACGGCCAAGCTGGCGATTGCTTATTGGCATGGTGGCATTTGGTAGTTTGTTGTTTTTCGATGATCCTTTGCAGTTTTATATGAGTGCGCTGCCGCTGGCGGCGTATGCGGTAGGCCTGCTGATTACCAAAAAACATGCGGTAAAAACCGTGGCGGAACTGGTGGGCGTAACATTGGTAGCATATTTGGGATCAAAGCTGGTATTTGTTTCGGCGGAGCATCTGCTCCAGCTTAGTTTTAGCGACACGGGCGGTTCTACTGTGCCACACATCAACTTAGCGTGGATGCGACAAAGTGTAACGGGGTCAGCAAAATCGGCGCTAAGCCTATTTGCCGGAGACGCCACTGCCGGACAACTTCGCAAAGTGCTGAATTTGGGACTCTTGCTACTAGGTGTAGTTGGCATGGGCTATGCTTTTTTGCGACGCCTGATGCCGCAGCGTTTAGCTGCGCTAATCGGCTGCATGGTTGTGATCGATATGGTGGTGTATGTACTAGGTGGGCAAGCAGTGCAAGGAGCCGCAACATCAAGGTACCTTATTATGCTTGCCCCAGCTTTTCTGGTGGCAGTAGGAACCGTGCAATTACCACGAAATGCGCAACGACCAGTTGCGATAGTGTTGGCCTGTGTAGTTTGTTTGAACCTAGCAACGCTAGGTGGGACACTGCAGAAGCGTTGGGATATATCATTTCCACAGGATGCACACATAGAAAGCGCCTACCGCTATACACTAGCCCACCCGGAGGTTCACGCGTATGCAAGTGCAGATACGGCGATGTCGCTGCTGTACTTGCACAACTTGCCGGCCGCTAAGATGTTGCCAGTGGGCTGCCTGGCAGGCAGAGTGGTACGTACTCACTATTCTATGGACCGAGAATTTGCACGTAACGCACGGGCAGGGAAGGCAATTGCAGCCATAGTTTTTGACGGCGAGGTGATTACGAACAACCCAAACGCCTGTACTCCTGCCACTATCGCCACACAATTGGGAAAACCACTGGCGCTCCAGCGCAGTGATGACGGCAGCTTGATTATGCTATACCGACAATCCAACGTACGCCTACCAGACTAACAACCAGTTGACTACTCTTGGTATTGCCGCGCCAAATAAAAGCCATAGGTAGTCTTGGAGTTACAGTCTGCCACAGAATGACAGACGCCGTTGTCGTATTGTCCATAAGCTAGGAAGGTGGCTATCTTTTGGGCTAGATCACTGTCTGACACATTACTGTCGTAGCCATGAATAGGATAGCCAATATAGTGCTTAACGGGAATGGTTATGACGCCGTCGAAATGCTGTTGATCGTATTGCACGGCAGCCATATCAGCGAATTTGCTAGTGGTAATGTGATCACTATGATCTGGATAGAGCACACTACCCACGTCTGCTTGGGTGTGGATTTCTCCGGGCTGATATACATCCATGAGCGCAACCAGCGCGTCTACTAGCTGGCTGCTGGTATAGCTCGACTGACCATCTACCGTACGCAGTTGACCGATGGTGTTTGTGTATAACTTTTGAAGGCTCTCATCCCCAGAAGCAACAAAGCCCGTACCTTGTAAGTTGCCATCGGGTAGGTTTAGGAAAATGAGCGACACCTGAGAGCTGCCACGAAGGGTAGCAACGGTGACATATCTTTCTGGGGCAATAGTGAGCGTTTGCTGGTCCCAGATGTTTTCCTTGCCTAGCATTTTACTGTAGGCAGCCTCGGCTCCAAGCTGGCGGCTAAGCCAATAGAATTTGCCGTAGCCAGCATCACCGGCGGTCATAAACACGGTACGCACACAGTCACCGGCCTGGAGATTGTGTAACAGATCGGGACTTAGAAATAGCAGGTCGTCGTCCTCGTGTGCAACAACGTTCATAACGGTGAGTTGCATACAGTGCGTTTTTGTAAGCTGATCAAAGTTGATAGGCAGCAAAGAAGTTGGTGCGGATCGTACCAAATGCGCTGGTGCCTCTGGGTGGCTACCACCATCGTAGAACAAGACAGCCTCTTGTGGATGAACGGGCGTACCGGCAATGATCTGCACAGCATTTGGTAGACCATAGACATCGGTAATCTGCGATATGTTACAGGCCGGATAATTTGTAAGACTACCGCTGAGCGTCACTAGGTAGGCAAAACTATGCTGTGCAAGATCGGGCTTCCAAGCGGAGCTGGTCAGGGAAGTAGTGGGATTGGTACAATCGGCCAACGGCAACACATCTAGCTTACCGTGAGTGGCAAGCTTTACTGGTAGAACACGCCAATAATCACCAACCAGTACGTCAACTTTGTGCCGTCTGAGCGTTTGGGTGATTAGATTGTTACGATGCGTTATGTCGTTAAACGCTGCCGCCTGCGCAGATGAGACGTGCTGCGCAGAAAAACCCGCAGCCACAACGCCCAGAGTTAGAACCGCACCAGTAAGTATTAGCGGCTTTGGCCGTACTACTGTGTAGTTACGCAACACGGTAGCGCTGGTGATGGCGAGCGCGAACAGACCAATGGCAAGATAGCGCGCATCTACCGCGTAGTAGTGCTCGGTGACAATAAATAAACCGAAGGCGGCAATGGTTGAACAAATAAGTGTAATTGACAACTCTACCGCCACGGGGGGCTTAGCCGCAGAGTTGCGGGTTCGAAACGATGCTCGCACCAGACGCCAGGTAAGCACCAGACCCACGCCGAATATGACAAACGCAAGCAAGTAGAGCAACCCATTAGGATGGGCTAGGCTGGCGACAATATCGTGCGGTAGCTGGGCTATCACTTTATTGCCGTAGGCAGCGTTAGCGCCGATGTTTGTCAGAAAGCCAAGCATCCCATAAATCACGCCCAG
>Ga0105238_10007469_pt1 | contig 10949 bp, 11 predicted proteins | sample KBSC34metaG_FD_81526 | JGI IMG/M metagenome (GOLD analysis project Ga0105238, IMG submission 81526) | Corn rhizosphere microbial communities from Kellogg Biological Station, Michigan, USA - KBS C3-4 metaG | ecosystem: Host-associated > Plants > Roots > Rhizosphere > Soil | place: Michigan, USA...
AGCCGTCCTGGGGCGAAACCGAAACCAGCATCAGCGGCGAGGAGAGCAGAATGGGCTGGCGCAGTTGCTGATCCCAGTGGCGAAAGGAGAGGCCGACGCCCTTGAAGGCGCCGAGTTGAAACTGATCGGAGAGCAGGAAGGCCCTGATCGCCTCGGGATCGGTCTTGGCGATGCGGGTGACCGCCTCCCCGAAGCTCCGCACGCCCGCCCAGGCCGTGTAGTCGCGCTCGTACATCCAGCGCTTGGCGGCCGCGGTGAAGCGGTGCTGCAGCTGGGTCCCGCCCCACTGCTCCGTGCTGCGGTGCCAGGCGGTGGGCACCAGCCCCTGGGTCCCTGCGACCAATCGCGGATCCCAGGTGCGATAGGGCAGATAATCGCCGAAGACCTGGCTTTCGTCGGCGACGATCATGATGTCGTAGTCCGGCAGGCGCTGGGTCAGATCGATCATCTGCTTCTGGATCTGCTGCTGGCCGGTATCCGTGCGGCGGGAGCCCGCGGTATAGGTGAAGCTGCGCTCGTCGACGATCTTGTCGCCGAAGCGCTTGGCGGCACGGCGCATGGCCTCAGCAAAGGCCTTGTCCCCCTCGCCCGTCCCGCTGACAAGGACCCAGCGCTGCCACCGCTTGAAGGTCAGATATTGGGCCAGGGCATCGGCCTTCATCGCCCGGCTGGGGATGACATGGAAAACATTGGCCCGGCAATCCTGGATCCGAAGGCTGTCATCCTGAGCCCCGGTGTTTAGGATGACGGCGCCCTTCGCCTCCGGCAGATCGGCGACCTCCAGCAAGCGCTTGGCCGGGAGATCGGCGACGATCAGCGTCGTCCCGCCGGCGATCAGGGATTTGACCGCGCCCGCGAGATCGCCGCCAGCCGGCACCAGGACCTCCTTCAGCTCATATTGCTGATTGAGGAAACGTCCGGTGGTGTTGTTGTCGGTGATGGCCAGGCGAGCCCCGGCGAGGCCCAGATCGGTCGCCACCGGCTCGACCAGGGAGAGGGGGATCGGCTCGGGCACCTGCTCGTGAACAAAGGCGATGGAGACCTTGAGCGCGCCGGGCGTGTCCGCCCTGGGGCCCGTGGAGCCCAGCGGCGCCAGACCAAGAAACGCCGCGGCGAGACCAGCCAAGAAAAAACGCAGGCGTATCGCCATGGCGCCTTACCTCATCCCCTCGCGCCTCAGGGTGCCGTGCCGCCCGCCTGCTTCAGATAGGCGATCACATCGAGGCGGTCCTGCTCCTTCGGCAGGCCGACGAAGACCATCCGGGTGCCGGGCACGACCTTGCGCGGGTTGACGAGGTATTTGTCCAGGGTGGCCTCGTCCCAGGTGAAGCCGCTGTTCTTCATGGCGTCGGTGTAGTTATAGCCCTCCAGCGTGCCGGCCTTGCGTCCGTAGACGCCATGCAGCGAGGGGCCGATCTTGTTCACCCCTTTCTCGATGGAATGGCAGACCTGGCATTTCTTGAAGATCTGCGCGCCCTTCGTCGGGTCGCCGTCCGCCAGCGCCGTCCCGGCCTGAAGCAGCAGCAGAGCGGCGCCGAGGACGGCCGCAGGAATATGGCGGGAGCGAATCATCATGTGGTTTCCTTTTTCGTGAAGAAGTTAAGGGCGATGAGCAGGGGCCTGCGCGGCGGATACCAGCCTCAGAAGCATCGAAAATCGGCCTCGATCTGCGCCAGGCGCAGCTCGTCCACCATCTTCTTCAGCGTCTGCATCTGCTTGAATATGGAGGCCTGGTCGCCGGTCACCTGCTGCATCGTCAGCACCGTCTCGGCCTTCTCATATTTGTCGTAGGGGAGGATCGAGGCAACGGTATCGATGCTGCAGGAGCAGCGCCGCAGCATGTCCTGCGTCTCGCCATTGCTGACCATGCAGCCGATCACATAATCGGCAACGACATCGGTCGGATATTCATTGGCGAGCGCCGTGCCGCCGCTGGCCGCCAGCACCCCCAACATCATCCCGGCCGCGGCCAGAGTTCCCTTGAGCATGTAATCCTCCCGCAGATTGTCGTAATTCTAAGGAGAACAGAGCTGTTGCCGGGGGTCAACCACCGGCCGATATTAAATCTGGTAAAGCATGCCGAGGATTTGCACCCGATGAGCGAGCCTGTGGCAGCGGCCAAGCTGATCTCGGCGCTCTTGCTCGCCATCGCGAGCTACACCGGATTCACCGTCCCCAAGGACCATCCCGAGATCGCCTTCCTGGCGCCCGCCGAGCTGCAGCATCGCTTCTGCGGCCTGCCCTGTCCCGTGCATGCCTTCTTTCCGCCTGGTTCCACCATCTATCTGGAGCAGGGCATGGATGTTTTCCATGACCCCGCCAGCGAAAGCATTCTGGTTCATGAGCTGACCCATTGGCTGCAACAGGCCAACTCCAGCCATCCCATGGCCCAGACCTGCCAGGAATGGCTCGATCGGGAATATCAGGCCTATGACGTGCAGTATCGCTGGCTGCGCGACAGCAGCCCCAATGTGCGGAGCTTCTCCATCCAGATGGCGAAGCTGAACCATACGGCCCTCGTCGCCCGCTGCCCCTCGAGGGCGACCGGGCAAGCCGCGATCATGGGCGACAGTCCCCTGGATGCCGGGCCGGATGCTGCACCGCACTAGACCGGCCGCCGAAGATTGTTAACAACACTAAAAGTTGGAACCGGCCACCTATGATATTTTTGTGGCACGATTGGGTACCTTGTCGAGCCACATTAGAAAGATTACTATCTGGAGGCGGTCGTAGATTAACGATCGAAGTAGATGCCCGGCAAGAATACGACCGGGTGGAAGGAGGATCTCATGAAAAAGTGGACCACTCCCCGTATTCGTATGATCTCCGTCGGTCTTGAGATCAACGCATACGCCTGCGCTGAATAGCGTCGCTTCCCCGCTGGTTGCCGCGCGGGCGAGGTAACCTGCAAGGCCCATAGCTTTGCAGATTCTTGTCCTCGGATCGGCGGCCGGCGGGGGCGTGCCGCAATGGAACTGCAACGGCGTCGTCAGCCAGGCCGCTCGCGCGGGAATGGCATCTGCGCCGCCGCGTACGCAGGCTTCGATCGCCGTCTCCGCTGACGGCAAAAACTGGGTCATCATCAACGCCTCGCCGGATCTGCGGCAACAGATCCTGGCGAATGAGCAGCTTTGGCCGGCCCCGGGCCGGCTCCGCGATTCGCCCATCAAGGCAGTGGTACTGACGGGAGGCGAGATCGACAATGTGGCGGGCCTCCTTTCCCTGCGTGAGCGCCAGGCTTTCAGCCTTTGGGCCACCGGACGCGTGCTCGGGAACCTGGAAGCCAATCCCATATTCGAGGGCCTGGATCGGGCTATCGTGGCACGCCAACGGCTGCCCCTGGATGAGCGAACGACCGTGACCGGCCCCGAGGGCGATCTCGGCCTCACCGTCCAGGCTTTCTCCGTGCCCGGCAAAGTGCCGCTTTATATGGAGAAGCAGGAGAAGAGCCTTGCCGGCCCCCCGGAGGAGACCATCGGCCTCGCCGTCTCCGATGGCCGCCAGAGCTTCCATTATATTCCGGGCTGCGGGGCGATGAATCCGGACATCCGCCGGCGTATCGAAGGTTCCGCGCTGCTCTTCTTCGACGGAACGCTATGGCGCGATGACGAGATGATCACCGCCGGCCTCGGCAGCAAAACGGGACAACGCATGGGCCATCTCAGCATGTCCGGACCCGACGGCAGCATGGCGTTGCTGGCCGCAACCCCCCTCGGCCGGCGCATCTTCATCCATATCAACAACAGCAATATGGCGCTGCTGGCGGACTCGCCGGAGCGCCAGGCGCTGGAGAGCGCCGGCTGGGAAGTCGCCCATGACGGCATGGAGATCGGATTGTGAGCCAGCTGCTGACCCCGCAGGAATTGGAGGCGCGGCTGCGCGCGGTAGGCGCGGCCCGCTATCACAATCGCCATCCCTTCCATGGCCTTCTCCACGGCGGCAAGCTGCAGCGCGCCCAGGTCCAGGCCTGGGCGCTGAACCGTTTCTATTACCAAAGCCGCATACCGATGAAGGACGCCGCCCTCATGGCCCGGGCGGACGATCCGGAACTCCGGCGAATCTGGCGCCAGCGCATCATCGATCATGACGGGAACGAGCCCCGGGAAGGTGGCATCGAGCGCTGGCTCGCCCTGACCGATGCCCTCGGCCTGGACCGCGACTACGTCGCCTCGGGCCAGGGCCTCCTCCCCGGCACCCGCTTCGCCGTCGATGCCTATGTCCGCTTCGTGGCCGAGCGCAGCCTGCTGGAGGCGATCGCCTCCTCGCTGACCGAGCTCTTCGCCCCGGCGATCATCAGCGACCGGGTGGCGGGGATGCTGGCCAATTACGATTTCGTCTCTCGCGACGCACTCGCCTATTTCGACAAGCGCCTGACCCAGGCGCCGCGCGACGCGGATTTCGCCCTCGACTATGTCAAGCGCGAGGCCCGCCGTCCCGACCAGCAGCAGGCGGTGATCCAGGCCCTGGTCTTCAAATGCGACGTGCTGTGGAGCCAGCTCGATGCGCTTCACTATGCCTATGTCGAGCCCGGCCATATACCCCCCGGCGCCTTCGTCCCGGATGCGGCCGCGGGCAAGGCATCAAGGGCCGCGACGTGAGCGATGCCGCGGAGGATTCCCTGCCGCGCCTGGCGCCCGGGGTGCGTTTGAAGTTCGACGCGGCGCGGGATTGCTGGGTGGTTCTGGCGCCAGAGCGCGTGATCATGCCCGATGAGACGGCGCTGGAGGTCCTGCGGCTCTGCGACGGCAAGACCAGCCTGGGCGCCGTCATCGATGCGCTCGCTGCCGCCTATGACGCGCCGCGCGAGATCATTGCGGCCGACGTCCAGGCCCTGGTGGGCGAGCTGAGCCAGAACGGGGTCGTCCGGCTATGAGCGAACGCCCCATCGCGCAAGGGCAAACAAACGACGCCCCGGCCCCGCCCCTGGCGATCCTGGCCGAGCTGACTCACCGCTGCCCCTTGCAATGCGCCTATTGCTCCAATCCGCTGGAGCTTGCCGCCGCCCGTGACGAGCTGAGCACCGCGGTATGGCAGCGCGTCATCGATGAGGCCGCGGCCCTGGGCGCTCTGCAGATTCACTTCTCCGGGGGCGAGCCCGCCGCCCGGCGCGATCTCGAGCAGCTGGTGCGCCACGCCGCCGCCGCCGGGCTCTACAGCAATCTGATCACCTCCGGCGTGTCGATCGACCGCCAGCGGCTGGCCGCCCTGGTCGAGGCGGGCCTCGATCATATCCAGCTCAGTTTTCAGGACTCCGAGGCGGAGACCGCCGAGCGCATCGGCAATTACCGCGGTGCCCAGGCACGCAAGCTGGAGTTCGCCGGCTGGGTCCGCGAGAGCGGCCTGCCGCTCACCGTCAACGCCGTGGTCCACCGCCAGAATCTCGACCATCTCGAGGATCTGCTCGAACTCGCTTTGGCCCTGGGCGCCGGGCGCATCGAGATCGCCCATGTCCAATATTACGGCTGGGCGCTGCTGAACCGGAGTCAGCTGATGCCGACCCGCGCCCAGCTCGAAACGGCCAACCGGATCGTGGCGGAGGCGCGACAGCGCCTGGCCGGGCGGCTGGTGATCGATTACGTGCCGCCCGATTACTATGCCCAGCGGCCCAAGGCCTGCATGGGCGGCTGGGGCCGGATGTTCATGAACATCAGCCCGACGGGCAAAGTCCTGCCCTGCCATGCCGCGGAAACCATCACCAGTCTGCATTTCGACAACGTCACCGAGCACTCCCTGGCCGATATCTGGAGATCTTCCGAGGCCTTCCAGCGCTTTCGCGGAACAGCCTGGATGCCCCAGCCTTGCCGGAGCTGCGAGCGGCGTGAGATCGATTGGGGCGGCTGTCGCTGCCAGGCCCTGGCTTTGACCGGAAGGGCGGACAATGTCGACCCGGCTTGCGCGCTGTCGCCCGAGCATGCGCTCATCACCCAGCTCGCGCTGGACGATGCGGCGGCTGAAGCCACGAGCTTTGTCTATCGGCGTCCGCCGCGGCGAGGCTCCGCCCGAATGGCCGCGATGAGCGAGCCGGCTTCCAAGTAAAAGATATCCAAATCGTTAATCGCTGGGCCTGCCGTAAATCTCTGTTTGCGCCGGTGTGACGTAGCATTCGATGAATGCTGCGCTTTGTGCAGTGCAAAAGGCTGGCCGGTCGCTTGTGTCAATTTTTAGCTGGCGCTTTGAAGATCACTGGACGCTCGCGCGCCTCCACCGTCGGCGGCTCTCCGTGGAAGCGTGCGATTGCCAAATTTTTATGCAGATTGCCCGCTGAAATTCTTTCGCGACTGCACAGCCGCGCGGAAGGCGAGCCATTCGATTTCCGATCAGTTTCCGATCAAGTGTCGCGGGAACAAACATTTCCTAATTACTGTCGTTGATTCCTGTCGCGAAAAGGGCCAATAATTTTATCTGCGATCAACGCTGCTCTGGCGTGACTGCGCCCGCGGCAGTGCATCGCACCCGGTCTGTGCGCCAAACACCTTCGCCGTCAGATGCGAAGGGGCGAACCTGCGGCAGCAGACAAGTACATCTGAGCCACTGAAACTGGGAAATGGGAGGAAGACCGATGCTGTCAAAGCTTCGCGCGGCGACATCTTTCCTCGCTGTAGCGGTTGCCCTCGGCGGACTGTCCGGGGCCGCTAAAGCGAACGACGAACTCCTGAAAATGCAGACCGATCCGAACAACTGGGTGATGCCGCTGGGCAATTACGCGAGCCAGCGCTACAGCTCGCTCGACCAGATCAACACCTCAAACGTCAAGCAACTCCAGGTCGCCTGGACCTTCTCGACTGGCGTCCTGCGCGGCCATGAAGGCGGGCCGCTGGTGATCGGCGATGTGATGTATGTCCATGCGCCCTTCCCCAACACGGTCTTCGCCCTCGACCTCAACAATGACGGCCGAATTCTGTGGAAGTATCAGCCGACACAGGATCCGAACGTCATTCCCGTCATGTGCTGCGACACGGTCAACCGTGGCGTTGCCTATGCCGACGGCAAGATCTTCCTGCACCAAGCCGACACCACGCTGGTCGCTCTCGATGCCAAGACCGGCAAGGTGGTCTGGAGCGTGAAGGACGGTGATCCGACCAAGGGCGAGACCGGTACGTCGGCCCCGCTCGTGGTCAAGAACATGGTCCTGATCGGCAACAGCGGCGGCGAGTTCGGTGTCCGCGGCCATGTGACGGCCTACGACATCGGCAGCGGCAAGCAGGTCTGGCGCGCCTATTCCATGGGGCCGGATGCTGACACGCTGATGGACGGCGACAAGACGACGGCGCTCGGCAAGCCGGTCGGCAAGGACTCCGGCATTTCCACCTGGCAGGGTGACCAGTGGAAGATCGGCGGCGGCACGACCTGGGGCTGGATCTCCTATGATCCGGAACTCAACTCGATCTACTACGGGACGGGCAACCCCAGCACCTGGAACCCGGTGCAGCGCCCGGGCGACAACAAATGGTCGATGACGATCTTCGCTCGCGACGCCGACACCGGCATGGCGAAGTGGGTCTATCAGATGACGCCCCATGACGAGTGGGACTATGACGGCGTCAACGAGATGGTCCTGATCGACAAGGATATGGCCGGCTCCAGCGGCAAGTTGCTGGCGCATTTCGATCGTAACGGCTTCGGCTATACCCTCGACCGCACCAACGGCAAGCTGCTGGTTGCGGAAAAGTACGATCCAGCGGTGAACTGGGCGACCAAGGTCGACCTGGCCACCGGCCTGCCTGACCGGGTGAAGGAATATTCGACGGAAGCCGGCGGACAGGACACCAACACGAAGGGCATCTGCCCGGCGGCTCTCGGCAGCAAGGACGAGCAGCCCTCGAGCTACAGCCCGCAAACCGGGCTGGTCTATGTTCCGACCAACCACGTCTGCATGGACTATGAGCCGTTCAAGGTCGCCTATCAGGCGGGACAGCCCTATGTCGGTGCGACGCTCAGCATGTATCCGGCACCGGGTGGCGACACCCTGGGCAATTTCATCGCCTGGGACCCCACCACGGGCAAGATCGTCTGGTCCGATCCTGAGACCTTCTCGGTCTGGAGCGGTGCCCTGGCGACGGCCGGCGGCGTTGTCTTCTACGGCACGCTGGACGGTTACCTGAAGGCAGTCGACGCGAAGAGCGGCGCGCTGCTGTGGAAGTTCAAGACGCCCTCGGGCATCATCGGCAACATCAACACCTACACCCACGGCGGGAAGCAGTACATCGCCGTGCTCTCCGGTGTCGGCGGATGGGCCGGGATCGGCATGGCGGCCGGGTTGACCGGCGATCAGGAAGGCCTGGGTGCCGTCGGCGCCTATAAGGCTCTGTCGTCCTACACCCAGCTTGGCGGCGCATTGACGGTCTTCACCGTCGAGCAATAATGCGTTCCTTGACGTGACGGAGGGGGCTGGCGCGCAAGCGCCAGCCCCTTTCCATCCCTGGGAGCCGGTCCATCCCTAGAGGCGTTTGCCCGACTCAGCTTTGCTTTCAAGAGGTCACAGAATGTCCCATCGACGGTGGTTCGCCGTTTCGCTCGCACTCTCTCTTTGCCTGGGCGCCGGCATCGCGCTCGAAGGCCGCGCCGAGGACGGCGCAAAGCCGGCCCGCCTGCAGCTCGCCGATTCGTCGACCGCGCCGAGCACCACCGACGCCAATGCCCCGGCGACGGTGAATACCGACACGCCCTACAAGATTTCCGCCGACGGGACGGTCGACTGGGCGACCTATGACGGCTATCGCCGCTTCAACTCGATCTGCGAGACCTGCCATGGCTTCGACGGCGAAGGCAGCTCCTTCGGGCCGCGGCTGGTCGATTCCCTGAAGCACATTCCTTATGAGAAATTCGTCGAGATCGTCGCCAGCGGCAAGAAGGACGTGAATGCCGCGCAGACCCTGGTGATGCCGGCCCTGGGCACGGATCCCAATGTCATGTGCTATATCGACGACATCTACACCTATCTGCGCGCTCGCGCCGACGGCAAGCTGGGCCGCGGCCGGCCCCAGAAGCATGAGGCCAAGACGCAAGAGGCGATCGATGCCGAGAATGCCTGCATGGGACCGAGCTGAGCGGATTTCCCCGATGAGGTCCGCATTGTCCCATGCTTCCTCCGCCCGGCGGAGGGTGGCGGCTCTCGCCGGCCTCCTCCTCCTGGGCCTCGCCGGCAGGGTCGTGGCCGCCGATCATATCGAGGCCGTCGACCGGACGGCGCTCCGGGTCTGCTCCGATCCCGCCAGCCTGCCCTTCTCCAATCACAAGCAGCAGGGCTTCGAGAACAAGATCGCCGATCTGCTGGCCCAGGATCTCAAGGTCCCGGTCAAATACACCTGGTATCCCGATGCGACCGGCTTTCTCCGGAACACGCTGAATGCCAGGCGCTGCGACCTCGTCATGGGAATCGCCTCGGGGGCGGAGCTGGTGCTGAACACCAACCCCTATTATCGCTCCAGCTATGTCATCGTCACCCGGCGGAAGGACAATCTCGACATCACCGAGCTGCACGATCCCCGGCTGAAGAAACTCAGGATCGGCCTCACCGCCGGCACCCCGCCGTCCGATGTGATCGCCGGCCAAGGGCTGATGGGCAATGTCCGGCCTTATCAGCTGGTGGTGGATACGCGGTTCGACGCGCCGGGCAAGCTGATGATCGAGGATCTCGCCAAAGGCGAGATCGATGTCGCGCTGCTCTGGGGGCCGATCGCCGGCTATTACGCCAAGACCTTTGGCGATCAGCTGATCGTCACCCCCTTGGTCAAGGAGGCCAAGGATGCGCGCATGGATTTCTACATCACCATGGGCGTACGGCCGAACGAGATCGAGTGGAAACGCCAGGTCGACAAGCTGATCAAGGGCAATCGCGACAAGATCGTTGCGATCCTGAAGGACTATGGCGTTCCCTTGCTGGATGCGCAGGGCCAACCCCTGCCCTGAGCCGCGCCGGCGGCGGGGCATCTTCCTTGCCCTCGCGCTCGGCGTATGGTTCGCCCTGGGCGCGGCCGGGCCTGCCTTCGCCGATCTGCCGGAGGTGCGGGTCGGCGTCCTCTCCTTCGGCAGTGTCGATTGGGAGCTGGATGTCATCCGGCGCAACAAGCTGGATGAAAGCCACGGCTTCCATCTGACCACGCTCAAGCTCGCCGACAAGGATGCCGCCAGCCTGGCGCTCCTCTCCGGCAGCGTCGATCTGATCGTCACCGACTGGTTCTGGGTCTCCCATCAGCGCTGGCAGGGGGGTGACCCCACCTTCGTCGCCCATTCGCTCGCGGTCGGCGGCGTCATGGTGCCGCCGGGCTCGGCGATCGCCGATATCGGCGACCTGGCCGGCAAGAAGCTCGGGATCGGCGGCGGGCCGACGGACAAGAGCTGGGTGCTGCTGCGCGCCTATGCGATGAAGACGGCGAAGATCGATCTCGCCAAGGCGGTCGACGCCAATTTCGGTGCGCCGCCTTTGCTGAACCGCCTGGCCCTCGACCGCAAGCTCGATGCCGTCGCCAATTTCTGGCAGTTCAATGCCCGCCTCAAGGTCGCCGGCTTCCATGAGATCCTGCCCATCACGGGCATCCTGCCCGCGCTCGGCATCGAGCAGCCGCCGCCGCTGCTGGGCTGGGTCTTCCACGAGTCCTGGGCCAAGTCGCATCCCGAGCTGATCCGCAATTTCCTCGAAGCCTCCTTCGAGGCGAAGCAGCGGCTGCTGACCTCCGACGCCGAATGGGTCGCACTCCGCCCGCTCATGGACGCCCCGGACGACGCCCTTTTCCAGGCCCTGCGCCAGAGCTATCGCCGCGGCATTCCCACGAGCTGGAACGCGGCCGATGCCGCTGCCGCCCAGCAGGCCTTCAAGGTCATGGTCGATGCGGTGGGGCCCGCGATCGCCGGCGGCGACAGCTCGCTCGCCCCCGGCACCTTCTGGACCGGCTTCTCCCGGTAGGCAGCCAGCGGCATCATGGCCATCGCCCCTGGCGGCCCGCCGCGCG
>Ga0105238_10007470_pt1 | contig 10949 bp, 10 predicted proteins | sample KBSC34metaG_FD_81526 | JGI IMG/M metagenome (GOLD analysis project Ga0105238, IMG submission 81526) | Corn rhizosphere microbial communities from Kellogg Biological Station, Michigan, USA - KBS C3-4 metaG | ecosystem: Host-associated > Plants > Roots > Rhizosphere > Soil | place: Michigan, USA...
CGCCGCGCACGTGATTGGCGTTGATGTCGAGGCCGACCGCAGCTTCGACGCTGGCGTCGAGCGTGAGCATCGCCGCCAGGCTGCCGAGTGTTTCTGCCAGCGCCACCGACGCGCCTCCATGCAGCAGGCCGTACGGCTGATGCGTACGCGCATCGACCGGCAGCGTGCCGCGCACGAAATCCTCGCCCAGCTCGACGATGCGGATGCCGAGCGACTCGCCCAGCGTGCCGCGGAACATGGCGTTGATCTGCTCGAGCGTTGGTGTTTGCTTCCACAGGCCCATGACGGCACTCGCACATTGTTTGGCGGGCAGCGACTATAGCAAGCCTGCCGAGACAATCCTGCCGACCGGGCCCGAGCTTTCAGCGGCGCGCGGGAATCGGCGACAATGCATCGTGCCTCATACCGTCACCCTGCAATCCAGCGGCAAGCGCTTCGACGTCGACGACGACGAGAGCGTGCTCGACGCCGCGCGCCGCGCCGGCCTGGCGCTGCCGTACAGTTGCCTCGCCGGTGTCTGCGGCAGCTGCAAGGCGACCTTGCTGTCCGGTGAATGCCACTACCCGCGCAATCCGCCGAGCGCGCTGAACGCCGCCGAGCTGGCGCGCCATCAGGTGCTGTTGTGCCAGGCGGTGCCGCGCTCGGATCTGCTGATCGCCGCTCGCGAGGTGGCTTCGGTCGCCGACATTCCGCATCGCACCCTGGCGCTGAAGCTCACTGAAAAGTCGCTGCTGGCGCCGGATGTGATGCGCCTGATGCTGACCCCGCCGCGCGGCGACAGTCTCAAGCGTCTGCCCGGGCAATATCTGGACGTGCTGCTGCCGGGTGACCGGCGCCGCGCGTTTTCGATCGCCAACGCGCCGCACACCGGCAGCGCCATCGAGCTGCACGTGCGCCATGTAGCCGGTGGCGATTTCACCCAGCACGTGTTTACCGATCTGCAACCCGGCGCGGTGCTGCGCGTGCAGGGACCGCTTGGAACTTTCGTGCCGCGCGAAGACTCCGAACGGGCCATGATCTTCGTCGCGGGCGGCACGGGCTTTGCGCCGATCAAGGCGCTGATCGAGCATTTCCTGCATCTGGGCACGCGCCGGCCGATGACGCTGTATTGGGGCGCGCGCGCACCGCAGGAGTTGTATCTGCACGAGCTGCCGGAACAGTGGGCGGCGTCTGGCGCGCTGCGCTTCGTACCGGTGATTTCCGATCCGGAGCGTGGCACTTCCGGCATGCGCGCCGGCTTCGTGCATGAAGCGGTACTTGCCGACGAGAACGAATTGGCGCAGACCGATGTCTACATGAGCGGACCGCCGGCGTTGATCGACGCGGGCCGGCGCAGCTTCGTGCAGGCGGGCCTGGCCGAAGAGCGGCTGTACTACGATTCGTTCGACTATGCACCGGACGTGCTGGCGCAAATCCTCAAGTCACGCGCGGGAATCCACGATTCATGAAAGGCACGGGCATGAAAGGCACGGGCATGAAAGGCACGAGCATGAAAAGCCCGGACATGATAGGCACGAGCATGAAGGCCACGTCTGTGCAGAATTTTTCGCTTGTTCGAAAGCTCGTCCGCTGCTGCGGGTTGCTGCTGCTCATGGCCGGCGCGGTTCCCGCCGCGCAGGCGATGCGCTGTGGCAACGATCTGACGCATGGCGGCGACTACGAGTTCCAGGTGCGCAACCGCTGCGGCGCGCCGCTATGGGTCGAGGATCACTACAAGATCGAGCGCATCGGCAACAAGGAACAGAGCATCGAGCGCGAGGTGCATTTCACCGACTGGTACTACAACTTCGGCGCCAGCCAGTTCATGGTGCACGTGCAGTTTCGCGACGGGCAGCTGGTCAGCGAAGAAAAGCTCGGCCGCGGCGTCGATGAAGTCGGCAGCGCCTGCGACAGCGCGCTGCGTGGACGCGGTTTCAGCAGCGGCGAACTGGTCGCTTACTGCGGCGAACCCGCCTCGCGCAACACGCATGCCGGCGCGATCACGCGGCGCATAGCCAGCGGCGTCCACGAGACGGACGAGGTGGACCGCGAGGAATGGATCTATGACCTGGGCGGCGACTGGGTGTACGTCGCTCATCTGTACGATTCGCGCCTGAACTACGTCGAGCGCCGGCGGCGCTGATCGGCTCAAAACAAGCTTGACGAAACAAGCTTGGGCGCACCGTGCTCAGGCGCGCGGCAGCGCCAGCCGCGGCACGCCGTGCTCGCTGCGCTCCTCGACCACGCTGGCACGCGTGTCGAGCGCGCCCGGCCCCAGGTCGGACAGTGGTTGCGTCGGTTCACCACGCGTGCTGCGCAGCGCGTTCTTCAGGCAGGTCGCCGCGGCAGCGGCCTGGCCTTGCCCGGTGCAGCATTCGGCCAGCGCTTCCCATAGCGCCGGCGACGGCTCGACGCCGAGGCCGCGCTCCAGGTATTCGCGCGCCTTGCCCCACAACTTGCTTTGTATACAAAGTCGGCCGAGCGTCAGCAGCAGGCCGGCGCTGTTCGGCTGCGCGCCGAGCCAGGCTTCCGCATGGCGCAGGCGCGTATCGACCTCCGCCTCGCCGAGTTCGCCGTAACAGCGCACCAGCCGCTCGGACCAGTCGCGGCGCAAGGCTGTCTCGATTTCGCTGATTGCCAGCAACGGCTGGCCGAACGCCGCGGCGCGGCGCGAATACGCGTCGATCGCATCGGACAGGCGGCGCTGCGCGCGTGTCAGTCCCGACCACAGCGCGTTCAATCGTTCGATGTCCGCTGCCGCAGCCAGCGCGGCGGCCAGCACGCGCTCTTCCTGCGCAGCGAACGTTTCCGACGCCAGGGTTTGCGTCTTCGCCAAGCGGCCGAGCGCGTCCAGCGCCAGCGCATGTTCGCCGCAGCGCGAGGCCGCCTTGACCAGCAACTGCAGCGCGCTCGGCGACAAGGTGCTGTACGACATCGGGGATTTATCTGCTTCGCCCTTCAGCAACGCGAGCGCCGCGGCCGGGTCATCGCGTTCCAGCGCAAAGCGTGCGCGCAACGCCAGCGCGGCGGGCGCCGCCTGCGTGGCCGCTTCGTCGAGCGCGGCCTCGGCGCGCGCGTGTTCGCCACGGGCATGCGCGGCACGCGCGGCTGCCAGCAACGCGGGCGCGCGCAAACCGCTTTGATGCGAAGCGCGCTCGAGTTCGCGCGTGGCGTGCTGGTAGCGGCCTTCGGCCAGCGCGACCAGGCCGCTGGCGATGCGTTCGCGGCCGCGCCGGCGGCGGCTGCGCGACCAGGCCGCGAGCGGCCAGCGCAGGAGTCGCCAGCCGACGCTGAGCAGACCCCACAGCAGCAGCAGTGCAGTTACCGCGAACACCAGTGTGCTTTCGACGCTGGTGGCGCCGAAACGCACCAGCACGTAGCCCGGATCGCTGGCCAGCGCCTGCCAGCCGAACGCGGCGGCGCAGGCAACCAGCAGCAACAACAGCAGGACGACCCAGAATTTCATGTGAGCGACGCTTTCATTTCGGTGTTTCTTCCACCTTCGGCGCCGCACTGCGCGTCGCAGCGCCGGCACGCAGCGCATGCGTGGCGCGCAGGTTGCGCAATTCCTTCAGCGCGGTGCCGGTGAGCTCCGGCGTCGGCGGCGCGAGCACCGACTTGTCGAGTGCATCGAGCGCCTCGCGCACGGCAACGACCGGCGCGGCGGCAGCGTCGAAGGCGGCCAGTTGCGCGCGCGCCGAAGCCAGCGTGGCGTGATACAGCATGTCGTTGCGCGCCAGCAGCGCCGCTTCGGCCTGACGCACGTCGAGAGTAATCAGCTCGCGCGCCAGCCCGACATCGCGCCGCGCCAGTTCCGTCTGCGCGTCGTTGGCATGATGCACCTGCACGAACGCGCCAAGCACGCGCCACAGGCGCGAATCGGGTTCGGCTGCCGCGGCTGGCGCCAGTTGCTGCTGCACGGGCAATTGCGCCAGCTGCGCGCGCAACTGCGTCAGTTTCGCGGCCAGCCTGGCGGTATCCGCGGCGGCAACGCCCTGGAAGGCCTCGATTTCCGCGCTTATGCTTTGCCGCACTGTGGAAAATGCTGCATCTTCCACTTGTGCCAGCGCGCCGTCGGCGGCACGGTAGGCGCCGACTGCCGCGCCAGGATCGTGGAACACGGCGTAACGCTCGCCGCCGACCAGCAGCAGCAATTCGGCTTCGTCGAGCGCCAGCGTGTCGCGCGCCGACAGGCGCTTGTCCGCCAGGTTCGCCACCGCGTCTTCGAGCAGGCGCGCGCGCTCGCCCAGGCCGAGCAGCTCCTCGCGTTCGGACTTGTCGACCTTGGCGGTATCGTCCATGCGCGTGCGCAGCGTGTCGGCATTGCCACGCAGTTGCTCCACTGTATGCGACAGCATCTCGATGCGCGCCGCCAGCGCCTGCGGATCGACGCTGCCTTCGCTCGCGCGCTGCAATTCCCAGGTGCGCCACAGGGCGAAGGCGGCCACGCCCAGCGCCAGCAGCGCCAGCAGCAGGACCGCGCCACCACCGCTGCGCTGCGCGCGCGGCGGCACCACGCTTGCCTGTTCGGGCGCCGGCAGGGACATGACTACGGTTTCTTCGCTCATATACGCAATGCTAACGAATCGCGCGTGAAATTGCCGCTCACGCATCGACCGGGCAACCACTCAAAGGCATGCGCTCGTCGCGCGCGCCGGCGCTACAGGCGATGCCGCGCCAGTGCGCCGATCGCTGCATCGAGCAAGGCCGCCGGCAGTGCCGAAGCGGCGACATGCACATTGCCGAACAGACTCGTGCGCGCCGCCGCGGCGAGACGCTCGCTGCTGACCACCAGTTCACCGGCCGCCAGCCGGGCAAACAGGTCCAGCGGCAGCGTGGCACGCAGATTGGCCAGCGACTCGGCGCTCGACAGCAGCGTCACCAGTGGCAGTGGCGCCTGCTCGAGCGCTGCCAGTTGGGCGCGTGTGAACCGCGGTGCGGCGCGGGCGTATACATGCGCCGACGTCACTTTCGCGCGCCGCGCGCGCAGCGTCTGCGCGAGCAGTTCGCGGCCGCCGGGCGCGCCGATCAGCAGCACGCGCTTGCTGCGCATCCGCGCCAGCTCGGGCAATTCCAGCAGCCCCTCGCTGTCTTGCCGATGCGCCGGCCAGAGCACGCGGGCGACGCCGTGCCTGTGCAGCGCGCGCGCCGTGGCGGAACCGATCGCGCAAACCAGGGTGCTGCGCGCAAAACGCAGACTGCGCAGCATGTATGCAAAACGCACGGCCGCCGGACTGACGAAGACGACGATATCGGCGTCGCGCGCGGTGGCGAGTGCCGCACGCGCCGACGTTGGATCGGCATTCGCGCGCAGCGTGAGACCAGGCAAGCCCAGTGCGCTGCCGCCGAGCGCGCGGATGCGCCGCTTCAAAGTCTGCGCGCTGGCGCTGGGTCGCGTCACCACCAAGGTGGCGCCGGCAAGTGGTCCGATTCCGTCGCGCAAACGCGCGCGCTTTGCTGCTGGATGTCCGATTCCTTCAGCCATGCCGGCATGCTACTCCATTGCAGCAGCCCTTCACTTGTTCTGCCGGGACAGTGGACAATCGCCAACCGCCTGTTGCCGAATGCCTGCCGATGAGTATCACCGCCGATTTCGAACGCGCCCTGCTGGCGGATATCCCGCTGACGCGCGCGATGCAGCTGTCGCTGCGCGACTACCGTGACGACGAACTGGTGCTGGCGGCGCCGCTCGCGCCAAACGTCAACGACAAGGGCTGCGCATTCGGCGGCAGCCTCGGCAGCCTGCTCACGCTGGCCGGCTGGGGCTTGATCGTGCTGCACCTGGGCGAGCGCGACTGCGACGTCTACGTGCAGGACAGCCAGATGCGCTATCTCGCGCCGGTGTGGGCGGATTTCACGGCGCATGCGCGCCTGGCGGTGGACACTTCATGGCCGGCGTTCGATGCGGCACTGGCGTCGCGCGGCCGCGCGCGGGCACGGGTGCAGTGCCGGGTGCCGCTGGCAGACGGCAGCGACGCCTGCACACTCGAAGCGCGCTTCGTGGCGATCGCCAGAACCTGAAGATTTTCGCTGAAGATTTACGCGCTGATTTGCGGCAGAATGCGGTGAACCTTTGTTGGGAGAGGGCGATGAAGCAAGCGATCGGGTTGATGCTGCTCCTGCTGTGCTCCGGCTGCGGCGAGATGTCGCCGAATTCCAAGGCCGATGTGCTCAACACCACCCTGAATGCCTACGCGAATGCATTGCGCTGGGGCGACTTCGAACAGGCGCTGTCGTTCATCGATGCCGATACGCTCAAGGAGCATCCGCTCAGCGAACTCGACAAGGAGCGCTACAAGCAGGTGCGCGTCGGCTCCTACACCGAGCGTCCGTTCGTGCCGTCCGGCAAGGGCGAGGTCAAGCAGATCGTCGAGATCGGCCTGGTCAACATCAACACGCAGACCGAACGCGTGATCGTCGACAAGCAAACCTGGCGTTACGACGAGAAGACCAAGCACTGGCACAACGTCACCGGCCTGCCTGATATCACGCAGCACTGACCCAGGCCTGGCAGCGAGCGAACGAGGGGAACGCAAGCAATGTCGATCATGCGCTGCCTGGCGCTGACTCTCGCGCTCGGCATAACCGTCAGCGCGGTCGCGCAGCCCGATCGGGCACATGTCGCCTCACCCACGCAGCGCTACGCGCTGGCCGCGCCGGCGGCGAACCTGACCGTGCTGCCGGCCGGCGTGGACCGCGCGCTCGAACTGGCGGCCGACCGCGGCGCACCGAAGTGGCGGCCGCTGCGCTATGCGGTCTCGCGCGAGGTCCATAACGCGGCATTTTCCAAAAATATACAAAGCGGCGGCGAATGGCGCGACCTGCCCGATGGCATGGCGCTGTGGCGCCTGCCGCTGCACGCGGACGGCGCGCTGACCCTGGATTTCGGTTTCCGCGCGCTGTTCCTGCCGCCGGGCGCGCAGCTGTTCATCGGCAACGCAGAGCAGCAGCTCGGGCCCTACGACGACAGCGACAATCCGCGTGATGGCGCGTTCTGGACGCCGCTGCTGCGCGGCGACGACGCGCTGATCGAGGTGCTGCTGCCGCAGGCGATGAAGCCGTGGCTCAAGGTCGATCTCGGCACCGTGCACGTCGGCTATCGCGACATCTTCGCGCCAGCGCCGCGTGCCAAATCGTTCTTCGATCCGGACGTCGGCAGCGGCGCCTGCAATGTCGACACGGTCTGTCCGCAGGGCGATCCCTGGCGCAGCGAGATCAACGCCGAAGCGATCCTGGTCTACAACGGCGGCTTCTGCTCCGGGCAACTGATGAACGATGCGCGCAACGATCGCGTGCCGTACCTGAGCACCGCCAATCACTGCATCGCGGACCAGTCCGACGCGAGCAGCCTGATCGTGTACTGGAAATACGAGAGCCCGACCTGCCGCGCGCCGTTCAGTACGGCCAGCGCACAGCCGGTGCCGACAGCGTCTGCAATTCCGCAAACCGGCGGATCGGATCTGGTGGCCACGTACCAGCCTGCCGATTTCACGCTGCTGCGCCTGCGCACGACGCCGCCGGCCGCGGCACACGTCTACTTCAATGGCTGGAATCGCGGCGAAGATGTGTTCGACGGCGCCGCCGTGCTGCATCACCCGCAGTCGGATGCCAAGCGCATCAGTTTTCCGGCGGGCTCGGTCACCGTCGACGACCGCGATCGCGGCACCGGCGCGCCCGGCATCCATCACTGGCGCGTCGATCACTACAGCCTCGGCACCACCGAGGAAGGGTCCTCCGGTTCGGGCCTGCTCGACGGCCAGCATCGGCTGCGCGGCGTGCTGTCCGGTGGCGCGGCGTTGTGCAGCGTTCTGGACGGCGACGATTACTACGGCCGCCTGAGCACGGCGTGGGAAGGCGGCGGCGCGGCACCCAGCCGCCTGCGCGACTGGCTCGATCCGGATGGCACCGGTGCGATAACGCTGGACGGCAGCAGCGCGGAACCCGCGCCAGTGGTGACGCTCAACTTGAGCGCAAGCACGCTGCTGACCAATCAGCAGGTCACGTTCGCCGCCACGGTCAGCGGCGGCACGCCACCGTACACGTATGCGTTCGATATCGACGGCGACGGCGTGGCGGACAATCTCGACACCAATGCCGCGGTCATGATTGCGTCGTACCCGAACGCGTTTTCCGGCAACGTGCGCGTTACCGTCACCGATCACGCCGGCCACACGGGCGCCGTGTCGCGCGCGGTGGTGGTGCAGTCGCAGAACCTGCAGTACGTGCCGAGCGGCGGCTTGGGCGGGGATGCGGTCGATCCGGTCGCCAACGTGTGCGGCAACAACGACAGCGTTGCCGATCCGGGCGAGCGCTTCGACGCCACCGTGCGCCTGCAGAATGTCGGCACGGCGGCCAGCAGCGGCGGCTACGCCGTGTTCGCGCAGGACACGAGCGCCGGCGATGCATCGCGCGTCGTGCTGGAGACACAGGTCGTTGCGGTGCCGACGATCGTCGCCGGCGACAGCGCCGTCGTGCACATGACGTTCTCGATCGCGCCGACGGCGGCTTGCGGTGGCAGTGTCACGATCAACTATCTGGGTACGGCCGATGACAACGGCTTTACCAGCAACCCGCACAAGGTGGCGCAGATCGCGGCACTTGCATCCGCGCAATGCCATCCCGTCACATGCACGGGCACGGCGCAGCAGATCATCCCGAAGCGCGGCAACTTCTTCGATCCTCATCGCGCCGGCAGCGGACTGACGCAGTTGACCGCACTGGTGCCGGGCGTGGGACCGGTGTTTTTCGGCGCCTGGTTCACCGGCGATTCGGCACGCTATCCGTTCTGGTACATCGTCAACGACACGCTGCACGACAGTCAGGTCAATACCACGCTGTTCAAGACGCACTTGAACGCGCCGAACCAGTTTCCTGAAATCGGCATCGCGGTCGGCAGCGCACAGATCTCGGTGATTTCGGAAACCAAGTTCGACTATACCTGGACACTCGATGGCAAGGCCGGCGGCGGCATCTACGTGCCGCTGCTGACCGACTCGCAAAACACGCTGCGTTCCTGGTTCAACACCGGCGAGAGCGGCTGGGGCACGTTCGACGAGTTGTTCCCGAGCGTGGGTGCGGAAGGACGGCCGTACATGTTCAATCTGGATTTCCTGTACGACAACGCCGGCGATCCGCGCTGGACCACCGGGTCGGACGGCAGTTACAACGACGGCGACGTGCTCGACGAAATGGTCGCGCGGCCGAGTTGCCCGTCGTGCATCTGGCTCGACTACACGATCGGTGCGAAGTCGGTCGGCCCGCTGAGCTATCACTTCAACGGCGCCAATCCGACCATCACCACCAACCTGCTGTTCCCGCCGGCCTATCCCGGCACCTGGATCCGCAACGCGCTGCCGCTGGTGCCGCTGATTCAGTAGCGCGCGCACCGTAGCGCACGCAGCGCAATTGACTTGATCACGCGAAGGCGCGAAGGACGCCAATTGAGCAAGGAAATCTCTCGCGTCCTTCGCGCCTTCGCTTGAAATGAGTATTTTTCGGACGACCCGAACCTCAATGAGGCGGTCTGCGCGTTGCGGCGGTCTGGGCGCTGCCGCATAATCCGCAACCTTTTGCCGTCCCGGCTTTCCATGAACGAGTTCCTGCACCACCTGCCTGAATTCATCGGCAATCACCTGATGCTGGTGATGATTTTCGTCGTGATCTTCCTGGCCCTGGTCGGCGGCGAAGTGTCGCGCCTGTTCCGCGGCTACAAGGAACTCAGCCCCGCCGGACTGACCTTGCTGATCAATCGCGAAAGCCCGTTGCTGGTCGATCTGTCGAGCAACGCGGAATTCGAAAAAGGCCACATTGCCGGCTCCAGGCATGTGCCGCTGAGCCAGTTCGATCCTGAAAACAAGGAACTGGCGAAGGTCAAGGAGATGCCGGTGGCGGTGTATTGCAGGACCGGCACCACGTCCTCGCAGGCGGCGTCGCGCCTGGTCAAGGCCGGCTTCAAGCAGGTCTACTGGCTGGGCGGAGGCCTCGGCGCATGGCAGCAGGCCGACCTGCCGCTCACGAAAGGCAAGTGAGCGCACGACCGCTCTCGTAGCCTGCGCCCTTCCTCACGCGTCAGGTTCACGCGAAGGCGCGAAGAACGCGAAGAGCGGTCTCGAAAGCAGCTCGCATTCCCTCTTCAGTTTTGCTCGTTCGCGTTCTTCGCGCCTTCGCGTGAACCCGGTTCTGCAAAAACGTGCGCCCCGCCCCCCGGCGTGGGATAATCCGCGCCCTTTTCGATCCTTTAAAGAATCCGGAGTAGTTTTTCATGGCTGACGAAACCAGCAACGGCAACGCCACGGGCGGCGCGCAGCTTTCGCTGCAAAAGGTCTACATCAAGGATGCGTCGTTCGAGGCACCCGGTGCGCCGCACATCTTCCAGGACACGAATCAGCCGCAGATCCAGCTCAATCTCGCGCAGCAGGTCGGCCCGCTCGCCGAAAACGTCTACGAAGTGGTGCTGACCGTGACGGTGACCTGCAAGCTCGCCGACAAGACCGCCTACCTCGCCGAAGTGCAGCAGGCCGGCGTGTTTGGCCTGAGTGGCTTCGATAACCAGAATCGCGACGTGATCCTGGCGACGTATTGCCCGAACGTGCTGTTCCCGTACGCGCGCCAGATCGTTTCCGACCTGGTGTCGAACGGCGGCTTCCCGCCGTTCCTGATGCAGCCGATCAACTTCGAGGCTCTGTACGCCGAGCAGATGCGCCGCCGTGCCGAAGGCGACGCGCCGAACGCGTAAGTTGTGCGCTCGCCCGTGATCGCGGCAGTCCGGAAGCGGCCGTGCGTGGCCGCTTCTTCGCTTGTGCGATCATGCGTCGTCGCTAATTCCAAGCAGCCATCCATGGCCGCACTTTTCTCCACATGACGGCCAAAGCCACAGTCTCCGTACTCGGTGCGGGTTCGTGGGGCACCGCGCTCGCCGCTGTGCTTGCGCGCAACGGTGTCGATACGCGGCTGTGGGGCCGCGACGCCGC
>Ga0105238_10007471_pt1 | contig 10949 bp, 10 predicted proteins | sample KBSC34metaG_FD_81526 | JGI IMG/M metagenome (GOLD analysis project Ga0105238, IMG submission 81526) | Corn rhizosphere microbial communities from Kellogg Biological Station, Michigan, USA - KBS C3-4 metaG | ecosystem: Host-associated > Plants > Roots > Rhizosphere > Soil | place: Michigan, USA...
AGTCCTCAGGGCGCGCCAAAGGCCGCAGTGGCAGGAACAACGGAGACATTCTGGTTGGGGGCCAACCCAGGCACTCTTTTCGCGGACGATGCCGCGAAGGTGGGCCAAACTTCCGTGTCGTGGGAGGCTGGTAAGCCGGCCGTGACGTTCCCGATTCCTGGCGTTCCGGGGGCGACCGCGACAGCCATCCTGGATGCAAAGTTCATGACCGAGCGCGTGGTGGTCAAGCAGGGGTCACGTCAGGAAACAACCACTGCAGAGTTCACCTACGGCGACTATCAAGACTGGAACAACCCGTTGAACAAGATCGGGGTGCTGTACGCCGGAAAGATGGTTGAGCGCCGGGGCGGCGCAGTCGTCCGCGACCTGACAACGGACCAGACGGAGACGGGGAATGTGTATGTGGTTGCCCCCGTTCCCGCAAGCGTGCGGGCGGCGATCAAGGTCACCGGGCAGCTCCCGCGGGGCGTGATCGCCAAGACGGAGCCGGCAGTCGACAAGTCGGCGCCCACACCTCGGTTAGGCGCGCACCCTGACCTGACGGGCAACTGGACCTATACGGACTGGATTGGGAACTACATGACGGGGGGAGGACGCCGATGCGGTCCGACCCAAGCAGCCGACTGTACGAGGCAGGACAATCAGACGTTCGATTTTGAGCTCTACTCGCCCTCGCGGTTCGGCGGCTTGAATCGTCCGGTGTACAAGCCCGAGCACTGGGACAAAGTTCAGCAGCTCGACATGTGGACCAACAAGTATGACCCAGTCATGACCTGCCAGCCCCTGGGAGTTCCGCGGGAGGGCCCGCCCCGGCGCATCATCCAGACGGACAAAGACGTGATCTTTATCTATACCGGTGGTGACGCCGGCGGTGGATACGGCGAGTATCGCATCATTCCGACGGACGGCCGCAAACACAGCAAAGACCCGAATTTCGAGTTCACCTATTTGGGGGATACCGTGGGACGCTGGGAGGGCGACACGCTGGTTCTCGACTCCGTCGGGTTCACCGATGCGACATGGCTGGGGCGCGGCGGTTTCTTCCACTCCGGCGAGATGCATGTTGTAGAGCGATTCACGCGCCAAGGCGATGTACTCCTGTATGGCGTTACGGTCGAAGACCCTGAGGTGCTGGCGGAGCCGTGGGTGCTGCCGACACGAATGGTGACGCGCAACCCCAATCCGGACGCGGGGCTTATCGCAGAGCGAGGCGACTGCAGCGTTCCCGAGCTGGGGAATGCCTCGTCCCAGATCCGGCACTAGAGTAGATTCAGAACGTAATGCGCGCTGCTTCGGCGAGGACCATCTCTTTGTAGACAGGTAGCGCCCAGCCCTCTTTCACCAGCTCATCGTATCTCTGCGCGACTTTGTTGTAGTAGTCCTTGGGATTCCTATAGAGCTTCTTCAACTGATCCTTCGAAAACGCCATTTCGAAGTTACCCAGGCCGCACAGTTGAGCGTCAGGATCCTGACCGTTCGTCCGTCGCTCCGCGATGAAATGATTGGGATTCGGAATCCTCGGGTCGGCGCCTTCATTCGGAACGTGGTAGCTCTTCACCGGCACATCCACATAGGTGCTGCGGATTCCACCTTTGACGTTTCCAAACTCATCCAATGCCAGTAGAGAGCCCTTATCGCGGTCGAGCTTCGGCTTGTTGTCCGGATTGAAATCGACGTAGAACCGGTCGGCATGGGGCGGCGCGACGCCTTTGTCCACCCATGCGAAAAGCTTGTCGAGAGCAACGGCCATCTCCGCTCCCAGGGGATACCTGCTGATCGGATATTTGCAGGGATCGGGATAGTATTGACCAGCGACGCGAGCATCGATATGGGCCATGCCTGCAAATTCATAGACGCGAAGCTTCTCATTGTCGGGCTGCGTGGTCCCGTTCCCAGCGAAAGCCTCCCGCATTGTGGGCACCAGGATCGTGGGGACATCGATAACTGGAATCTGACCATTGGCGCTGGTGGGCATGAACCCGTTGTAAATCGGCTTCATGTCCGCCAGTCTTTGGGCCATGTGGGCGTTGGCGAGGTAGTTCTGGGCCACGCCTGCTGAGGCCGATGAACCGGCAAGGATCATCTTTCGCACTGCGAAACCGCTAAGAGGATTGTCTTTGCGGTCTGACTTGATAAGCGCCCCTACCTGCGCCAGGATGTCGTTAGTGGAACCGTTCGGAATGACCAAGTCTTTGTAGCGCGGCTCGTTCGCCCCGGCGAGTCCCGCGGGTGTTGTGGTCAGGATCTCGAGCCCAATGACCCCGGCCGTCATGGCATAAACCTGCGTGAAATGAAAAACCCACGGATTGCCGCTCGGGTGCATCGATTCGGCCAGTATTAGACCGTTGAACTTTGTGTTGTCTTTGGGTTTGCGGATGACGATGCGGGTCTTGTAAGGCACGCCGTTGGACGTCGTTCCCGAAATGAAGTACTCCCTCACCTCGTAATTGAATTTCGTGTATGTGTCTTTCGGCGGGATGTTGGTTTTCTTTGCGTCGTCATAGTCATCCATGAAGGTCTCGTAGAACTCGCCGGGACCTGTAACCTCGATGGCGGCCGGTATGGGAGCCACCACCTGCTTTACGGGTGTGGCAACCGCCTGCGCGCCACGTCCTCCGCCGCGTCCACCCCGGCCGCCACCGGGGGGTCCGGCTTGAATGCCACCTTGCGCCTGGTTTTGTCCGGGCACTGGAATAGGCAACTGACCCGCAACGGTCATCACGCTAGCGGTCGCGACTAAGACGGTCAATGCGATCTTCTCTGGTGAACGATTCATGGCGCTCAATGCTCCTGGTTTGTTCGCGAGCCTTCTCAGATTACAATACCGAGAGCTTTCAAGGGAGCGCACGCGGCTGGAAATCTCATCACCATAGTCCACAACGTGGGAGCACCCGCGAGTGGTGTCGTTCAGGGCCGTCAGGGGAGACGCCGAACTATCCCTGTTTAAAGTGGGCTTGCCGTATAGCGTCCGGATGGTCGGCTACACTTCCATTACTTTTCTGCGGGGATCTCAACTCTGCGCCAAGCACGAGTTTCGAAAAACTAGGATGCGCCGTCATCCAGCACTTGGCGAACACCGGATCGCTGAACGGGTCACTTCAACGGGATGCGAATCATGATGTTCAGGGGTTTTGTCGCGACGGCTTCGCAACGGAGAATTCCGAACGGTGACTCTTATGACCGCCGTTGTTGGTACGAAGATTTACCTTCATATTTCCCAACGGCTTTCCACACGTCCGCCTTGGTCTGCGGCGTAGCAGAGGCGTGCACGTTGATATAGCGATCGAAGTCTTGAGTTTCTCAAGAATCGGAACCAGGGCTTTGACGTGATCGTTGGCTGGTTCCCCGCCAGCGGGCAGCATTGAAGTCGGACTGGAAAAGGATCTTCTCCTTGGGGATGTACGCGATCATCATTCCGTTTGTATGGGGAATCGGAGAGACGTGGTACATCTCAACGATGCGCGCTCCATATGAGTAGACCCTCTTCTCCGAAACGGCTTCGAATTTTGCTTTCTTGGGATTTTTGGCAAGAGTGTCGTTCAGCAGCGTTCTTCGAGTGTTGAGCGCTTTCTCCAAAAACACCAGATTGTTCTTCTGGGTGATGATCGTTGCGCCTTCGGCCACCAACGCAGGCAACCCTCCGGCGTGATCGGCGTGCGGATGTGTGTTCATGACGTACCGGATCGGCTTGTTGGGAATGAGCTTTTTAATTTCCTCGATGTACGTGAGAGCACGCTCCTCGGACGGTCCGGCCTCAACCATACATGATGTGGTCTTTGAATTCCACGATCACCGAATCGTCACTGCCGTATCCGGTGGTGAGCCTATTAGAGGCGGTCGCCAAGCTTTTCGGGAGTGACGATTAGAGCAGGCGCGGCGCCACAGGAGCGCCGCCCCCACCTGCTCCTGCCCGAGAAGGCAGAGGCACCGGCGTTGCGACATTGGGAGGATTCGCCATCGCCGTCGTCACGTTGACCTCAAAGAAGGGCCATCCGCCCCGCGTCTGCACGATCCTCGAAGGAGCCATCACTCCGCTGAAGTCCTTCCTATCTGTGTAGGTGGCGAGGATATGCATGTCTCCCATAATATTTTCACCGAGCCATGTTTCGACTCGGTCGACGATATTCTCTTCATTCACATAACCACTGATGACGTAGTGCTTGCCGGAAGGAGCCTTGACCGTCGGACTCCAGCTTAGGACGGTATAGTTCTTGCCATCAAGCGCCATCTTGGAGGCCGTTGGACCATCGCCCGCCACCTCCACTTGGTAGCCCTACACGGCGGAGGGAAACAGTTGTTTCTCGATAGGGAGCAGCAAACAAGAACTGATTTTGCAGCCTTCTACGGAAGTCTTCACTCCTGCTGCAGCGAAGTGACGCCGTTCGCCAACCCCGCAGCGGCAGAATTGCGTTGCGTAAAGGACCCCTTTTGCAACGTCGCTTTTTGCCACTTGGCCGCATAACGCCCTAAAGGTTGAAATGACATCGCGGATAGTTTCCGGATGGTCAGCAATCCTGAAGCTACCTTGGCCCACATAGGCGATGCAGGGGCAGTTTCACGCAGCGTATTACGCGGTGAGCGGACTCGGCCCCCGATGTTCGCGTCCGGGAAGCGATGTCCGGCAAGGTAGGCACCAACTTCTAGCGTTCCCCCGTTTGGAACTTCGTCGAGCAGAGAGCCAATTTACGAACGAGCGCATACTAACTGATCACGCGAGAGTTTCATCGGCGGCCTGCTGGCGCACGAAAACGAAGCAGTAAAGTCGCTATGGAATCTCTTGGTAGAGCCGGTTTACGAGCCCCGTTATCGAATTCACGTTGGGCCAGTCCGTATTCGCCGCCCATTCTGGATAGTTGCTCTTGAACACATCCGTGAGCTGGATTGCCGCCTGCGCGGCCAATACACCTGAACGTTTTAGCGCTGCGGTGCGACTCTGCATATCGCGAATGAATGCCGCCTCGGTCGTAATCAACGAGGCATCGCCTACCTTACTGTGCGTGGGAATCACAATGCGGGGACGAAGCGGCACTAGTTTGTCGAGCACGGTCAGCCAGCTGGCAAAGCTTCCGCCCGGTGATGCGACACCCGGCACCACTTTGTTCTGCACTATATCGCCAGTGATCAGCGCGCTGTCGGGTTCAACGAAAATCAGCTCATCGCCTGCCGTGTGGCCCGCGCCCAAAAACATTAGCCGCACTGAAACGCCGCCGCCCAATTGCAGCTTCGCCTCTGTTTCAAACGTTACGTCCGGGGCCCGCAGCGGTTTTAACCCAGCCAGCGACGGACCGAACTGCGGCGAGTTCCGGAAGAACGTCATCGTCTGCTCGCCTTCCTTCTCAAGCTCTTCTTGCTGCACCCGCGGCCGGATGAGGATTGTTTCCTGCGGGAACCCGCCGAGGCCTGCCGCATGCTCGGGGTGATAATGCGTCGTCGTGAGAAAGAGTTTCGGCCCCTTCGCGAGGCGTTTCGCCACCTGAGCCACGAGCGCCCCGTTGCCGGGACCTAGCCCCGTATCGACAACCAGCGTCGAGTTAGCACCTACCACGTAGACCACGTTCGGGAATCCGGTGATCATGGAGACATGGTCCGAGACTGTTGTGGTCGTCTCGGTCAACGTCGGAGACGGGAATTGGCCGAATGCCGTCGCTGCGGTTAGAAAAATGATCAGGCGCACGACGGCATAATACCGCATCCCTCGCTGCCCTGATGCCGGCTATTTCACAGCTACCAGACCCTCGCTCAGCTCGATCAGCATTCCGAATGGGTCCTGAAACACGGCAAATCCCGCATCCATCCCCTTGGCCTTTCCACGGTACGGATTGTCAAACTTAACACCCGCGTCTTCCAGCTTCTTGGCGAATGCCTCGAGATTCACGACCTCGAGTCCGATCCGGTCAAACGCGCGGCCTTTTAGAGGGAGCCACCGGTCCCCTTTGCTTGCTCGAACAAAATGTCGGAACCCGGGATATGCGCCACCATCTCATTTCCGCGCTTGATCATCTCGGCGCCCATGGTTTTCGCATACCAGGCTTGCGCCTCCGCAACGTTCGGCACCATCATCTTGATTGTGTCCGCCGCGATGGGGGTCGCAAGCGACTGGTCTTCGGTAATCCGCACCTTCATCTTATCGGGCGACATCAGGAATACCTGCTTCGCCGATCCGCCCGCTAACGGCTCAATCCCGGCCTGCACACACCTTTCGAACAAACCCTTCAAATTCTTGACGGAGAACCCGATGAAATCAAGTGACGAGCCTTCCGAACCCGCCAATTCTGCCGGCGGAGGCGCTGGATTTGGAGCCGCTTTGCTTTGTGCTGGTCCGTTGCCGATCTCAAGAATCAAGACGCTCTGAAACTTGATCAGGTTCAGTCGTCCGGCGAACTGAACCGGCTGTCCACCCAGCGATTGCCAGAACCTTTTTGCGCTCCACCCCGGCGGACCAAAGATCATTGAACAAGTCTCGGATGCGCTGGGCCTGCGTGCCGAACAATCCGCAGCCAGCCACACAGTACTGCGCAATTATGGGAACATGTCGTCCGCAACTCTGCCGCATGTGTGGAATGAGATCCTGGAATCAGGCGGGGCCCAGCCCGGACAATTGGTGGCCGGGTTTTGCGTTTGGTCCCGGCCTGACGATATGCGGTGGGTTGTTCCAGGTTGAACAATGAACTCGGCCGCCTTACAGCTTACAGGGCTTGCGGGACTTGAATAACCGTGACCCCGCACGCCGACCGCCTGCGGCGGATTCCGTAGGAGCTAGTTTCCGGCCTGTTTGGTAAAAGTATTCATGCGGCGCGACTGGAGTATTTGAATAGGCCTCCGAGTCGCTGACGACACTCAATCGAGTGGCCCTGCCGGTTTCGTTTTGCGCTCAAGTCTCCTATGGGCGATCCATTTCGGCAGGCGCTTCTGGCCTGATAGGTCTCATAACCCTTGTCGCGAAGTGTGCAGGAGCACATAGTGCAGGAGATCCGCACACTACGTGAGATGTGGCGGGGGCTGGAAGCCAGCTCACGGTCCAGCTAGGGAGGCACTCCCAACGGAAACGAGGAGTAATGGATAGGCCGGACCTACGGAGTAATGGCGCCAGTCCTCGACCCTACCCGGTATGCCAGAAAGCACTGATGTAGCCAACAAGAAAAGCTGCCCACCGTCGATCGAGAATCCGGCGACCGCCTCGCGCTTTTACAATTTGTTTACAACTGTCTTTTTTGTAGTAAGATTCGACGAATATTTTGATGCAGGATTCAGGAAACGGGAAGCTCCTGAGATGGTTCTACCTCGTAAGAGTTTGAACGGAGGCCTTATGAACCTGCGAAATTTGACGACGAACTTTTGGCTTGGAATGGCTACACTCTGCGGCCTCCATGCCGCGCCGGTTTACTTTCAAACGAATCTGTCATCCGATATTTCCGGACTGGCAGCCAATACGGATCCGAATTTGAAGAACCCGTGGGGAATGTCTTTCGGGCCGACCACGCCGTTCTGGGTCTCCGATCAGGGGGTCGACAAGACCACGCTTTATAACGGCGCCGGCGTTGCCCAAGCCCTGGTTGTCTCCATGCCCGCAGGACCGGGCCCGACTGGACAAGTCTTCAACTCTAGCTCATCCTTCCTGCTTCCCACAGGCGGCAAGGCGCTCTTCCTGTTTGCAACCTTAGACGGGACGATCACCGGTTGGAATGCGGGACAAGGCACGACGGCCTTCGCAGCGGTTCCTTCAAATGGCGCGGTCTATACCGGCTTGGCGATCGGCACAAACGGTACGGCCGATATGCTCTACGCCGCTGACTTCGCACACGCCAGAATCGACGCTTTCAACGGTACCTTTGGCTTGACGTCACTCGCCGGCAATTTCACCGATCCTAATCTTCCCGCCGGCTATTCTCCCTACAATGTTCAAACCATCGGAGGAAAGCTTTACGTCGAGTACGACACAGTCAACCCAACTACGGGTCGGCCTACTACGACCGCCAACACCGGGATCGTGGATATCTTCAACACAGACGGCACCTTCTTTCAGCGGCTGGTTACGAACAACCATCTCAATTCACCGTGGGGTGTCACGCTGGCTCCTGCGGGTTTCGGAGGCTTCGGCGGCGATCTTCTGGTGGGGAATTTCGGGGATGGGACGATCAGCGCATTCAACCCTGTCAGCGGAACTTTTGTGGGCACGGTATCCGACCAGAATGGCAATCCCCTTGTTAACAGTGGACTGTGGGCCCTGAACTTTCGGGCATCGGGATCGGGCTTCGATCCAAACACTCTGTTCTTCACGGCCGGTATCAATAATGAAGCCGACGGCTTGTTCGGTGAAATTCAGGCTGTTCCAGAACCATCGAGTGTCGCTCTGATCGTTCTCGGGCTCGGCGGCCTCACTTTGTTACGCCGGAAGCGCGCCTTGCCAGTGAGTCTGAACCCTCGAAGGACCCTTATCGATCAATTGAATTAAGCGGTCTTTTCTGGTTCGGACGTGTCATGCCGACGGCGACGCCTGAATTAATCGAGTCTGACAGCCGAGAGTGTCGCCAAAGCTGAATCTGAACAACAAGGCGGCAGGAGCGAAATTCGAAGGCGCTCGGGGGTTGTTCGCTTCAAGAAAGTAGTCGCGAATTGCGTCTTAACAACCAGAGGGATTGCTCTCGATTTCAGGCAGAATCGCCGCCGATAGATATGCTCCACCACAGGCGTGAAGAGAACCGACGTCCAGATCCGGAATCAGGCGGCCTGTTGCCAGCCGTAACGATGATGGAGACCGCCGACCCGCGGGGACGATATCACCTTCGCTCCGTTGCCAAGGTTGTTCTCAATGGAACGCCGATCGGGAGTGTCCTTGCCGAGCCCGTCGTGGGTTCGGTCCAAATGGTAATAGCGAATGTAGTCCCGAATCAGTCGTCGCAAGTGCTGTTCGGTCCAGTGGAATCACATGGTCCAGCACTCCCGGCGGCAGCTTCCAACCCATCGTTCCGCCACTCCGTTCTGCCAGGGAGATTCGCGGCTGGTGCGCTTGGGTTTCAGACCGATGGAGCGCAGCGCGCCCAGAACCCCGGCATCGAACTTTGTATCCCGATCCAGGATCGCGTATCGGTAGGGGACCGAGTCGGGAAAGGCTTCGCGTAGTTGCTGGACCACCCAGTCCGAGTTCAGGTGCGCGGTCACGTGGAAATGTACAGTCCTGCGCCGTGCGTGCTCGATGACGAACAAGCAATACAACACGCGGAAGCTGACCGTCGGCACCGTGAAGAAGTCTAGCGCGACGATGGCCTCGCGGTGGTTCGGCAAAAAAGCCAGTCACCGCTTTCCGGGATCTCCGCGGCGCGTACCATCCTGCGGATAAGCTCCTGGATTTCGAAGGTGACTTTGGCTCGGCCACCGCCCGCGAGACCGCCAGCGCCAACACAACCGGAATCCTGCGCGATGCCAACCCACCACAGTGTCCGGCTTCACGATCAGCAGTACCTCGGCCCAGCGGGACTAGGCACTGCGTAACGCGATCCAGAACAGCCGGTCCATTCGGCTCAGGTTCGGGCGGGGACGCTTTTGTTTCAGAACCGCCACTTGCTGACGCAAGGCTAGAATCTCCACAGCCAGATCGGTCCGACATATGAAGAAGACTCGTACATCAGTCACCAGATCAAGGATGAATCGGAGCATGAACTTGACGTTGTATCACAGCCCCAAGGCTCTGATTCTGTGGCTCGGCAAAGTTCTGGCGACGGACAGGGGCACCGGGGCCTTTCGCAGCCTATCGTTGCGATCGGACCAAGTCCTCCCAGGTATAGCGCCGACGGATTTAATGCACGGGCCGGAGGTTATTTGCCTGTGAGAGTGCGCAACGCTTGTCCCGCTGCGGCTCGGGCGTCCGGATCGGGCCCCTGCGCGGCGGCCGTTAAATGCTGAAAAGCGCCGGCGCGGTCTCCCTGGCGCGCCAACACTATCCCCAGTTCAAGCTGCGCGCGCGAATTCCCGGGCTGGAGCCGAACAGCTTCAAGCAATTCTCGCCTCGCACCAGGAAGATCTCCCTTCTCCGCCAGGAGAGCCCCCCAGATTTCATGACCAGGTGCGGAGCCGGGATCGGTTTCAACCACCAGTTTGGCTTGTTTCTCGGCGTCGGACGGCCGATTCGAATCGGTAAGCACGCGCGCATAGTCCACCCGGGCTGCTGCATTGTCGGGCTTCAGCCGCAGACTCTCTTCCATTTGAAAACGCGCTTCCGCGGTTTGGCCTTGCGCCGCCAGTGCGCGACCGAGATTCAATCGCCACTCGGAGACGCCGGGTTGTATCCGGAGCGCGGATCGGAATTCCTTCTCCGCAGCGGTCCGGTCACCCACACCCCACAGGATGAGGCCCAGATTGTTCCTCAGTTCGGGCACCTCAGGATCCAGGCCGATCGCCTTCTCGAGCGCCGACTTTGCCTCCGTCGCCTTGTCTTGTTGCCACAAGGCCCATCCCAACCGGCCCCAGGCTCGCGGGTCTCCCGGCGCTAATTCCGTGGCACGTCGTAGTTTCGATTCTGCAAGCGTCCACTGCTCCGCTCGCATCAACGCATCTCCCCACTGGATCAGCCGCGGCGCCGAGTCGGGATCGAGGCGGGAAGCCTCCTCAAAAGATCGAATCGCCGAGGCGGTATCGCCTACGGCAAGGTAACCTTCCGCCAGCTCCGCATAATACCCCGGCTGCGTTGGATGATATTTGGCGATTTGGGATGCCAACAACGGCAAACCAGCCTTCAGATTACTCTGTTCGCGAACCTGCGCAACTGCGACCGTCAGCTCGTTGTCTGGGGTCGAAGCGAGTTTGGCGGGGTAGTAAGGGACCACCTCTCCTTGATAAGAAGAGGTAGCTGTTTCGGCGCGTTCGGGCTTTTCGGCCAGCAGATCCCCCGCGGGAGGGCGGCGCGCGATCAAATGATCCGTCATCACGACATGGACCGCGTCGTCGGTTCGCCG
>Ga0105238_10007472_pt1 | contig 10949 bp, 11 predicted proteins | sample KBSC34metaG_FD_81526 | JGI IMG/M metagenome (GOLD analysis project Ga0105238, IMG submission 81526) | Corn rhizosphere microbial communities from Kellogg Biological Station, Michigan, USA - KBS C3-4 metaG | ecosystem: Host-associated > Plants > Roots > Rhizosphere > Soil | place: Michigan, USA...
CTTCCACCGGACCGCGCCATCACCTTGCCGGCCCTGCGCGTGCGGATGGACGAGCTCGCCGCCGAGATCGCCCGTCAGTGCCGCGCCCGTGCCGACCTCGTCGCCTACGAGCCCGATGCCGCTTTGGAGGCGGCGTTCGGCGCATTGCCGCCACTGAACGCATCGCGCGCGACCGAGCTCGGCTTCCAACATGACGGAAGCACGGACCGCCTGGTGGCTTCGGCACTCGCCACCATCGCCCGCACGGAAGGACTGAAATGAAACTTGCGACAATCGCCGACGGCACGCCCGACGGCAGGCTCGTGTTCGTATCGAGCGACGGCCAACATTATCTGGATGCGTCCGAGGCCGCCCCGACCCTCCAGGCGACACTCGAACACTGGGACGAACTGTCCGGAGCGCTTGCCGCGATCCGAGCAAGGCTCGCCGCCGGCGAAGGGGCGCGGCTCGATCCGGCCCGACTTGCCGCACCGCTCCCGCGGGCCTGGCAATGGCTCGACGGATCGGCTTATGCCAGCCACGGCGCGCTGATGCAGAAGGCGTTCGACCTACCGCCGATCGAGACCGACCTGCCCTTGATGTACCAGGGCCTGTCGCATTGCTTCATCGGGCCCAATGACGATGTGCCGCTTCCATCCGAGGCAGACGGGATCGATTTCGAGGGCGAATTCGGGATCATCACCGACGCCGTACCGATGGGCATCGGCCCCGCCGACGCGCTTGCCCGCATCAAGCTGGTCCTCCAGCTCAACGATTGGTCTTTGCGCGTGATTGCGCCGGTCGAGATGAAGACCGGCTTCGGCTGGATCCAGGCCAAGCCCGCCTGCAGCGCCGCCCCGTTCGCGCTGACGCCCGACGAATTGGGCGATGCATGGCGCGACGGGCGGGTCTGTCTCGACCTGGCAGTCGACTGGAACGGCACGCGCTTCGGCCAGCCCAATGGCGCGCCGATGGCGTTCGGGTTCCACGAATTGGTCGCCCATGCCGCGCGCACACGCAACCTGCCCGCCGGAACCATCATCGGATCAGGCACGGTGTCCAATCCCGATTTTCGGACCGTGGGATCCACCTGCATTGCCGAGCGCCGCGGCATCGAGATCGTCGATCATGGCGCACCGCGCACGGCCTTCATGCGGTTCGGCGACCGCGTGCGCATGGAAGCGCGGCTGCCCGACGGCAAGCCGGCGTTCGGTGTGATCGAGCAGCGCGTCGTCCGCGCGGAGACGGCCAATGGCTGACCTGCAACCGGTGCGGCGCGTCATGACCGGCCATGACCGCGATGGCCGTGCCGTCCTGCGGTCCGACGATCGCTTCGGGACGCGGCTTATCCCCGGCGGGGATGCCGCCTTCGACTTGCTCTGGACCACCGAGACCGTGCCCGCGGGCAATAATGACGAGACCGACGGCAGCCTGCGCGACGCCGAGCTGACGCTCGATCGGTGATCCGGGTGGTCGATTGATTGCACATTTTGGAACACGAATGCATCTAAGTGACTGTTTTTGAATAATAGTTTCAGAAAACTCTTAATCAGCGAGTCCTAGGTTCGAGCCCTAGGAAGTGGGGACCCTTATCGGAGCCATAGGACGATGGCGGCGAGAGTAACGACGGCGAGGTAGTTCCTGGCGGTCTTTTCGAAGCGGGTTGCCACTCGGCGGAACTGCTTGAGCCTTGAGAAGCAGCACTCGACGAGGTGGCGCTGAGCATAGAGATGGCGGTCGAGTGGGTATTTGAGCGCGCGTGAGGGATTGCTCGGGATTAGCGCAACAGCGCCCCTGTCGGCGATCTTGTGGCGCAAGCGGTTGGAATCGTAGGCGGTATCGGCCATCACAACGTCAGCGGCTAAGCCTTCGATCAGAGGCTCGGCCTGAGGGGCATCGCCGCGATGGCCAGCGGTGAGGCTGAAGCGAACGGAGCAGTCCAAGCCTCTGACTGCCATGTGGATCTTGGTACTCAGGCCGCCGCGGGAACGACCAAGGGACTGATCTTCAGACCCCCCTTTTTGCCGCGCCAGCAGCATGCTGGTGGGCTCTGATGATCGTGGAATCGACGATCAGATATTCGAAGTCAGGATCATCCGAGAGCGCCTCGAAAATGCGCCACCAGCCCCCCTTGGCGCTCCATCGGCTGAAGCGGCGGAAGACCGTGCTCCAATCCCCAAACGCCTCGTGCAGGTCGCGCCAGCGCGAACCCGTTCTCACGATCCAAAGCACATCTTCGACGAACATCCGGTTGTCCCGGCCCGTCGAACCCTTCTGATCCGGCCGGCCGATGATCAACGGCGCGATCCGATCCCACTGCCCATCGCTCAGCACCAAACGATCCATCACTCCCAAGACTACCTCCAAAAGGCAGCCTTGAATCACACTTGGCAGACCAAGGGAATCCTAAGAGTCCACAGTTCCTAGGGCGGCCACCACCTTTTCCAACAAATCAAATGGATAAGGCGGCGCGTTCGTGAAGGGGCCGGGTTCCCGAGGGGCTCCGCAGGCCGTTCGGAAAATGCGGGCGTTTATCTCACGGGCGTCACCCCTGAGTGGCGCCCCGTCCTCAAACCGGCCCGCGCTCTTTCAACCAGCCAATCCCGCGCCGCAAAAGATCGTGGAATACCGGCAGATCCCAGGCGCAGCGGTCCACCGTGGGCCACCAGTCGGCGAGCGGCTGCAGGTCATAATGTCCGCGGCAATGACCGAGCGTGAGGTAGAGAACCGAGCCTTTGCCGTGCGGCTTGATATAATAAACCGGATGCGTGCCCGGGGCTCCCGCGGCCTCGACGAAACCGGTGCCGGGCTCGGTACAGACGGTCTCCAGCAGGACGTGGAGCGGCCCGTGCGTCTCCATGTGATAAAGCTCGTCGGTCGTGTCGAAAGGCTCCACGCCGGCCACGAGCGGATGGGCCGGATCGGCGATGGTGACGCGATAGGGCGCAATCGGAGGGTGCGAGAGGAACTGGCTGCCCAGCAGGTCCATGAACAAAGGCGCCCAGCGGGGCGCGTCCCACAAACCGGTGTCGAGCAGGCGGAGCACCGAATTGGTACCGTGCAGCGCATACCAGCGCCCGCCTTTCGCAAGCCAGTCGCGAAGCGTTTCCTGCGCCTTCAGCGAAGGCGTCACGTCGCACGTATAGGTGATCAGGATATCGGTCGAAGCGATCGCCGAGGTGTTTTCATAATCCTCGAACACGCGGGTGCGCACGCGCTGGTCTTCGGCGAGCAGCTTCAGCAATTCCAGCCGCGCAAAATCCATATCGTGCCACACGCCGCCGCAGACCAAGACACAGTTGATCCGGGGCGGATGGGTCTCGCCGTTGGTTCCGCTCATCGTTCAAGCCCTCCGATCAATAATGGAACACAATGCCAGCTGGGGCCGCGTTATCAGATGCCCGCCGTCGACGACGATGCCGCTGCCGGCCATGAATGCCGGGCTGCGGTGTACGGATATTTGCGTTCCCATGATGCGCCCCTCCTCGCCGCGCGATCCTGTCCCTTGAAAGCTGCGATCCTCATATGGAACCGAGAGGCCCGCCGAATAGGCGCGATACGCCATGCTCCAATTGCGAGTGCATCGCAGCCCGCGCGCTCCTGGAAAGGCTAGGTCTGGCCCGCAGCGCGGGCCATGCTGGCGGCCATTTCCTCAGGGGTGGGATTACGCCGCAGTGTCAGTCCGCCATTCACCTGGAGATTCTCGCCGGTCATGAAACATTCGTCGCTGGCCAGCCATACAGCGGCGGCGGCAATATCATCGGACGTGCCGATCCGCCCGAGCGGGTAGCCGGGCAGAAAGGCTTCCACCAGACCGGGCACCGCGGTTGCGTCGACCGTCATCGGCGTTTCGGTCAGCCCGGGCGAGATCGAGTTCGCGCGGATTCCTTCCTTGCCGAATTCATGCGCGATGCAGCGAATGACATGATCGGTGCCCGCCTTGGTGCCCATATAGGCGGCATGGTCATTGAGCATGATCGTGGCGGTCGCCGAGCTGATTTGGATCAGGGAGCCGCCGCGCCCGCCATGCGCTGTGCCCATCTTGCGGATCATCGCCTGGAAGAACTGGAAGGGACCGATGAACTGCAGCGCGGTGATCGCCTCAAGCTCCGCGCGGTCATTATCGAGGAAGGGTTTCAGAAAGCCCCAGCCCGTGGCGTTGACGGCAATCTCGACTCCCCCCAGCTGAGCCATCGCCCCCTCGCCGAGCGCGGCGATACTGGCTTCGTCGGTAAGGTCGCAGGCCAGCCAGGCACTGCCGGTTTCATCCGCAAAAGCTTCGATTACGTCGGCCTTGCGGCCAGACACCAGCACGCTGGCCCCCTCGGCGAGAAAGCGGCGCGCAATATGCTGGCCCATATTCCCGGGGCTGCTGGCGCCCAGGATGACGGCCTTCTTGCCTGCCAGACGCCCCATGCGACCCTCCCTTTTTTGTTGAATGAAGGGGAAGTCTAGCATCCGGGCCGCCGCGCCAACCCTGACGAAAAAGAGAAGTGGCATGGCGCAAGACCAGTGGCACAAGAAGCGTCATACCGACCCAATTCCGCAGGGCGGGATTTGGGAGAAGTAATCCAGCATGCCTTCGTAGGCCCACGGCATTTTGCAGATCAAGCCTGTCGGCTAGCGATCCCAAGCGGGTTAGTCCGAGTTGTCGGACGTCAGGCCACTGGCATTGTCGTTGAGCCGCCGGAGCAATCCGAGCAGCGTCGCCAATTCTTCGCTGCTCAGACCGGCTAGAAGCCGCGCCTCCCGTTCAAGCGCAAGGCTCATGACCGCATCGTGAAGTTTGGCGCCGCTCTCCGTCAGGAACAATCCTCGCCGACGCGCCTCACCGCCACGTCCGGCGACCCTGATGTGCTCCATCTGCTCCAACCTTGAAACGCTGCGGCTGGCGGCGCCTTTGTCCAGACCGCTCGCCTGACAAATTTCATTGGCAGTGGTACCGGGCGTTATCCTGACATGGGCGATGATGCGCAATTCGTTAATGCCGATCCGGAAGCGCTCAAGATAAGCGCGCGACGCGCCCCGGGCCATGCGATTGCCGATGGCGCCGAGCAGGAAGGGAACGTAGCTATCCAGATCGAGCTGCGGACCGGGCATGATCGACGCCTAGCGCTCGAACCCCGACGCGTCCACCCGATCCCCGAGCCTCGCAGGCCAGTCAATGGGAAACCTTGTGCGGCGCGCGAGGCCAAGGAATAAGGTTCGGATGACCGACGATTTGCTGGTGCGGGCTGCCGGGTCTGCCGACCTCCGCGATCTGCACCTTATGGTGGAGCGGGCCTATCGTGGCGACAGCGCGCGGAGGGGCTGGACGCATGAGGCCGACCTTTTGACGGGGCCCCGTATTGCATTCGCATCGCTGGAAGCGATGGTTGCCGACATCCGGCAGCGCCTGTTGGTGGCCGAACGGAGCAATGCGATCATCGGCTGCGTTGCGCTCATCCCGCAGGAGGAAGGACTGGTCTATCTCGGTCTGCTTTGCGTCGATCCCGAGGCGCAGGCAGGCGGCGTCGGAAAGGCCATCATCGCCGCAGCCGAGGACGCTGCGATCACGATGGGCGCAAACCGTATCGAGATGACGGTGATCTCCGTGCGTCGAGAGCTGATTGCTTATTACGAACGGCGGGGTTTTCGTCGCACCGGCGAGAAACGGCCTTTCCCGGTGGAACTCGGTCCGCGGCTCGAAATGGTGGTTCTCGAAAAGCCGGTGGGCTGATCCCCCGCCGCCGGGCACCGCCACGCATGTCCACTTTTCGCCAGTGAATCATTTTTTTGCTGTGCTAAGGGCGTGAGCTAGGCTCAATCCGATGGGCTGGCGCGCGCGTCAGTCCGGCTGAACGGGCGAGGGCCTACCGGTCGCAACAGGGAGAGGGTCATGATGCCAAAGTGGGCGATCGCCGCTGCAATATCGATGCTGGCGATGCCGGTCGCGCTACAGGCGGCGCCGGGCCTTCCCTATGTCGCGGCGAAGAATGGTCACCACGCCTTGATCGTCGATGGCAAGCCGTTCCTGATACTCGGCGCGCAGGTCAACAATTCATCCAACTATCCCGCCGCCTTGCCCAAGGTATGGCCGGTGATCGAGCGCCTCGGCGCCAATACGGTCGAAGTACCGGTCGCATGGGAGCAGATCGAGCCGCAGGAAGGGAAGTTCGATTTCTCGTTCCTCGACGTCTTGCTCAAGGAGGCACGCGCGCATGACAGGCGTCTCGTCATCCTGTGGTTCGGCACCTGGAAGAATACCAACGCCAATTACACGCCCGCGTGGGTGAAGCTGAATCCCGAACGGTTTCCGCGCATGACCGACACTAAGGGAGCGCGTCATTATGTATTGAGCCCGCTCGGCATGAATACCCTGGAGGCGGACAAAAAGGCGTTCGTGCGGTTGATGCAGCATCTCAAGGATGCTGATCCGCAAAATACCGTGCTCATGGTCCAGGTCGAGAATGAATCGGGCAGCTACGGCCTTGCGCGCGATCATTCGTCCCAGGCCAATGCCCTGTTCGCGGGGCCTGTCCCGCCCGTGCTCGCCGCTCGGGTCGGCAAGAAAGGAAGCTGGCAACAGGTCTTCGGACGCGACGCCGAGGCCGCGTTCAACAGCTGGTATGTCGCGGGCTACATCGATCAGATCGCGGCGGCGGGCAAGGCGATCAAGCCCTTGCCGATGTACGTCAACGCAGCCCTGCCCGGCCATCCCGACGGCTGGCAGGATCCCAACACTTATTCGTCCGGTGGCCCGTTGCCGCAAGTGCTGGCGGTCTGGAAGGCGGCGGCGCCGCATATCGACGTGCTGGCACCCGACATCTACAATCCCGACCACAAGGATTATCTGGGCTTCCTCGACACCTATGCCCGGCCGGACAACGCGCTGTTCGTGCCGGAGACCGGCAATGCCAAGCATTTCGCGCGCTTCCTGTTCCCTGCGCTCGGCCGGGGAGCGATCGGATTTTCCCCGTTCGGCATGGACAATACCGGCTATTTCAATTTCCCGCTGGGCGCGGCCAAGCTGGATGAAGAGACGCTCGACGCCTTCGCGATCAGCTACCGCTTTTTCGGCCAGCTCGTGCACGTCTGGCCAGCGCTTGCGCTGACCGGCAAGACGTGGGGCGTGGCCGAACCGACCGATCCGGCCGCCAAGCACGAGCAGGTGATCGATCTCGGCAAATGGAAGGCGACGATCAGCTTCGGTCGCCCCCAATTCGCGTTCGAAGCGCCCAAGGGCAATGACTATCCGTCAGGCGGCGCGGTGATCGCCGAATTGGGGCCGGACGAATATCTGATTGGTGCCATTCATGCCCGCGTCGCGATCGATCTCGCCACTCCCGCTCCTGGCGAACAGCAGCAGATCGTGTCGGTCGACGAGGGCCATTATGATGCGGACGGACAATGGGTGTTCGATCGCCGATGGAATGGCGATCAGACAGACTATGGGCTGAATTTCACGTCGGAGCCCGTCCTGCTCCGTGTGAAATTGGCGACGATCCGCTGACGGAGCGGATCGTGTCCCACCGTGTGGTGTAGCTTCTTCAGCGTAGCCGCATCGATCTTTGGCCTCGGCCGGATCGGTCAAGCTGCCATGGGTGGCAGCGTGACGAGGGGATCATCGCTCAACTGGGCTACGCTTTCCGGTGTGATGTAACGGGCGCGCTGGACGGCCCATTCGTCATTCTGTTCGAGGAGGATCGCGCCGACGAGGCGGGTGATGGCGTCTTCATTTGGGAAGATCCCCGCCACCTCGGTGCGGCGCTTGATCTCGCCGTTGAGGCGTTCGAGCGGGTTGGTGCTGTGCAGCTTGGTGCGATGCTGCGACGGGAAGCACATGTAGGCGAGGACGTCCTCCTCTGCGGTGTCCATGAGCCGGGCGAGTTTGGGCACGGTAGGGCGCAACTGGTCGGCGACCTTGCGCACTGGGTCTTGGCCGCGTCTGACGTTTCCTGGGCGAAGGCGGTGGCGATGAAGGCGGAGACGACCCGGCGACCGCTGCGGCCGTCATGCGCGAGCGCGTTGCGGGCGAAGTGCACCCGGCAGCGCTGCCAGGTGGCGGTGAAGATCCGGGAGACGGCGGCCTTGATGCCTTCGTGGGCGTCGGAGACCACCAGCTTCACGCCGCGCAGGCCGCGCCGCGCGAGGCTGCGCAGGAAGTCGGTCCAGAAGGTCTCGGCCTCCGAGGCACCGATCGCCATACCGAGCACCTCACGGCGGCCATCGCCGTTAACCCCGACCGCGATCGTGACGGCGACCGAGACGATGCGGCCGGCCTGACGGACCTTGAGGTAGGTCGCGTCGATCCAGATGTAGGGCCAGTCGCCCTCGATCGGCCGCGCGAGGAACGCCTTCACCCGTTCGTCGATCTCCTGGCAGAGCCGGCTGACCTGGCTCTTGGAGATGCCGCTCATCCCCATCGCCTTGACCAGATCGTCGACGGATCGGGTCGAGATGCCTTGGATATAGGCCTCCTGGATGACGGCGGTCAGCGCCTTCTCGGCCAGCCGGCGCGGTTCGAGGAAGCCGGGAAAGTAGCTGCCTTTGCGCAGCTTGGGGATGCGCAGTTCGACCGTGCCCGCACGGGTCTCCCAGTCGCGCTCGCGGTAGCCGTTGCGCTGGGCGAGCCGCTCGGGGTTCTTCTCGCCATAGGCCGCGCCGGTGAGGCCGCCGACCTCCAGGTCCATCAGCCGCTGCGCGGCAAAGCCGATCATCTCGCGCAGGAAGTCAGCGTCAGCGCTCTTTCCCAGCAGCGCCTGAACGGTCATTGTATCGTCGGTCATCGGGATCTCCGCAGGTTTGAGTGTCGCAACCCAACCTTATCCGAAGATCTCCGATGGCCACCCCGCGAAGCTGACCGGACGCTACGGCGCTGGTGGGCAGCTCGCGTCCGATCAGCTTCGCTACCGCCGAGCTACACCACCACCGGGGACACGACCCGACGCCGTTTCGAAACGGTTCGAAAGGGGGTGAGCGGCTGAGGTCCATATGATTCCGGGAGTTTGCAGGCATCTCGGAGATTGGCATGTGGACCCCAGCCACTCGCGCGCAGCATATGCGTGTTTCGGAGCGGTACCAGACCGATTTGAGCGACGCGGAGTGGAAACTGATTGCCGAGTTTCTACCGGCACCCTGCTCCACCGGACGATGGCGGGACTGGCCGATGCGTGAGATTGTGAACGCCTTCTTCTATATCCTTCGCGGCGGGATCCCGTGGCGGTTGCTGCCGAAGGATCTGCCCCCGTGGCAGATGGTCTACCGCTTGCCGCGCGCCTGCGCGACGAGGCGGTGTTCGAGCGGATATGGTGTGGGGGCACCGGTTCCGTGTTGGCCTCTTGAATCCGGACGATCGGATGCAAAGGTTTGATATCACAACAATTATATAAATAAGATCATTTCGGCTGTAATTCCCGTTGACCCGGGGGCGATCTGTCGATGTCCTAAAGAAATAATATTTCGCCTCCGAATCATTCGGAGCTGGGCTGGGGGGCTGCGGTGCGGAAACGCGCGGATTCCGCATGGTTGCTGCTACTGTTTGCGGCCTTTTGGGCGGCGGTTGCGCCGCTGCAGGCAGGCACGACTACCTACACGTACGACGCACTCGGGCGGCTGACCCAGGTGTCGAACACGGGGGCGAGCGGAACAGCGTCTTCCACTTATTCCTACGATCCGGCCAATAATCGAAGCCAGGTCGACGTAGCCGTCCAGACGCCCGTCACTGTCGGTCCGGCAACATTGCCGAATGGCGCGGTCGGCTCTAACTATCTCCAGAACTTAACGGCCAGCGGCGGCACCGGCACGGGCTTCAGCTTCAACGTCAGCGCAGGCGCGCTTCCCGCGGGACTGACGCTGAGTTCGGCAGGTGCTCTCTCGGGCACACCGACCGCGGCCGGCACGCCGAGCTTCACCGTGCAAGCAACCGACAGTGCCAACCATAGCGGCACCCGGCCCTATACCCTGACGATCACCGGCGCGACGTTGGCGCTGTCGCCTGCCACCCTATCGAACGGACAAGTCGGCCAATCGTACAGTGTCGGCATAACAGCCGGTGGGGGCACAGCCCCCTATAATTTCAGCCTCAGTAGCGGAACACTGCCGGCGGGACTGACGCTGAGTTCGGCAGGCGCTCTCTCAGGCACACCCTCGGTCAGCGGCACCTGGAGCTTCAGGGTTTTGGCGCAGGACAGCATCGGCAATACGGGAACCAGGACCTATACTCTGACGATTACCGGCGCGACGTTGACGCTGTCGCCTGCCACCCTGCAGAATGGGCAAGTCGGCCAACCGTACGGTGTCAGCATAACAGCCGGTGGCGGTACAGCTCCCTATAATTTCAGCCTCAGTAGCGGAACACTGCCGGCAGGGCTGACGCTGAACGGGGCGGGAGGGTTGTTCGGAACACCCTCGGTCAGCGGGACCTCGAACTTCACGGTTCTGGCGCAGGACAGCATCGGCAATATCGGAACCAGGGCTTATACTCTGACGATCGCCACCGTTCCGATTACGATCACACCGACCGCTTTGTCGAACGGAAGAGTCGGCCTTACCTACAGCCAGCAGATCAATGCCAGCGGCGGCACGGGTACCGGCTTTATCTTTACCGTCAGCGCGGGTGCGCTTCCGGCGGGGCTGACTTTGACATCGGGCGGGTTATTGTCTGGCAACCCGAGCGCATATGGCGTCTTTGCCTTCACGGTGCGCGCGACGGACAGCTCAGGTACTTTCGCATCTCAGGACTATAACCTGACGATCGATCCTGCCTACGTGACTTTCACTCCGGCGGTTTTGCCCAACGGCATGGTTGGTACCGGCTATAGTCAATGGTTTACGCCGACCGGCGGGATCGGCAGCGGCTATCACTTCGACGTCCCCCAAGGGACGCTGCCTGCCGGGCTGACGCTGAGCCCGGCGGGTCAGCTCTCCGGTACGCCGACTGCTGCCGGGACGGCGAGCTTCGACGTTCGGGTCATCGACGGTGGCGGCAA
>Ga0105238_10007480_pt1 | contig 10945 bp, 9 predicted proteins | sample KBSC34metaG_FD_81526 | JGI IMG/M metagenome (GOLD analysis project Ga0105238, IMG submission 81526) | Corn rhizosphere microbial communities from Kellogg Biological Station, Michigan, USA - KBS C3-4 metaG | ecosystem: Host-associated > Plants > Roots > Rhizosphere > Soil | place: Michigan, USA...
GAGGCCATGCCGCCGTCGAGGACGTGCTTGCCGCTTAGAAGGCTGTGAGCTGTCACGCGGCTTTCAATCATGGTCGAATCGGGATTTTAGAGTTTCTGCGTGCGCTGCACAGTGCGGACGCCCTGGACGCGTCGAAGGCCGAGGACCATGCGATTGAGGTGCCGAAGGTCTTCCGCCTCGACAACAAATTCGATCACAGCCTCGCCGTTGTCGTCGTGGTGGATGTCGACGCCACGGATGTTCGTATTGTCATCCGAAATGACGGCCGTGAGTTCCTTCAGCATGCCGGTGCGGTCATCGCAGTAGATGGTGATCTTCACCGGGTAGCGCTGGGGGCGTCCGGCCTCATCGCCGACTCGCGACCACTCGACGTTGATGCGCCGGTCGCTCTCGTACAGCAGGTTCTGCACGTTCGGACAACTGCGGGCGTGAACGGCGACGCCTTTTCCGCGGGTGACGTAGCCGACGATCTCCTCGCCTCGTATCGGATTACAACAGCGGGCGCGATAGACGAGCAGATCGTTCTGGCCTTCAACCTGGAGGGAGTCAGAGCCGGTGAGGTGCAGCTTGCGCACAGCATCGGACATGGCCTGCTCGACCGTGCCCGGCTGCTGCGGTTCCGTCGATGCGGTTCCTTCCGGAGGGTTCGCAAAACCAGGAGCGAGCTTGCTGAGGATCTGATGAGCGGTGTGCTTGCCCTGGCCTACCGTTGCCAGCAGATCTGCGGCAGTCGCCACGCCGTACTCGCCCGCGATGCGCGCAAGATCCTGGTCATCGATCTGCGTCATGGGGATTTTGTGTTTACGCGCATCGCGCTCTAGAAGCTTGCGGCCGATTTCGACAGCGCGACGGCGCTGGTCTTCATTGAGCCAGTGCTTGATCTTGTTGCGAGCTCGCGGGCTCTTGACGAAGGTGAGCCAGTCGCGGCTGGGCTTGTGGTCCTTCTGCGTGACGATTTCGACGATGTCGCCGGTGCGCAGTTTTGTACGAAGCGGCACCATGCGTCCGTTGACCTTGGCGCCGACGCAGGTATTGCCGACCTCTGTGTGAATCGTATAGGCGAAGTCGACCGGCGTGCCATCGGCCGGGACAACCACGACCTTTCCCTTGGGCGTGAAGGTGTAAACCTCGTCGGGGTACAGGTCCATCTTCAGGCTGGAGAGGAACTCGTTTGGGTCGGTCATCTCCTTCTGCCACTCGACAAGCTGGCGTATCCAGTTCAGGCGCTCTTCGTCACGCGCGGTAACGACGTCGCCCTTGGTTTTGTACTTCCAGTGCGCCGCGATTCCTTCTTCTGCAATGCGGTGCATCTCTTCGGTGCGGATCTGAACTTCGAACTGGTGGCCGCCTTCACCAATCACCGTGGTGTGCAAGGACTGATACCGGTTGGCCCGAGGAATGGCGATGAAGTCCTTGATGCGGCCAGGGACAGGGCGCCACACGGTATGAATGAGGCCAAAGACCGCGTAACACGACGCGACGTCCTGAGTGATGACGCGGACAGCAAGGAGATCGTAGACCTGGTCAAAAGTGACCTTTGACCGTTGAAGCTTCTGGAAAATTGAGTAGTAGCGCTTAATGCGCCATTCGACGCGCGCCTCGATGTTATTTTCACGAAGCTGCTCGATGAGGGTGTCTTCAACGCCGCGCAGGAACTGCTCGCCCTCAATCCGTTGCGCCTCCACAGCCGCAGCCACCTTCTCGTAGCTGACCGGGTCGGTGTATCGGAAGGCGAGATCTTCCAGTTCACCACGGACTTTGCCCATGCCGAGTCGATGGGCGAGGGGGGCGTAGATGTCGAGGGTCTCGCGGGCAATTGCCTCGCGGCGATCAGGCTGCAGATGTTCCAGCGTCCGCATGTTGTGCAGCCGGTCGGCCAGTTTGATCAGGACAACACGCACGTCAGTGACCATGGCCAGAAGCATCTTGCGGACGTTTTCTGCCTGGCGGTCTTCGCGATTTGCGAACTGGATCTTGTCGATCTTGGTGACGCCCTCAACGATATGGGCCACCTGGTCACCGAAGTCGGTCTCGATCTGCTCGCTTGTGGCCGGGGTGTCTTCAACAGCGTCGTGCAGCAGGCCGGCCGCAATCGCAGTCGAATCCAGCTTCATCTCGGCCAGTACTTCCGCTACTTCAAGAGGATGGATGACATACGGCTCGCCGGAAGCGCGCATCTGCCCCTGATGATGCTGCACGCAGAACTCCCAGGCTTTGCGGATAAGGGCAACGTCTTCGGTGGGCCGATTAGCCTGAACATGACGGAGAAGCGCCTCAAAACGGCGATCGATCGCAACCTGATCGAGAACAGGCTTGGGGGTGGGGGGGACAGTCTTTACCGGAGCCGCGGCAAGAGCGGCGGCATCAGGGAGTGCTGCCGGAGTGGGCTGGCGGACTGTCGCCATACTTCATTATAGGCATCAAGTGTTGAGCCTGCCTCAATTGCGCCCCAACGTGTGGCCCGGGCTCATCGAAATCGGACCACGGGAAGCACGGAGATCAGCCGGCATTTTCGGGACTCCCGGCTATTCACACGCTTCCTTAATTAAATTCAACGCATCTCGAAATTGCTTGATGTTTGTTAGGTAATCAGCGTTGGAATCTTAGACAATGAATGCCAAATCCCTGTGCCTGCCATCACTGCCTGTACGATACAGATCCGGAGTAAAGTCTCGGACGGACTGAAAGGGACCTCCCGAGTAGCAGACTTACCTGAGCGTCCCAATAAGCGCGACCCGCTGATCAACACACTGTGCGGGGTGATGCGTGAGAGGTCCAGAATCGAGGATTTTATGCGCAGGAGCTACTTACTTACAGCAGCACTCAGCTTGCTTGTGGCGAGCTTCAGTTTTGCAGACCAGTCACAGAAGGTTGTGATTCCGGTCAATAAGACAGCAGCAAACGACGGTCACGGGATGTACGCCAACTATTGTGCAACATGCCACGGGATGGACGGGAAAGGGCACGGACCAGCAGCCACGGCAATCAGCCCACAGCCAACTGACCTTACGACTTTGGCAAAGCAGAACCATGGGAAATATCCCGACACTCACATCGTGAGCGTTCTTCAGTTTGGGGTTGAGGGACATGGCCAGGCGACGATGCCGGTATGGGGACCGATTCTTGGTACCATGAACCGGACGAACTTCCAGGAGAAGCAGCTCAGAATCAGCAATCTGGCACGCTACCTGGAGACCATTCAGGAACGGTAGCGGACCGGCGGCACTGCTTCCGGCCAGGGGGCAGATGACGAAGTCCAAGAGCGCGAAACCTATCAGGGGCAAGAGGGCGCCGGCCGAAGTTAAGAGCAAGGCGCCTTCTGGCCGACACGGTAGGAGTGAACAGGCGGGCAAGGGCGCCGCGATTCCGACAAGCAAGCCAGCCCCGGAGACATTTCCATCTTCGGCCGCAAGCACCCAGCAAAGTGGACAAGAGAAGTTTGGTGCGCGGGTAAGCCGACGCGCGGCGGACAGGCTCCGCGCAGGACACGTGTGGGTCTATGCGTCGGACGTGGAGTCGCTTGACTTTGGGGGCCCCGCGGAAAGCACTCCCTCACTTTTACCGGTTGCCGACTATCGAGGGATGCTGCTGGGAACAGCGCTCTACAGCCCAGCGTCGCAGATTGCGTTGCGCATGGTGTCGCGCGAGGCGATCGGCCAGACGGAGTGGCTGGAGCTGCTGGGGAAGCGGCTAACGAATGCGATCGATCGACGATTACCGGAGCTGCACGCGAAAGAGTTGCAGAGCGATGCGTTCCGGTTGTGTTTTAGTGAGGCCGATGAGATTCCCGGGCTGGTGGTCGACAAATACGGCGATCTGGTGATTGTGCAGTTGCTGGCGAAGGGGCTGGATTCCGCGCCGGTGAGGGAAAAGATCGTTGCGACATTGCTGGACCGGACGAAGCCGGTGGCGATCCTGGAGCGGCCTGATCCGCGAATTCGCGAGTTGGAGGGAATGCCGGCGCCATCGCAGGAGCCTCTCTATGCTGCGGACCCGCAACATCCGGTGACGGCGACCCAGTTCCAACTGAACGGGCTGACGTATCACTTCGACGCGAACGCGGGACAGAAGACGGGAGCTTTTCTCGATCAGCGTGCGAACTACAAGGCCGCGGAACGATGGGCGGCGATTCTATCCCCCGCGGGCCGCGCTCTGGATGTTTGCACTTACCAGGGTGGCTTCGCGCTGCATCTGGCGCGGGTTTCGAAGAACGTGACTGGCATCGATGCTTCGCGTGCATCGCTGGAAGTCGCGGAGCGGAATCTCTCGGCGAATCGAAAAGAACTGCAAGCTGATGTGGATTGGGTTGAGGGCGACGCATTTGAAGTGCTTCGAGACTGGGCGTCTGCACGGGAGCGGTTCGACACGATCGTTCTCGATCCGCCGGCGTTTGCAAAAAGCAAGCGGGCGGTGGAAGGAGCGTTGCGTGGCTACAAGGAGCTGAACCTGCGCGCCATGCAGATGCTGAAACCGAATGGATTGCTGGTGACGTGTTCGTGTTCACATCATGTGTCGTTAACGGATTTCGAGGGGGTCGTGGCTGCAGCCGCTGCCGATGCGCATCGAAGAGTGCGCCTGCTTGACCGCCGTGGAGCGGCGGCGGACCATCCGGTGGTGCTGAACATTCCGGAGACCGAGTACCTGAAATGCCTGGTGCTTGAAGTGGAGTGAACCAGCCGGTCCGTATGTGGAGACGCTGCCCGGTTCATGGACACTCCGGAATCAACCAGCCTTGCTTCGACCTGTTCAGAGCCTCCCAAAATAGCGGAGGACGCGAAGCGCGTGCAGAGTGTTCCAGCGGCTTGGCTGGCCCACCAGCTCGCCATACTTGATTGAAAGCGATTCATCGTAGGCGCGGTCGAGGAGCCAGCGGCCGTCGGGCTGGCGCTTGCTCTTGAGAATCCGGATCGCATCGCTCAGTCGCGGGTCGTTTCGTTGGTGTCCTGCCGCTCTGAGGTAATCGAGCGCGCGCAGGACGTCGTAGTGATAGCGGGGCGGGAAGGCTAGCTCCAGGAGTTCGGGGCTGGCGACTTCGCCTGTGGAGAGACGGCGAAAGAGCTTGCGTTCCAGCAGGTATTCTTCGCCGCGATGCCGGGCGGCCGCGATTTCGGTCGCGAGCGGATGGGCCACGCCCACGGCGCGTTCGTATTCAAGCAGGCCCTCGAGAACGCAGATCGTGGTGTGGTAGGAAGAACGCGAGCTTTTCGGGGCATCGCAGTTCCATCCACCCTCGGGAAGCTGTTCGTGCAGAAGGCGGCGCGCGAGGGGCTCGTTGGGATGGCCGAAGTAAGCGCCGAAGGCGAGGACGCCGCCGTTGATGCATGGCTCCTCTTCGCCTTCGAAGAAGGGATTGCCGCCGAGCTTGCAGCCGTGTTTGCCGTCAGCGGGCGCGGGAGCGAAGTCGGGCGAGCGGAGGTCCCAGAATCCGGGGTAGTCGTTCCAGCGGAGGTTGGTTTCAGCGCGGTCGAGTGCTGAGGCCACCCGGGGATCCGCCGGGTCCGCGCCCGTTGCCCGGAGAAGCTGCAGGGTGAAGAGAGTGGTCAGCCAGGTGGGTGCGTCCGGGCGTCGCCATGCGCCATCGGCTTGCTGGCTCGACATAATCTCAGCGCCAATTCCTTCGTGAGCAATGCGTGCTCGCTCGACAGCAATCTCGTCTGATGACGCGCCGGTAAGATCGCGGAGAGCCTGCCATCGAATCTCGGGATCAGAGCTCAAGAGCCAGTCGAGCGCGTTTTCAGTATCCACGGATTCATGGTAACGAAAACCCGAATTGCTGTGCGCGAGCGCGGTGAGACCGCGCGGTTTGATCGAAAAGCTTCTACCAGCAATCCATTCACGTTAGCTCGGCATCTCAGGCTCTAGAAATCACCCTTGCGGTGAACTACACCTTCGCGATTTGGGACGCCCGCATTCTGGGCTTCGTTATTCATGGGCTCTTCAAATTCACGCCGGGCTGTGGCCTTCGTCGTCGATGACGAAGACGTAATCGCGTCCACCCTCGAACTCATTCTTCTCAGCCGTGGTTTCGCCGTGAGGTCCTTTGTGGACCCGACCGACGCTGTGGAGGCCGCACAGTCGACCAGGCCCGACTTCCTGCTGACCGACGTGATGATGCCGAAGCTGAATGGCATCGAACTCGCTCTCAAGATCAGAGAGACCAATCCGGACTGCTTCGTTCTGCTTTTCTCTGGCCAGGCCGGCACAAGCGACCTGCTTGACAAAGCCAGTGAACAGGGCCACCAGTTCGACATCCTCGCGAAACCCGTGCATCCGCTGGATCTGTTGGGCAAGATCGCGGAGCTACTCGGCGACACAATGCCGCCCCCGAATGCCTCCCAATCGCTCGAAGCCACCGACTAGTCAGCTTCCAGAGTCAACCTCCGTTATCACGAAGCGCCGTTCATCAACTCGTATATAGATTCGTATCGATAAACTCGTTGCGGAACTTACCGGTTGGATCGTGGTGCTTCACGAACTCTCTGAAATCGGCCAGCCGGGTGTACTGAGCTTCGAGCTGCGCGGGCGGAATCGTGAAGAGCTTCGCCCAGTGTGGCCGCGGGTTAAAGGGCTTCAGCTGCGCTTCGATCTGTGGCAGAATCTGCTTCACCGTATCCCACTCCGGCTTCCATGTGAAATGAATGGCGAGCGAGTCCCGCTGGTAGGCAGTGCTCATCCAGAGGTTATCGGCGGCGATCGTGCGCAGCTCCGTTACAAAGAGATGCGGAGTGATCTTGTCCTTGAGTTTCTCGACAGCAAGGATGGCCTCGTATCCATGCTCGCGGGGCACGAAGTACTCGGTCTGCAGTTCGCGGCCGCTGGAGGGAGTGAACTCCATCTTGAAGTGCGGCAGCCGCTGATACCACGGCCCAGGGATCCCCATCTGTTCCGTACAGCTTTCGGCCGGATGGCCGGTGATGGGGTGCAACTTCTCGGTTGCGCGTTTCGCGTTGTAAAAGAGCTCAGGAGAGTTGTGCGTCTCGCCCGCCGCAAGGCGGCGCTTGATCCACACCTGCGTGGCGCGATGGTTCTGCCAGTCCGTAAAGAGACTCACGCTGTAGCCCGCGCCGAAGATTCCATCAAAATTGTGCTCCAGCTCAGAGAAAGAGAGATTCTGGTACACAGTCTGCGCAACCTGAAACGTCGGCTGCAGGTCGAGTGTGACCCGGGTGACCACGCCCACCGCGCCCAGGCCCACGACAGCCGCGAGGAACTGATCTCCATCGTTGTCGCGGGAGAGGTGTACGACCTCCCCATTCGCTGTGACAATCTCCAGAGCGCGGACAACAGTCGCAAGGTTGCCGTTATGAATCCCTGACCCGTGTGTCGCCGTAGCGATAGCCCCGGCCACCGAGATGTGCGGCAGGGAAGCGAGGTTGTGCAGCGCGAAACCTTTGCCGTCGATCACAGGCGCGAGCTGGCCGTATCGAACCCCGGCTCCCACGGTGACCGTGCGCGCCTTCTCGTCGATCTCGATCTGGTTCAGGCGGTCGAGCGAGACCTGATTGGCCGTGCTGTCTGCGATCCGGTTGAACGAGTGGCGGGAACCCAACGCGCGCAGTTTCGAGCACTTTTTGACGGCGTCCTGCACCTCCTCCAAGTTCGCGGGGGTGTGGACGTGGTCGGTGCTGTAGTGGATGTTGCCGGCCCAGTTCTCATGCGGAGCGGGCTGCTTGGCGTGCGGCTGCGACCCCGGCTGTCCCGATGCGAAACGAGAGGCAATGCTTCCGGCCACGATTGCTCCTGACGACTTGAGGAATTCCCGTTTGTTCATTTTCGGCGATGACCTCGCGGCGGACGGCCGATTAAACGATGAGCCCATCCGCGCCCGACAAGAATAGGCACCCACCTCCAATCCGGGCAACAAAGAATCACACCCACACAGTTTCATATTGCGAAATCGTTAACAGACGGGAAACATTGGCTATGCGTTGGAAGCAATGAAGATGCGGGTTTCCGCTGATCGAATTGGTACCAGTCGGCTGTTCTTGCTTTGTCTGGATTTGACTATCTAGTAACCTGAAACGAAGGCCCAGTTATGTGGCGGATTTCGATCGACTTCCGCGGCGGCCCGAACTTATCCATACCCTTATCAGGAGGAACCCTCTGATGACAGAGACCATTAAGAAGTCCACCACCCGGAAGAAGACCAGCGCCTCGGCCTCGGCCCCCAAGGCAATCGCCCCCAAGAAGACCTCAAAGAGCGTTCAAGAGATCCGCAGCGTGAGCCAGGAAGAGATTGCGGCCCTTGCACACCGTTTCTGGGCGGAGCGCGGGTACCAGCACGGCCACGACGCCGAGGATTGGCTCCGCGCAGAGCAGGCTCTGCTGGGGAAGGCGTCCTAAGCAGGATTAGCTGGAACAATCAGAACGGCCGCGATTCTGGACCCGCTTTTATTCTTTTGCCCCGCGACAAAGACCTGTCATTGGGGATATTTAGCTGCATAGGCTATCCGGCCCTCGCTGATCGTCCATCGAACTCTGCCCTGCATCGTCCAGCCGTCGAATGGGGTGTTATGCGCCTTGGAGTGCGTCTCCTTGGCGTGATAGGTCCATTCGGCTTTGGGATCGAAGACAACCACATCGGCGAAACTGCCGACTGCCAGCGTGCCGCGTCCTTTGAGCCCGAGCAGCGCGGCGGGTTGCGCGCTCAGCAGACTGAGAACGCGGCCCAGTGGGAGTTTCCATTCCTTGTGGAGCCATCGCAGGCAGAGGCCGAGTGCGGTCTCGAGGCCGGTGATCCCGTTCGGGGCGTGTTCGAACTCCACTTCTTTCTCGTGCACGGCGTGCGGCGCGTGATCGGTCGCAATCGCGTCAACCACGCCGTCGAGGATCGCCTCGATCATCGCGTCGCGATCGGCGGCTGAGCGCAGCGGTGGATTCATCTTGGCATTGGTGTTGTAAAGGCCGACGTGCTCTTCCGTCAGCAGGAAGTGATGCGGCGCCACTTCGCAGGTCACGCGGAGTCCATTGCGTCGCGCCTGCCGCACTGCCGCAATCGCAGCGGCCGTGGACGTATGCGCCACATGCAGATGGACGCGAGCATCCCGAAGTTCGGTCACCAGCCGGATGTCCCGCTCCACCAGGCTGCTTTCAGCTTCCACAGGCATGCCACGCAGCCCGAGCTTAAAGGCCATGGGGCCGGCGTTCATGCTGGCGCCCTGTGTCATGCGCGTATCTTCCGCATGCTGGATGACGCTGAGGCCCACGCGGGCGGCAGCCGCGAGCGTCTCGCGCATAATGCCGTCCTTCAAGATCGGGTGACCATCATCCGTCACGGCAACAGCGCCTGCTGCCTTCAGTGCGGCGAAATCGTTGATCTGTTCGCCCTTTGATCCGCGCGTAGCGGCCCCAATCGGGTAGACCCGCACGCAGGCCCCCCGTTCGGGCGATAGCATCCAGCGCGTGATCTCTGGCGAGTCATTCACCGGAGTCGTGTTGGGCATCGCCGCTACCGCAGTAAATCCCCCAGCTGCCGCCGCAGCTGTCCCGGTCGCGATCGTCTCTTTGTGACCCTGCCCGGGCTCCCGCAGATGGACATGGATATCAATAAGCCCTGGAGCCACCGTCAATCCGGACGCATCGAGCACCTGCACGTCCGACCCCGCTTCGTGGCCCGCCTTGATCTTGCCCGCGCCTGCGATCTCGGCAACACGCCCATCTTTCAGCAGAATGTCCTTTGCAGCGTCCACTCCCGCCGCCGGATCGATCAAGTGTCCGTTGCGAATCAGAACTGAACTCATGCGCGGCCTTCTTTCGGTTGCGCTCCAAGTGCGCGTTCAACCACCGCCATGCGGATCGCCACGCCATGCCGCACCTGCTCCAGAATCGCGGACTGCCGGCCGTCGGCTACCCCGGCCGTTAGTTCCAGCCCTCGTATGATCGGCCCCGGATGCATCACCAGCGCCTCTGGCGCATGAGCCGAGAGCCGCTGCCCCGTCAGCTGGTACGCATCCTTGTACTGAGCCAGATCGATCTGCACTCCGGCAAGGCGTTCTGCCTGGATACGCAGCATCATCACCACTTGCGACTGGCGGAGCGCAGCCTCAAAGTCGCGTTCCACCGCGATCCCGGGCCCCGCGTTCGCGGCAGAGTCCGGCAGAAGCTGCGTCGGTCCACAAAGCAGCACGCGTGCCCCCAGCCTCGGTAGCAGCAGCATGTTCGATCGCGCCACCCGGCTGTGCAGAATATCCCCGACAATCGTGACGGTAACCCCGGCCAGCGTCTCCGCGCCTACCTTGTCCACCCCGGGCCGCAGACGGGCCAGCATCGTACGCAGATCAAGCAACGCTTGCGTAGGGTGCTCGTGCATTCCGTCACCGGCATTGAGCACCGGCAGCCCTGTCTCCTGCTCCAGAAGCCACGGAGCGCCGGAAGAATTGTGCCGCAGAATGATCGCCTCCGCCCCAAGCGCCCGCAGCGTCAGCCCTGTGTCCTTCAGCGTCTCGCCCTTCTCGATGCTCGACGACAAACTCGAAACCAGCGTCGTATCGGCGCCAAGGCTCTTGGCGGCAAGCTCGAAGCTGGTGCGCGTCCGCGTCGAAGACTCGTAAAAGAGCAGAGCGATGCGCCGCTTCAACAGAATCCGGTCGCGCGTAAGCGGATCCTGATTCTCGAGCGCTGTCGCACGTGTCAGTAAGTGGCTCACGGCATCCAGATCCAAATCCATCACGGAGAGCAGCGACCCGGGATTGTAAGGAAACAATGATGCCGGCGGTTGCGGAGTTTGAAGGTGGCGGCGTGCAGGTGCCGTTGCGGTGGATGCGTTCATGGATTTGGCCTTCAGCTCTTAGCTCTTAGCCGTTAGTCCGAGCTTCCAACGGAGAAGCTGAGAGCTAATGGCTGAAAGCTGCCTTTCTTAGTCCACCCTCTCAACGAGCAGTACCTGCTCGTCGTTGTCGACCTCTTGGAATTTCACTTCGATGATCTCGCGGCTGCTCGTGGGGAC
>Ga0105238_10007481_pt1 | contig 10944 bp, 6 predicted proteins | sample KBSC34metaG_FD_81526 | JGI IMG/M metagenome (GOLD analysis project Ga0105238, IMG submission 81526) | Corn rhizosphere microbial communities from Kellogg Biological Station, Michigan, USA - KBS C3-4 metaG | ecosystem: Host-associated > Plants > Roots > Rhizosphere > Soil | place: Michigan, USA...
CGGCATCAGCACAGTTTTCTCGGCATCAACGAGGAAGGCGTCACCAGCGTCGTCCGCACCAACGGCAACCCGGACGCCCATGTGGTCCTCCGCGGCGGTCGCGCCATGACCAATTACGATGCCGCCAGCATCAGTGCTGCCGAGGCCAAGCTCGCCTCCGAAAAATTGCCGCCTGTCCTGATGGTGGATTGCAGTCACGCGAACTCGGAAAAGAAATTCGCCAAACAGGAGGATGTCTGGCACAGCGTCATTGAACAACGCGTGGGCGGCACCAAATCGCTCATCGGCCTCATGGTGGAAAGCCATCTGAGCGAGGGCAACCAGCCCATCCCGAAAAATATTTCCGATCTCCGCTACGGTGTGAGCATCACGGATTCCTGCATCGGCTGGGAAACCACCGAACGCATGCTCCGCTGGGGCTACGAAACCCTGGAAAAAACCATCCCCGGCAAGGCCATCGCCGCGTAAAAGTACGGCCTCACGGCCACGTCCACGCATGCGGAAATTTCAGCGAGTAAAATCGCGATGAATTTGTCGGGTATACAAACACCGATTGCGTCACCGTCAGGCTGCTGAACGTAGAATTTGTCAGCCACACGTTTTGCATCAGGTTGGTGGCGTACAGCACCGTCCCGTTCAATCCAACTGGCAGATTCGCCACATCCAGCCGGTTGCTTACATCTGTTTGCGCCATGCCTGTGAGTTGCACCGGCGATAACGTCTGCTGCGCCACATCGGCAAAGAGTTCATGGCAGCGTGCGGTCGGGCTGACGGGATCCAAAAATACAAAATTAGTCGCCGATGTGTTGGTGCCGGCGTTCACCAGATATTCCAAGGCGTCAATGGGCTGACCGTTGTAGAGGGCGTTGGTGAACCCGAAAGCAACCGGATTGGTGACCACCTGTTCAAAAATACTGAACATGTCCGGCACATAGATTTTTAGGTCCGGATACGTGACCTGCAACTGTTGCATGAGCGCGGCATAGCTCGCATTAAAACTGACGATGCGTTGGCGGACGAAGGATTTGTAATTGATATTCGCATCCTGATTGAATTCAGGCGCCAGCATGATGTTGACGGTGTTGGGCGCCACCAAGGTCCGCATTCCCTTGGCGTATAGATTCGTTATGGCCTTGAAATGATTGGTCAGGTGCAGATTGAGGTTTGTCTGCCAGACCAGAAGATTGGTGCCGCTGGAGAAGTTGCCGCCGTCGGCGCCGATATTCAGGTCCAGACAATCGCCCACCAGATCCGCGTTGACCACCCAGACCACGAACAGGCAGTTGCTCGCGTTGCCAGGCGCCGTAAATTTGAACACATTGGTCACCAAAACCTGACTATATTGCCCGTAAAACGATAAATTGTTACTGGAATAGGCCCAGTTGACGTTGGTGATCGAGTTGGCACCCAATCCCTGCCTTTGCGCCAGCACCTCCACCCAGCTTCGGCCGTTGCAGTAACGCTTGCCGTAATAATCGGCATTGTAGGCGGCGGAAGCATTGTTTGTCGCCGTGGCCGAGACTGAATCCCCAAAGATATAGATTGAAGCAAAATTGGCATGTGCCGTGGAAACCGCACATACCACCACCAAGAGCAGCCCTCTGATTAGAAACAAACGACTCACCCCGCGAAATTGCCGCACCTTCCTTCAAAGTAAAGATTTTTCGGGGAACCAAGCCGGCTTGCTCGCGACGTCTTTTGGAGATCATCTCCCCACGAAATTTACTGACGCATCATTCTCCTGCTATTACCCTCCTCGCAGTCAGTTGCATTCATCAGGGCCAAATACATGAAACGGGTTTCCATTCGATTACCAGTCGCGTTGATGACCGGCCTGGCAGCCTGGCATGTCTCCGCGAACGGCTTGCGCGTCACAAGCCAGGATGCTTTCGCCACCGCGCGGGGCGACGCCTTTGCCGCCACGGCGGATAATCCTTCTGCCATCTACTACAATCCTGCTGGCATCACCCAACTTGACGGCACACAACTGCGCGCCGGGCTTTACAGTATCTATCTCGAACCGGCCTTCCGCGCACCGGATTCAACTCCCACCCATTTCGTGCCCAACAGCGGCCATACTTACGATATCGAGAAACATTTCGCTGCCATCCCGCAGCTCTTTGTCACTCATACCATCACCAATACACCGGTGAGCCTGGGATTGGGCATTTACGCCCCATACGGGGGCAGCATCAGCTGGCCGGATGACACCGGTTTTCGCGCCGTCGCCACCAAGGGCTCGGTCACCTACCTGCGGTTCAATCCCGTGGTGGCCATTAAATTGACCGATACCTTTTCCATTGCCGGCGGCTTGATGATGGATCACGCGCGGGTGCATCTGGAGCAAGGTTTGCGGCCATTCGCGGCGCCAGTGAATTATTTCCGGTTCGTGGGTGAAGGCTGGGCCATCGGTGCCAATGTCGGCGTACTGTTTCAGCCCAGCGAACAATTTTCCTTTGGCGCCACCTTCCGCAGCCGCACCGATTTCAGCCTGGATGGCACCACCACCTTGGAACAAGATCCATTCATCCGGGAAACTCACATCGGAGCCTCAACCTCGATGGAGTTTCCGACAACTTACGCCTTCGGCGCCTCATACCGCCCCACCCCGAAATGGAATGTCGAAGTCGATGCTGATTACACCGATTGGAGTGCCTTCAACACGATAAATATCCATCAAAACTCCGCCCCGCCGCCGCCGCTCCAGAATGATGTGAATGTCCCCGTGAATTTTGGCTGGCAGAACAGTTGGAACGTCTCCGCCGGTTGCACGCGATACTTTGACAGTGGCTGGCATATCAGCGGCGGCTTGACCTACAGCGAGAATTCCGTGCCAGATACCTACTACACCCCGCTCGCGGCGGATTTGGACCGGTATTTCTTCGATTTCGGCGTGGGCAGGAACGGCAAACATGTGGATTTTGATGTGACCTACCAATTCGGTTACGGACCATGGCATTCGGTCACCGGCAGCAAGCCATCTTCAACGCCGGGAATAACCGCCGGAGAGAATGGCGACGGCTATTACAGTTTCATCAGCCACGCCATCATGGTCTCCGCCACGCTGCATTTCTGATCTGGTAATCTCCGTAGCGGCGCCCCGGCAGAGCGCCGCAAATACTGTTAAAACAACAAGGCGGCTTTCCATCGAAAGCCGCCCTGCAAGTTTTTATAGAAATTTTGGCGTGTCCTCAGCCTTCAAAACCGATATCCCACCGCCACGCTCAGCGTCGGGCTGATCAACTGATATTTACCATCCGGTGCCGAGTCCGACCCTTTGATCTGCCGTTGTGGCCCCACGATCAATTGCCCTGCGACCGCCCAATGCCAGTGTTCGCCGTTCCGTCCGAAGCCAATGCTCGGCACATGCAGGTCCGTGTCCGGCACGGCGGGCGTGAAGTGGTTGATCGAACTGGTGTCCGACGTGAAAAAATATCCGGCGCTCACATACCAGCCGTTATCAAAATAGCGCGTCACACCGATCTTGTACTGCCAGCTGTCATGCCAGTCGAGTTGCAGCGGCAGGTCGATGGTGAAAATCGCCTTTGTCCCCTTCAATGTCACCGTGTTCAAGCTGTCCCAGTTGATGTAGTCCACGTCCACCTCGACGTTCCATTGCGGCGTTGGGCGATAGGAAATACCCCCGGAAACAATCTGCGGAAACGGCACGCTCGCCGTGGTCGGCACATAGGATCCCGGCCCGCCTCTCACCGGCGCATAACTTGAATGCCCGCCGAAATCCATCGTCGTCGCCAGACGGTAGCTGGCGCCGAACGACCACTGCTCGTATGGCTGCCAGAGGACACCCGCCGTCATGCCATAGGCAAAATCATCGCCCACGAAGCGGAAATAATCGGTGGGACTGAACAGGCCGCGCGTGAACTTGATCTGCGCGTAGTTGATCGTCGGTCCGGCCGCGATGGAAAGTGACGGCAGCACCTTGTAGGCGATGACCGGGTTCACCGTGATGTAAGTCAGCTTCGATTCCAAGGCGTACTGACGGATCGCCGAGCCTTCCGGCCATTTCACACCCAGGCCGAACGGTGCGTAGACACCCACACCGAACGACAGCGGGATGTCCTTCAATGATTTCGTGAAATACACCTGCGGCACGGGGATCACTTCAAACCGCGTATGCTCGGAAGGCTGGCCTGCAGCATCTGGTTTGTACCGCATGTTCAGCCCCATGTAATTCAGATCACCCACCTGCAATTCGGTTCCCTCAAGCTGCGTGATGCCCGCCGGGTTGTAGTAGATGGCGGAGGGATTATCGGCGGTCGCCGCGAACGCATTGCCGCGCGCAATGGCGGCGGCATCCTGGTTGGGAATCAAAAAGCCGATCGCCCGGGCTTCCGGCATCGACAGTCCCGTGAAGATCACGGCTGCACAAATCCAGAGGCCCGTTTTACGCGCCAGTTTTACCGGTGATTTCGTATGCATGGCATTCAGCTTTGGTTGCGGATGAGGTTTTGAGACGGCACCTGCCTCACTGCGGGACACGTACGATACTCTGCATCCGTTCGGAGTATCGGCAGCTTGACTAGCGGTCTTTAGGCCAAAGTCATTTCTGGCCGGATATTTTTTAACCGCCTAATTACAAAATCATTTTGTTTTGGCGCAAGAAATGTTCCATTCTGTCAATACGATGAACACGGTTCCCAAAGGGCGTAACTCTGGTTCGGTGACTGGTGTAACACCGCCACCCCAGGAATTCAAGCCAAAGGCAGCCCCGGCCAGGCCGGTCACGCCTCCACAACCCCAATCCCTGCCGCTGTCATCCGATGGCAGCGACGCCCGCGTCACCTTCCACGCCGGCGAAGGCGTCTGGCTGCGGGGCATTCCTCTGAGCATCAACCGCCATGCGGTCGTCTTCGAGATGTATAACCCGCAGGTGACCCCTCACCTCTCCGAGTCGCTGGGCGAGTTCAAGATCATCCGGCAGGACAAGACGGTCTATGCCGGGCACGCCGTCATCCGCAACATCGTGGACGCGGGCACGAAAATCGTCTGCGAGGCCGCGCTCGATGAAGCTTCCTGGAGCCTGGCCGCCACGACCGCCGCCACCAAGGCCGACCTGCGCGGCGACTTCAACAAGTTTGTTTCCGAATGGCAGAAATCGTTCCGCGTCCTGCCGGAATACAAGCTCATCATCGCCGACCTCCACACTTTTCTCGCCGACCTGCGCTTGTGGCTCGACCAGATCGAATCCGGCATCCGATGCGCCCCGGTCGCCCAGCAGCCCCAGTTGGAGATCGATGCCATCGAACAACTGCGCGCCCCGGTCATCGCCTCGCTGAACAACATGTTCGAGCCGTTTGAGATTCTGGGCGACAAGATTCCGAAAGATTTGCAGGCCTCGCACCGCGCCTACGGCCAGCGCATCCTGCATCCTTACCTGTTGTGCGCGCCGTTCATCAACCGTTGCTACACCAAGCCGCTCGGTTACGCCGGCGATTACGAGATGATGAACATGATCGTCCGCAACAAGCTGGAGGGCAGCTCGCTTTACGCCAAGCTCGTGAACCAGTATCTGCTCGACCAGATCGGCCCCATGGCCGTCCGCGGGCGCGTGGATTTCCTGCACGGCAAGATCGTGGCGGAGACCAGCCGCGTTTCCGTGGCCGGGCGCCGGGCCAAAATCTTCTGCATCGCCTGCGGCCCCGCGTGGGAGGCGGTCAACTTCATCGCCGGCCATCCGCTCGCCGACAAGGCGGATTTCCGCTTCCTCGATTTCAACGAGGAAACGCTGCGTTACACCACCGGCAAGGTCAACGAGGTCAAACGCCTCAACCACCGCAAAACCCCCGTGGAATTTGTCCGGAACTCCATCCAGAACCTGCTCCGCGGCAAGGACGTCAAGCCGGAGTTCGACCTGATCTATTGCTCCGGCCTCTACGATTATTTGAACGACTCGGTCATCGTGGCCGCCAACACCAATCTCTATGACCGGTTGATCCCCGGCGGCCGTCTGGTCGTCGGCAATTTCGCGCCCGCCCTGCCCGTGCGGAATTTCATCGAGCATTTCCTGGAATGGTTTTTGATCTACCGCAATTCACAGGAGATGCTCGCCCTGTCGCCCACCCAGGCGGCCAGGGAGGATTGCATGGTGCGCGCCGAACCGACGGGGACCAACATCTTTCTGGAGGCGTATAAACCGGAATGAACAGCCCGGAATCCAAGCAGGCCTACGAGGCGGAAAACCAGCGGGACTACATCGCGCAGGCGACGTTCGGCTCGATCATTTCCATCCCGTTGCAGTTGTCCTGTTTGATCATGGACTGGTTCATGTATGGCGCCGGCAACCACCCCCTGTTCTGGACGTTTGTCAAGGTCCGCGTGGCCATCGCCCTGCTGACGCTGTCCGTCCTGCTCTGGTTTCGCCACCGGCCTGAAACCTGTCCGCGGCGGCTGTTCGGCATCACCTGGTTCTTTGGACCGCTTTTGATGGTCTTGTGGATGATCTATTACGTCCATGACGACATCGCCCCTTACTACGCCGGCCTGAACATCATCTTGCTGGCGATGGGTCTCATCTCGCCCTGGACCTACGGCCAGAACACCTGCATCACCATTTTTACCCTGGCGATGTACGTTGCGATTGCCGTCGTCAAGGAGCCGGAGTTGAAATATGTCATCAACAATACCACGTTCCTTTTTCTCACCGCCGCCTTCGTGATCCTTGGCAGCCGGTCGAACGCGCGCCATCGGTTGCAGGAATTCACGCTCCGCTTCGAGCTCGACAAAAACCGCAAGTCGCTCGAGGAGACCAACCACAAGCTGGTCGAGCTTGACCGGCTCAAGAGCCGCTTCTTCGCCAACGTCAGCCACGAGCTCCGCACACCGCTCACGCTGCTGCTCGGCCCGCTCGAGGTGCTCCTGCAGAAATTCAGCCGCTCGCTCGACACCTCCTCCCACGAGATGCTCACGACCATGCACGCCAACGGCATGCGGCTCCTCAAGCTGATCAATGACCTGCTCGAACTCATCCGCCTCGAGGCCGGCCGGCTCGAGATCAAGGCCGAGCCCCTGCCCGTCGCCGACTTCATGAACGGCATCGCCAGTTCCGTCAACCAGATGGCCAAGGAAAAGAAAATCGCCTTCGAGACCTATGCCGACCCCGCCATCGGCACCATCCTCGCCGACCACGACAAGCTGGAGAAGATCGTCCTGAACCTTTTGTTCAACGCCTTGAAATTCACCCCCGGCGGCGGCCGCATCTGGTTCCGCGCCGAAAAGCAGGCCGATGATCTGCTCATCATCGTCGGTGATACCGGCATGGGCATCGATGAGAAAAGCCTCCCGTTCGTGTTCGACCGCTTCTGGCAGGAGGACAGCTCTTCCAAGCGTAAATTTCAGGGCGTCGGCATCGGCCTCGCCCTCGTGAAGGAATTGACTGAGATGATGAGCGGCACCGTCAGCGTCCAAAGCCAGCTCGGCAAGGGCGCCACCTTTACCGTCAAACTGGCCTACAAGCCCGCCCCCGCCGCGACGGAAACGCCCGCCCCCGCCCCCGCTGCTGCCGTCGCGACGCATACCGAGGAGTGGCTTACCAACCTCTATCGCCGGGCCGAATTGTTTCCGACCGCCGCCACCCCGAAGCCGGTCGCCGCCGGCACGACCGTTTTTGCCCGCCGCACCCAGCGCCCGCTCGTCCTCGTGGCCGATGACGAGCCGGACATGCGCCGCTTCCTCGTCTCCCAGTTGATGGACGAATACGAACTCATCGAGGCCGCGGATGGACAGGAGGCCGCGGACAAGGCGCAGGCAGCCCTCCCGGACGTCATCCTGCTCGACCTCATGATGCCGCAAAAGGACGGCCTGCAGGTCTGCCGCGAGTTGCGCGAATACGCCCCCACCTCCGGCATCCCGATCATTTTGCTGACCGCCCGCGCCGACGAGGAGGCCAAGTTCGACGCGCTCCAGATGGGCGCGAATGACTTTCTCGCCAAGCCGTTTTCCTCCACGGAACTCCAGGCGCGCATCAAAAACCTGATCGAGTCGCACCACGCCCGGCGCCGTTTGACCAAGCAAAACCAGGCCCTGAACGAAGCCATCGAGCAGATCAAGGAAACCGAGATGCAGCTCGTCCAGTCGGAAAAACTTTCCTCGCTCGGCCGTATGAGCGCGGGCATCATCCACGAGATCAACAACCCGCTGAATTTTTCCATGACCGGTCTCTTTGCCCTGCGCAACAAGGGCAAGAAGCTCCCGCCCGAGGACCGCCCGGGTTACGATGAGATCATCAACGACATCGAGGAGGGGCTGAAGCGCGTGCGCAACATCGTCTCGGATCTGCGCACCTTTACCCATCCCGGTGGTGGCACGGGTGAACCGGTCGAGGCCGCCGATGCCGCCGCGGCCGCCGTCCGTTTTCTGGGTGGCGAATGGAAAGACGCGATCGTGATCCACCAGGACATCCCGCCGACACAAAATCTCTGGGCCAACCGGAACAAGCTGATCCACGTCCTCGTCAACCTCATGCAGAACGCCATCGATGCGCTCCGCGAAAAACAATTTGCCGAAGGCACGAAACCCGAGATCTGGATCGGGGGCTGGGTCGAGGGCGATCGCAGCCTCATCACCGTCCGCGATAACGGTCCGGGCATCGACCCGAAGATCGTGGACAAGATTTTCGACCCCTTCTTCACCACCAAGGAGGTCGGCAAAGGCATGGGCCTCGGTCTGAGCATCTGTTACCGTATCGTGCAAGGTTATGGTGGGAAGATTTCGGTGCAAAGCCAGCCGGGGGATTTTTGCCAGTTCACGCTGGACTTCCCGCTCGACGCGGAAGCCGCCACCGAACTTGAATTTGAAAATGGACAACCTATACGATTATAAAAAATTCGCCGTCCTCTACGTGGATGACGAGGAACGCTCGCTGACAAATTTCGCGCGCGCGTTCGGCGATGATTTCCGCGTCTACACCGCGTCCAGCGCGCAGGCCGGCATGAAGATTTTTGAGGAGCACGCGGATGAGATCGGCATCCTGATGACCGACCAGCGCATGCCCGGCGAAAAGGGCGTCTGGCTGCTCGAAAAGGCGCGCCACCTGCGCCCGCGCGTGTTGCGCATCCTCGTGACGGCCTTTGCCGACATGGACGCCGCCATCGCCGCCGTCAACAGCGGCGCCATCTACAAGTACGTCTCCAAGCCGTGGGACCCGCAGCAGCTCGACATGACGCTCAAGCAGGGCCTCGAATTTTTCCTTGTGTCGGCCGAGCGCGACCAGTTGCTCCGCGAAAAGATGTCCGTGCTGCGGAACATGATGATCGCCGACCGCATCGTCAGCCTCGGCCTGCTGGCCGCCGGCCTGAGCCATCACATCAAAAATTCCATGGTGGCGGTCAAGACCTTCCTCGAGCTCGCGCCGATGAAGATGAACGAGGAGAAGACCGGCAACGCCGAATTGCGCGACCCGGATTTCTGGCGCGACTACCACGCGAACGTCCAGGGACAGATTGAAAAGATCAACAACCTGCTCGCCGATCTCCGCTCCGCCTCCGAAAACAACAAAAACGCCGAGCCGTTCCCGGATGAGATCGCATTGAAAACCGCGCTGGGCCAGCGGCTTGACGGCCTGCGCGAGGCGTTCACCGCCCGCCGCATCACGGTGGAAAACCAGGTCTCCGATTCGCTGCCCCCGATGCACGTGGACCGTCCGAAATTTGACCGCCTGTTCGATCTCCTGCTGAAAGATGAACTGGCCATGCTGCCCGCCGGCAGCAACATCGTCATCTCGGCGGAAGTCGCCGGCCGCGATGTTATCGTGAAGCTCGCCGATAACGGCCCCGCCCTGCCCCCCGCGGCCTTGCAGGTGGTGCTGGATCCGTTCACCGTCACCAGCGGGGTGCCCTCGGAATACGGCATCAACCTGATGGCGTGCTTTTTTATCGCGCACCACCACGGCGGCAAGATCGAGGCCTACAGCCAGGCCGGTGGCAATACGTTCACCATCCGCCTGCCCATCAAGCCGGAACGGCAGGCGCCCGTGCATGCCGAAGACGCGGATTTCATGAAACGGGCCCTGCTGAATGACAATCTCTGGGACAAGCTGCTGACCAGCGGGTGAAGCCGGACGCCATCTGGCTGCCACTCCCCATTCAGCAACCTGTCTCTCGCCCTCTTCGTCATTCATCATTGGATATCGTCCCTTCATTGGGTTGGATTAGGTCGGATTCAACCGGATTCCCGCCCGGTTTGCACTCCGCACTCCGCATTCCGCACTCCGCATTTGAATCGTTTGCTTGGATTGGGTCGGATTCGCCAGAATCCGCCTTGAGTTGTAGGGCAGGCTTTCCAGCCTGCCAGTGCTGGGGACTTTCCAGTCCCCAGTCGCCCCCTTTTGTCCCTTCGTTCCCTTCTGTGAGGACTTTTTTATTTGTTTCTCCCTCCGCTTCCGGTTGGATCAGGTCGGATTCGCCTGGATTCCCTGCTTGAGCCTGCTGCTTATCACTCGGTTCTTGCTCCGGTTGGTTTTCCGGTTGATCGTTTGCTTGGATTGGGTTGGATTCGCCCGGATTCCCGCCCGGTTTGCACTCCGCACTCCGCATTCCGCACTCCGAATTTGCATGGCCATCCTCGTTTGCGTTGTCACCTGGCTCGGACTCCGCACTCCGGATTCCGCACTCCGCATTTGAATCGTTTGGTTGGATTAGGTTGGATTTGGCCCGATTCTTTGCCTTCTTCCGTGGTTTCTTGAGCGCGGCCTGCAACCGCTCCACATTCAGCGTCCCATGCTCCAACCCATGTTCGATCTCCAGCATGCGCTCCGCTACCTCCCGCCCACCACGCCCGCCCCCGTTCATCATCGTCCGGAAATTCACCTCCTGCGCCGCCTTGAACGACGCCAGCTTCCGCTCCTTCCGCTTCGCGGTTTCACGTTCTTCCGCCTCCGCCTCCTGCTTTGCCTTCGCCAGCGCCCACTGCTCCTCCCGGATACGCGTC
>Ga0105238_10007485_pt1 | contig 10938 bp, 8 predicted proteins | sample KBSC34metaG_FD_81526 | JGI IMG/M metagenome (GOLD analysis project Ga0105238, IMG submission 81526) | Corn rhizosphere microbial communities from Kellogg Biological Station, Michigan, USA - KBS C3-4 metaG | ecosystem: Host-associated > Plants > Roots > Rhizosphere > Soil | place: Michigan, USA...
AATATATATCTGGAAGATGCAGGAAATAAGGCGATTACATACGTGGAATTCCTTTTAACATAGGTATAACGTATCGTACTTAAACAGGAATTCCCTGCGCCCTTCCTATATACAAGTACAATAAGTACACAACAATTAAAAAAGAAAGATCATGAACACCAAATTTACTATACTCGTTGCTGCCGGCCTTTTGTTTGCCGGTGTTTCACAGGCCCAGGGTACCGTCGCCTCCAATATGCCTCGTCATGAGATCAGGAGTGAGCGTCGCGAGATCCGGAGTGACCGTCAGGAGATCAGAAAAGATCGCAGGGAGATTGGCCACGACAGGCATCAGATAAAGCATCATCGTAAACAGATGCGCCATCATCACAGGATGATGAAACATGACCACAGAAAATTTTAGGCCATCCATATAATGAGAAACGGCCCGCGAGAGCGGGCCGTTTCTGCTATGATTATTTTATCACTTTTGCCATGGTAGCGCCGATGTCTGCCGGGCTTTGCACCACATGGATACCGCATTCTGCCATGATCTTCATTTTGGCGGCAGCTGTATCATCCGCACCGCCGATGATGGCCCCGGCATGTCCCATTCTTCTTCCGGGAGGCGCTGTCTGGCCGGCGATGAAGCCGACTACGGGCTTTTTGCTGTTGGCCTTGATCCATTGAGCGGCCTCTGCTTCCATACTACCACCGATCTCGCCTATCATGACGATGCCTTCAGTACCCGGGTCGTTCATCAGCAGCTCCACCGCTTCTTTGGTCGGCGTACCGATGATGGGGTCGCCGCCGATACCAACTGCAGTGGAAATGCCCAGTCCTGCCTTAGCCACCTGATCGGCTGCCTCGTAGGTCAGCGTCCCGGATTTGGAAACAATACCGATATTTCCCTTTTTGAACACAAAGCCCGGCATGATACCTACTTTACATTCTCCGGCTGTAATGACGCCGGGGCAGTTGGGGCCGATGAGACGTGTTTTTTTACCTAAAAGATAGTTCTTAGCCCTTACCATGTCCTGTACAGGGATGCCTTCTGTGATACATACCACCAGCTGGATACCCGCTTCCGTAGCTTCCATGATCGCATCCGCGGCAAATGCCGGGGGGACGAAGATGATGGATACGTTAGCCTGAGTGGCTTTCACGGCATCGGACACCGTGTTGAACACGGGCCGGTCGATATGCGTAGCGCCGCCTTTGCCTGGCGTCACGCCGCCGACCACCTGGGTGCCGTAGTCTACCATCTGTGTGGCATGGAAAGTCCCTTCTGTTCCTGTAAAGCCCTGTACAATGATCCTGGAGTTTTTGTCGACTAAGATTGCCATTATAGTGGTTATTATCAGTGATTCGGTGGGCAAAAATAAGGGTAAAATGGGAAAAACCGCCCTTATTTTAAAAGGTCGTCCATATTCCTGTTGTTATCGATCTTCCCTTTCATTTCCAGCATCCGCATGTCCTTGGCGTCCTGCAGGAACTCGGAGGCGAAGATAAATTCGTTCAGCAGCTTGTTCTTGCTGAATATGATCTCCTTGTTGCTGCCTTCCCACTCTTTCAACCCCTGGTACATATAGATGATATTGTCCCCTATTTCCATCACGCTGTTCATATCGTGGGTGTTTACCACGGTAGTGATGTTGTATTCGGTCGTGATCTCCTTGATGAGCTTGTCTATGAGCAGGGAGGTCTGAGGGTCCAGGCCGGAATTGGGTTCATCGCAAAAGAGATATTTGGGATTGAGCACGATGGCGCGTGCGATGCCTACCCTTTTTTTCATTCCGCCGGAGATCTCGGCAGGGAATTTTTTGTTGGCGTCCTTCAGGTTTACCCGGTCCAGCACCTCGTTCACCCTTTTCAGCTTCACGGCATAGGTATCTTTGGTAAACATGTCCAGGGGAAACATCACATTCTGCTCAACCGTCATGCTGTCGAAAAGCGCCGAGCCCTGGAAGAGCATGCCGATACGCTGACGCAATTCCTTACGATGTTCTTCGGTCATTTCGGAAAAGGGCTGGCCGTCGTAGAATATCTCCCCGCTGTCCGGTTCAAAGAGACCGACCAGGCATTTCATGAGCACGGTCTTGCCGCTGCCGCTGGTGCCGATGATCAGGTTGCATTTACCTGTCTCGAAGACGGCGCTTACGTCGTTGATGACTACTTTCTCGCTAAAACCTTTCTTTATATTTTTTACTTCAATCATTGCAATAGTTGAGGGTTAGAGCAACAGGGCTGCCAATAAATAATCTGCAAACAGCACCAGTACGCAGCTGACCACCACGGACTTGGTACTCGCCCTTCCTATTTCCAGCGCTCCGCCCCGCACATAGTAACCATAGTAAGCCGGTATACTGGAGATAATGAATGCAAAGGTATAGGCCTTGGCCAGGGCGAAAAAGACGTTGTAAGGTTTGAAGAACTGGTGCAGTCCTTTGTCAAATGCCGCTCCGGACAGGATACCTGTCATGGTGCCGGCCAGCCGGCCGCCCCACATGCCCAGTACGGCGGAGATCACCACCAGCATGGGAATGACGACGATGGCGGCCAGCAGCTTGGGGAGGATCAGGTAGGTCTTGGTATTGATGCCCATGATCTCCAGTGCGTCGATCTGTTCACTCACCCGCATGTTGCCCAGCTCGCTGGCGATCTTGCTGCCCACGACGCCGGCCAGTACGATACAGACCAGGGTAGGAGAGAATTCCAGGATCACGGTGTCCCGGACGATCTGTGCGATGGTAGACAGGGGAATGAAGGGGCTTACCAGCTGATAGGCGGTTTGCAGGGTGGACACTGCACCCATAAAGATGGAAATGATCACCACGATGCCCAGTGAGCCAATGCCGATCTCCGAACATTGATGCATGAATTCTTTCCAGTACATTTTGCCATTCTCAGGTTTGGAGAACATCCCTTTTAGCATCAGTAAGTATCGGCCGAACTCTGTAAAAAAACTCATGAATGAAAATATAAATTATTACTGTTTTTTCCGTCGCCACCAGGGCGCCTTTGCCATTTCTTCCTCCGCCGTGCCGGAGCCTTTGCATTTGATCTGCGCATCTACCACGGCTACCAGCGCCATGTTGTAAATGCTCCTGACAGAGCTGCCCAACTGCAGCACGTGTACCGGTTTTTTCAAGCCCAGGAGGATCGGTCCGATGGCGTCGGCGCCGCCGACCTCTTTCAGCAGGTTATATGCCACGTTACCCGCTGCCAGGTTGGGGAAGATCAGCGTATTCACTTCCTGGTCCACCAGCTCGCTGAAAGGATAATTCTCTTTTATCAATTCGTTATTGAGGGCAACGCTGGCCTGCATCTCTCCATCTACGATAAGGGAAGGGTTCCGTTCTTTTACGATCCTGCGTGCTTCCGCTACCAATCTCGCCTCCGGCGAATCGCTGGTGCCGAAGTTGGAATAGCTCAGCATGGCGATCCTGGGTGTAAGATTAAAGTTCTGCACGGCCTTGGCTGTCAGCAGGGTGATATCGGCCAGCTCGGCTGCCGTGGGGTTGAAGTTCACGGTCGTATCGGCCATGAACAGCGGTCCTTTCTTTGTCAGCAGCAGGTACATCCCCGCTATTTTCTGTACGCCGTCTTCCGTGCCGATGGCCTGCAGCGCAGGCCGGATCGTGTCGGGATAGTTCTTGGTAAGCCCGGAGATCATGGCATCGGCATCACCCATCTCTACCATCATGCATCCAAAAAAATTTCTATCCCGCATTACCTTCATGGACTCGTACTTGTTGTATCCCCTGCGCCCCCGCTTGGTAAAAAAGACTTCGCTATAGCGTCGCCGTTGTTCCTCGAACTGATCGCTGTGGGGGTTGATGATGGGCAGCCCTTCCAGGTCGATCTGGTTAGCGGCGGCCATGTGCCGGATCTTCTTTTCGTCGCCCAGCAGCATGGGGTAGGCCACGCCTTCATCGTAGAGGATCTGGGCCACTTTCAGGATCTTCAGGTTATCGGCTTCCGCAAACACCAGCCGTTTGGGCTCGTTACGGGCTTTGCTGCCCAATACGCGGATGAGCTGGTTATCCAGACCCAGTCTCTTATTCAGCTCGATCGCATAAGCATCCCAGTTATCGATGGACGACTGTGCGACGCCGCTCTCCATGGCCGCACGGGCAACAGCCGGGGCTACGGTGGACAGCAGCCGGGGGTCCAGCGGCTTGGGAATGATATAGGTGGGGCCGAATACGATGTTCTTCTCATTATAGGCCATGTTTACGATGTCGGGGACTGCTGTTCTGGCCAGGTCGGCCAGGGAGCGGACAGCAGCCAGTTTCATGGTTTCGTTGATCTGGGTGGCCCGGACATCCAGGGCGCCCCGGAAGATAAAGGGGAAACCCAGTACGTTGTTTACCTGGTTGGGATAGTCACTGCGTCCGGTGGCCATGATGATGTCGTCCCGCACTTCAGTGGCCACTTCATAGCCGATCTCGGGGTCTGGGTTGGCCAGGGCGAAAATGATCGGTCTTCTGGCCATGCTCTTTACCATGTCCCCCGTAACCACATTGCCGACACTGAGGCCTACGAACACATCCGCATCCTTCATGGCTTTTTCCAGGGTATAGTCGGGAGACTTGATGGCGAACTTTCGTTTGATGTCGTCCAGGTCTGTCCGTCCCTGGTGCAGCACCCCGTCCTTATCGAATAAGGTGAAATTTTCATATTTGGCGCCCAGGGCTACGTACAGCTGCACGCAGGCCATGGCTGCCGCTCCGGCGCCGTTGACGACAAAACACGCCCTGTCGATCTTCTTTTTCTGTAATTCGAGGGCATTGAGCAAGGCTGCGCTGCTGATGATGGCGGTGCCGTGCTGGTCGTCATGCATCACGGGGATCTTTAGCGAGTCCCTTAATTTCTGCTCGATATAAAAGCATTCGGGCGCCTTGATATCTTCCAGGTTGATGCCTCCGAAGGTGGGTTCCAGCGCTTTGACGATTTGTACGAATTTTTCCGGATCCTTCTCATTGATCTCTATGTCGAAGACGTCGATGTCGGCAAAGATCTTGAATAAGACGCCCTTACCCTCCATGACGGGTTTGGATGCCTCGGGACCGATGTCTCCCAGGCCGAGCACCGCCGTACCATTGCTGATGACGGCTACCAGGTTGCCTTTGGCGGTATATTTATAAACATCGTCGGGAGTTTTGTGGATCTCCTTGCAGGGTTCCGCTACGCCCGGGGAATAAGCCAGGGAAAGATCCCTTTGCGTCTTCGCCTCTTTAGTAGGTACGACCTCGATCTTGCCCGGTCGTCCTTTGGAATGATATTCAAGCGCCTGCTCTTTGCGGAGCTGTTTTTTTTGCATATTGGAAATTTATCGACCAGGGCCGGGCCTTATTTATCCGCCCTGCCGGGGATCAATCTCGGGCTTTCAGCCCGAGACTGGAGAGAAACCTGTGCAAAATACGAAAATGCAGTTAATCACGCCGGTGGAAAAGAAACCTGGCTGCCTAACCAGGCCATCATTCCTACTCCGATGCCGATGGCGGATTCGTCGATATTGAAGGTTGGCGTGTGAACGCCCGAAGTGATGCCCTTTTCTGCATTCATGACCCCAAGCCGGTAAAAACACCCCGGTATCTGGCGGGTGTAATAGCCAAAATCCTCTGCTCCCAGCCGTACTTCCGTCTCGAGGACGTTGTCTTTTCCGATGAATTGTCCGGCTGTGGCCCTGGCCACTTTATCCAGGGCTTCATTATTATATACCATGGGATATCCCACATCGATATGCAGATCGATCTCTGCGCCCATGCTGTGCACCAATTCCGTCGCCTGCCGCCGGATGAGCTCATGGGCACGGAAACGCCATTCCTCGTCCATGGCCCGGAAGGTACCCATCAGTTTTACTTCGCTGGGGATGACATTTGTCGTATATCCACCCTGGACAGAGGTGATGGATAGTACGGAAGGAGATAAAGGGTTCCTGTTCCTGCTGATGATCTGCTGCAGGGCGACCACCAGGTGAGAAGCTACCAGTATCGTATCCACGGTCAGGTGCGGCGCTGCTGCATGACCGCCTTTGCCTTTGATGGTGATGTACAGCTCATCGGCGCTTGCCATCACCATTCCACCCCGGAAACTGAGCTTTCCTGTCTCCAGGCCGGGATGTACGTGCAATCCAAAGATGGCCTGCGGCACAGGGTCTTTCAGCACTCCTTCGCGTATCATCAGGCTGGCGCCCCCGGGGTTCTTTTCTTCTCCCGGCTGGAAGATGAGCTTTATCGTCCCCTCCCACTCGTCCTTCAGTTCCTGCAGGATGCGGGAAGCGCCTAATAATATGGTAGTATGTACGTCATGTCCACAGGCATGCATGACTCCCTCGTTACGGGATTTATAGGGGATATCATTTTCCTCCCTGATGGGCAGGGCGTCCATGTCGGCCCTCAATGCGATGACGCGTTTGTCGGGGTTCCTGCCTTTGATCGTACCCACGACCCCTGTTTCCGCCATTACCTGATGAGGGATACCGGCCTGTTTTAGTTGCTGTTGTACATATCTGGAGGTTTCGAATTCCTTATAGCTCAGCTCAGGATGGGCGTGCAGATGGTGACGGGTAGCGATAAAATCGGGGGTATACCGGCTGACCAGCTGTTGTATCTTATCTTTCATTGGGGAACCTCCTCTTTCAGCCGCTCAGGCGTAACCTCGATGGTATCCCGGATGACGTATAGCCCGCTGGGAAACAGGGAGGACAACTGTTTTTCGAATTCCTCCGCCTCTGCCTGGGTTTTGAAATTGCCGACCCTCAATTTATAATAGGGCGGCTGGTACAGCACGTAGGGTTTCAGATCAGGAAATTGCTGGTAGACCTTTGTTTTGGCGGCAAAGACCTTGTTCCTGTCGGTTGCACTGATCACCTGTATCCGGAAACCCGGCATACTCCTGCGGCTATCCCTGGTAGTTTCTTCATTGATCTCCATTTGCTTGTGAACCAACTGGTCGATGCGTGCGTCCTTGTAGACGACGATGCCGGCAGTGTCCGTCTGCTGCGCCATGACGGCGGCCGGGATGAGTAATGACAGGGCGATCAAGATTTTATACATGTTAAATGTTTATTTTGTTTCTAAGGAGGATTTTACGATCTCCACACTGGCGCTGCAGCCCAGCCTGTCAGCCCCCGCATCAATCAATTGACGGGCGAATTCATAGGTCCGGATGCCACCGGAGGCTTTTATTTTTATGCCGGCAGGGAGATGTTTGCGCATCAGCTTCACCGCCTCGAGCGTAGCTCCCTTCTCCGCATAGCCTGTGGAGGTCTTTACAAAATCCACGCCTGCTTTACTGCAGATGTCACAGCAATGGATGATCTCTTCATCCGTAAGGATGCCGCTCTCGATGATCACCTTTATCACCTTCCCTTGTGCCTGGATCATATTGGTGATGGCGGCTATCTCTTTTTCCAGGTAGGGCCAGTCTCCATTGCGCAATGCCGTCAGGCAGATGACCATGTCCAGCTCGTCAGCGCCATCGATGAGGGCCTGCTCTGTCTCCGCCAGCTTGGCCTTCGGGACAGAATAACCGAAGGGAAAGCCGATAACGGTGGCGACCTTTTGCAAGGGGCTGACTTCGACACAGTCCTCATGCTTCGGGAGAACCCTGGCTTCGATGGCCATTTGCAGCTCTTTTCGCGCCAGGGTCACCAATGATGGCGGTATACAAACGGCAGCGAAATGATATTGCACCGCCTCCGCACATATTTTCTTTATGTCCATATGTGTGGTAGTGGGCTTTAAAACAGTATGATCGATATATGAAGCGATGTTAATCACCGAAATTTCCCCATTCAATTTACCGCTGATACAATATTTAAACGTTAAAATTAGTCCATTTACCTAAATTAGGGGCCTTTTTAGGTACTAAAACTAATTTTCAAACATGAGAAACATCCGACAACGTCCGCGGGGTAGAATATCTTTTTTACTTGTGACGTGCCTTATCTGTTCCATTATTTCCACCGCTCAAACTACATTTCCAGTTAACGGGATTGCCGATCAACGGGAAGGTTGCTATGCCTTTACCCATGCCACTATCATAAAAGATGGTGAGACGACCATTTCCGATGCCACTTTATTGATCCGGGATGGTCTTATAGTCGGCGCCGGCACGGGTATCACGCTGCCGAAGGATGCCGTCATTATCGACTGCAGCGGCAAATTTATCTATCCTTCCTTTATCGATATTTTTAGCGACTATGGCATGCCCCAGGGTGAAAAACAGACGAGACCCTTTGATTTCAGGGCTCCTGCCCAGCTGACCTCCAATACGAAAGGAGCGTATAACTGGAACCAGGCTATCCACCCCGAGACAGATGCGGCCCACCTTTTTACAGTGGATGATGCAAAAGCCAAGCCCTTGCGCGACGTGGGTTTCGGTACCGTGCAAACCCTTCAGCGGGATGGCATTGCGCGGGGCACAGGTGCAGTGGTGACCCTGGCAAATGAGAACGAGAACCTGGTGATCGTCAAACAAAAGTCTTCGGCCAACTACTCTCTTAATAAAGGCACCTCTACGCAAAGCTATCCCAGCAGCCTGATGGGCAGTATCGCCCTGCTGCGGCAAACGTGGCTGGATGCACAATGGTATAAGAGCCAGCCTGTTCATGAAGGCACGAATTTAAGTCTGCAGGCTTTCAATGACGGGCTGTCCCTTCCTCAGCTGTTCGAGAGTGGAGATAAGTGGACGGACCTGCAGGGTGACCGTGTGGGGGACGAATTCGGCGTTCAGTTTATTATCAAAGGCGGCGGGAATGAATATCAACGCATCAATGAAATATCGGCTACGAGGGCCAGCTTTATCCTGCCGCTGAACTTTCCCCAGGCCATGGATGTGGAAGATCCCAATGATGCGCGGTTCGTGTCTTTGGCGGACATGAAAAACTGGGAGCTGGCTCCCGGCAATCCGGCAGCTTTTGAAAAAGCGGGGATACCTTTCAGTCTTACCACTTCGGATCTGAAGGATGTCAAGACATTCACGGCCAATTTGAGAAAGGCGTTTGAGTATGGGTTGAGCGAGGGAAAGGCTTTGGAGGCGCTGACGAAGATGCCGGCGACGTTGTTAGGTGTATATAATAAGGTCGGCAGCCTGGATGCGGGCAAGCTGGCCAATTTCCTTATCACTACCGGTCCCGTTTTTGCAGAAAAGACGACGCTCATCGAAAACTGGATACAGGGAAAAAAATATGAGGTAAAGCCGGAGGGGTGGAAGGAAGTAAGGGGGCAGTACAACCTGATGGTAACATCTGCTGCCGGTGGTACGAATACGTATGTGCTGGATGTGAAGTCCGCCACTTCGGCCAGCGTTATTGCGGGTGGGAAAGATACGCTGACGGGTAAGTTCAGCTATGATGGGAGCCTCGTGTCGTTGAGCTTTGGCTCCGGTGGCGGCAGAAGAGGAGGAGCTCGTCCTGGTGGTGCGCAAACGCATCTCAGCGGTGCAGTATATGTTGATGGCTGGAGTGGGAATGGCACGGACTCCACGGGCAATTGGGTGACCTGGACGGCTGTTTTTTCAAAGGCTTCGGCTCCTGAAGCAGATACTTCCCGTAAGCGGCCATTGCATATCGGCAGGGTCGAATATCCTTTTAACGGATATGGTTGGGATTCTCTCCCTAAGCAGCAGGATCTGCTGATCAGGAATGCCACAGTATGGACGAATGAGAAAGAGGGCCGGCTGGAAAATACGGATGTACTGGTGAAAGGAGGCAAGATTGCCCAGGTCGGTAAAAATCTTTCCGCCGCGGGCGCCCTTGTGATCGATGGTACCGGTAAATACCTGACACCCGGCATCATCGACGAGCACTCTCATATTGCCGCCTTCTCGATCAATGAAGGCGCTCAGTCTGTCACCTCTGAAGTGCGTATCGCCGACAACCTCAATCCTGAAGATATCAATATTTACCGGCAGCTGAGCGGAGGCGTCACCTCTTCTCATATCCTTCATGGTTCCGCCAATACCATCGGCGGACAGACGCAGCTGATCAAGCTGCGCTGGGGACAGGATGACGAAGGCCTGAAGTTCAGGAATTGGGATCCCTTTATCAAGTTCGCCCTGGGTGAAAATGTAAAGCGTACGACCTCACAGAATAACAATCGATTCCCTGACACCCGTATGGGCGTGGAAGAAGTGCTGATAGATGCTTTTACCAGGGCCCGGGACTATCAGCAGGCGAGAAAAGCGGCTCCCCTGGCTACCCGCCGGGACCTGGAGCTGGACGCGTTGGTGGAGATCCTGGAGAAAAAACGTTTTATCACCTGTCACTCCTATGTGCAAAGTGAGATCACAGCGCTTATACGTGTAGCGGATAAGTTCGGCTTCAGGGTGAATACATTCACGCATATCCTGGAAGGCTATAAAGTGGCCGATAAGATGAAGGAGCATGGCGCCAGCGCTTCCACTTTTTCCGATTGGTGGGCTTATAAAATGGAGGTGCAGGATGCCATTGCCTATAATGCGGCGATCATGACAAAAGTGGGGCTCAACGTATGTATCAACTCTGACGATGCAGAACAGGCCCGCCGTCTGAACCAGGAGGCCGCCAAGAGCGTAAAGTATGGAGGGCTGTCCGAGGAAGAAGCTTTTAAAATGGTGACGCTCAATCCTGCCAAGGCTCTGCACGTTGCCGACAGGGTCGGCAGCATCAAGGCCGGCAAAGACGCCGACCTGGTACTTTGGACGGACAATCCGCTGAGCATCTATGCCAAATCCGAAAAGACCATCGTGGATGGCATTATCTATTACGATATGGATCGCGATGCGGTATTGCGTAAGAGTATAACGGCGGAGCGTAACCGGCTGGTGCAAAAACTGCTGACGGAAAAAAGGTCCGGCGCTCCCATGCGGCCGGCGGAACCCAGCTTCCATGTCGAGCTGACCTGTGGTGATCACGAGCATCATGACGGATTGCTGACCATCGATGGGGATGATGAAAACACTCAACAC
>Ga0105238_10007488_pt1 | contig 10937 bp, 6 predicted proteins | sample KBSC34metaG_FD_81526 | JGI IMG/M metagenome (GOLD analysis project Ga0105238, IMG submission 81526) | Corn rhizosphere microbial communities from Kellogg Biological Station, Michigan, USA - KBS C3-4 metaG | ecosystem: Host-associated > Plants > Roots > Rhizosphere > Soil | place: Michigan, USA...
ATGTGGTTGTAGATCTCACCATTGAAAACGATCACACAGCGGCCATCGGATGAGACCATAGGCTGATGACCGGATGGAGACAGATCGACCACGGACAGGCGGCGGTGCCCGAGGCGCACCTGTGAGTCATTCCAGGTCCCGGAGTCATCGGGACCGCGGCTCGCCAGTTGCCGCAGAGCATTCGCAAACACAACGGGGTCCGGCAGACGGCCGCCGGAATGAAATGCGCCTACGATTCCGCACATGGGAGTTCCAGTTTGTTTATGTAGTTTTGCGCCTGGGACGGGCGCCAGGCGGGCAGACAACCCTCAATGGCCCGAAAGTATAGGAGCCGACTGTGAAGGAATTATTGGAGGGCGGTGGTCACGGAGCGGGCAATCCCTTCCGCCGCGGCTCTGATTGACCACCGCGTGCTCTCGGCGCGCGCGGCCGCGCCCATTCGCTGCAGAACGGCCGAAGAGCTCGTCATCGCTTTACGGATCACCCCGCTCAACTGTTGCGTATTGCCGGACTCGAAGGTCCAGCCCGTCACACCCTCGTTGACGAGATCCCGGGCGGCGCCGACTCGTGTGCTCGCGATCACGGGCCGGCCCGAGGCCATGGCCTCATTCAGGCCGAGACCCCAGGTCTCGCTGCAGGAAGGCAGCACATAGAGGCTGCCGAGCCGATACACGGACGGCATCGCCTGTTGGTTCTGGAAAGGCAGGAAATGGATGTTGGGATGCCCCGCGCCGCGAGCGCGCATGTCCTGCTCGAGCGGGCCATTGCCCACCAGGACCAGGTGACCGGGCGCGCGTGCCTGCAGGAACGCATCCAACAGGGCGAGGGGATTCTTCTCGGGGATGAACTTCCCGGCAAACAACAACACGGGCTCGCCGGCCGCAATCCGCAGATTGCGCAGTTGCTCGGCCGCCTGGGCCGCATGCAGGCCGTCGGCATCATCGAAACGCTCTGTGTCGACGGCGTGGGGAGCGAACGCGATACGGTGATCTTCCAGGCCGCACCAGCGGAAATAGTCCTTGTTGTTGGAGCCTACCGCGATGGCAACATCCACGTGCTTGTAGATCCAGCGGAGCCACATGCGTCGTGCGTGGGTGCGCAGATCGTGCGCATTGTTGAGCAACGTGGAGTCGCCTCGGAAGAAGACCGGGATGTGTCCACGGAAATGCCGCATTGCACCCAGGTGAGATACGAAGTTCCAGCCGAACACCAACACCGCGTGCGGCTGCCATTTCTCGATGCTGGGAACCAGGGTGGGATTGCGCAGGCCCAGGAAGCTATTGGAGCGCGGCCGGCGCGCCACGTTCGCCACAAACTCGTAATCGTAGCCATCCAGCAATGGAATATCCCACTGCACTCCGCGTCCGAATCCCGGATCCAGCACGGCTCCGGCGGCGCTCTGGGACCACGTGAAGAAGACCCGGGGCTGGATGTTGGTCGATGCAGTCAGCGCTTTGAAGATAGGCGCGTAGTACTGGATCGGATGCGTGGAAACGATTGCCAGGCGGATGGATTTCATGCGTTCAGCGCACCGAGCTGCCAAAGGCCCGCTGACTGATCAGTGAGAATACCCCGCCAATATGCGATTTCCATGACAGCCGGCGGGGTGTCAAAATCCTGCAGGCCGGGGCTGCAATAATCGCCGCCCATGCGCTTCCTCACGTTGATCTGTCTTGCCCTGCTGCCGCAGCTTGCGACCGCCGCCGCGCCCGTGCTGTTTGCAACACCGGACTACGAGTCCGCGGTCACAGCCGAGGCCAATGATCTGCTCATGATCGCCGGCAGCGGATTCCAGTCTGGAGACCGGCTCGTATACGAAGCCCTGTCCGCTGCCGGGACCGGCGCGCACCCGCCGATTCCAACTGGCGCCCCCGAGGCCAGTCGCGGCGTTGCCAGGACAATCCAAGTCGGTCCGGGCGCCAATGCGATTACGGTCCGACTCCCGGGCGCGCTGCGTGCCCGGGAGATCTATCATCTGTGGATAGTGACGGCGCAGGGTGAATGGAGCCGGCCGGTGACGGTGAACGATCCGCGGCCCCTGTGGATCAGCCCCAACCTCGCGTATTCAACTGCCGACCTTGCCGGCCTGCATCGCAGGATCCGGGTCATCGGACGCAACCTCGAAAGTCCCGAAGGCAGGCACCTCCTGATCCGTCTCAGCGGACCGCAAACGCAACAGCTGAATCGCATCGAGCCGTCTGAGGAAGCCATGCAACACTACGTGGCGGAATCCGAGCTGCCTGCCCGTCTGCTGCCGGGAACCTACCACGTGAGCGTGAGTCGGGACGGGCGCAGTTGGTCTGACATGCCGGACGGCGACCTGGAGGTCGCGCCCGATCCGGCACCGCTGCCCGAATTCAATCCCGCCGATGCCCGTTTTGGCGCGTGCCGCCCGGATGATGACCAGGACGACACCCTGTGCCTCAGTCGAGCAGTGCAGGCTGCCAATGTCGCGGGGGGCGGCATCGTCACGCTGCCTGCCGGGCGTTGGATCATCTCCCCGGCGGCAATGCCTGCCGAGGCCAGACGCGACGGCTTTGTGTTGGCGCCGAATGTGCAGTTTCGCGGTGCCGGCGCCGACAAGACCACTCTCGTACGCCATGACGCGCATACCGCACCGCCCCCGGGCGCGATGCTCACCGTAACGGGCCGAAACTCAATTGTGGGCGCGACCTTTCTGGACGACGAACGCATCAGGACGCCGGACGATGCGCGGACCGCCATTCAACTGGGGGTCGCGCTTCCGGTCGGAAAAACCGCGCCGCCCATCGAGGATGTCACGATTACCAACACCGTCATCCGCCGCGTCGGACGGGCGGTTCAGGGCTCCGCTCGCCCCATGCGCCATCTGTTCATCACGCACAACGAATTCGCCGCCTATGACAACGGACTGCTGTTGACGGGCAACCGGGTAATCGTGGAGCAGCAGTATCGGATCGATGACTCCATCATCAGGGACAACCATTTCATTCCCGGCAGCTATCTCGACCTGACCCGGAAACAGGGCGTGATCGCCAGTCAGCTCGGCGCCGCCGCACGCCTCGACTTCAGCGACAACACCGCCGATGGCACCGATGTATCGGGACTGCAGAGTCCCGATGATGTGAGCGGTTGGCGCGCCGGCTTCTTCTGGAACAGCGACAACAGTCACGAGCGGGTGCTGGTGGCGCAGAACAACCTGGCTTGCGCGGGCGACAAGATCGGTGATGGCGAAGCCATCGCCTTTGATGGCAACGGCAACACTTTCGGTTTCGAAGCCGCCCCGACGATCCGCTCCGCGGGACCCGACTCAATCACCGTCGCCGGCGCGTTGCAGACGAGCCAGTTCGGCCGTCGAGTCCCGGCGGACTACTACCGCGATCACTGGATCTCGGTGGTGGAAGGCACCGGCCTCGGTCAAACACGGCGGATCACCGCTTATTCGGTGGGGAAAGAGGGCTCGGTGGTGACGTTCAAAGTGGCCCCCCGATGGGACATCCCGCCTGCCGGTGGCGGGCGCATCAACCTGGGACGACAGTTCTGGCAGGTCTATATCGTCGCCAACCGCGTGGAGCAAGGTCGACCGCCCTGCAGAAAATCGAACCTGTCGGGCCCGCACGGAGGCCAGATCGGACTGTGGGGCCCGACAGCCGACTCTCTGATTGACGGAAACCGGCAGACCGATTCCGACGGCATCGGCTTCACTCAAGGCTACAGCGCGCATACGCCTTCGTGCCCGACCTGCATAGGAGCGGGGACATTCGTCACCGCGCTGGAAATCAAGCACAACATCGTCACCGGCGAATATGACTGGTCATCCGATTGCAGCAAATCCGGCATCGGCGGCGTCTACGGAGCATCGCCCACTCCCGAGTCGCCGCCGCCCATCGAGAGCTTCGGGATCGTGATCGCACACAATACAATCACTCGCGCGGATGGCCTGCACGGCGGCGCCATCAGCCTGTCGCGAGGTTGGTTTGCCGGCCCACCCCCGGGCAAATGGCCCCTGATCGAGAATCTGCTGGTGTTTCAGAACGAGATCGCCGACATCACCGGCGCTGCCCCCGTCAACAAATGCCGTAACTCCCAGAGTGAGCGAGTGGGAATACGCCTCGACGAGCACGTCCGCGATGCGGTGCTCGATGGGAACCGATGCACCCATGTGGATCAATTCGTCGAGGATCTCGGGAAGGACAATCGGCGTGAATGCTCATCATCCGGCATGAACAGTTGCGAGTGTCACGGGCACTGACTGCCCGGTTCGCTGCCGGGCAAAGATCAGGTGCAGGATCCAGATCGCCGCCAGGGATCGCATCCACACCACATAGGCTATGGCAATACTGCCCTCAAACCCGAGGCAGACATACTTCGCGGTGGTCAGCAGTACCAACAAACGGGTGACAGACCGGCCGCCCCGCGCCATGTTACATCGGGCACCGACAAAGCCCAGCAGCAATCCGATCAACAGCATGCCGAGGACGACACCGGACCAGCCGAAGTTCCAGTAAAGCTCGCCGAAATGCGATGGCGAAATGAACGTGTCGTACTCGCCGTGAATGAAGGTGTGATTGAACTCCTGGCCCACGCCAACGTCGGGCTTGTCAGGCCACAACAACCTGGGAATGAATGCAGTCAACAGAGCAATCATCGTGCGCCCTTCCTGGAAGGGCACGTCGACACCTGTGCGCTCGACGGCGAGCTCCACATTGCCTTTCAGCCAGGCACGCTCCAGGAATGAGGCACTGTGTTGCTTCGCGTGCCCGTCATCGTCCTGCTGGCTGGTGGCGAGCACGATATCGATGACCTTGCCGATATTCTCAATGGCCTGGGTGCGGGTCATCCCGCGCTCGCCGGTGACCTCGGAGCGATAGGCCTGAAACAAAGGGAATACCACGAGAATAAATGCGACGCCGGCCAGCAGCCACCCCTTGGGCAGCTTGTTGTCCATGAGGATCTTCGCCAGGATGACCAGGATTCCCCCGAGCATTCCCATGCTCTTGATGTCGCAGACGAACCCGAGAATGACCTGGCTCACGACCACGACCAGAATCAGCAGGAACCAGAACACCGTGCGGAAGCGCGCATAGGCGTAGGCCAGGATCAGGATTCCCAACGGCTCGGCGAGCTGACCGAGCATGATGATGAAGGTCATTCCCGCCCCGAGGCTCGCCAGGCCACGGCTGGTGGCCGCGTTGGTTTTCTCGGGGATCACCCAGACCTGGTAGTAGAGGATGTCCGCGGCGCCGAGCAGCCAGATGCCGCAGCCCACGGCGAGCAGCATTCCGCGCGACCAGTCCTTCGTGCTCGAATCGATCTCGCGCGGTGTCCCCACCTTCACGCCGACCAGGTATCCGACCAGGGTGCAGACCGCGCCGAGCAACAGACCGGCTTCGGTGGCGCTCAGGAATTCCCCATCGAGCGAGATGGACTCCCCGCCCAACAGTTTGAACAGCTCGAGCGCGCCGAAGAACGCGAAGTACACGGCCATGAACAGGCCGAGCAGCACGTAGGGCCCGTTGATGGTCTCCATCAGGAGAATCGGCGAGGTGCACACCGCGAGCAACAGGAACAGGTAGATCACTTCCCCGCCCGGTGCGTTCGCATGGGCCCCGAGAAGCGCCATGAGCACGAGCAGAAGCAGATTCCCGATGATGTACAGCCCTGCCCGCTGACTGGAGCTCAATCCAAACATGGCGCCTCAGGTCGCGAAGCTCAGGGCGGGGAGATAGCGCGGTAGCGTCACAAACAGATGTTGCCGCGACCACCGCAACAGCGCTCGCTTGGCCGGCACTTCGACATAACGCATCATCAGCCACGCCATTCCCATACACAGGGCCGTCACGAGACCCGTTGCAACGAGATCGGGAAGTCCCAGGCCCCGGGTGAAATACGGAATCAGGCTGACACCGACGTACTGGTGCAGCAGATACAGTGAGTACGAAATCCCGCCGACAAAGAGCAGCGGACGCACGGCCAGGAATTTCAGCCGCCCCGCGACAAAGCCTCCAAATGCAAACACCATGGCGCCCACCGTCAGATGCTGAGCAAGACTCGTGAGAGGGGTCGCGACCACATATTCGACCAGGGCGGCGAGCGCGAATATCCACCACCCGGGCCGATACCCCGAGAAGACCAGGTAGAACGCGATACCGATTGTGAAATAGGGAGTGTAGGCAGACAGAAACAGGTGATGGGCCAGTGTGACGAGAATGTGCCACCCGGGTATCTGGCCCAACAGCATCAGCACGGTCCCGACCGCGCAATACGCAGTCCAACCCGCGATGAACCGCCCTCGTGTCAGGGTGTAGACGATGCCGATACAACAATAGAACTGCAGCTCGATCACCAGCGACCAGTAAGCGGGCTCGACCAACTCGGCACCCGGAATATAGCCCGATAGAAAAGTCAGCCCGATCAGAGCGTCCTTCAGGGTCGAGTGAAATTCCGGCGGTCCCAGCGTGTTCGCGATTGCAAATGTCACAAAGGTGCCAACCAGAAACGCGGGATACAGCCGCGCGATGCGCCGGACCCAGAACTCGAGGAGATGCTCACAACGCTCGAGCGTCATGAAGATCACGAATCCCGATATCATGAAAAAAAACTGCACGCCCAGGGCCCCGAGATCGAGCCACTGCGGATAGCTGTAATGATAGCCATACAGACTCGGCGTATGGTCGGGCGGCGCCCAGCGGCTCAGGTAGTGATGCACGAGCACGCCGAAGATGGCGATGGCACGGAAGGCATCGAGCTCCGGCAGTCTCGATTCCGTGTCTGTAGGGGTGCTGCCGGGGCTCATCCCGCCAGCGTATGACCGCTACTTTTCGCCCTGATTACAGGACCGTCATATGAGCCGAGCCGTCCACCCCGTCCATCCCAACCGCCCCGCCCGCTCCAACCACTGCATCCCCGCCAACCACCCCGCCCGCGCCATCGTTCGCACGTGACCGCCATCGAGCCATCTTCATCGGCGACAGTCTCGCCGCTCGCGGCTTCGGCCCGGGTGGCACTGTTGTAAACCCCCGGAATGGGCTTCGTAGTCAGTGGGGGTCCGTCCCACCCCATCGCAACCATCACCACCACAGCCAACCACGCGCTGATGCCGGGCAACTATGTTCAGCTTTTCAGCGCGGGCGACCCCTCATACGGCGCCGTTTTGAATGGCGCGGTCGTTCCTGTGCTGACCACGCCTTCGACGACCCAATTTACGGTTCCCGCGACCTACGGTGGCCAGACCATGCCCGACGGCGATTACAGCGCGGGATATCAACAGCAACCGTGGCTCGTCAGCTCCCTGACCCAGCCGACTGACCTGAGCTGGCTGCAGTGGCTGAACCAGTACATGGATGGTTACTTCACAGTCGTGGCCAGTTACGCACAAGGCGGAACGGTTTCGGGCGTCGGCGTCACCCTGCTTCCGAAAATCCAGGCAGGCCCAAAGGCGGACTACGCGTTCATTCAATATTGTACGAACGACGTCAACGCCGGCTCGCCCGGGCCGGATGCCTGCCTGGCGAACATCAAGACTATTGTCGCTGCTGTCGAAGCCATGGGAATGGTTCCCATCCTGTGCACGCCGCCCGCGCTCGGTGACCCTGCCGCCACTCCATCTGATCCCGCGAGCCCCACCAAGGCACAACAACTCCAGGCCATCCTGAGCGGCGAGCAGCAGCTGGCACACGACGATTCCAACCTGATCCTGCTGGACACCTATTCCGCCTCTGTCACCCCGAGCGACCCCGCTGGCCACTTCCTACCCGACTTTGCCCCGGTAGACGGGATCCACCCTTCTTCCTATGGCGAAGTGAAAATGGCCCAGGCTCTCTCAACCTATCTGGCGACGCTGCTGCCAATCACCGCCAACACGGATACCACCAACCTGCTGTTCAATGGTTTGATGTCTGGTAACAACGGCTCCGTGATTTCGACAACCACGAACGTGGTAGATGGCAGTGTCCCGACAGGCTGGTCGGTACGGGGGACGGGCGGAACCAGCGCTAATCCGACTTCTTTCCTCGTCTCCGGCAACAACACACACTCCGGCACAACGGGCTACTCACTGGATATCAGCGCCCGTGACGGCCAATCAGGCGGCGGATTCATTGCGAGCACCAATGGAGCCGGCGGATCCAGCTTTGCCAGTCAACTCATTCCAGGCAACTGGTACCAGTGCGGCTTCCAGGTGGGTGCCGACACCGATCTCACCAACATCAACCTGTCCGGCCAGATATACCTGAATTACGGCGGCGGCAACACGCCGTCCGTGTACTTCATGAGCGACAACAACTTCCACTACGAGAACGGCATACCCATGGCGGCCGGCACCATGCTGCGACTGGTTTCACAGCCGTTCTATATCGCGCAGACCCCTTCATCCGGCGCTTATATGTTCATCAACGCAGTGCTCACGGGTGCGGCTGGCAACCAACAGCTTTCATTGAGCGGAGCCTTCTGCCGCCCTGTGACCAGCCCCTACGAGTGAATCGCACGCGCTCGCCGCAGCTTCCTGCATCGTGCGATGCGCGAAGAAGATTGCAGCCAGCAGTTGTACGGAGAAGTACACCGGCACCGCCATGGCAGCGCCTTTCAGACCCAGAGTCAACACCCCGAGCGGTGTACAGATCACCGTGGCCACGACGGCAATCAACTGGACAGTCAGTACGCGCCTCGTCTGACCGTAGGCATAGCAGACTCTCTCAAACACATAGGAGGTTGCGCGGATGGCGTAACCGGCGCCGATCCAAGGCATCAGCTCCGAACCGCTGCGAAAGTTCTTGCCCACGAACAGGATTGCCAGGAGCGGGTGCCCGAACGAATAAATGATGACACCCACGACACCAATACCTGCAACCGTCGCGACCCACATGCGGAACAAACTCCGCGCTTTGGCGTGATCGCCTCTCGATACTGCCGCCTGATGTACAGGGCGCAGGGCCAGTTCCACCGTACCCCCCACGAGCGTGAACGGCGCATACGACATTCCATAGATGGCCGCATAGAGTCCAGCGTCTGCCACGCTGAGGATTCCACCGATCACATACCGATCGCCCAGATTGCTGGCCCAGCCGATGATGCCCATCGGTATGAGTGGAACCGCGTAAGTCCACATGCGCGCATCCAATTGTTTGGACGCTTCCGGACCGGTTACCGTGCCCGGCTCGGTCGGCCAGATATTCCTGGAAAACAACGCGATCAGAATCGCCGCCGTCACAACGTAGGCGCCCAGCACGATCTCAGGCGTTCGCCCCACGAGAAGAACCGCGGCGGCGGCGACGAGCGGGCGGGCCCAGGTATCCGCTGTTACCCAAAGCGCGTAGTGACGGTTACGACGGGCCGCATTGAGCAGACTGACATTGGCGGAGCGCCAGCAATCACAAGCCAACATCAATACCAGGAGAACGACCAGCAACAGTGAGCCGCCTCCCCAACCGACAAACGCGGCCCCCCCGATCAGGACTGCTCCCAGCAACCAGGGCGCCATCTTCAGAAAACAGCGCTGCAGCGATGCCAACAAGTCCCGCGCCGATCCCTGCGCAGTAACCGATGGATAGTAGTGAATCGCCGCTTGCGTCAGCGGCGTCGAGACGAGACTGATCGCGAGCGCGGACATGCCGAGCGCCAGGGACACGACGCCGTACACAGCAGGAGTCAGGAACTGAGTGAGCACACGAACACCCACGAGAGTGCCCAGCGCGGTCAAAGCCGTGCCGCCGATGATCCAGACGGCACTGGAGAGGTGCTGCCTCACGTAGCCAACACTGCCATGTCATTGCGCAGAACACGGCGATAAAGATTCTCCGCCTGTTCCGCTACACCTTCCCAGGACAGACGCGCCCGCACCGTCTCCCGTCCACGGGCCCCCATCTCGGCACGTAAAGAGTCATGAGAGAGCATTTCGCGGACGGTCTCGGCAAGCTTTTCGGGCTCGCAGTCGATCACCTTGCCTGCGCTCACTTCAGCGACGAGCGCGGCGATGCCGACCTCGGGGGACACGAGCACCGGGCAGCCGACCGCCATGGCCTCGGCCACCACGTTTCCGAAGTTCTCGGAGTAGGACGGCAGCACGAACAACTGGGCCTCGGCATACAACGCCCATTTATCCTGGTCGCTGACCGGTCCGATGAACAACACGCGATGACTGAGTCCGAGCGCCCGTGCCTGGGCCTCGAGCCGAGATTGATAACCCTCGTCGTCATTGCCCGCGATCACGAGCGGGATATCCGGAACCCACTGCCAGGCGGTGATGAGCCGGTCGAGTCCCTTCTTCCAACTGATCCGGCTGAGAAAAAGGGCGTAGCGCGCGGGAATGTGTCCGTAGGGTCCGGCAGCCCGCGCCGGATGCCGCGTTGGAATATCGACTCCGTTCGGAATATAGGTGACTTCGTGCAGAGGCCAGCCGAACGCGCGCAGCTCATCCGCTTCGATCTGTGCCGTGACATGCACGCCGGCCGCCCGAACGAAGGTGCCCCGCTCGATCAGGTTGATCCACGCGTTTTTCACCCAGGCGTTCTTTTTCCGAATCATCTGCCTGACCAACATGCCGCGCGGCGCGGTTATGTACGGTACGCCGGCGCGCTCGGCGATGCGTGCGGCAGCCCAGGTCGGCCAGAGAAAGATGGAATGCAGGTGAACGACATCGAAGCCGCCCACCGTGCTTTTCAATGTATTCGCGAGTTGGGGCGCCCAATACAGGCGCCGCATTGCCGGGACCGGGAAATAATGCACCCACACGCCATCGAGATTGACCGGTTTGCCCGCCGGGACATCCAGGTTGTCAGGACCGTCAACGCTGGTGGTGTAAACGTGCACATCATGTCCACGACGCACGAGTGCGGTCGCGAGCCCGTGCACAGAGCGGATGGGCCCACCGTAACGGACTGCCGGATAGTACGTGGGCACGACATGCAGGATTCGAAGAGAGCGCGCCGCGGTCGGGATGGACGCAATCGCGCTCATGGCAG
>Ga0105238_10007492_pt1 | contig 10933 bp, 7 predicted proteins | sample KBSC34metaG_FD_81526 | JGI IMG/M metagenome (GOLD analysis project Ga0105238, IMG submission 81526) | Corn rhizosphere microbial communities from Kellogg Biological Station, Michigan, USA - KBS C3-4 metaG | ecosystem: Host-associated > Plants > Roots > Rhizosphere > Soil | place: Michigan, USA...
CCGATTCCGTTCGAGACGTATGCGGTCGGTGCGACGGCCGCGTTGATCGCTTCGTTCGTGGTGGTGGCGAATATCCAGCGAGTGCCGGTGCAGGTGGGCGGCCGAGTGGCGATAGCGCTGCCGGCTTCCGGGCGCCTCCGTGCGCCCGCGGGCGTGACCGAGGCGGCTTCGTGGTTCAGCGTGATGGCGCTGCTGCTGTCGATCTGCACCGGGTTCGCCGGCAGCGTCAACCCGCTCGCCAACTTCAACATGACGTTCTTCTGGATCGTCTTCACGCTGGGACTCGCCTATCTCACCGCTTTCGTCGGCAACGTCTATGAGTGGTCCAACCCATGGCGCGCCATGTTCCAGACCGTCGAAAGCGTGCGCCCCAACCTGTTCCGTGGCGTCGTCGCGTATCCGGCGCGTCTCGCCTATTACCCGGCGCTCGCGCTGTACATGGCGCTCATCTGGATCGAGCTGTTCGGCTCCATCCGGCCCGTGACGCTATCCACGCTGCTGCTCGCGTACACCGTGATCAACCTGACCATGGCATGGCTGTTCGGCAAGGCGGCATGGCTGCGACATGGCGAGATCTTCTCGGTGTTCTTCGGCCTGATCGGCCGGATTGCGCCGGTCGCGTATCGCGAGAGCCGGCGCGCACCGGGAGAGTTCGAGGCAATCCTGCGCAAGCCGTTCACGGGAGTCTTCGAAGGCCACGCAGACCATTTCAGCCTGCTGCTGTTCATTCTCTTCATGCTTTCGTCGACGGCGTTCGACGGCGCGCACGAGACGCTCCCATGGGTCGGCATCTTCTGGCGCGGCCTGTATCCCGCGATGTCCGCGCATCTCGAGCGACCCTACGCGTTCTGGGTGCAGTTGTATTACGCATGGCAGTCGGCCATGCTGATCGTGTCGCCGTTCGTCTACCTCGCGCTGTACCTGGCGCTCCTCCGGCTGGCGAAGTTCGTCACGCGCAGCGAGCTGACGCTCGGGACGCTTGCGCTGCGCTTCGCGTTCACGCTGATTCCCATCGCGCTGGTGTACAACGTCGCGCACTACTTCGGCGAGCTGATCTCGCAGGGGTTGTTGATCGTGCGCATGGTGTCGGACCCGTTCAACATGGGCTGGAACCTGTTCGGAACGGCACGCTGGCTCGCCGATCCCGTGGTCCTCGACGCCGGCATCGTCTGGCACATGCAGGTGGCGGTGATCCTCGTCGGGCACATCGCGAGCGTCTACCTGGCGCACGTCGAGGCGCTCAAGGTGTTCTCCACCCGCGGACGCGCGATCTTCAGCCAGCTTCCGATGCTCGCCCTGATGGTCGTGCTCACCACCGTCGGGCTGTGGATCCTCTCGCTGCCGATCGATGCAGGCGAAACGGCCGCGCCTCCTTCGGCAATGGCGTGGGCGCCGCGGGCCGTATGAAGCTTTGGCGATGATGCGCAGCCGTCGTCGGGTCGTCATGGCGCTGGGCGTGGCCATCGCGGCGGTGGTCGTCGTCGCGGCCTGGATGCATCTTGAGCGCGCTTCGCCGGAGATTGCGGGGGACTGGAAGAGCTGGCGGTCCGAGCTGCACATCGCCCGCAGCGATCGTGGTTATGCCATCCGCGTCGTGAGTCCGGACGGCTTCCTGGGCGGGCACTACACGGGCAATCCGCGCGGCAGCGCGGTCACGCTGCGCGGGCCCCTGTCGGCGCTGTGCGGAACCATGGCGTACTCGAAGGAAGATGACAGCCTCGAGTTCTGCGGCGAGCAATTCGCGCGCGCCGCAAAATGATTGTTTTCTCGCTGCGGGCACGAACGCGAACTCGCTCGCTGCTTCTCGCTGCAGCATGTGCAACGCTCGCATCCGCATGCGACCGCGATCGCGGCAGCGTGTCGACGCAGACTTTTCCGACAGTGCCGAAGGCCGCATGTCAATCGGGCGACCATCCCGAAACGGCGCTGCAGGGACAGGTGCCGTCGACGTTGCGTCGACCCGAAGCCTTCGGCGGCTTCAACTGCAATCTTCGCATGGTGGCGCAGCTTCGAGGCGAGGGCGCAGGGTGGCAGCACGCATTCTTCACGGACGCCGCAGGACATGCGTGCTCGTACTTCGACACCGCGCCTGTCGCGAATGGACGGACGCATCGTGGCGTCGTGGTGGTCGACACGACGGACCCGGCGGCGCCGCAGCCGACCGCCTATCTTGCGACCTCCGCCATGCTCGATCCCCGCGAGACGCTCAAGGTCAACGCGACACGCGGCTTGCTGATGGCAGTGGAGTCCGTCGGCGGTAGGACGCCTCCGAAGGTCGACATCTACGACATCGCGACGGACTGCCGCTCGCCGCGTCTCCTTTCGCCATCCGAAAATGCTCCGGCCGCACTCCACAAGGGCGCCGAGCGTGCCGACGAAGGCGATTTCTCGCCCGACGGCCTCACGTATTACGCAACGAGCCTTCGCTCGGGCACGGTTTATCCGATCGACATCTCCGATCCGCGGCATCCCGCCGTTCTCGCCAAATGGTCGATGCCCACCAACCAGCGGACCAGCGGCCTCGCGATCGGCCACGACGGCAGTCGCGCGTATTTCACGCTCTATGGCGAAGGTTCGGCGTCGCCTAACGCCCAGGTCGTGGGCGGTGCCACGAACGGCCTCGTGGTGGCGGACGTGAGCGACGCTCAGGCGCGCAAGCCGCATCCGCAGGTCAAGACGCTCGGTGCGCTCGTGTGGGGCGACGGCAGCGCAAGCCATCAGCTCATCCCCGTGTCCATCGCCGGCCGGCCGTTCGTCATCGCCACCGACGAGGGCGGCTCGGGCGACAGCAACGCGAGCGGTTGGAAGGCTGCCTGCGCCGCTGGGCTACCGGCGTGGAGCATGGCGCGCATCGTCGACGTAACCGACGAGGCGCAACCGCGAGTGGCTGCGGAACTGAAGCTCGAGGTGAACGATGCCAGGAACTGCGATCAGGTGTTGCCCGACCTCGCTGGATTGTCCGGGTTCACGTATGGAAGCCACTACTGCAGTGTGGATGACACGAGCAACGCGACACTGCTCGCGTGCGGCTACTTCGAATCGGGCATTCGCCTTTTCGACATCCGGGATCCGGCGGCGCCACGGGAGATCGCATACTTCGTGCCGCCTTCAGTGACCATCCCGAGCCCAGGGTCGCTCAACAACACCACTGCAGCGAAGGGACGTCCCGATCATTGCTCGGCGCAAAGCCGGTTCGACCGTAAGGCGTCCGTGCTGATTACGACGTGCCAGGACAACGGGCTTCTCGTACTCGGTTGGGACACACGCACCTTGGCACGCATGACCCCGACGACACAGTCCGGGCGTCCGCGCTAGCGAAAGGCGCTGTGTCCTGGCCGCCGCTCTCGCTTGCCGTACGGCCTCAGCTGTCAGTTCACGGCCAAACCGGGACATTCGGCTCGGCAATATGCTCGCCACAAAGCCGGCATTCGATTTCTCGGGGTGACGATAGGTACGAGCCCCATCTTTCTGAATGAAGTGACGGTCGATTCAAATCAGTGGGCCTCGCAACCTCCAGGTGGCTAGCAGCCCGTCTGTCACTTGGCAGCTGCAACAGCCACTGCCGAGTCTGCCTAGCTATGTAGGTCTTGACAATCAGACGTTGCCCATAGGAGGAGCTGGGAGATCGCGTTGCCGCCGAGTTCGGCGCCATGCCAATTCGTTGATGTGCGGCGGTGACCCGTGAAAGAACACATGCTGTGTATCCTCGTCGGCGTATCCGCTGAGAGGTACCTTCCGTATTTCCGGAGAACCGCTGTCTGAGCCAAGGTCGGAATGCGCCCACGAACCATTTGACCACCACAACTCGATAATCGACGCGGCCCCCGTGAACACCACGTGTCGCGTCCCTTGTCGGTTCGCAGGGTACGCCGCAAGTCCCCCGATATCGATCGTTTCGGCCACCGTGCCTGTCCAGACGGTCAAGTCTTCGTGCCACCAACCTCCACCGCTTGCCGTCAGCTCGTGAATATGCTGATCGGCGCCATAGTAGTACACGTGACGCGTGCCAGTAGGCGCAAAAAAGAAAGCGGATATGCCGCCTGGACGAACTGGCAAAGCAACGTCTGCGTTCGTGCCGCTTAACTCACTGAGATCGGCGTGACTCCAGCTTCCATTGCTCCAGCGCAGCTCGTGGATGTGTCCGTCCCATCCGACATAATCAACGTAGTGGGTGTGGTACAGGTCGACGGCGTATCCGGCTAGTGCCCCGGAGTCTCCCGCAGCCGGAGTCCCTCCCACATCATGCGTAAGGTCGCGGTGATGCCATCCGTCGTTGTCCCACCACAGCTCATTAATATGACGATCTGACGCTCCGGCATAGTGAATATGCTGAGTGTTCTGGGAAGCGAAGGGATATGCGGCCGGTCGGGCTACCACCGCCGGAGTACCTCCCACAGACGAACTCAGAGGATTGTGATTCCATCCCGTGCCGTCGTGCCATAGCTCTTGCATGGCGCCATCGTTTGTAACGTAGGCGACATGCCGAGGGCCCTGTGAGGGAAACACGTAAGCGTTAGGACCCGCGTCTCGGTACCGAGTGGACGCATCCCCCAGTGCCGGTAACCCAACGTCCGCGAGTAGATTGGTCGCTGTCCAACACTCGGCGCTACGCGTCAACTCCCACAGCGAGAAGTCCAGAGCCATATACGTGATGTGCTCCGTCCCTCGCGCATCGAACACGTAACCGATCGGTGTCGACGCCGCGCTAGGAAGTGGGCCCAGCCCGGTCGTGATATCCCCAACGTAAGTCCATCCCATGAGTGCCTCCTCCATTGCCCACGAGAGCGCCTATGAGAGATTATTCAAGACGTTCAAGGTAATCGTATCAACGGCGGTCCGATCCGCGATATCGCTACTTGCGCTCAGTCCGTTAACCCAGCCTTGTGTTGCTGCAGTAAAGACCTGGCCGGACCCACTAAAGAAGATTCCTAGCGTGGTGGAATTGGCATAGTCTTTCAGCATTGAGCGTTCCTCCGCCAGAGGGACGAAACTGACGGGCGATTTCACTCCGTTATCGCGCCCCTGGCTGCCGCGTGGCTGCAGCCCGTCGGTCTCGGGTCGGGTAACGCCCGTCTCCTCGACTAGCGTTGACTCCCCAAACGTCGGGGTACTGACGTCGACGCCCTCGAATATCCAGTGATTCGGACTCAGCACCGTAAATGCTCCAACACCATCTGAGTTGTCGAGCCAGCTAACCCCCGTCAACGAGGTCTCGGGAAGAGAGACAGGTTCGTCCCACCAGTTGTAGGTCGTCAAATCGTTGAAGAGCGGCCAATACGGATCAAAGGCTTTGTCCTTGTAGCAAATAACGCGGGACGTGTTCAGGTCGAAGCGCACTTGGAACCAGCAGGTATTGCCGGCAAAGAACGCCGCGTTGCCCCCGGCCGACACGAAATTCTCAACCTGATCACGCATCTCCTTGGACCAGTACTCATGATGACCCACCGCCACCATCAACATATAGTTTCCGAGTAACTGGACGTGGTTGGCTTCAGCCTTGTGCAGGTCCGTGGCCGTGCACAGTTCTACTGCAATTTTCTGTCGTGCGAGCCACTGAATAAAAGGCACCTGCCAGCGCTGCCATTTGTGCCCACCAAGATTGTGGGGGCTCTCTTGGTGAGGCCGACCAAAGGCAACCTGAAAGGCCCGGGGTATCTGGTGCTTGGGGAGTGGATCTAAAGACGGGCCAAACGACCACACTTCAGCGGAATACTGAAGCGCCGCTTTTGAGGTAAAACCATACAGGCTGCGGCCACCCCACCAATTGTAGGCTTCGTAGGTGACGTCAGGAATTACTAGGACGATGCTCGACTGGCTACCAGGGTGGGCGGCGCGTACAACGAACGGGATGCTCAACGGCTGTTCGCCCGCTGCTTCCGCGCGGGCGTAGTACAAGCCACTCGGCCAGTCTGGCGGTATGACGACCGCGCCGGCCGGAGGCCAGGAAGGGCCATCTCGATAGTCCATCCGGCCGATGGGGAGCGGCTGCGATAGCGCTCGAACGTCAATGGCACGTACAAACGTTTCATCAACGTCCTGTCGATAGATGTTCAAGGTAAACGGGCCGACAACACGACTGTTGACGTAGAAATTGATCGTATCTCCGGGCGCGACGCTTTCCGGCTTGGCGTAACCCTCCAAATTGACCTCCGGAATGGCCGCATAGGGCTCGTGCAAGTAGAACTCGCCGGTTTGCCTCGCTTGATCGTAGAAGAGCAGATCGGTGAAGCCGTTCTGAAATCGCACATACTCCGCATCGGGTTCCCAGAACTTGCCCGGCACAATAAGGTTCCACGTCGTGGGCCAGCCGGAATAGTTTTCCCCGGATGCCACGAGCGCAGCCGGACTGGTATCGTCCGCTATACGAAAAAAGATGAAGGTTCCCTGACCGCCGCTGCCGGGCCCCACCACGATTTCCCTGGCAGACCTGTTGACGCTGCCTTTCCCGTGATAGAACAGAAACCCCGTGTTGTCCCACCCAAAGTTGCCGGGAATGATCAGATCTGCAGCCGGCAATGGTTCCGGGATTGTGGCGCCCTGATCATCAAAGCTGAATCCCGCCTTATCATCCCAGCTCACGGCGTAGACTTCCCCGTGGCCGGTGGACCCTTCGTAGAAGAGCACATTCGCGCCCGACTTGGCGTCAGCGACAACGTGTGTCCAGCTGCTTAGCCAGCCGTCTTCCATCACGATGAGCTCAATTTCGCCTGCGCCTTTGCAGCGGAGGATCTCACCATGCCCCGCACTTTGATCGTAGAGCAGCAACCCCGCGTAATCTGAATTGCGGTAGTTCCCTGCATCCGGAATTCGAATTGTGGTGATGTGCGTCCATGACGGGCGCCAACCTCCGTGCTCGCGTTTGGAAACGAGCCGACCATCATCGCTCACGTCGTAGAGCACGGCCAATCCTGACCTTTGGTCGTAGCAAAGCAACCCAGTTCTGTCCGGTCGATAGAAGGCACCGGCCACAATGTGGGTCCAAGTCATTGGAAAGTCGCTCGCACTTGAGACAAACTCGATCTCGCCTTGGCCGTTCGTCCTCCAGAACTGAGCCGTGCCGCTACTCTGTGCGTAGAAGAAGAGCGCACTGAAATCGTCACCAAGGAAGTTCCCAGCCACAATGTGCGTCCAGCTGTCGCTCCAATTCCCATGAGAGTTAATGAGTTCGAAATTCGGTGGATACAGGGGGGCCCCCTGCATGCTCACGGAGCTCGGTAGCGGCCTAACGTGTGGAGTGGCTTGGGGCAACGCAGTACTCCTTCGACGTCGAGAAGCGTGGGTTACTGACGAATTCGACAAATGATTTTACGACGCGCAACGTAAAGTCTCCATTTCGGTGGAAAGCGGCCGCTCGCGATCGGCTGCTGGGGGTCGGACAGCGACGGCCGACTCTTTTCCCGCGCCTCGGCGTTCCGGTCCACCATGGTTCTCCCTTCAACGAGAAGAGGAGGACGACATGGACGCAACCATTGCCGCGAACCGGCGCGAGCCTTGGAACAAGGGAAAGCTTGTCGGGCAGAAGGCGCCGCTAAACGTTAAGGACGTCTGGGCCGTCCGCGTCCGGCTCCAAATACAGGGCCGCATTAGAGATCTTGCGCTGTTCGACCTCGGCATAAATAGCAAACTTCGCGGCTGTGACCTCGTGAAGCTGCGCGTTCGGGACGTTTGTCACGGCGATCGGGTCGCCTCGCGAGCAATTGTGCTCCAACAGAAGACGCAACGCCCGGTACAGTTCGAGATCACGGCTTCGACCCGGGAGGCCCTTGAGGCATGGATCAGGTCGGCGGCGCTGCGCTCGGACGACTATCTGTTCCCGAGCCGCCTGCGTGGCTCGCCGCACCTTGGAACGCGGCAGTACGCGCGCATAGTCGACGGCTGGGTCGAGGAGATTGGTCTTGATCCCGCTGGGTACGGGACGCATTCGATTCGACGAACGAAGCCGACCCTGATCTACGGACGTACGCGAAATCTGCGCGCCTTCCAGCTGCTACTCGGCCACACGAAGCTCGAGAGCACGGTGCGGTACCTCGGCATCGAGGTTGACGACGCTCTCGAGAGCTGAGCAAACGGAAGTCTGATCCTTACGCCGGCCGGGAGCGGCCGCAGGATCGGGCGCTTCCCGGCCAGAAGGAGACGGTCGTCGTCGCCTTCCAATTCACTTCAAAGCCGACATTCGTTGGACCCGATTGTCGCGGTCGGTCGTATCTCACTCGGCGCTTGATTGAGATCTACCAACGACGTTAGTGCGGCGTCGCCGAGCCCTGTATGGCGAAGTTCATCAAAGATGAATCGCAAACTTACTCGGCAGTTCGCTAGGGGGCGCCCTCGCTCCCAGCGGGCTTTCTCTTTGGGCCGACGAGCCACTTATGTACGTTTGCGCACAGACAAACAATGCCGATTGGCGCGCAGAATGTGATTGTTGATTTGTGGCGTCTTACGGACACGATTTTGGACGAGTGACTATCATGAAACACACGTTGCTGAGGGAAATCAATCAGGATATGGCGTTGCGCCACGCAGGTCGGAACCGGCATGCTCTGCATGCGGCACACGATCCGCCACGAATCCAAGGCGGCAATTGGACTATGCAGGGATTTCGGCGTTCCGGGCACGTTTACGACGAGTCCGAGTGCAAGATGTCGATTGCGGAGTTCATGGCCGACACGCAGGAGCGCTACGACATCGTCGAATAACAATTCTGCCAATGCACTGGTGAGGTCGCCAAAAAGGAGATTCTGGTTAAGGGAGAACGAAGCGATGCCCGTCATCCGCAAACTTGCCGCAGTGGTCTTCGCCGACGTCGCCGGTTATTCACGGCTGATGGAGCTCGACGAAGGCGGGACGCACGCGCGATTGCGCGACATCCGGCAAGCATTCGTCGATCCAAAGATCGCCGAGCACGGCGGGCGCATCGTCCACACGAGCGGCGATGGCGTTCTCCTGGAGTTCCCTAGCGCGACTTCGGCTCTGCGATGTGCCGTCGAGATGCAGCGGGAAATGGGCGTGCGCAATCTCTATCAGCCTCCGAACGAGCGAATCGAATTTCGGATCGGCATCAATCTCGGCGATATTATCGTCGAGGGCTCGGACATCATCGGCGACGGTGTGAACGTAGCGCAGCGGCTCGAAACGCTGGCGGAGCCGGGCGGCATCTGCGTGGCATCGGCCGTATGGGAGCAGGTGCACGAGGACCTCGGAATCGAGTTCATCGATTCAGGCGAGCAGCAGGTCAAGAACATTTCGAAGCCGATTCGTATGTTCCGCGTCGCGCTAGGTAAGGGATCGGCGACGAAGGAACCGGATGCCGTTCCAACGCTCTCGAAGGCGCCCAGTCGATTCGATCGTCGCCGTGTGGCGCTTGTCGGTGGCGCGATCGCCACGTTGATCGTCATCGCTCTTGGAACGTGGCAATGGCGGCGGCACGAGGCTCCGGTGAGCTCTGCGATGGCCGACGGTCCGCCGCCTCGCTCGATCATGGTCCTTCCGTTCCGCGCTTCAACGGCCGATCCTGCGATTGCGGCGCTTGCAGATTCATTGGGCGGAGACGTCACGCGTGCATTGGCGAACAGCGTCCGCGATGCGCGGATTACGGCGCCGAATCCTGCTTCGGTGGAGAAGGGCAAGGCGATCGACGAGCGCGCGCTCGGCCGCGACGCCAATATCCGCTATCTCGTCGCCGGTGATCTGCGCGATAGCGGCGACGATATTGTCGTGAACGCGCGCCTGGTCGACACGATCACCGGAAAGGAGCTCGGCAGCGAGCGACGCACGATCGCGCGAGCACGAGGAGTCGAGGATCACGATCTCCTGGTCGCGCGCGTGACGGCTGCATCACGGCTGATGTTCCAGAACGCCGAGGGGCGGCGCATCGCCGCGCTGCCGCTGGATGTGAATGACGCGCAGAGCCTCGTCGCGCGCGCGGATGCAATCTTCACCGAAGAGGATCTCGCGACGACGCGCGCCGCGCGCAAGCTCTATGAGCAGGCGCGCGAACGCGATCCGACGCTCGTTGCGGCGTGGACCGGGCATATGTACACGTTGATTTCGGAGCATTTTTATGATTTTGCCGCCGGGCGTGACGAGGCATTGTTGGCTGAAGCCGATCGCGATTCGCGGCGGGCGATCGCGCTCGACGACCGCGACGCCAACGCTTGGAACGCGCGCAAGAATGCGCTTGCATGGCAATGGCAATGGCAGGGAGCCTTCCAAGCGTTTGACCGTGCAGCTGCGCTCGATCCGTCCAGTTTTAGGGCACCGGTCTTGCTTCTCATCCTCACGGGCCGGTCCACCGAAGCGCTGCAGGCGATCACGAAACGCAACGCGATGCTGGGCAAGCCGGATCCGGCGTACCTTTTCGAGGCTTGCCACGCGCACATTCACCTTGCCCAATACCGAGAGGGCCTCGACGAATGCGAGCGCGCGGTCGCAGACAACAACGATTACTGGGTTTATCTGGATCTGACGGCGGCTTACGCACAAACCGGCGACATGGCGCGCGCGGCTGCCGCGAAGGCGCAGTTGATGAAGCGCGTACCCGATTTCACAATTGCGCGTCTCGAGGCGAAAAAGATGTCCAATCACCCGGTCTGGATCGAAGAGATCCGCACGCATTTCATAGCGGGACTGCGCAAGGCCGGGGTGCCGGAGTGAAGCGCGTTGCGGCTGCCGCACCGCGACCATAGTGTGCGGAGCGTGCGCTTCCCGGTTCCGGGAATCTCCCGCACTCTGGAACCTTGAATGACCGCGAACGGAGGCCGAATCGTCCATTCAACCTGAACTTTGCGGCTAATCTGAGCTCCGCTTCAGGCGGCGCGTATGTCGCCTATGGGTCGAGGCTGTGTTGAAACGCTCCCTTCGACCAAGCGAAAATGGTGCAGGTCGGGCGGGGACACCGCACATCCGACGACCTATGCCCGGATGAACGCTACCAAGG
>Ga0105238_10007498_pt1 | contig 10930 bp, 6 predicted proteins | sample KBSC34metaG_FD_81526 | JGI IMG/M metagenome (GOLD analysis project Ga0105238, IMG submission 81526) | Corn rhizosphere microbial communities from Kellogg Biological Station, Michigan, USA - KBS C3-4 metaG | ecosystem: Host-associated > Plants > Roots > Rhizosphere > Soil | place: Michigan, USA...
CGAGGCCTTCCCGGATCTCACCAACAACCAGGTGGTGGTGGTGACGGAAGCCCCATCGCTGCCACCTACCGAGATCGAGCAGCTCGTGACCTATCCGATCGAGCGTTCCATGCTCGGCCTGCCCAACAAGCAGGAGGTCCGCTCGCTCTCGAAGCTCGGGCTGTCGATGGTCACGGTCGTCTTCGACGACTCGGTGCCCATGTACACGGCGCGGCAACTGGTCAGCGAGCGCCTGCAGCAGTTGTCATCGGCGCTGCCGGCGGGCGTGCAGCCGCAGCTCGGTCTGCCGGCGACCGCCTTCGGCGAGCTGTATCAATACACGCTGTCCGGGCCGATGAGTGCCATGGACCTCAAGGACTTGCACGAGTGGGTCATCAAGGGGCAGCTGCGGACGATCCCCGGCGTCAGCGAAGTCAATGCGTGGGGTGGTCAGACGAAGCAGTTCCAGATCGTCGTCGATCCGACGCTGCTGGCGCAGTACGGGCTCACGCTCCACGATGTCGCGCTGCGGGTCGAGGAGAACAATCAGAACTTCGGCGGCGGCTACATCGAGCACGCGGCGGAGCAGTACACCCTCCTGGGCTCGGGACGCGCCCGTCGCGAGGAGGACTTCGGCAGCATCGTACTCGCGTCGCAGAAGGGCACCCCCGTACTGCTGCGCGACGTGGCTACCGTGCAGATCGGGGCGGCACCGCCATCGGGTGCCACGCTCCGCGAGGGCGAAACCGTCTCCGGCACGGTCATCATGCTGAAAGGGGAGAACGGCAAGCAGCTGATCGAACGGGTGAAGGAGCGGCTGGCGACGCTGAAGCTGCCCGACGGCGTGAAGCTGATCCCGTTCTACGACCAATCCTTCGTCATCGACGGCACGATTCGCACCGTCGAGAAGAATCTGTTCGAAGGCTTCATCCTCGTGACCGTGCTGCTGCTCGTGTTTCTGGGCAACATCCGCGCGGCGCTCATCACCGCCATGGTGATTCCGCTGTCGATGCTGGTCAGCTTTTTGGGGATGCGCGTATTCGGCATCAGCGCCAATCTGATGTCGCTCGGCGCCATCGACTTCGGGATGATCGTCGACGGCGCCGTCGTGATGATGGAGAACTCGGTGCACCGGCTCGAATCGGAGCATGGTGACGAGCGCCCCACCGACTCGATTCGCCGCGCGGCCAAGGAAGTGGCCCGTCCGATGGCGTTCGCCGTCGTCATCATCATCGCCGTCTATCTGCCGATCCTGTTTCTGCAGGGTCTGGAAGGGCGGATGTTCCGGCCGATGGCCATCACGGTGTGCGCGGCGCTCTTCGGCTCGCTGCTGCTGGCCCTGACCTTCGTGCCGGCGATGAGCGCCGTCATCTTCCGCCGCGGGATTCCGCCGGCGAAGGCCGCGCGGCACGAGCGTGTCGTCGCCGCTGCCGCCGAGCGATACCGCCGCGTGCTGGCGTGGGCCATGGAGCACCGGCTGACCACCATCGGCAGTGCCGTCGCGGTGCTCGCGGTGGCCATCGGCTCGCTGGCCTTCATCGGCACCGAGTTCATGCCGCGGCTCGACGAAGGGTCGATCCTCATCGAAACCAAGAAGCTGCCAGGCATCTCCCTGACTGATTCGATCGAGATCAGCAAACGCATCGAGCAGCGGCTGCGTCAATTCCCCGAGGTGGCGGACGTCGTGATCAAGATCGGGCGTCCTGACTTTGCCACCGAGGCGATGGGGATCAACGAGGGCGACACCTATCTCGTGCTGAAGCCCATGGAGGAGTGGACCCGATTCCACAGCAAGGCAGAACTGATCGCCGAGCTCGACAAGGCGCTCCACGAGATTCCGGGCGTCGCCTACTCCTTCACGCAGCCGATGGCGATGCGGATGGACGAGACCGTGTCGGGTGTCCGGGCAGATCTGGCGATCAAGATTTTCGGCGACGACTTCCGCGTGCTCGATGGCCTCGGCGAGCAGGTGCTCCGGCAGGTGTCGCGCGTCGAAGGCGCGGCTGACGCGCAGATGGAGATTACGTCTGGCGTGGCCGAGCTCTCGGTGCGGATCAACCGCGATGCGCTCGCGCGCTACGGACTCAACGTGTCCGACGTCGAGCAGGCCGTCGCGTCCGGCGGTTCCGGCGACGTAATCTCCCAGGTCATCGATGGCCAGAAGCGCTACACCGTGGCGTTGCGGCTGTCCGAACGCTATCGGACCGATGTCGACGCCATGAAGGCGATTCTGCTGCGCGCGCCAGCCGGGGAGCAGGTCACGCTCGACCAGGTGGCCGATATTGCGGTCACGCGCGGTCCGGAGAAGGTGGAACGCGAAGAAGGGCAGCGGCGGCTCGTCGTGATGTCGAACGTCCGCGGCCGGGACCTCGGCAGCTTCGTCGATCAGGTGCGCGCCGGCATCGAAAAGGACGTGAAGCTCCCGCCCGGTTACTACATCGAGTATGGCGGGCAGTTCGAGAACCAGCAGCGCGCCACCGAGCGCCTGCTCGTGATCGTGCCGATCGTTGTCGGGGTGATCTTCGTGCTCCTCTATCTCACCTTTCAGTCGGTGCCGCAGGCGATCCTCGTCATCGGGAACATCCCGTTCGCGCTGGTGGGAGGGATCGCCGCGTTGTGGCTGCGCGACATGAACCTGAATCTCTCGGCGTCGGTCGGCTTCATCGCCCTGTTCGGCGTGGCCATGCTGAACGGCGTGGTCATGGTCAGCTCGATCAATCAGCTGCGTGCTGCCGGACAGGCCACGCGCGATGCCGTCATGGCGGGTGCCGCCCGCCGCTTCCGGCCGGTGTTGATGACGGCATGCGTCGCAAGCTTCGGGTTCCTGCCGATGGCGTTCTCGACGTCGACCGGCGCGGAGGTGCAGCGGCCGCTGGCGACCGTGGTGATCGGGGGCCTCGTGAGCGCGACCGTGCTCACGCTGATCCTGCTTCCGCTCGTGTACGACTGGATGTCGCCTGCGACGGGGCGGTCTGAAGACCGCCCTCTACGTACGTAGCTGCCGGTCTTTAGACCGGCCTCATTCGCTGGCCGGCAGCTGCAGCCGCGCTCGTACGCCGCCGAGCGGCGAGCGCGACAGCTCGATCGACCCGCCGTAGATCTCGGCCAAATCGCGCACGATGGCGAGGCCGAGACCGGTGCCCTCCACCTGTTCGTCCGCGCGCACACCGCGTTCGAGCACGGTCGCCGCCATCGCCGGGTCGATGCCGGGGCCATCGTCGTCCACCGTCATCACGATCGACGAGCCGGCCACGTCCGACTCCACCTCGACGCGCGAGCGTCCCCACTTGCACGCGTTGTCCAGGACGTTGCCCAGCATCTCGTCGAGGTCTTCGCGACGGCAGCGTACGGCGTGCCCAGGCGCAACGGCGGAGCGCAGGGCGATCGCGCGCTCGGCGTGCAGCCGCTCCAACGTACGGAAGAGCCCGTCCACGGACGGCCCGACCAGACTGCGTGTGCCGGGCCCGGCGCCGGCGGCCGCCGCGCGGGCATGCGCCAGGTGGTAGTCGATCTGGCGGCGCATGCGCTCGACCTGCGCGGTCATCGACTCGGCCAGGTCCCGTGCTCCCGAAGCCGCCGCCCGCTCGGCGTCGCGCGCCAGCACGGCGAGCGGCGTCTTGAGGCCGTGCGCCAGGTCGCCCGCCTTGGCGAGCGCCCGCTGCACGCGCTGATCGCGCTCGGCGAGGAGCGCGTTGAGATCGTCGACCAGCGGCTGCACTTCCGACGGGTATCGGCCCTCGACCGCCCGTTGCTCACCGCGATGGACGGCTGTGAGCCGCCCATGCAGCTGCGCCATCGCCGTGATGCTGCGGCGGATCTGCCACGCGCCGCCGACCATCGCCGCGGCCGAGACGACCAGCACCACGACCATCGGCGCGTTGAAGAACGTCTGGAAGATGAACTGGTGCCCTCTGGGATTGGTCGACAGGAGGTGGATCGCGGCGATGCTGATGAACACCAGCAGGCCCAGCGTCCACAACACCGAGCCGACGACGAGCTGCGAGCGAAACGAGGCGCGCATCGTCACGCCGGACGTTCGGTGCGTTTGGGCGGACTCACCCGGTAGCCAAGGCCGCGCACCGTTTCGATGACCGACGCTCCGAGCTTGCGCCGGAGCCTGGCCACGAACACTTCCACGGTATTCGAATCGCGCTCGAAGCTCTGGGCGTAGATGTGCTCGGTGAGCTCGCTTCGCGAGACGACCTTCCCCTGCTGGTGCATCAGGTACGAGAGCGTCCGGTATTCGTGGCTGGTCAGCGTCACCGGCGCCCCGTTGAGGGTCACCACCGCGAGCCGCGGATCGAGCGTGACCGCCCCGCAGTGCAGCTCCGGCGCCGCATGTCCATGCGCGCGACGGATCAGAGCGCGCGTGCGCGCCAGCACTTCTTCGACGCGATAGGGTTTGGCGACGTAGTCGTCGGCGCCCGAGTCGATCCCGTGCACCTTTTCCGACCAGCTGCCGCGCGCCGTGAGGACCAGCACGGGCACCGACATCCCCGCATCGCGCCACTGCCGCAGCAGCGTCAGCCCGTCCACGCGCGGCAACCCCAGGTCCAGGAGCACGGCGTCGTAGTCCTCGGTGCGCGCCAGGTAGTCGGCCCGGTCGCCGGAGGCGGCGCGGTCCACGGCGTAGCCAGCCTGGGTCAGCGCCGCTTCGAGCTGCGCCGCCAGCGCCGTTTCGTCCTCCACCACCAGGATCCGCACGCGTCTCTTATAACGTGTCCGGGGCTGAACGGGAGCTGAACGCGCGATTCAGAGAAGGTTCAGGGATACTCGCCCACACTGCGCCCATGCTGAATTGGCTCACGTACGACTTCGGTTACTCCTGGCCGTTTACCCGCGGCCATCTCCTCGTGTTCCTGCTGTTCGGGACGGTAGCGGCACTCTCCATGTGGCGCGAATGGCCGCGATGGCTGACGGCCGTGGCGTCCTTCCTGGGCGTGTGGGGGCTGGTTGGCGCTCTGGTCATGCACTACGCCATCCAGATCAACTCGCCCGTCGACATGCCGACCGAGCGCTTCCTGTCGTCAGGGGGCGGGAACGTCGTTGATCTCGGCGCCGGCTCGGGACGGGCCACGCTGATGGTGCTGACGTCGCGGCCGCGGACCACCGTCACCGGCCTGGACCGCTACACCGGCTATTACGGGATCGACGACAACACGCCCGACCGGCTGCGCGCCAACGCGCGCATTGCCGGCGTGGCGGATCGTCTGCACGTGCAGGTGGGCGACATGCGCGAGCTGCCTTTCAAGGACGGCGAGTTCGATGGCGCGCTCAGCGTGGCGGCGATGGATCACTTGAGCCGCAACGACATCCCACGCGCGCTGGCCGAAACGGCGCGCGTGCTCAGGCCGGGCGGCGAATTCCTGTTCGTCACGATCAATTCCGACTTCTGGGTGAAGCTCGCGGTCCCGATGGCGCTGCACGGCCACGGTTACTGGAGCTGGAAGGGTGACGAGGAGCTGTGGCGCGGCCGGCTGACGACGGCCGGCTTCGACGTCGTCGAAGTCGGCACGCGTCCGGCGGAGCTGTATTTTCTGGCGAAGAAGCGCGCCTGACCGCGGCGCCTTAGGGCAGGCCTGAAGGCCTGCAGCCACGGTCAGTCGAGCGTGGCCATCGAATCGCGCCAGGATGTGCTGGCGCGGAGGCGGCCGCCATTCATCGCCTTCTCGCGCGAGTCTTCGCAGTCGCGGCAGCGGAGAGCAAATGGGAGGGCGGTGAGCCGCTCGATGGAGATCTTCTCGCCGCACTCCACGCAGTCGCCGTGATTGCCCTGGTCGAGGCGGCGCAGCGCCGCGTCGATGCGCGCCACTGTCTCGGACTTGAGTTGAATGACGGCAAGGTCGATGTCACTGCGCGTGTCGGCCTCCGCCTCGTCCTGCTCGTCGGCGGCCCTGGCGGCGCGCCCTTCGCGGCGCACGTCGCGCATCATGCCCTGCATTTCCGCGGTGAGCTGTCGCTTGCGCTGTTCCAGCAGCTGCCGGATGTTCTGCGCGCGTCGTGATTTCGCCATTGCGTCGTCGTCCTCTACAAGGTCAAGCGAGCCGAAGTGTAATAGTCAGGGCCGCCAAAAACCCTTAAGACTTCGTTAAATTCTTTTCAGTCTGGCCCGGCGAGGTACCCAAAACGGGTCATTTCGCGAAGGAACTGGGCAGCGATCGACGCGTAATACGACGCAACGGCCCGCATGGTTACCGCCAGCCGGCCTTCCGGCGCACGATATATCGGAGGTTGAGGCAGCCGATGATCCGACCCGCCACAGCAGAGGATGCCGCTCGCCTGTGCGAGATCTACAACCACTACGTCCTCACCGACGTCGCGACCTTCGAAGAGGAGCCCGTCCCGGTCGAGGAGATGCGGCAGCGGATCGACGATGTTCAGAAGCAGTCTGTCTGGCTCGTGTACGAAGACCGCGGGCAGGTGATCGGCTATGCCTACGCGGGAAAATGGAAGGCGCGCGCCGCTTATCGGCACTCGGTCGAGTTGAGCGTCTACCTCAGTCCGGATCAGCAGGGGCAAGGCATCGGCAAGCAGTTGTATGCAGATCTGCTTCGCCGGCTTCGTGAACGCGACGTGCACAGCGTCGTTGGCGGCGTGGCCGGGAACAACGAGGCCAGCATGGCGTTGCACCGGTCGTTCGGTTTCGAAAAAGTCGCGTGCTTCCGGGACGTCGGCCACAAGTTCGGCCGCTGGATCGACGTCACGTACTTCCAGCTGCTCCTGCCTTAGAAGGAATACTTTGCCGCGATCTGAACCAGGCGCGGCGGCGCGGCCTGGACGATCTGCCCGAACGTGGTGCTGTCGACGTTGCCGTCCACTGCCCCGGCCCCATAGAACTGGTTCGTGTTGAACACGTTGAAGGTTTCGAGCCGCAGCTGCAGCATGTGGTTGGGCCCGAGCGGCACCTTTTTCAGCAGCGTCAGGTCGGTGTTGAAGATGCCCGGCCCGTAGAAGAAGCGCCGCGGGGCGTTGCCAAGTGTGCCGAGGGCTGGCAGCGAGAAGCATGCGGTGTTGAACGCGTTGCCTTTCGCCGGGTCGTGGTTGATCTGCAGATCGCAGCCAGGCGTGTAGTCGGGCGTGTCGAGCCCGTGGTTGTTGACGCCGTTACCGAACGTGCCGAGCAGCGACGAGTCGGTGTCGTTGTAGAGCGTCACCGGGAATCCGCTTGCCACGCGCGTGATGCCGGAGATGCTCCACCCGGTGGTCCACCCCGAACGGTGATTGAAGAGCCGGTCGAACGGCAGTTCATACGTGTAGCTGGCGATGAAGTTGTGCCGCACGTCGAACGCGGACGGCGCCCACGTGGCGTCGGGATTGAACGGATTGATCTGCTCACCGATGAACGACGACGTGTCCATCGACTTGGCCAGCGTGTAGCCGAGGAGGAAGCCGCCGTGCTGACCCGTGTAGCGCAGGTCGGACTCGAAGGCGTTGTACAGCGAGTGGCCGATGGTGCGCTGCGCCGTAATGCTGCCGAAGTCTGGCGCGAACGGCCGCGTGCCGTTGATGACGGTGCCGTCGGCTCTCGTGAAGACGCCGTTTTCAGAGAACGGACCACACGTGGCGCTGCCCGGGGCGACCTGGCTCTCGTCGCTCACGCTCAGACACAGAGCCGGGTTGCCGGGGTTCGTCGCCTGCACGACCAGGATGTCGCGACCCTGGCTGCCGACATAGCTGAAACTCGCGACCAGCCCGGGTCGCAACTGCCTGTCGACCGACACCATGTAGTTGCGCGTGTGGGGTACGCCGTTGTCGTGGAAGTAGTAGGGGTCTCCGTTAATCGGCAACAGCCTCGACCAGTCCACGGACAGCCCCGGGTTGCTCGGTGAGGCGTCGCGCGGTGCCGGCGTGTGCGGGAACGGCTGGCCGTTGTTGGTGCCGTCGGCCGCGGTGATGAACGGTGTTTCGAAGAGGGGCGGCGCCGGACTCAGATAGTTCTCGCCATAGGGCGGAATGCTGTACATGATGCCGGCGGACAAGCCGGGAATCGCGGCGTAGAAGATGCCGAAGCTGGAGCGGATGCTGCTCTGCCCCTCGTCGCCGAACAGCGTCTTCAGAAATCCGCCGGAGAACGACGGGACATACGCGACGCCTACGCGCGGCGAGAACTTGTTCCGCGCCGGCGACAGCGTGCGGGGAATGCCCTCATCGCCCGGATACACGAACCCGGTCGGCCCGGTGGGAAAAACGGCAGACTGACGGCCCGGGATGAAGGTTTGAATCTGGTTGTACTTGTCGTACCACGGCTCCATGAAGTCGTAGCGGAGTCCGTAGTTCAGCGTGAGGTGTCGCGTGATGCGCCAGCTGTCCTGCGCGAAGGCGCCCGCGTACTTGTCGCGAATGAAGAACGGCGTGCCGGCCGCTTGAATGTAGCCGCTCGGCACGCCGAGCAGGAAGTCGGCGAAGTCCGACCCGGTTTCCGTGCCCTGGAACGAGAAGGTCCCGTTGAACTGCGCGTTCGGGTCGATGTCGACCTGCGCGTACTGGAATTCTCCACCCGTGCGGAGCGTGTGGCCGCCCACGACTTTCGACACGTTGTCGCTGAAGTGATAGGTCCTGTTCGCTTGATCGACGTTGGTCGTCGTCACGCCGAAGACGAACTTCTGGAACGCGACGTTTTCGACGCCTTCGAACTGCGGCGCCTGGACGACGATGCCCGGCGTGCCCGGCCCCGTCACGAAGCCCTGTGACGCCACGGACACGCCGAGGCCGCCTTTCGGCGTCCCGATGTTGTTGGCGTTTCGCATGTCGCTGAAATGGAATTCGTTGACCAGGCTCGAATTGAATACCTTGTTGCTGCTGACGGTCAGCAGCTGGGCGCGCCCGATCGTCAACGCGTTGAACCCCGGCAGGTTGGCTCCGCCCTGCGCGCCCGGATAGGGATTGTCGAGCCGGTAGTCGTCGATGAAGTAATACCCCGAGAGTAGGCCCAGGCGGGTGTTGCCGTCGATTCGAAGCGAGCCTTTGTCGTCGCGCACTGTCTGTGCAAAGGCGGCGGTCGAGAACGCTCCATCGCCTGAATTCGGCCTGGGAATGTAGGTGAGCAGATTCCGGGCCGGAGACGACCAGGCGCGCGAGGGGATGAGCGCGTTGGGCAGCACGCACGCGGCGGTACTCGTGCAACCCGGTTTGTAGTACGGCTCTCCAGGTGAAACAGCGTAGCCGAGACGCTGCGACAAGAGGTTCGCCCAGTAGCCGCCGTTGACCGTGCCATCGAGCATGGCGGGGTTGCCGGAGAAGTCGCCCCCACGTTCGGCGAGCGTCGGCACCGGGATCACGCCCGTTTCGATGCCCTGGGTCGTGCGCGTCCCTTGATAATCGGCGAAGAAAAACGCTTTCGTTTTCTTGATGGGTCCCCCGACGGTGCCGCCGGGCTGCTGCTGCTTGAACTCCGCGACGTCGTCCGAGAAGTAGTTCTTGCTGTCGAGGCCGGTGCGGCGGACGAAATCGAAGGCGCTGCCGTGGAAGACGTCGCTGCCCGACTTGGTGATGACGCTGACGATGCCGCCGTTGTAGTTGCCGTATTGCGGGTCGAAGTTGCTGGTCAGCACGCGGAACTGATCCACCGAGTCGAGGTCCGGCACGATCGACGTGCCGCCGTTCATCCGTTCCTGGACGTCGCTGCCGTTTACCAGAAAGCTGTTCGCCGATTCGCGCTGACCGCTGATCGACAGGTTTCCGGGATTGAGCTGTCCCGACGGCGCCACGGCGCCCGTGACGCCCGCCATGATGATCGAGTCGGGCTGCATGCTGGTGACCGGAATGACTCCCGGCTGGATGGCCAGCAGGTCGGTGAAGCTGCGCCCGTTGAGCGACAGCGTCGTCATGGTGTTCGCGCCCACGACCTCGCCAATCTGCGTCGACGTCGTTTCCACGTGCACCGCCGCGGCCGTCACCGTCACGGTTTCACTCTGTGTGCCGACTTCGAGGGTGGAATCGATCTGCAGACGGCTGTTGATGTCGATGGCAATGCCTGCCCGGCGCTGCGGCTTGAACCCGTCGAGCGTGATCGACAGGTCGTATCGGCCGACCGGCACGTTTGGAAACGAGTAAACGCCCTGTCCGTCGGTCACTGCGGTCAGTTGGTTGCCCAGGGCGGTGTTCATCAACGTGACGGTCACACCGGGGATGACGCCGCCGGAGGGATCTTTGACCGTTCCCGTCAGACTGCCGCCGGCCTGCGCGAAGCTCGTCGTGGCGAGGCCTAGTGTGAGGAGGCCTGCAAAGACCGGAACAAGGAACCGAAGGCCGGGGCGAACGGAACACTGCATACCAAGTGCATGCTAGCGACCCGTCGCACCGTGGTGGTCTGAAGACTTCCTAAATTCGCGTTCAGGAACGTGCTCCGGCGCGCAGTCCGTCTTCTCTGAAGAAAAAGTCAGAAACGCGTCACCCGTTTCCTACGAACAATTCAGGAACTCTTAAGAGTTCGCGCTCTGTGGGCCGGGGTAGAACTTAACGGCGCCGGGAGCGAGGCAACCTGGGCGAAAGGATCAGGATGATGTCGATGACGTGGGCGAGGTGCGTGCGGCGCCTCGCGGGGGCCGCGGTGCCGATGCTGGTGTGCGCCGTAACCGCCAGCGCCGGCCAGGCGCAGGGTCAGCAGCAGAACATGCCCGGCATGAAGATGCCCGCGGCAGTGGATTTAGGGATCGTCTCGGGCACGGTAACCAAGGCTCCGGACAACGCGCCGGTGTCGGGTGCCACGGTCCTGGCAACGAACACGACGAACGGCACCCAGTTGAGCGCGACGACTCAGGACGACGGGTCGTTCGTGCTGCCCAGCCTGGCGGCGGGCACCTACACGGTGAGCGTGCAGTTGGGCGGGTTCAAGCCGTTCCGTCAGGCGGACGTGGTCGTCGCGGCGAATGCCAACGTGCGTCTGACCGCTTCGCTCGAAGCCGGTGATGCCGATACCGAGCGGCTGGCGCTCCTCGACCGCATCGAGACG
>Ga0105238_10007508_pt1 | contig 10922 bp, 10 predicted proteins | sample KBSC34metaG_FD_81526 | JGI IMG/M metagenome (GOLD analysis project Ga0105238, IMG submission 81526) | Corn rhizosphere microbial communities from Kellogg Biological Station, Michigan, USA - KBS C3-4 metaG | ecosystem: Host-associated > Plants > Roots > Rhizosphere > Soil | place: Michigan, USA...
CCGGCCGACGGTCGCGAACTGCTGCGTCGCTTCGGCGAACCGCTGACCCGGCTCGCCGATGAACATGCCCGCGGCGACGACAACCGCGACCAGGAACTCGACGCGCTGCTGGCCGAAACCCGTGCCAGCCACGAACAGATGGCCGAACTGATCCGTGGCGGCCGCGACCATCTGCTGGAGCTGGCGGCCAGTCGCGACCTGCATGCCGACGAACTGCAGCAGGCGTTCGCCCGCGAAGACCATGATCCCGCCCGCGATGCCTTCATCCAGCGCCTGCTCGAAACCTTCGGCATCCACGCCGAGGAACTCGGCGGCCAGGTACTGCTGCTGGATCCGCAATACCTTTCCACCGATGCCCTGCCCGGCTTCGCCGAGGGTCCGCAATCGGTGACGTTCTCGCGCGAGGTGGCGCTGGCGCGCGAGGACCTGCCACTGCTGCGACTCGATCATCCGCTGGTCGCCGGCGGGCTGGATCTGGCCCTGTCCGGCGAACAGGGCAACGCGGCGTTCATGGTCGACGACATGCTGCCACCGCGCAGCGCCCTGCTGCAGGCGGTGTATCTGCTCGAATGTGTGGCCGATCGCCGCCTCGACGCCGAACGTTTCCTGCCGCCGCTGCCCATCGTGGTCAACGTCGACACGAGGTTGGTCGAACGCGCCGACTTCATTCCCAGCGACACGGCGCTGCGCAAGGCCGGCGACCGCAACATCGAGGTGACGCGCTACCGCAAGTTCCTCGGCAAGCTGGTGCCGCCGATGCTGGCCCGCGCGGAAGCGCTGGCCAGCACGCGCAGCCAGGCCAGCATCGCCGACGCGCTGGCCCTGGCCACCGAAACGCTGGATGCCGAACTCTCGCGCCTGCTGGCGCTGCGTGCGGTGAACCCGTCGATCAGCGACGCCGAAATCGCCACCCTGAGCGACGAACGCGATGCCTTGCTCGCCGCACTGCCGTCATCCCGACTACGCCTGGATGCGGTGCGCTTCGTGGTCAGCGCGGATTTCCTGGCCCTGCGCTGAGGCTCAGCGCATCAGGCGCCGCTTCGGCTTGATCGGCAGCTTGCCGCGCCAGTACTGGATCAGCACGATGCCGCCGACCATCCCGCCCAGATGGGCGAAGTGCGCCACGCCGGCCTGGGTGCCGGTGACGCCCATGTACAGCTCAAGCGCCGCGTAGCCGGTGACGAACAGCCATGCCGGCATCGGCAGCACGAAATAGAACAGGATTTTTTCGTGCGGGTACAGCATGCCGAACGCCAGCAGCAGGCCGAAGATGGCACCCGAGGCGCCCAGCGTGGGATAGAAACCATGGGTGAACCAGTGCACCACGACGAGTTGGGCCAGCGCCGCGACGATCGCGCAGACGAAGTAGTAGATGAGGAAATTGCGCGCGCCGAACGTGCGTTCGATGGCGCCGCCAAACATGAACAGGGCGAACATGTTGAGCGCGATATGCATGTAGCCGCCGTGCATGAACGCGTAGGTCACCACCTGCCACGGCCGGAAGCCGATCGATGCCAGGCCGTTCGCGGTCTGGAAAATCTGGTCCGGCCCCCACGGCCACAACGCGAAGTACTGCAGCAGAATGTCGCCGAAGAACTGCTGCAGCAGGAACACCACGACATTGGCGATCAGCAGGTTGCGCGTGACGGGCGGCAGATCAAAAGACATGGGTGGTTTCCCTGTGGTCGGATGAGCGTAGCGACGATCGCCGCCCGAAACCATGCAACAGACGAGGCAGCGGCGGCCGGCGCCCTGCGTTGACCCGACCTGCGGGGAATCGTTCATCGCCCGGCGGCATGACTCCGCCACCGAGCGCCCGGGCGACATGAAAAAGCCGCCCGAAGGCGGCCTCTGGCGAGATCGCAGGAATCGACATCAACCCTTGCTGGCCGCCAGCTCCATCGCTTCCGGTCGCTTGGCGCCCACGAAGCGCTTGGCCCAGTAGCCATCGTCCAGGCTGGAAATCTCCACCGACTTGCCGGTGTTCGGCGAGTGGATGAAGCGCCCATTCGAGATGTAGATGCCCACATGCGAGATATGGTGGCGGCCGCGGGTATGGAAGAACACCAGGTCGCCCGGCTTCATGTCCGCCCGCTTGACCTTGATCCCGGCCATGAATTGCGCGGCCGAGTTGCTCGGCAGTTGCAGGCCGATGGCATGGGCGAACACATAGCGGACAAAACCGCTGCAATCGAAACCGGTGGCGGGGTTGCGGCCACCGCGCACATAGCGGATGTCGCGCAGGCTCATGGCTGCAGCCAGCAAGGCCTTGCGCAGATCGGTGATGTTCTGTTTGGCGATGCTGGTCGCCGTGGGCTGGTCGCCATCGACCTGAACTTCGGTCCCGGCAGCAGCTGTCGAGTCGGGTGCCGTCATGCTGGCCAGAAGCGCCTGGACGTTGTCGGGAAGCACCGACTGGCCCAGGCCCGAAGCGGGATTGAACGCCGGCAGCGGGTGCAACAGCGGCGAGGCCACACTGGCGGCGACGGAGGTGCTGATGACTGGCTGGATGGCCGTCGGCGCGTCAGTGGCGTGGAGGGAACCGGAAAGGAGAAACACCGAGGCGAGCACGGCGAACACGGTCAATCGCTTGATGGGCATGCAGGGAAAATCCCCAGATATTCACAGGGTTGGCCGCCTGCAGACGCTGACGACATGACGAAGCCGTGAAGTTAGCAAAAGGGGATCGCCCAGATGTTGGATCGAGGTTAACTGAACCCCGTCGTTTCAGAAAACCGGGACGCCGGACACATTCCATCCAAGTTATTGATTCAACGCGATTTACGTGGAATGGACGGCTCCGGCCAGTATTCATGGAGCCGGATGGGGCCGCTTGCCGAAGATCGCCGTGCCGATCCTTACCTCGCTGGCGCCCTCGGCAATGGCAAGCGGGAAATCGCCGCTCATGCCCATCGAAAGCCTTGGCAAATCATGGCCTTGTGCCACGGCCTCGTCGCGCAATTCGCGCAGCAGACGAAAACAGGCGCGTACTTCGGAAGGTTCGCCGGAATGGGTCGCCAGGGTCATCAGGCCGCATACCCGCAAGGTGTCGTGTCCGCGCAGCGCCTGCAGGAACCCCGGCAGGTGTTCAGGCGGCAGTCCATATTTGCCGGGCTCCGGCGAGGTCTTCACCTGTACCAGCACGTCGATCGCGCGGCCCTCGTGCTGCAGCCGCCGATCCAGCGCCTCGGCCAGTTCCATGCGATCCAGCGACTGCACCTCGCCGACCAGCCGCGCGATGTCCTTCGCCTTGTTGGTCTGCAGGTGCCCGATCATGACCCAGTCGATGCCGCAATCGGCCAATGGCGGCGCCTTGTCGCGAATCTCCTGCACCTTGTTTTCGCCGAAACGACGCATGCCCAGCGCGACCCCGGCGCGGATCATTTCAGGGCCGAAGGTCTTGCTGACCGGCAGGATGCTCACCTCGGCCGGATCGCGACCCGCATCGCGACATGCCTCGTCGACGCGCCGGCGGATCTGCGCCCAGTTGTCGGCCAGCCAGCCGGTATCCGTGCCCATGTGCCGAAGCCCGGCCTCAGGCCTTGCTGCCCTGCCGGTGATGGCGCGCCACCACTTCGGCCACCACCATGCTGACCTTCTTGCCGGTGGGGATGTGCAGGAACTCGTTGGGGCCGTGCGCATTCGAGTGCGGGCCCAGCACGCCGGTGATCAGGAACTGCGCTTGCGGGAATTTTTCGCCCAGCATGCCCATGAACGGGATGCTGCCGCCCTCGCCCATATAGGTTGCCGGCGCACCAAAGTAATGTTCGGAGGCATCGCTGACCGCCTCGGCCAGCCACGGCGACAGCGCCGGGGCGTTCCAGCCGCTGCCGTCCTTCTCCAGCGCGAAGTTGACCTTGGCGCCATAGGGCGGATCGGCTTCCAGCAACTGCTTGACAAAGGCGCCGGCCTTGGCGCCGCTCAGCGTGGGCGGTACACGCAGGCTCAGTTTCACCGCAGTGAACGGGCGCAGCACGTTGCCGGCGCTATCCAGCGGCGGGATGCCGCCAATGCCGGTGACCGCCAGCTGCGGGCGCCAGGTGCGGTTGAGCACCAGTTCGGCCAGGTCACCAGTGACCGGCTGCATGCCGTCGACCCAGGGGAATTTGCTGTAGATGTCAGTACCCAGCACATCCGCCGAGGCCTTCGCCTGCTCGATCCGCTCGGCGGGAATGTCGACATACAGCTCCTTCGGCCTGATCTTGCCGGTGGCCGGATCCTCCAGCCGCGACAGCAGCTCGCGCAGGATGCGGAAGCTCGACGGCACCACGCCGGACGCGTCGCCCGAATGCACGCCTTCTTCCAGCACCTGCACGGTGAGGTTGCCGCCGGTCATGCCGCGCAGCGACGTGGTCAGCCACAGCTGGTCATAATTGCCGCAACCGGAATCCAGGCACACCACCAGCGACGGGCTGCCGATGCGCCGGGCCAGATGATCGACATAGAACGGCAGGTCGTAGCTTCCCGATTCCTCGCAGGCTTCGATCATCACCACGCAGCGTGCGTGCGGAATGCCCTGCTCGTGCAACGCCAGCAGCGCGGCCAGCGAGCCGAAGATCGCGTAGCCATCGTCGGCGCCGCCGCGGCCGTACAGCTTGTCGCCCTTGAGCACCGGCGTCCACGGACCGAGGCCGTCGGCCCAGCCGGTCATCTCCGGCTGCTTGTCAAGGTGGCCGTACAGCATCACCGTGTCGTCGCCCTGCCCGGGCACCTCGATATAGATCAGCGGCGTGCGCCCTTCCAGCCGCACCACTTCCAGCGTGGCCCCGGGCAGTTGGCCCAGCTTGGAGCGCGCCCAGTTTTCCATCAGCTTCACTGCAGCATCCATGTACCCGTGGCTGGCCCAATCCTTGTCGAACATCGGCGACTTGTTGGGAATACGGATGTATTCCACCAGTTGCGGCACGATTTCGGCATCCCACAAATCGCCGACGAAACGGGACAGGCGGCTGGTATCCATGGAGCACACTCCGGCTTGCGAACAATAGGACATTGTAGCAGCGCGCTCCGGCAGCACCGACACGCGGTACGGTCGACACCCACAATCGCGGGCGCGCAATTCGCACGATCGCGCGCACAGGCACCCGACTGCGCGCCGCATCGCTTCCACGCATCGTGGGGCCGCGGCATCGGCTCGCGCCGCACCACCACGTCATCATTCAAGGAGGAAGACCATGTCCCACAAACTCGCCACGCTTCTCGTCATGCTGGCCCTCGCCGTACCGGGCCTGCTGTTCGCGGCCACGCCGGTCAACATCAACCAGGCGGATGCCGCGACCATCGCCAGGTCCCTCGACGGCATCGGCGCCTCGCGGGCCGAGGCGATCGTGGCCTGGCGCGACGCGCACGGCCCGTTCAAGAAGGCCGACGACCTGAAACACGTCAAGGGCATCGGCAAGGCCACGATCGAGCGCAACCGCAGTGCCATCCTGCTTGCGGACCCCGCGGCCGGCGCGGTCGCCGCCGAAGACCCCATGGCCGCCCCCAAGCCCCGGCACCGCAAGGCGGCGTCGGAGGACTAAGCCCCGGTGTTGGCACCCAAAGCCGCAGGCAACGCCCTGGCGCGCTGCCTGCGCTACACTCGCGCGCCCCAGCCGCCCTCATCCCGCCATGATCCTGCCGCGTTACCACATTGCGCCGTCCACCATCCAGGGTGCCGGCAAGGGCCTGTTCCTGGACGAAAGCGTGGCCGCCGGCCGCATCATCACGGCGCCGGACGGCATCACGACCACGTTCCGGCACGCCGAGATAGAAGCATCCGAAGAGTTGCGCGCGCAGTGGCACGCCAGCGCGCGCTGGTTCGAGGATCGCTACACGCTGTCGCCGGACTGGCCGGACGAGTGCTACATCAACCACAGCTTCACGCCGAACGGGCTGTGGCACCTGGGTTTCGTGTTTGCCCTGGCCGAGCTGCCCGCCGGCAGCGAGATCACCGTGGACTACCGGCACCTGCTTCCGCCCGGCCAGGCCGAGGATTTTGTCGATTCGGTCACAGGTGAGACAATTACCGGGTTGTCCTGGCAAGAGAGCCTGGCCAGCAGTACCTGCGCCCTCGCCGAACTGCTGGCAACCACTCCGACCCGGGCGTGATGGCTGATCGTAATGTTTGAGATTCCCACCATTGAAACGGCGCGACTGCGCCTGACCGCGTTGACCGAGCGGCACTTCGACGACTACGCCGCCATGCTGGCCGATCCGGAGAGCACGCGCTGGGTCGGCGATGGCCAGCCGCTGGACCGCACCAATGCCTGGCGCTCGCTCGCCATGTTGCTGGGCCACTGGCAACTGCGCGGCTGCGGGATGTGGGCCCTGGAACTCAAGGACAGCGGCGAGTTCATCGGCCGTGCCGGCCTGATGTACCCCGATGGCTGGCCGGATCTGGAACTGGGCTGGATGCTCAAGCCGGGTTATCGCCACCACGGCTATGCCACCGAGGCCGGCAATGCCGTGCTCGAGTTCGCCTGGCAGCAGTTGCACGCGCCGCGGGTGATCAGCCTGGTGCGCATAGGCAACGAAGCTTCCGACCGGCTGGCGGAGCGCCTGGGCGGCGAGCACATCGAAAACATGGATTTCTACGGCAGCAACAGCCACGTGTTCGCCTATTACCCGCCCCACCGCGAGCATCGCCGCGCCTATGCCTGAGTGTGCGGGGCCGGCCGGGACGCGATGCAGGCGGGGAGTCCGGACCAGGGCGGGGAACTGATGACCATGCACACGGTCTGCACAGACGCGAAATCGTAGCCGCCAGCGAGGCGTGGCCGACGTCGATTTGCCGTCGAAGGCTACGCCAATCACACTCAGGCGCTGACCGGGAATTCATGATGCGCATTCTGTTGGCCGAGGACGACGCTTCCATTGCCGAGGGCATCTGCGCCTCGCTGCGCCAGGGCGGGCATGCGGTGGATCACGTGGCCGCCGGCAACCTGGCCGACGCGGCGCTGCACGATCACGATTACGACCTGCTGGTGCTCGACCTGGGCCTGCCTGCGCTTGACGGCAGCGAAGTATTGCAGCGCCTGCGCAGCCGGGGCAGCGGCATACCGGTACTTGTAGTGACCGCGCGCGACGGCCTGCCCGAGCGCATCCGGGTGCTCGACCTGGGCGCCGACGACTATCTGGTCAAGCCGTTCGCGCTGACCGAGTTCGAGGCCCGCGTGCGGGCTCTGCTGCGGCGGGTCGGCAGCCAGGGCAAACCCGAACTGGTCATCGGTCGCCTGCGACTGGATCTGCCAGGTCATCGGGCATGGATCGACCAGGCTCCGCTGGAGCTGACCGCACGCGAGTTCGGGCTGCTCGAAGCGCTCGCGCTGCGACCCGAGCGGGTCACCAGCCGTGCCCAGCTGATCGAGGCGCTGTGCGACTGGGACCAGGAACTCACCGACAACGGACTGGACATCGCGATCCACCGCCTGCGTCGCAAGCTTGAGGGCAGCGGCACCGGCGTGCGCACGATCCGTGGGCTCGGCTACCTGCTGGAAGAAACCGGCGCATCCACACGTGATCCCGGATGAGCCTCGCACCTGCCATGGGGCGCCGTCCCAGCCTGCGTCGGCGCCTGCTGCTCGTGTTGCTGATTCCGATGGCCATCCTGCTGATCCTGGATGCGCTGCTCACCTACGGAGTGGCATTGACCTATGCCAACCGGGTGCACGATCGCGACCTCAGCGACGATGCGGTGATGCTGGCGAAGATGCTTGCCGACCCCGGGCTGGGCACCCAACTGAGTCCGCAGGCGCGTTTCCTGCTCGAATACGACCGCGAAGGGCACAGCTATTTCCAGGTGAACAGCGCGCGGCGCGGCCTGCTCGCCGGCAGCGCTCAACTGCTTCCCGCCCCCGAGGCACCAGCGCCGGACGACACGCCACAGCTCTACGGCACACGCCTGAACGGGCACGCGCTGCGCGCGGCCGTGGTGCGCACGACGGCGCCGGGCGATCCTTCGGACAGCCTGGTCGTCACCGTCGCCGAAACCCTGCACGACCGCCACCAGCAGGCCAATGAAATCCTGCTGCTTTCGATCATGGTGCAGACCACGCTGATCGCCGCCGTGTTGTCGCTGGTCTGGTTCGGCGTCGGCCGCGGGCTGCGCGTGCTCGATCCGTTGACCGCCCGGCTGGCGGCCCGGTCGCACGAACTGACGCCGATCGGCGGCCCCGACGTGCCGCAGGAAATCCTGCCGCTGACGCGCACCATCGACGCCTTGTTCAGCCGCCTGCGCGGCATGCTCGCCTTGCATGACCGCTTCATTGCCGACGCTGCGCACCAGTTGCGCACGCCGCTGACCGGACTGAGCCTGCACGTCGACCGCGCGATCGCCGACCCGCGACCGGAAACCGTGACGGATGCACTCACCCACATCCGGCGCCTGACTCAACGTGCGGCCCGCACCTCGTCGCAGTTGCTGGCACTGACGCGTGCCCAGGCTTCACCACTGGAGTTGGGCGAACCCACCCTGCTCGACCTCGGCAAGCTGATACCCGAAGCGGTATCGCAGCGCGTGCACGATGCGCTGCGCGCGGGGGTGGATCTCGGCTACGAGGGCCACGACCAGGCGATGATGGTCCTTGGTGACGCATCGAGCATGCTGGACCTGCTCGACAACCTGATCGACAACGCCATTCGCTACGCTGGCCGCGACAGCATGGTCACCGTCGCACTGAGCACACAGGCCGCGGGCGACGTTTGCCTCAGCGTCGAAGACAACGGACCCGGCGTGCCGCCCGACCTGCTGCCGCGCCTGAGCGAACGGTTCTTCCGCCTGGCTGGCAGCAACGAAGAAGGCAGCGGCCTGGGCCTGGCGATCGTCCAGCGCACCGCCGAACGACACCGCGCCAGGGTCATCTACCGACTCGCCGAGCCACATGGCCTGTGCGTCGAGGTGCATTTTCCGCCGCCATCGGCGTGAAGAACATGGCGAGCGATATTCATCGCGAGCCCATGACGACTGGCGCAGTTCATGGCTGGGCCGTCAGAATAGGCAAAGACTTCGACGCGACAATGGCCTTACTTTCGCTCACCACGAACTGGACGTTGCACAAGCGTCGGATCGTGGCCATGGACAATGCACAGCGTGCCCCTTCGATCCGGCAAACCCCATACCGACATGCGCCTGCGTAACTGCCTGGTGGGCGCGCTGCTGGTCGTTCTGGCCGGTTGCGCGGAACCGCTGCCCCGGCTGTCACCGCCGGTGCCCGCCCAGTGGCAGCATGCAGCGGCCTCGACCCGGGCCAAACCCACCGACTTGCACGGCTGGTGGCATGCCTTTGCCGATCCCGAACTCGATGCACTGGTCGATCGCGCCCTGGCCAGCAACCTCGACGTGGCCGAGGCCGTCGAGCGGCTGCGTGCGGTGCGTGCCCTGCATGACCGTGCCGGCGCACGCTACCTGCCCAGCTTGCGCTTCGGCACCAACGACGTGGTCGACCCGAGTGCCAACGCCTCGTATTTCTTTGTCGGCTTCGATGCCAATTGGGAGCTGGGGCTGTTCGGCCGCGGCGAAGGTACCCGGCGGGAAGCGCAAGGCGCGCTGGACGCCAGCGTGGCCGACTTGCGCAGCGCGCAGGTATCGCTGGTCGCCGAGGTAGTGCGCGAGTGGATCGAGCTGCGCGCGGCGCAACAGCAGGAGCAGCTCTTGTCGCGGATCAGCCAGGCGCGTCGACAGGCATGGCAGGCGCTGGGAGTGCGCCAGCGGCTGCATCTGGTGGCGCCAGCCACGGTCGACCAGGCACAGGCGGCCTATGCGCAGTCGCAGGCCGCGCTGGCCGCGCCGCGACAGGCGATCAATGCCAGCACGCAACGGCTGGCCGTGCTGCTCGGTCAGAACCACCCCGATCCAGCCTGGTTGCAGCCCGGTCCCCCACCCGAATTGGGCGCCTGGCAACTTGACAGTACACCGGCCGACCTTGTGCGCACGCGTCCCGAAATCGCCCGCGCGGAAGCCGACGTGCTGCAGGCCGCCGGCGCGCAGGCGTTGGCGCACGCCGACATGTTCCCCAGCCTCGGCATCGGCGGCTCGATCGACTGGGCCACCGATATCGACAACAACAAACCGCACTCCGACACACCCAATGGCATCGTGTCGCTGGGACCGGAAATCAGCATTCCGCTGTTCGACTGGGGCATCCGGCTGGCGGCCAAGCGCTCCCGGGACCATGACCTGAAGGCCAGTGTGATCGCCTATCGGCAAGCGGTGCTGCGAGGGGTGGCCGAAGTCGAGAGCGCGCTGGGCAGCCTGCAGCAGCAGGAACAGCGCGAACAGCAGGATGCCCTCGCCTGGCACGCGCTGACACGCGTCGATGATTCCACGCAGGCGCGGCAGCACCTGCAACTGGCCAGCCCGCTCGATCGCAGCGAGAGCCAGATCGCGGCCGACCAGGCCGCGATCGAACTGGCCGACGCCCGCGCCGGCCACGGCCTCGCCTACGTGGCCTTGTTCAAGGCCCTGGGCGGTGCACCGCTGCCGACCGCTGATCAACTGGATACGCCTCCCGCGGCCACCCGCGACAGCACCAGCGAGGCGCACCACTGATGGTCGCCCTCGCCCGCAAGACGCTGGTGTACGAATGGCGGCGTTTCCTGCCGGCCATCCTGGCGGTCGGGTTCGCCGGCCTGCTGCAATTGCTGCAGCTGGCCCTGGTACTTGGCATCTTCGGCAGCACCAGCCTGTACATCACCGGTTCGTCGGCGGATGTCTGGGTCGGCTATCCGGGCACCCAGAGCGTGGGTTCGGGCCGTTCGATCGATGCGGACGTGGAATCGCGCATCCTGATGGATCCGGCGGTGACGCGGGTCGAGCCCTACATCTGGGTCGACGGCGACTGGCGCGGACCACGCGAGACCGGGGGAGTGTCGGTCTTCGTTTCGGGCATCGACACGGCCGCCGACGGCATGATGTTCTCCAGGGTATTGCCCGCCGCCTTGCG
>Ga0105238_10007510_pt1 | contig 10919 bp, 9 predicted proteins | sample KBSC34metaG_FD_81526 | JGI IMG/M metagenome (GOLD analysis project Ga0105238, IMG submission 81526) | Corn rhizosphere microbial communities from Kellogg Biological Station, Michigan, USA - KBS C3-4 metaG | ecosystem: Host-associated > Plants > Roots > Rhizosphere > Soil | place: Michigan, USA...
CCGACAGTAGATTTCAGCCCGACGCTGGTTTGAGGTCCCGGTAGTTCTCAGTTCTCTTATCAGGGCCGAATGCTCCAGTTCGCAGAGAAGGATCTTTGCTTTGAGCTCACTGATCTTGAGCCGTCGTAGTTTGCCGTCCATACATCACCAACTTCTTGGAATGGCACGGAAAGTGATTGCTAGATTGCCCAACAATCTACTACCGGGCGGTGATTCGCGTCACTCAATCTCGGGTAATCGTCCCTGGAATTTTTTGGGGGACTGTAAAGAAATCTGGCCTCACGGTCGTCATAGCTTGGTGAGGCCAGGGTTTTCCGCCCTCCCCCAAAGCGTCTAAGAGAACCCCGCCGCATGTTCTTTCCATCTGTTTTCATTCCCTCACATCCTCGTTATCTGGTTGATACCAAGGCTGCTTCTTCTGCGGGAAGATGTTCGCGTACTTGCTGGCGAGGTTTGCGAGTACTCGATTGGCAGTCTGATTGCGAACTCGATCTCTACTTCCATGTTTCGTTCAGAAACCAGTGGGTCTGAGCGGGGCGGCCACTTGGCTGTGCGGATTGCGGGAATCAAGCACGAGCACAAACTTCGGTTTTTGTTCCGCAGGGATTCGAATCTCGATATCAAGCCAACTCGTTCATCGAGCGCTGACCTTGCGGCAATCTGCATGTTTTCGTTTTCGTGAGCGGATCGTCGCCTACTCGGACCCAAGCCAAATTGTCTTTGTCGATCGTTCTACCTCGTCGGCGCCGTATACATATCCGGCACACGAAAACTTCGATACGTCAACGACCCGTCCGCTCGCTGCTTGAATGTAATCTTCCCCTCCGGCGTGATTTCTGTCGTCTGACTCCACTCGGACTCCTCCGCCCGTCCGCGCGGCGGATTACCTAGAATGAACCCCGACTCGAACGAGTAATCCCCGTTTGCGAGCTTCTGCGCCGACCCCACTGCTGCGGAAAACTCACCTAGATCGACATTAAGCAACGGCGTAGCCGTATGCGTCTTCTCATCGATCGCCCACGCCTGCGCGCGATTGTTCGCGTCTGCGAATTTTTCGTGCCTCCGCCTCCCGTTATCCAGCATCAGCAGCAGCCCGGACTCAGTTTCCGGTCCCGGGTCATGCTGGTAGGAAAACCACGGGTATCTGTCCGTCGAATTCGTCTTGAAGTCGCCGTCTTTCCCCAGCCTCCACAGAACCTTCCCGCTTCCTTTCCCGTTGTAGTAATCAACCTTCACCACCCAGTCCTGCTCCGGCATCGAAACCACGAAATTTCCGTCTTTCGCCATATACGAAACCGCATTGCTGTGCAGCCAGCCGTTCGCCTGTTTCGCCAGGAAAACCGGGGGGCACCCCCCGACTCCCTCGCCCTGCATGCAATGTGCTCCGCCCAGCGACGCCCGCTTCAAATCCAGGTGATCGAAAGAATTCCATACCCAGCTCACCTGGAAGTTCTGGTCCAGATCAATCACCACATCGCCCAACACATCCACTGGCCCATCGGAACCCTGCGTCCCCGCCGGCTCTATTCGCTCCAGACCCGCAATAACCAGCGTGTGCCCGTTCGACAGCCGTGTAGCCTCATGATGGAATCCCGACAGGCACTCCTTCCCGCCCTCTTTGCAATCGGAATGGAGTCCGAACTTGGCCAGCTGCTCCGCCACCCGGCTCGCATTCGTCACACGCAGAGTATTGCCGGCCAGATCCATCTCCCGCACCGTCTGTGCGCGGTGAACGTCATTAGCCGAATTCGTCCCCGGCGTTATTACCAGCGCCCGGCCGCCGCTCAGCCTCCTTGTCATGTAATTGGCATTCGCGTTTAGAAACCAGACCAGCCGGCCATCCAGATCCGTCGCAACCGTCCTCCCCGTATCCACGCTGCGGATGATTATCCCGTCCGCCGTGCTGTAGCGCCCGGGGTCGCGATAGGTCGTCTCAACATGCGAAAATTTCCCGTCTACCATGCCGGTGTGAAATGGCAGCCACTTCCCTGTCTTCGCCTCCCCAGAGCCCGTCACTTCGCTGCGCATCTCATACACGGAGTCCGCGTGCATTCCCGCGACGTACACATTGTTCGTCACCGTTCCGCGGCACGCCATCAGCGGAGTATGGCTCTCCGCACTGCCGCCTTCCTCTCGAAACGCCACCCGAAACTTCTCGCCAGCGGCGCAGGCAGGCGCGCTGAACAAGGCCACCAGCGGATTTGCTGTCGGCGTCACCGTTCCATCCGCGCCCATCCTTCGTGGCGTCATACGGAAGTTCAGTTCCGCCGCAGCTGTCTCCTTCGTCTCCTGGTTCAACACCATTACTCGCACCTTCCCCTCATGCTCATAAAGTTCCGGCGCCCAGGCAAACGTCGCGTCACGGCTGTAATCGCTGAGTAGCTCAAAAGACCGACCGTCTTCGCTCGCATCGAAGCGGAATGCCAGGGGCCCCTTCTCCCCGCCATCCACCCTCGCCGTCAGCCCGACTACCGTCCCCACCGGTTGCGGTGACGGAACATCCGTCACGAGGTGAATCTTCATGGGCGCCGCGCTCACGCACGTAGCCACCATCAACAGCAGAAGCGCCGCCCATTTCATTGCTCTCATGGCTCCTTATAGACACCGGTCTCTCGACGTCGCCCGCTGCTGGAGAGGAAATCGTCGACTCAGGCAATATGCTTGAGTGCGACTTCAGGGTTCACTATCCTTTCGCAGGACGATCCACAACTCGCCCAACCACCCGTTCCGAGTAGAGATGGGATCTCATTGATACCGAGACGACCCCGGCTTGTAATCGCATCAAGCGCGGGCCCATCATACACCCGGCTATCTATGAAGATAGAGACAAGCTTTATGGCAAAGGACAGTTGAATCCCCCCCATCCTTTTTCGGGGCTCATAATCCAGCAATTCAACTAGCGCTGAGATACTCACGATACGTGCCCTGCGCCAGGGTGTCGGTTGGTCGGCGATGGGGAACTTGGCACTTCTTGGCCTCAAAGCGACGTTTGTTTGAATGGTAAGTCGAGGAGGAGCACGAGGTGTTACAAGAAGCTGAACTCAGCGGGACGCTGATTCAGAGAACAACCTCGGAGGCTCCTCAAAGACTATGTATTACATCGGACTTGATGTGCACAAGAAGACGATCAGCTATTGCGTGAAGAACGCATCTGGTCAAATGTAAGAGGTGAGCGACAGCATTCGCCCGCTGTTGAAGCTGTGCCGCGAGCAGATCGAGCGTTCGATCCTGCTGGATCGAACGCTATTGAAAACTCTCGAGCGGGATCCGCTGCTATCGGGGCGATTGGAAAGACTGGGTACGATTCCAGGAGTGGGACCGCTCACGGCGCTGACCTGGGTTCTGGAGATCGGCGATGTATCGCGCTTCCGTTCGATCAAACAGGCGATCAGCTACTGCGGCTTGTGCGGCGAGGAGGTCAGGTCGGCCGACAAGGTCATGCGCACGCCGATCTCCAAGCAGCGCAACAAACACATCCAGAGCATGCTGGTCGAGGCAGCGCGTCTGGCGCCGCGCTACAGCCCGGAACTGGCCTTGCTGTATGACCGGGAACGGCAGAGAGGCGACGGCAACAGGGCCACGCTGGCAGTGGCACGCAAACTGGTGGCACACATGGTGGCCGTCGAAAGACGACAGAGCAGTTTCGTGCCGGCGCGTGAGTTCAAGCAGACCACAGCAGCGTAAAAACCTTCCTAAGAAGGGAAAAACAAAAGGATCTTTGCGAAGCGCAGACTGCCAGGTCCCGCAAGTGACCGGCCGGGCGATGGAGGCGACTCCGGAGGCTCTCTACCAATTGTTCCGGGACTGGCAGTGAACACAAACTCAATCTTCGGTGCGGACCCTCACGGGTCTCAGACCGCAAATGGATGTCCGGTTCTGCGCCATGCAGGAACCACAAGCCGAGAGGCACACGTGCGCAACAGCAGGATCCTTTTCAGACCAACCGTGCGCTCTCCAGAGCGCACACAGGAATCTCGTGCTTTTTAGTTGACAAGTGACTTACATGGACGCCGGTCACTCGAATCATATTCGCGATACATGCTGCTCTGTGAGGAATAACGTCTCGGGAACACACCTTTGGACTAGAAGAAGATCACCTTAGATCGAAAACAATGAAGCGGTTCGAGTGGCTAATGTAAACGCGCCCAAAGAGGACGGTGGCCAAGACCCCGTCCTCTTCGTGTACTGGACCATTGAGCACACCTCTGGTTGGTGTCACGCAAGGAACCTTGCGAACCGTTCGGCTTCCGAGTCTCAAATCTTGCGGGGGAAGAACGGCGAAAGCACGTTGAGCTTTGCCTTGATCCACTCCGTGCAATCTGGCGCGCCGAAGCAGTGAATCGAGGACCCTACTGCCCGGAAAAAGGATGACGCCGTCGCTGCCTGAGTCGATCTGGAGTAGAACTGGCTGGGTCCCAATGTCGATGAGATTGACCGAAATGACCAGGCGGTCCGAGAAGGGCACGTTTCCTTCCGGATTGCTTGAGATCACCAGTGGAATCCTCTGACCACGGATAGTACTCTCCATGGCCTTCCCTTCATCAAGACAAAGCAAGTTATGCGAATAGTCGATGAGCAGATCGAAATGGCCCAGAAAGTTCTCACCAAGGATGCCCCGAATTCGCGGGTCGGCCGCTTGAATTGGTCCGAGATCTTGAATCGCTGCGATGGGGCGCAGAATTACATGCGATCCCACCTGCAGGGAATCGAGAATGCCGACTGATGCCTCTTGAGCAGAGGCAGTCGCAACCAGTCCAACTTGAGCCTGGGATTTGAGATGAAGCTCAGAGGCGAGCGAGGGATCAACCACGTTGAGTTGACTGCCAGTATCGACCATAAAATTGTATGGACCGGCGCCGTTAACCTTGGCTGGAATTACAAGCAGGGCGCCGGCGACCAGGCGCGGGTGCATATCGGGGACGTTCACTGGACAGCGCGATTCTGCGCGACTAGAGACCGAGGTAAGTGAGAGCTCGACAGCAAAGACGATCAACAACGATATACGAACGAGTGTGCACTTCATGTCGCCTCCGCTCGCGAGTTGCGAGCCTAGGGCGACATTGGCGTCCATTCCTGGCTACCTCAATCGATTCGGGGTAAAATCCGTGTCAATGGATTATGGAAAAGAAGTTGACTGGGATAACTGCAGGACATTGTTGAAGTTGAAAACTGTCGCTGTTCAGAAGGGCTGGCGTGGATCACCAGAGAGCTTCCCCGACGACCAAAACTCAATCACTGCCCCGGTTTGTGCCGTTCGGTGTATCTGAGGTCAACTTGCGGGCAGGAGAACTGCGCAAGGATGGAGTGACACTGAGGTCTAGTGTGCAGCCGTTTCAGGGCTGGCTATCCTGCTGGAGAGTACGAGCGATGTGGTGGCGCGAGAGGAGATGGATACGGGTTTGTCGGAAAGTGGAACGCGCATCCGAACGTAAAGGTCCCCGTCATATTGAGCACGGCATCGCGTCTTACAAATCACTTTTCAGCATTTAGGGTGTGGTTCTCGGGACACCTCTGGTTGCGGTTGGCGGCTTCTTGACGTACGGACGGTTTTCCCCACAACGTCAGACTGAGATGAGTTACTGAACCCGCTTACTGATTGGGGCGAAGTGCAGGTTTTTTGAATGGTGGGAGGGTTTCCATGTGACAAGAAGAAGGTGCTGATTCCATCGAAGAGAATCGACGTCTGGGCAAACACTACAATTTGCGTTGGTTAGGCCGATCAATATCTTTTCCATATTTCATTGATACGCATTTTATCTCCGATCCATTGAGTTAGCCGAACATCGCCGTCACTGTCGATCCAGCTCCCCGCGAGCGGAGGTTGACATGAAGGTCCCGTTCTTTCCGGAAACTTTCTGGATCGTTTTTGCAGCAGCGTACCTCGTGGCCACATGCACTCGTGCCGAGGGGGAGTTGGCCTGGTTCGCCGACTTAAGAGTTCCAGCCGTTGCTAACACCGATGAGATTCAGTCGTCTGAACCTGGTGATGTCCCATGTTTGGGAGCCCTGAGGCAACAGCAGGAAGAGAAGCACTCAATGGGCGACCTAGCCGGAGAAGCCGAAACTCTGAATTCGATTGCCCGGTTGGAATACAATCGTTCACTATTCGATGAGGCGATTCGTGACTTCGCCGGTGCGTTAGCGCTCTTTCGTGGCATAGGTGATAGATACGGAGAAGCCAGATCACTCACGGAGATCGGTTCGATACAACTGGAAAACGGAAAGTGGCTGGATTCTCTGGCTTCCTATCAACAAGCCTTGCCACTCTGGCAGCGAACCGACCGCAGTCGAGAAGCCACCACTCTGGGGAAGATGGCAGAAGCATTTCGGGGCTTGGGAGACGCACATGAGGCAGTTCGATTTGACGAGCTGGCACTTTCCGCTTTTGTAGAACTTGGAGACAAAGCTGGGCAGGCTGCCGTCCTCAATAATATTGGACTGGCCGATGTGGCGGCGGGCAATAGGAAGCAAGGAATGAAATTCTTCGTTCAAGCCCGTGACAGCTATCGCCAAGTCGAAAATAGCGATGGAGAAGCGGCAACGCTCAACAATATCGCTGTTACATACAGCCTGTCAGGGAAACAGAGCGATGCGCTCGCTGCTTTTGATCAAGCGTTTAAGCGAAATCGAGAACACGGGAACCGAGGGCAGCAAGCCTCTATTCTCGCAAACATCGGTGTGGTGTACGCAATGTTAGGAAAGCCGATGGTCGCTCATGAATTCTACGAAAAGGCACTTTCGCTCTATCGGGAGGCTGGAGATCATCGAGGAGAAGTAAGGACAAGTCAGGCAATCGCAGCCCTAAATATGCAAGGGAGACGGCACAATGAGAAGCATTTGGACCGGCACGGAACACAGAAGGCAGAAACACGACTCACCTTCGCACATTAGCATGTTCCGCGATGATGGATGGACGCTAGATCGTTCGCGTAGGGGGGTCTCACGAACCGCACCCACCTGGGCACAGATCCGCACGTAGGGTTCTATATTGGAAGCCCGTCATCGAGGGAGTGCCCTCATCTCTTCTATGCCGCCTGAACTTCTGCATGAGTTCCTCCTCGTGTTTCTTTTCGTACCGGTCGCCATTAATGGTCGGTCGCATCGGGGTCAGTGTACTTGCAACGTTGTACAGCTTTTGTGTCCGTTCCTGGCGTATCGTTGGAATGCTTAGCCTTTGGATGGCTGAGAGGCGATCGACGGATCAACGTTGAGTTGGCTTCCAGTATCAACATGAACTCGTACGAACCTGTGCCGTTGACCAGAACTGGTACGGCAAGCAGGAGCCTGCTAGCCAGTGCGGTTGCATCCGGGACCTGCAGGGCAATGCGCATCTGCAAGACTTGAGATTGGAGTGGAGAGAGTCTCTACAGCAAAACCGATCAGCGATGGTGTGCTAATGAGTGTGTATCCATGTCGTCCTCCGTCCGCGGGGTGCGAGCCGAAGGCGACATTGGCAGCTAAATCTGGCTACCTCAACCGATTCGGGGTAAAATTCGGGGTCAATGAAGTGGAACTCTGAAAAAAGTTGATCCGCATAGTGCCTGGCATTGTTGAACTTGAGAGATCGACTCACGTTATCAGAGCACATTCAGAAGGCCGGCTCGGGATCTCGGGAAGTTTCTCGATGGCTAAACCTCAATCATCGCTTCGTCTCGTACGCTTCGGCTCATTCGAGGCCGACCTGCACACGGGGGAGTTGCGAAAGGACGGAATGAAGCTGAAGTTTAGCGGGCAGCCATTCCAGGTACTCGCCATTCTCTTGGAACGCCCCGGCGAAGTCGTGACGAGGGAGGAGTTGCAGAAGGGTCTCTGGCCGGACACATTCGTCGATGTGGAGCGCAACCTCAACACGGCGATCAATAAAATTAGGGAGGTCTTGGGAGACTCCGCTGAGACTCCGCGTTTTGTCGAAACTCTGCCGCGCAGAGGGTATCGCTTCATCGGCTCGGTCGAACACGAGGTTCCCGCGATAAAACAGGAAGGTCTAAGTCAGCCAATCGATCGATCATTTCGATTGAGTCCATACTGGTTCTTTCTTGCACTTGCCGTTCTCCTCGCTACAGCTGGAATTTTCTACCGGCGCGCCTCAACTCCGAATCGACCTCAATTTAGACGGCTTACGCGCTTGACCTTTGACAATGGTCTGCAGGCGACTCCAACACTCTCGCCTGATGCTCGCTACGTCGCCTTCAGTTCAAACAGGGCTGGTGACACTGACTTGTGGGTTCAAACAACCGACGGTTCCGGAACGCCAATCCGGGTCACAGATGGGAATGGACCTAATTGGGAGCCTGAGTGGTCTCCAGACGGCCGGTATCTTGCATATCGCTCGGAGGTTGACGGGGGAGGACTGTTCATCGTGCCTGCAATAGGCGGCACGGGCATGAGACGTAAAATAGCAAGTTTCGGTCACTTTCCTCATTGGTCTCCAGACGGGTCGAAGATTCTGTTTCAATCCCATCATTTCGGTATCGGATCTCGGATTTTCGTCGTGAATGTCGGCGAGAGAAGCGAGCCTCGGGAAGTCTTGACCTCAGTGACCAACAAGGCCTATATCCTGTCAGCAACCTGGCATCCCGACGGTAAGCGCGTCTCTTTATGGGAATGGGATTTCCTACCGTCGCCGATTCCAACATTCTGGACCGGGTCAATCGAGCCATCTGGAGCCGTGGCTAAAACGGAGATCTCTCCCGAAGTGCTGAAGCAGGCGGAAGGCGAGGCAGGTTCCGGCTTTGGTGGTTGGGCGGATTCCGATTCGCGATTCTATTGGGACCACTCCGGCATGAGTCTCTATTTTGAGAGGATGTTTCGTGGTGCTCGGAACATTTGGCGCATGCAAGTGGATCCTATGACTCTGAAGGCAGTTAGCCTGGAGCGCATTACCACTGGGACAGAGCTTGCATCGGATTTTGCACTTTCTGCAGACGATAAGAAACTGGTGTTCACGAGCAAGGAGGAGATGGTTCGCGAATGGGTTTTCAAATTAAGAAGCCTTGATGCCGGTCGCTCAGACGCACAACCTGTCACTCCAGCGGGCATGGAGGCTTGGGAAGGCGAGCTGTCTTTAGACAAGGCGAGCCTTGCATTTTCATGCAAACGCGCTGGCCAGTGGGATCTTTGTGAAGAATCGATGGGTTCAGAAACTGCGAACGTAATTGCTTCCGATGACTCATTCATTCGCGACGAGCCACATTGGTCCCCAGATGGCACCCACCTGGCATACATTCGACTCAGCAAAACCACAAAGGAAGTTCAGGTTGTGACTTGGGACGCCGCCACTCGGCGCGAGAGCGTTGTAACGGAGCTCCAGCACAGGGCAATGTTTGTGTTCGATTGGTCTTCGGATGGTAAGTGGTTGATCGTTTCCGCTGAGAATCCGGACAATGGACAGTCGGATATCTGGAAGTTTCGGGCGACAGGCGTTCGGACGGCCGACGATGCACAAATGATCGTATCCTCGGGAACTGATGCGAATCTGTTTCAGGGCCGCTTGTCCCCAGACGCTCGATGGATCCTATTTGAGGCAGACACTTCCTCACCTCAAGGTGATCAGTCCGCAATCTACGTGGCTTCTTCAAGCGGTGGTCCGCGTATACGCATAACGGACGGTCGGACTTGGCAGGACAAACCGCGTTGGTCTTCAGACGGGAAGAAGATTTATTTCATCGCAGAACGCAATGGCTACTTAAATGTCTTTTCAATTCCATTTGATCCCATTCGCGGCAAAGCCAATGGGGAAGTCCGTCAAATGACCAATTTCAAAAGCCCCGAATTTGCGATTGCGCAAGTGATTCCGACAATCGGCTTCTCCGTCGTTGGTGACACACTCTCGCTCACAATGGCGCAAACATCCGGTGGCGTGTGGCTGCTCGAAAGTGCTCAATAACCGATTCGGTAGTCGGAAAATTGGCAATAAATTGGCCTCAATGTCCCCATCGCCGGTAATTCTCCCAGAGAGCCGAAATCGTCGCCTTGGCGCCGGAAGTTTCATTATGAGTGCTCACGGGGGTTGCCCGGCTGCCAGGGTCTAGGCTGGGGGAGAGCCGGGAAATCCATCGGAAAAGCTCCCCTTATGCAGCACTTCCAGTTCGACTGTGTCGGAACCCATCACGCGGCTGCCATCCAAAACTCGGCAGTCCAGTTGGAAATGACCGACTCGATTGACAGAGATCAACTGACGAATATTTTCCAGCGCCTTCTGATGAGCGCCTTCTGGTAATTGTCCTTTTTCGTCCGGCATCATGGTCGCTTCCATCTTGGCGACAAACTTCCGCGCTTCTTCATCAAGCTCCTTGGAGTCGAGTTTGATGTGTACGTAGAAATCAACCCATTCTTCCGGTTCCGGACCGAATCCGCCACCAGTCACGTTAGCCTCTGAGGGTACTGGTTCCTTGGCGCCTTTCGCCTCAATCTGGTAGGCCGTCGTTTCAGCTCTAAGGCCATATCTGATCTCACCTGGCTTCGTCGGAAATGGCCGTGCCGGAATCCGGCACTTTATGCGAATACTGCCAATGTTGCTGACCTGAGGTAGTCCGGAGGAAGACTGGCTTAAGATGCTTTCTTTCGCCAGCTCACAGGAGGGATGTATGTCGCCTGCGAATGCGGCGGAGGCAGACAGTAGTACGAGAGCTAGAACGAAGTAATTCAAACATCACGCTCCTGAGAGACCCATTTTCGGATTTTCAAATCTTATGCTCGATGAGCGCAAACAACAAAAATACTCATTCCGGTTTTCAACTATGCGCCCATGGTCGCCGACTCTTTCCGAGGCCCATTTCGCCCAAAATATTGGTTGCTTCCGAGTTGCCGGTCGCTCGCCCTCGTCGAGGGTTCAGTGATCTCAGGCCTGATTTTCAGTGCCTTCAATAAGACAACGGGGACCCCTCTGTAGCTATAAGAAGCCAAGTGAAACCAACTGC
>Ga0105238_10007515_pt1 | contig 10917 bp, 6 predicted proteins | sample KBSC34metaG_FD_81526 | JGI IMG/M metagenome (GOLD analysis project Ga0105238, IMG submission 81526) | Corn rhizosphere microbial communities from Kellogg Biological Station, Michigan, USA - KBS C3-4 metaG | ecosystem: Host-associated > Plants > Roots > Rhizosphere > Soil | place: Michigan, USA...
ACCGTTTTCTCGCTTAGGAAGAGCTTCTCGGAGGTCGCCGCGTCATTCATTAAGACGGCAAGGCACTCCAGAACCTCGACTTCGCGCCGGCTCAGTTCGGTGAACAATTTACGGTTGTGCAGCGCCGAGGACGAGAGTCGCGTGAACTCGCTCATCACCCTCGCAACCAGAGCGGGGCTTAGTGCGCCCTCTCCGATCTTCGCGGAACGGATCGCTCCTGCGATGGCTTCGATGCCGGCATCCTTCAGGACATAGCCGACGGCGCCCGCTTTGATCGCTGAGAACACTCGCTCGTCGTCGCCGAACTTGGTGAGAATGACCACCTGGGCCGCTGGAAGGAGGGAGCGAATTTCACGCGTCGCATCGATTCCGTTGAGGCGCGGCATCTCGATGTCCATGAGCAGCACGTCGGGGGTCAGGATCATCGCCTCGGCCACCGCCTGCCGGCCGTCCGACACCTCGGAGACGACGACAAGGTCCGGCTCCAACCGTAACAGCTCGACCATGGCTCGGCGCATGACGCCGTCATCCTCCGCGATGAGAACCCGCGTTTTCTCACTCATAGCGAGAGCGTAGCAAATTATATGGGGGTGGCCGGAAGGTGAACGGCAACGGTTGTCCCTTTGCCTGGCTCGGAAAGGACCTGGGCGGATCCTCCTAGCTTGGCGGCTCGTTCGCGCATGCTTACGAGCCCGACACCTGCCGCTTCCGTGGATTCTCTAAAACCGACGCCGTTGTCTGCTATCACCAGCGAAACCTTCCCCGGATCGTAGGCCATGCGCACGGTGAGCGAAGTCGCTTGGGCATGCTTCACCACGTTCGTTAGGGTCTCCTGAGCGATCCGGAAGAGCGCGTTCTCGATCTCCGGATCTAAAGCGACCTCCGTACCCACGATTTGAAAATCCAGCGCGAGCGCGTAGCGTTCGCAAATGTTGTGGGTGAACTGACGGAGCGCGGAAACGAAACCGTTCTCCAGAGATGGGGAGCGGAGGCGCTGAACGAGAAAACGCAGTTCATCGGCGGCTTGCCGGACCGTTTCCCGGCTCTCCGTCGCGATCTCCACCGCCCGCGGCCCGTCTTGCTCCGCGACCCGCGCCATCAGGTCCAGTTGCCAGGCCAAGCTCACCAAGTGACCTTGGACACCGTCGTGCATCTCCAGCGCGATACGATTTCGGTCCGCCGCGACGCCCAGCCGTTCCCGGAGGCCGGCAGCGATTTGAGCCTGGTACGTCATCAGGCTGGCCAGCACCACGAGGAAGTAGATACGGAAGAACGAGTTCAACGGGTCTTCCCTTATGAGCTCACGGGCTGAGCGCAGCACATGCTCTGCCGGAACGTCGACCGGTCCGATCGTCGAGATCGCAGTACCGAGCACGACCATAAGCCCCACGCAGGCCGCCCAGCGAACATTCAGCGACCCCGAAGCCTGGATCATCGGCAGGAAGAACAGGAGCGTCACATTGCTCGTAGGTCCGCGGTGACTTAGGAAGAGGATGAGCGCGATCAGTCCGACATCGATCGGCGGAAAGATGTACTGCCAAGAAAGCCGCCCCCAATCCCGGTAAGCAACCACGGTCCTCGCAGCCAAGTAAATAATCGTCAGGCAGATGACGCCGATCAGCGCGCTTCTTGCTTCCGGCCCGAGCACCTTCTGCGCCCGCAGGTCGAAGATCCAGAGGATAAGAAACGGTACGCACGCCCAAACATGGGCCATGAAGACGAGGTGCTGCGCTCGCCGCGTGGACATCCGAACGGCAAGCGACCTCATCGAAGTAACTCTAGCATTCGGATCACGCGCCAGGGTCGCAATTAAGCGAGACCCTGCGCCCTAAACCGAAGCCTAGTCGACCGGCTTGCCCGGAACCACAAACAATTCCGGGGGTGGGACCGACTTCGGATCCTTTTTAGCGCGGATCACGAACTCTTCCAGGCTCGCGACCGAAGAGAAGTGGTAGAGCTTGCCGCCGACATACCAATCTAAAGCGCCGCCCGTTTTGGTCAGCGTGATCGGGTCCAAAGGTTGAGCCGGGAAAGCCTTCATCTTGGGATTGAAGGCGAAGCGGTTGAAGCGCTCGAAGGGCGGGCGTGTGCCGTTCATCGCGATGTCCTGAGCGGTGTAGGCGCCGCCGGGCGTCTCGAAGATCGGACGGGCGATTTCATCCGCCTTTGCGATTTCGGCCAAGTCCTTGGCGCTACGCGGACCTTCCTCGTCGATGCGGGGATCGGACCATTTGCCATGAATGCCAAGGATGTGCGGATCCACCGCGGGCTCCTGCTTTTGATTGGCGATATTCTGGTCGGCCAGCTTCTGCACCGCGCTTTGGACCGTGTGGTCCCAAAATCCCACTCCGACCGCCCCAACTATGGCAGCTCCAAACAAGAGTCCCACTTTGCTCTTCGTCAGCATCTTATTAACTATATCGGCGGATTTTTCCCGCCATTACATGCGGACACAAAAACGCGACTCCCTTAGGGGCCTCGAAAAGGGCCACGATCCGTCCAGCGGCTGGGGTTTGATTCGCGACGTGCCGAATATTCGGATGTAGACCATGCCAGATAGATATTTCAACCGGTTCCGACTCGCCTTCATGGCGATCGTCGTATTGGCCTTTTTGGTCTACGTGCCGAGCCTGGCCGGCGGAGCCGTGTGGGACGACCGGGCCATCATGACCGGCTGGGGAATTGGGGGCGGCAAGTCACTGCTCGGCTGCTTCGTGAACCCCTTCCTGCTGCACTATTATCGACCGCTCACCTCCGCGTCCTACTACATGGACGTGAAGCTGTTCGGCCCGAACCCGCTGCTTCTCCACCAGACAAATATTCTTCTGCACTGCCTCGCCACCACGATTCTCATCTGGCTGACGATCGCGCTGTTCAACAATCGGCGCATCGCGCTCCTAGCGGGCTTGTTCTTCGCGATCATGCCGAACGAAGTGGGAACGATCGCCTGGATCGGCGGACGCTGCGACCAACTCGGTGCGGTTCTGATGCTCGGGATGGCGCTCTGTCTGGTCAACTTCCACAAGGCGGGCAAGGTCGCTTGGCTGATTAGTTCCCTGGTCTGCTTCTTTGCCGCGATGATGGTGAAGGAACAGTTCGCATTGCTCGGAATTCTCGTCCCGGTGACGGCGTTCGCCTTGCAGCCGGCCGATAGGCGGCTTCGATCCGCGCTTGTCACCACGGCGCCGTTCTTTGCGGTCGGCGTCGTTTTCATGATGCTCTGGGTCGCGAATTTCCCCGAGCCTTATCCGCCCGCTTTCCTCGGCATCGGTGAACAGGTCTCACGCCTCGGTCGTTCGACTTTGAACTACACGCTTCTGCTCTTTCTGCCAAATCCGTGGAGCATGAATACGTTCTCGCTGCAGTCGCTGCGGAACCCGATTTGCATTGGCCTTGGTCTCGGCCTGTTTGTGGCTTCGTTCTTCGCCCTCCGCGCTCTCTGGCGCTACGATCGACGCTTTGGCTGGCTTGCGGTGGGCATCATGGTCGGCTTCCTGCCCGTTAGTAACCTGGTCCCCATGCCTTCCCTGCTGGTGGCGCCCTACCGGCTCGGTGCGATCGGTCCACTGGTCGCAATGCTCGTCGCCGCCGGCTGCTACGAACTGTATCGCCGTCGCAACTTCGTCCCCGTAGCGATTCTCGGCTTTGGCGCGATGAGCGGCCTGATCCTCACGCCTTGGGGCGCGAGCAAGTGGATGAACGAGAAGCAGATGTTCGGCACGTTCGTCTCCTACGATCCAGGCTCGATCGGCCTGCGATCCTGCTTCGCTACGGCCCTTGAGGCGAGCAACGACAAGGTTGGGGCCCTTGTGCAGTCGAAGGAAATCCTAGACGAAGCCCTCGGTAAGGGCCGCTGGGAGAACTACGAGCAGATCAAGAATCTGACAAAGACCGACCCGAGCATCCACCGCAGCCTCCTCATGAGCGACGGCTGGAACCGGGACACGAACGAAGAAATTTCGATGTTCCTTGCTCTGCACGCGCACCTCCTCCGTGGGCAAAATAGGGAGGCCGAAGCTGAGCGAGCCCTCCAAGCCTCGGTCTCCCTCGATCAGACCAACGCGAAAGGTTGGTTGGAACTGGGTCAGCTCGCTCGGAGCCGCAATGAGGACCCGATCCGCTACCTAAGCAATGCGATGGCGTGTAATCCCAAGGATTCGGTGGTCGCTTCCCTTTTGGCTCGGTCCTACATCGATAAGGGCGAAAAAGACCTTGCTTACCGCGTTCTCGAGCGAGTCCCCGCCATGAACCCCGAGATGGGCGAGTCCTTGCTGGACCTGGCCCAGATGCAGATCGAGAGGCGCGAGCTTGCCAAGGCAGCCAAGACGTTGGATCAGGCCGCGACGACGGTTGTGGATATCACGCGGATGGCGAAACTGCGCGACGAGACACGGCAGGTCGTTACGAAGGCATAGGTCAACCGTCGGCTAAAGGGAGCCGAGGTTCTAGCTCAATCCTTTTCCGTCAACATTTGAATTCCCATTGCGCCGAGGGTTTCTTCGACGCACTCAAGAATTCGGGCTCGATCACTATCTTCAAATGGGTTTGACGCGTGAGGCTCTAGCCAACTACGGATGGATATAGCGAAGATGCCGACCGCCATACCTGGTCCCGTTTCGCCTTCTACTGACGCAGCCCGTCCATCCTTGCGGTAGGTAATCCAAACCTGTCGCATGCTCCACGCGTAGTCAAGCGATTCTCCATTTTCATTTTCGAAGAAATGCGGGGTGAGACGAGTAAACATGCGGGGCCGAATCTTCTCCGACTATCGCCTAAAGCGGTCGCCACTCTCCCCTGAGCATATCGATCGTAATGGGATCGACCGGAACGCCAGGTCTTTCCAAAGGAAAGCCGTGGACTTCGAACAAGTCCCAGATCGCGTCCTTGTGTGCGGTGGTTCCACAAGGAAACGCCCAGGGCCGGGTCGTTGTTGCGCTCAGGACAGGTTGCAGGATCGTTTTCAGCTGATCGACGGCAGTAAGCAAACAATCGTCGATTCCGTCAATATCCTTAGCTACGGCAAGCGAAATGCTATAGGCGTATTCCTGCGGCTTGATGCTGTACTTGATGACGAGAAAGCCATCCGGGGAAAGTCCCTGTGTGCCACAGATGCCGCGACCGGGAGCAGAAACCGAAACACTCCGGAATTTCCAATGCTCCGATTCGCCGAGAGTGTCCGGAGAGCCATGGGTCCACTTCCGATGCGACTTGTCGCTCCACGTTAACGTACCGAAACGAACGAAGTCCCCGCGCTTCGTTCGATTGTCCGTTTGGAAGCTACTCACGCCCGTTCGTCCCCTTGGGCTGGTCAGCAACGGCGACAGCACCTTACCCAGGGCCGGCCAGGCATTCCAGTGCCACGCCGGCACCTTGGTCGGAGACGCCAGCATCAAGATAACTTTGAATTCTCGGTCTGAAAAGGCTCCCATTCATCCTACACGCGCTCTTTCGCCTTGTCGCTCTCCTGCGCCAGCTTGCGTCGTGCCTCCGCCTGGGTTTCCATTTCTTCGATCGACTTCAATTCGAGACGAGCCGCGCCTCGATACTCCTGCGTCGCTAAAAGCGGACCGGCCAGCCGCTCCTTCGCATCCGAAATCGCCGCCCCATACTGCGGCAACCAAGGTTCGCCGGCCACGAGCATTTCGTCGGCCATCTGCCAAACCTCCGGGGGATTGCAAACCGCCCCCGTCAGCGGATCGAGAAGCATCGCCTGCTTCAACAACAAGGGATCGCCGTGCACTGCCGCTTCGACGCCCAGTCGCTGGACCGACACGGACACATTACAAACTGCCGCGCAACCAAGCGGCAAAGCCCCCACCGCGGGCATCGAAATCCCGTTCCGGTCCACGTAACCCGGCGCCTCGATGATGCAGTCGTCGGGCAGGTTGGAGATTGTCCCGTTGTTCACGACGTTAAAGTGGCCGCGGTACACCCGGCCGGTCTCCAGGGACTCGATGATGTAGCTGCCGTGCTCTTCCCCGCGCTTGTCGGCGGTGAATTTGTTTGGCTCCGCGGCCATCCAGTTCGGGAAATCGTGCTCGAACCATTGACGGCCTTCGGTGCAGACCCTCAAGTAGCCGCCAGTTTCACCATTGATCCAACTTCCGAGGTCGATCCAGTCGAGGATCTCGGCGGGGCGCTTGCGATACCAAGGCACATACTCGCTGAGGTGGCCGTTCGATTCCGTGCTGTAGTAGCCGAAGCGACGCAGCATGTCGATGCGGACCTTCTCCGTCCGCCGGAAATCGTCGACCGATTCGAACGCCTCCAGCAGGTGCGGGACCATGTCCATGCCCCGCCAGCGGATCTGGATGTACCAGGTCTGGTGATTGATGCCGGCGCAGATGATATCGACATCCTTCTTGGACACTTTCTCCTCTTCGCCGATCAGCCCCTTGATGCGCGCCCAAGATTCGATCGCCCGCGCAATCTGGTGATGGCCGCCCTGCACGCCGTGGCAAAGACCGATCGTCTGCACGCCGCCATACTTGTTGCACGCCCAAGTCAGCATCGCCATCGGGTTCGAGTAGTTCAGAAACACGCAGTCCGACTGCGCGACCTCACGGATGTCCTTGCAGAAATCGAGCAGCACGGGAATGCCGCGCTGGGCGTACATCAAGCCACCAGGAGCGATGGTATCCCCCACGCACTGGTCGACGCCGTACTTGAGCGGAATATCCACGTCCGTCTCAAACGCCTCCAGCCCCCCGACGCGGACGAAGCTCAAAACATAGTCCGCGCCGTCCAGAGCCGCCCGGCGATCCAGCTCCATAGAAACTGTGGCTCCCACCGGATTCGCGGATATGTCCCGCTGCATGAGCTGGGAGGTCATCTCCAGGTTGTGCGCGTTGATATCGTGGAAAGCGAAGTTCGTGTCCTGGAGCTCCGGCACGGTCAGGATGTCCCGGCAAATTCCTCGGGTGAAGCCTACGCTGCCCGCACCCAATATCGCGATCTTAAGCGGCATAGGGCCATTATGGGTATCTGGCCACCTTCCGATGAAAGCCCAAACTCACTGGATAAGACAAGAAGAAAGCGAAGTTGAAGTCACCTGAACGGCGGCTTCAGGTAAAAGTCATACAGAGATCCAGCAATGAACAATCAAAAGGTACTTCGTGTCGAGGCGCAAGACGATCACCTGAACCGTGTTGCAGGTAATGACCCACTACTGGGTCTCGATGAAGTTATTTGGAATTCATTGGACGCTGACGCCGACCGTGTGGAAATCGACATTGTGCGAGGGCCTCTTGACTCGATCGAGAAAATTGTCATCCGCGACAACGGTGTGGGGTTTTCGCTTGAAGAAGCCCAGCGGGCGTTCACCAGCCTGGGCGGAAGCCAGAAGTTCGGTCAGACAAGGACGGCGAACGGTCGAATGCTGCACGGTCAAAAAGGCGAGGGTCGATATCGAGCCCTTGCCTTGGGATCGCTTCTACTATGGAGAAGCACTTTCCAAGGTGAAGATGGCCTGTCTGAGTTCGAAATTCAACTAGAGGTCGGTTCATTGTCCAGCCCTGTACTCACCGAACTACCCGAACCGACGAGACCAGCGACCGGTTGTGTAGTTGAGGTTAAGAATGTCACCGACCGTGCGGAGCTTGGGCTTACTACCGATCTTCTGTGGGTAATTGCCAGTCGTTTTGCCAGCTACCTCTTGGCAAACCCTTCGGTGAGAATTTACGTTGAGAACAAGACAGTTGATGTCAATGCAGCAGTCGAGTCACTAAAAGAAGAAAACATCTCCTTCGAGCATAGGGGAGCGGAGATCAATGCCACGCTCACGGCTTACTTCTGGAATTCAGGCCGGTTGAACGAACTGTTTCTGTGCCGTTCCGACGGTGTCGCCGTCGAGCAAGTGAAGCATGTGGTTGATGAGCCCAGCCTTTCCTACTCGGCCTACGTGAGTAGTCCGTACTTCGACGGAGAGGGCGACCAACCCTATTCCGATATGGGCCGAATGGATGAGGTCGCAGAAGAAATCCGGAAGCGAGGTCGCCGCCATCTCAAATCTCTTGTGCGTCAGAAGCTAGCGGAAAGAGCCAAGAAGACCATCAGCGATCTTGAAAAGCGCGGAGCCTACCCTTACGAAGGTAGTCCAACAACCGAGATTGAAAAGGCAGAGCGTGAAGTTTTCGACATCGTTGCCTCCCGCATTTACGAATTGAGTCCCTCGGCACACCACTTAAAAACAGAGGACTTACGGGATAAATTCAGCATCGTTAAGGAGGCCATTGGCGAAGGGCCGACTCTCCTTAACAAGCTCCTTTCGAAGCTGTTTAAGCTTGACGAGGAAAACCTACGAGACTTGGATGCCCTTACAGATCGTCATGGCTTTCAACGGCTGATCTCTCTTGCAAAGCAAGCCGAACATCGCCTGGAGTTCCTTCACGCGCTCCACTTCATAGTCTATGATCCTGACACTCGTACGAGGGTTTTAGAGCGACGCCAACTGCACAAAATTATTGAGAAAGAGTGCTGGATTTTTGGCGAGCAGTATCGCTTACTCGTCTCAGACCAAGATTTATGGACGGTGTTGGAATCCCACCGCCAATATCTTGGACGGGAAGAATTAATTTCCTCCGATCCAATCCATGAAGACATCAATATGGATGAGGTGCCCGACCTCTTCCTCGCTGGGTCAATTCCCGGGACAAGAGAAGGCGCCGTTGAGCATTTGGTCGTCGAGCTCAAGCGGCCTACGGTCAAAGTCGGATTGGCCGAGGTCACGCAGATCGAAAACTATGCCGACGCGGTGGCTAATCATGGCGGTTTCGATACCACTGATACAAAGTGGCGGTTCATTGTCATAAGTGGCGAGATCCATGAAAAGGTGACCCGCACCAGACTCAGCAATCCAAACACACCTGCGAATCAACTCGCCGCGACAGATACCTATGAGATTCTTGTTTACCCTTGGAGCAAGATCATCCAAATCGCAAAGTCAAGGATGAGCTTTGTTCGGCAGTCATTGCAGTACGACGTATCCAAGCAACGCATCAAAGAGCACTTGAAGGAAAATCACAGTGATGTGCTGGAGCTAAATCGATCCGCGCCTACACTCGGCGACATGTTGCGTAACGACTCTTGAGCGCTCCCTGACCGGACAAAAATGAGAAAACGCCGCTTTGGAAGGCGTCTCATCACCATGTAAAGTGTCTCCAAACTGCGAAGACAGGAGCCTAAACCGGTACCCTTAAGGCTTCATGGCAGATCGTTACGAGCCTTCAACGTTTGAACAAAAGTGGCGCGACCGCTGGAAAGCGGCCGACCTTTTCAAAACGCGTGAAGAAGAAGGCAGACCGAAGTTCTACGGCCTCGACTTCTTCCCGTATCCCAGTGGGGCGGGGCTTAGTGTCGGCCATTGCCGAAACTTCGTTCCGACCGACGTTCTCTGCCGCATGCGCTACATGCAGGGCTATAACGTGCTGCATCCGATGGGCTTCGATGCCTTCGGTCTGCCCGCGGAAAACGAGGCCATCAAGCGCCACAGCCACCCCGCGCCGATGATCGAGCAGTACGCCGCCAACTACCAGCGGCAAATGGAGCTCATCGGAATCAGCTACGACTGGTCGCGCTCGTTCAAATCCTCGGATCCGGACTACTACAAGTGGACCCAATGGATCTTCGAGTTGCTGTACAAGAAGGGCCTGGCCTATCGAAAGATGGCGGCGGTCAACTGGGACCCGATCGACAAGACGGTGCTCGCGGACGAGGAAATCATCGGCGGCCGCGCGGAGCGATCAGGTGCGCTGGTCGAGAAGAAATACATCCCCCAGTGGTTTTTCAAGATCACGGAGTACGGCCAGCAACTGGTCGACGACCTCGACACGATCGATTGGCCGGAAGGCATCAAAGTCCAACAACGAAATTGGATCGGTCGGAGCGAGGGCGTCCAGTTCGAGATGGTCATCGCGGGCACGGAGAAGGACGACAAGACCGTCTTCGACCTGAATGCCGAGCAAGGCGTGCCTAAAAAGCGCCTGACTTTCGAAGTCTTTACCACCCGAATCGACACGATCTTCGGCATGTCGTTCTGCGTCTTGGCGCCAGAGCACCCGCTCGTCGCCCAGTTGCCGGTTTCCGACGAGCGTCGCGCCGCGATCGAAGCATATCAGTTGCACGCGAAGACGCTGAGCGATATCGACCGTCAAGCGACGACACGCGAGAAGACCGGCGTTTTCACGGGCGCCTACGCGGTGAACCCCGCGACCGGCAACCAAGTACCCATTTGGCTGGCCGACTACGTTCTCGCCACGTACGGAACGGGCGCGATCATGGCGGTTCCCGCCGGCGATAACCGGGATCTGGATTTCGCGGTCAAATTCGAGATTCCCGTGATTCCCATTCAGAAGCCTACGCCGGAGTATTTCCGGACTTTCCTGGGGGCGGACGAATCGGAGGACTACGAGCGAGATTTAGCCCGATACGTGGAAAATCCACGCTTGTTCGAGCGGCCCTTCCTGTCGAAGGATGCTCCCCTGATCAATGCGGGAGAGTACACGGGCATGGACTATGTCCAGGCGTCCGAAGCCTTGGGGGTCTGGATCGAGGCGCTCGGCATCGGAAAGCGAAAGGTGCAGTTCAAACTTCGCGACTGGCTGATCTCCCGCCAGCGCTATTGGGGCTGCCCCATACCCATCATTCATTCGAAGGACGGCGAGATGGAACTCGTGCCCGAGAACGCTTTGCCGGTCGAGCTGCCTTGGGTCGAGCAGTATGAGCCCTCTGGCGATGGCACTTCCCCGCTTGCCCACATCCCCGAGTTTGTGAACGTCGTGGACCACGACGGGTGCCTGGCGAAACGCGAAACCGACACCATGGGCGGCTTTGCCTGCTCGTCGTGGTACTTCCTGCGCTTCGCCGACCCGTTTAACTTCCAGCAGCCCTGGAGCGCGGAGAGCGCGGCCTACTGGATGC
>Ga0105238_10007516_pt1 | contig 10916 bp, 11 predicted proteins | sample KBSC34metaG_FD_81526 | JGI IMG/M metagenome (GOLD analysis project Ga0105238, IMG submission 81526) | Corn rhizosphere microbial communities from Kellogg Biological Station, Michigan, USA - KBS C3-4 metaG | ecosystem: Host-associated > Plants > Roots > Rhizosphere > Soil | place: Michigan, USA...
GGACGTTGCTGCCGCCACATACTCGATCACGATCACCGCTACACCATCAGCAACCACAAAGATCTTTCTCACGTCCGGCACATCATGGACCGTTCCTGCGGACTGGAATAGCTCATCCAATACTATCGAGGCCATTGGCGGCGGCGGTGGCGGAGAGGGTAATGCGGCGAATGGCAATGGGGGCGGAGGCGGCGGCGGCGAATACCGCAAGATTACAAACTTCAGCGCTACTGCTGGGGCAGCAATTCCCGTAACTGTCGGCTCCGGGGGTAATGGCGGAACAAGTTCGAGTCCGGTTGGTGGGAATGGAGGCAATACAACGTTTAATACAACGTCTCTTGTCGCCAACGGTGGAACGGGCGCCGGGCATGCCGCGGCTGGTGCTGGGGGTGCGGGGGGGACTGGAGGAACTGGCACAATAGGATTTGCCGGGGGAACCGGTGGAACGATTCCTGGTGGAGGATCGTCCACGGGCGGTGGGGGCGGCGCGGCCGGAGCAAATGGCGTTGGTGGGTCAGGTGGTGCCGGAGCCTCATCTGGTTTTCCGAATGCAGGGTCCGGGGGCGGTGGCGGTAATGGCGGCGGCGGTAATGGCGGACCAGGTGGTTTAAGTTTTAGTGGCGCTGGGGGGACGGCTCAGGATGGGACCCTTGGAGGGACAGGGGCGTCATCGTCGACCGTGGGGGGAGCAGGATCTCACGGGTCCGGTGGCGGAGGAGGCTTTGGTACAAACAGCAGCGCGCCAGGAGTTGGCGGCAATGGCATTGAGTGGGATGCGTCTCACGGGTCTGGCGGGGGTGGCGGTGGCGGCGCCGCAAATACCACCCTCGGGGCACCGGGAGCAAATGGGGGATCATACGGCGGCGGGGGTGGCGGCCCTGGATATCTCCAACCGGCGGCGGAAGTTGGGGGCAATGGCGCTCAAGGCATAATTGTCGTTTCCTATACGCCGACAACGGGCTCTCCCATTGCGTCATTCACCACGTCGCCGATTTCTGTCGTCGGCAGCGCGGCATCTCAGATCGTGCAATCTATCAATCTGTCAAACACCAGCTTCCTTCAAAACTCACCTACCGGGACCACGGTGGGGGCAATCACGGTAACGATGAGCCCTCAGACTTCTCTCTTCTGCGGCGGGCTCTCGATCGGCGGCGCGGATGCTGCGAAATTTGCGATCTCTGGCGGGAATCTAGTGACCGTTGGTGTGCTGCCCGCCGGAAGCTACGCGATCACGATCATCGCCACACCGCAAGACGGTGCCATTGCGCCGCTGACCCAGGCCTTTACGCCCCGCGCTGGGCCTCCTCCGCCCTCGCAGGCTCTGACGGCGATCAATCTCTCACCTTCCCAATTCCAGGCCGGGGCTGGCTCAGCAAATGCTGTCATAGGCACCATAACTGCAACCATGGATCAGGGGCCAGCATTCGCGGGAACCTTCACGCAAACCAACCCGAATTTTGTGATTGTCGGAACCACGCTCAAAGTTGGTGCCGCGGATCTTCCGGCTAACACCTATTCCATCCCTATCACGGCAACCCCATCAGACGGTTCAATTTTACCTCTGACGCAAACAAAGTCTGTTACCGGAAACGGCGCTGCGGGCGTGGTGGTAACGACATACACCATCCAAAACGCTTCCTTCACAGCGGCAACGACTGTTGGGCAAGTCCATTTCTTCGGCCACGCTTTCCGCCGGGGAGATTTCCCGATCGGGTCCTATCCGGTCTTCCGGGATGCAACCACGCATGTTCCGCTGATCCAGCAGCTCGACGACATCGCCACGTTCAGAGAAAATTCAGACGATGGCTCGATGCGCCACGCGGCTGTTGCCGTGCAGCTGCCGGTCGCGATCCCGGCGCGCGGCACCTATACGATGGAGATTATCAAACAGACCGGCACCTACTCGGCCGCCGGAAAGCAGACCCTGGCTGCGCTCTGCGCTGCGCACGACCTGAAGCTCGACATGACGGATGTTCGCAACCAGGACCACACGGTGCGCGACAGCGGACATGCGGTATCTCGGGTTTGCGACAACGTTAATAACACCGGGCGAGATGCGCCAAGGCACGTCCGTGCCGGCCCGGTATCCGACACCTACATCGTGCGCGGACCGCCGATCTACGCCACCAGCGGCAACAAAGATCCACTGCTGTATGTCGAATGGACCCTAGATCTAACGACAGATCCGAGCAATCAGACGAGCCTCGGGCAGGTGCGTCACGTCGCGTTCGTGATGAATCCTTGGATGAATGTTGCCGCCGGTACGGTCGGTGACGCTGGGGCTCCCGGTCCCGTGGGCTTCGCCAACGATCCCCAGGTAGTAAGCTACCATCCTCAGCTTCTGGATAGCGCCACCAATCTTATTGATTGGTCTTGGTATAACGCCTCGCTTGACAGCTCGACCAACCCTATCCTTCTTAACACGACCGCTTGGCCAGGGTGCGGTTCAGGTGCAATCGATACAAACGGTCAATGGACGATTCCCGGCAGCGTCGGGACAAACGCCTGGTACCATGGCATGGCGGTCGAGTATCACACCGCAGGCACGCCGCCCGCGGGCATGACCAACGATCGCATCTATTTCATAAATGCATCCGGCACCCAATACACCAACGTAAATGCCAACAACGGCCAGAAAATATACCTGGCCAGGATCCCCAGCATCTGCACCGGCGCGATTCCCGATGTTATTCCAACAACAGAAGGATCAGGCACGCAGACATTCTCTTTCCGTATCTGGCAGTACAAATGGGGCGGATGGTACACTTGGATGCCGGACGCGAAAGAGAATTGGACTGTTGGGACAACGTCCGCCAGAACTGTATCGAACCTCTATCCCTCTCTCTCCACAGCCGAAATCCAGTATTGGAAAGAGAGTGGTTCGGTCATGCCGTTCAAACCGAACGACACTGGCACTGGCCCCTTCAACTATATCGATTACAACACGCCCTATTATACGCCTCAGGGCCTCGGTCCTATGGGCGGGGGTGGCGGCGGTGCGGAGCGATCCCCGCTTGGTGTCGAGAGTGATTATTTCGCCCAGGCGCTGATCACCGAGAGGGTCGATCGTTGGGATATGGCTAGGTTTGCAGCCTATGCGTGGCCGAGTTGGCCCTCCTCTGTCATGCGCGAGGAGGTCACCGGTCGTATCCCGATATTCAACAACGGGCCTCCGGCAGCAAACCATGGCGGCGGCGGCGGGAGCTATACCGAAGGGTCCGTTACCTTCCCGACAAACCATGCAGGTACGGTGGATATCTTCACCGGCACCAATATGGACGGGCTGGTCTTCCCGCGAGAGGGGACGCCTGAGGCCGCCTACTCCGGGGCTCCTGGATACAACACCGGGTTGTTTACCTCCGGCGGCAACGATCATGTGCCGGCCTACTCTGACGGCTGGTACCAGTTCCATGGCGGGCGAGCCGCACTTGATGCTGTGTACACCATTGCCAATCGGCAATTCCCTAGCATCTCCACCGGAGATCTGATGGTTGAGCACCAAACCTCAACGGTCAATGGGGTGCGGTTCTACGGCCTGCACAATGTTTGCTGCCAGGTTCGCGGCGCCTATTGGATGCATCGCGACACCTCCATGGCAGCGGCCTACGGTGCTGACAGCAATATGGAGCGAACCTACTTCAACGATGTGTTGCAGGAGAACTACTGGGATTACCAAGCTGTGACCACGTCTATGGGTGGGAATTTTGGAAGCCTGTTTACGACGCCATATTTCGAGGTCAATCCATCGACCTTTAAGAATGTTTACGGGCACCTGACGATGTCTCTCGCTTGGGCGCGTCTCCGTGATCCGCTATCTGGGTATTTTCTGCCGCGTTTCGTGCAAGAGCACCTTAATCGCTGCTCCGATACCGTGCCGAACACCTATTCGTCCTATTATTGTGGCGGGTTCAATTGGACCGGGAATATATTCAACCCGTCGACTACACACTCTTGCGCCGTTGGGGATAGCCCCTGGTGTCCCGGCTCTGGTGCGTTCTTCGCCAATGATTATACAGCGAATGGAGAGGCGAAGGATTACTGGTGCGTCAATGTTGGGAACGGTGCCGATGTTTGGACTCCCCAAGGAAGTCATGATACGTTTGCGTCCAATGGCGATAAAGTTCGCAACCCATCTGAAGTCGCTAACCCACAAGGCAATGTATGGGGCGCCCCGTATCCAGACCAAATCTCCGACCGAACATTCTGGTTTACGATCAGTAATGTCGTCAAAAATTCGTCGAATGGCGTAGATAGTTTCAAGATCATCAATCCGGCAACCGGGACGCCATTCACTGCTTATACCGTGAGCGGCACTCCTCAGAGTGCTTGCCTCTATCTTTCTCTGCGTCCCATGGACCCTGCGGACTCGCTGTCTACCGGGTTCTTCAGCAGCTACAGCACCTATGCCTATGCCGCGATCAAGATGCTGATGACGGTCGGGCAAACTAATGTCTTGCCAGCCTACAACAAGGTAACCGCTCGCGGAGTCACCGACTTCAGCGACCGCGCCAAACTGGCGATCGACGAAAACACAAGGATACATTGATGCGTTGGCTTTCCCTGGCTCTGCTGCTGGTCTCCCTGCCAGCAGCAGCGGCCCCTACATTGACAATCTCCCCTCCCACCGTAGCTCCCGGATCTCCGATAACGGTATCGGTCCGCGGGGCTGGTGGGTCAGCCTCCGATTGGGTATGGGCTCCTGGCGCTACACCCGAGTGGGCGTACCTGACGGGGTCGAAGGATTGGCCCGGCTCAACCACGCCGATTGTGTCAGCAGACCTGACCTTTATGGCATCGGCGACGCCTGGTTTTTATGCTGTGACGTTCTACGCCAATAACGACACGAAGATAACGCTCGCCGGCCCCGTAGCGTACACGGTAGCGGCAGGCGCGCCGGTCCCGCCTCCGCCGGCTGGCAGTGGCGTGACCAGCCTGAATTGCAAAGACGCTGCCTCGTGCACGCCAACGACCGGCAATGTGGTGCTGACGGTTCCCAAACAGCCTGGACCTCCTGGACCGGTTGGCCTTACCGGGCCTACCGGGCCGCAGGGTAACATGGCGCGGGGTACGCCGGTCAAAGGGTCGACATGCGCGGACGGCGACAGCTTCTATAATTACGACAGCCCAACGGCGCCGAAGCTGCGCTACACCTGGACATGCGGGGCTGACCTCAAATGGCACCAGGATAAGTTCGCGGTTTCGGTCGTGCCGTGGTGATGCCCGCGCGGATGTCATCAGTGGTAGGTTCTGTCCCGGTTCCAGATCCGACGACACTTACCACCGAGGCGTTGAGACGCGATATCTCGGCGCTGCGCGAATTGCTCGAAAGCCGCATGATTGGAATAGAGCAAGCGTTCACTCGATTGCGGGTCGACCTAGACAAGGTTCCTCCGACAATAGATCGAGAGGTACATAATCTCAAGGAGCTGCACGCTCAGGCGACGGAAAGTGCTCAGCGCGCGACCGCCTCTGCTCTGCAGGCGGCGAAAGAGGCTTTCTTCGAGCATAAGGAAACGACACGCGCCACATTAGCCAGCCTCAGCACGCTGATAAACACCAAAGACGATGCAATGCAGTCCAAGGTCGACAACCTGCGAGAGGCTATCGCCGAGAACCGCAACAACATCAATGAGAGCCGAGGATCTCGAACAGGCGGCGCAGACAGCTTGCGGATGATGGCTTTGTGGGTTGGACTCGTGGTCTCTATGGGCATGGCTTTGTTCGGCATTATTCATGAAGTGCAGCAGGCGCCGGTAGTCATCTCCTCACCAGCCCCCCGCTAAGTAACCATAATGGCAACATCTCTCTTTAATCTTACCGCAATTGATCGGATTGAGGCCAAAGTCAATGCTCTGGCAACGGCGATTGCGGAATTGCAGGCTGGGCAGGCCAGCCTTTCTCGACAAGGAGTAAAAGTCATGGCTGCGTTAGACGATTTGGAAGCCAAAGTCGCGGAAGTTAAGAATGTGGAGGACAGCGTTATGATGCTGCTCGACACCATTCATCAGGAGCTGGCGGATGCGGTTGCATCAGGCGATATGAACCGCGTTCAGGCGGTCGTTGCATCGCTCGAAAGCCAGCGCCAAGCACTCTCTGATGCGGTCGCGCGCAATACAGATCCGACCGCCGGTCCATAGGATCTGGAGAAATATCACTATGGCTGACGATCGCGCGACACTTCAGACCGCGTTGACGGTGGTTACCCAGCAGATCCGAGGTTTGCGCGATCTGGCAAACGTGTCTCTCTCGGGAGATCTGCTGGTGCTCGTCAGGGACGCCTTGTCGGCGAGAGAGCGCCGTAGGTCCCTGATCAATGCGGTGCTGGCAAGCCTCGACGCCTCGGCGGCGCTGGATGCCGATGGCTACCCGGCTCTTGATCCCATTGTGATCCCACCAAGCCTCTTTGCGGAATTGCAAGAGGAAGTCTCAGATGTTGGCGCGGCCGCAGGGGTCTTTGATCCATCTGCTGCCGCCACCCAAATAATTGTCAATCTCGGGAATCCATCTGACAAATCCGAATAGTATAACAAGATAAGAACCCGTCCCTGTTTTTGGCGTGGCGTCTTGGTAAGGGTCAATATTTTCTAGCCGCGATAACACTTTCATTAGGATTCTAAATGGCGAATGTAACAACCGACCAAAATTATCCGAACGCAGTTCTTTCGATCACCAACAATCGTGGGCTGGCCGCTCCTGTTGACGGCATTCCGCTTTGGGCATCGTCGGACGAGACCGTTGTCATGGTCTCACCATCCGGCGATGGGATGTCCGCGGTTGTCGATACCGTTGCCTCAGGTACCGCCCGCGTCACCGTTACCGCTGACGCCGACCTCGGCAATGGCACCGTCACCATTACCGGCGTGTCGGAAGACATCGTCGTAACGGTCGGTCCCAACAGCCAGGCGTCGGTGATGACGCTGAGCCTCGGCGCACCGGCCGACAAACCTTAAAGACGAAACCCGCGGGCGCCGATTTCCTCCCCGGTGCTCGCGGGGCCTTCCCCTCCATTTTGTTATACAACCAGAAAAAGGGCTAAGCGCCGCGATGGCAGCCAAGCTGGACTACACCTATGCGGCCGACGCTCTTGCAACAAAGGCAGGAGTTCCGCCATCCCTGTTGTCCGCTCTGATCAATGCGGAGAGCGCTTGGGATACAGGGGCGATCAGCTCGACCGGCGCAACCGGGCTCGGGCAATTCACGAAAGGGACCGGGACCGATTACGGGCTGCTAGGCACGGGATACGATAATCGCGCCGATCCGGCCCTGAACATGACAGCGATGGTCAAGTACCTCGCGGATCTGCACAAGGCCAACCCGACCTGGCGCGCCGTCGTCGGTCATTATAGCGGCCAAGGCGTCGAGCTGGCCGGTTATTCTCGCTATTCCGCCGGCCAGGCGCTGATCGCAACCATCGCGATGTGTGATGGTGCAGCGGTGCCGAGCGTTCCTGGAAGCGGCGAAGGGACGACGATCATTGTCGACAGCATCACCGGTCACGAGCAGGCGACCGGTCGTCCGGCTCGCTTCATCTCGGCGCTGAGCGCAGCGGTGGCCCTGATCTTGGTTGGCGGCGGGATCGTAACCTGTTGCTCACCGACCTCTCTCCCCCCTCAGCAGATCGCCGAGAAACCCGCGCCCGCGCCCGCACAAGCCGCGAAAGAGGAGCGTGGCTCCGTATGGGCGCTCTCGACATTCATGTTCGCCAGCGGCCCCCAGGGGGAGCTGCGTACGGTTCCTTTGAGGTAGGTATGAACGCATCTCACGTCTCCGTTGCAGGGATCACCGCGATGCTCGCCATCGTGCTTGTGTGGGGAACCACCTTTCCGATCGCGGCGCTCGATCTGCCGACGGCCTCGGCACTTGCCGGGTTGCTTGTCGCTGCCACCGGTGGGGCGGTCAAGCTCTATCAATCCTACCGACCGCCGCCGCGGCCAGCTGTTGTCGTTGCGCGGCCTTTTGCGAGGGAACCGTCATGATGCTCATCATCGTCTTGATCCTGGTGATCCTGTTCTTCGGCGGCGGCGGCTGGTACGGACATCGCGCGGGATGGAATACTGCGGGGCCTGGGCTAGGCGTCGTCGGTCTGATCCTCCTGATCCTGGTTATCGTTATTTTGTTCGGTGGCATCGGACCTCGTTGGGGTTGGTGAGGCGTCATTCTCTGATCTGGCAACGCCCATAAGTAAAATAATATCGTCGAGACTTCCAATTCTCTAAAATTTATAGGTTATTAAATGCTGAATCTGTTATATTCGGTAGGCGCATGGCGCCTGTCGATCACCGCTGTTGTTTTGGCCTTTGTCCCAGCCGCGATCGTCTACGGTCAATGCGTTCTTCCCGTTCCCGTGCCAGCTCCGGCGCAGGCGCAGGGGTTCACGACACTGGCCTTAGACGGCGATATGACAAAAGGGTTTGACGTATCGTGCGCCAACCCCGCCACGTCAAATCATCAGTGGTATCTAGGCGGGGATCGCAGCATGTATTCCAATTGTGCGAACCTAAACTATCCTCATACCGACGAAACCGACGGATCTACGGTTCTTGACATCCACCTCGGTCCCAGCACTCAGGACGGCGGCATTCTTGGCCGGGTAGGGATTGCGACAATCGACATGCATGGAGCACATTCCAACGATTATCCTATCAACGCCTACTATGAATGCACAATGCGGTTTGACAGCTATTCGATCGATCACGCCGGTCTTTTGTCGAATTGCTGGGAAGCCGATGCAACGACGATTAAAACGGGCAGCGGCATCAATACCATTGAGTATGACTTTACCGAGATCCGCGGAGGCTATCAATATAGTACGCTGATAGGCAACTCGATTAACTGGTCATGTGGCGGTCCCGGGACATGCCGTTTTTTCAGTTGGGGAGGCGATCCGGCAAACTATGTTCCAGGGTTCGATCCAGCGAAGTTCCACAAATACGGCGTCTTGATGTACCAAACTGGACCCGGGACACTTCACATGAAGTCCTATGTCGACGACGTTTTTATTGCGGAGGGAGACGCTGGGCTTGAGTCCACCCCAGGAGGGCCGCCCAATGCCGACAACCTGAAACAGAGAAATGCCTTTGTGGTAAATTTGTCCCTTGGGTGCACCTGGATTGAAGGGGACTCCGGCTGCCAAAATATTGGCATCACAAATGTCTATCCCGATAGTAACGGAAAGGTCCATATCCAGCTCGCTTCAAAATTACAAGCGGCTGACGATTATTGGCCATCCCTCGTTGCAGAGGTTACCGGTGTGCCTGGAGTAAATGGGGTACATTGGAAGAAAGACGACAATCTGGCATGGTGGTTACCTGGATTCCCATGCCTTGATAGCAATCAAAATCCCGGCGCCCCCTGTACCATAACATTGCTTAACGCGTCAGCAGGTTTGAGAGGGGGAGTTCCGCTAGATTACCCTGGAGGGACCTACACTGGAGGAGGGATCATGAACAAGTGGGTAGATCCAGGCTGGCATGGCTATGTCAAATCTGTTCGCGTGTGGTCGTGCGCGAATTGGAAGACAACTCAGTGCAGCGCCTACAATCCCAATTGAACAGATCGGAGGAATGTTCAGCAGGCTCGCAGCTTGCGCCAGAGACCCATCGAAGCTAGCGCCATTCCGAGAAGTCCTATTGACCAAGGCTCTGGCACTGCCCTCATATCGATCGGCGCATCCATCCAAGATCCGGCAATCTGGCACCTCGCATTTGTGCAGCCGTAGAATTCTCCGTCGGTTGCCAGCAGGGCTGCAGCTCCAGTCATGAACAGATCGGAGGCGGCGGTGTGTAGCTCAACCTGGATGCCGATCAGGATGCTATCTACCTCGGTCCATGACAGATGATATCCTAGCACAGGCCCCCCGAGACCGGTCAGATGATCCGGGCTGATAGCTGCCCCTATCGCTCGCAGGGTAAACGGGTCTCCGCTCACAACAGGGAGCGGGTCGCCAGGTTCTATCGGCAGCCGGATGCTCGTCCAATCCCCCGTCCCCGAGCTGTTCTCTCCGGGTAGGGTTAGCTCTGCGACCACCGGGTGAGGCGGGTTTGTCGGAAGCGAGCAATCTCTCGGGTTTGCGCAAGAAATCCCCGTCTCAACGAAATCCCAGATGACATTCGCATTCGCCGCAGCCGGAGAAAGTGCCGCGGCGAAGGCCAGAGCCTTGACCGAAATGTACCGTTCCAAAATGTACTTCTCCTTTCCTAGACATCGGGTCCCGTGTGTGGTGCGGCGGTCGATGCCATTAGAGGCTACCAACTTCACCGAGTTCCCCAGCCCATGGCATCTTCGCTCCAGTCTGCTAGACACCGCCGCTTGCCTACATATGAAACGGGGACTCGGTGTTCAGTGGTTGACGGTATATGCGCATTCGCCGCATAAGTCAAGCTGGTTTCTCGCCGGGCGGAGGGTTCTTTTCAAGCCAAGCCTTTTCCGATTCCATATCGGAAGCCAGCATCATTTCCTGGCTCTTTAAGATCCTGGAGCGCATCTGCGCGTAGCGTTTCAGCCATCGCACCTTGTCCTCGGACAGAGTTTGTTTCCCCGCCTCGGCTTGTCTTAGGGAATTCTCTGATCGGTACCCCAGCATCCGCGCCAGCGTGAGCCGGTCCCGACCGGTTGCAGACACGATCTCGCGAATACGAGCGGGCGTCGTTTGTTTAGGTGCCTTCACGCTATCCCGCTGCTCCCTCCTTGCGGCATTCTAGCCGAGAGCATACCCTATGCGATGTTCCTGCATAATTGTCAAGGAGTTTTCTCGGATGCCGGTCGCTTGGGTTAACCTCGCGTTAGCTGAGAGACAGGATGGGTGGGGTTTGCTCAGCTCTGAAATGACAGCGTGATTGCGCGATCGTAGGCGGCGAGAATTTCGTCCTTCGTCCGACCCGGAACATCGTTCCAATCAGCGATGTACGGCGTGCCAA
>Ga0105238_10007519_pt1 | contig 10911 bp, 10 predicted proteins | sample KBSC34metaG_FD_81526 | JGI IMG/M metagenome (GOLD analysis project Ga0105238, IMG submission 81526) | Corn rhizosphere microbial communities from Kellogg Biological Station, Michigan, USA - KBS C3-4 metaG | ecosystem: Host-associated > Plants > Roots > Rhizosphere > Soil | place: Michigan, USA...
ACCGTTGAGGTTGGGCAAAACGTTCAAGCCGGCCAGGAACTCATGAAGGTCATCCCTTTGGAAGATGTGTGGGTCACGGCTAACTTCAAAGAGAACCAGCTGCGTTCCATGCATGCGGGACAGCCGGTCGACATTCACGTCGACGCAAATGGCAAAACCTACCATGGACATGTGGATAGCATCGCCGGAGCTAGCGGAGCCCGTTTCAGTTTGCTACCTCCGGAAAACGCGACCGGCAACTATGTAAAAGTTGTGCAGCGGATTCCCGTAAAGATCGTTTTCGAAAACGGGCAACTCAAAGGGCATGAACTCCGGCCTGGTATGTCGGTGGAACCCAAGGTCTGGATTCGCAAATGAGTACCGCGTCTCTGACCATGAATGAGTCCGCCGAGTGGCGGCCGGCATTCAATCCCTGGGTCATTGCACTGGCCGTAACGCTGGCCACTTTTATGGAAGTGCTCGATACGAGCATCGCCAACGTGGCCTTGCCTCACATCTCCGGGAGTCTTTCTGCTGGTCAGGATGAGAGCACGTGGATCCTCACTTCCTATCTGGTTTCGAACGCCATTGTCCTTCCCCTGAGCGGATGGATCTCTTCTATCGTCGGCCGCAAGCGTTTCTACATGGGCTGTGTCGCGTTGTTCACCATCAGTTCCTTCCTCTGTGGCCTTGCACCGAATCTGGCGACGCTCATCTTCTTTCGCGTCCTGCAGGGCGCTGGGGGCGGAGGTCTGCAACCGAGCGAGCAAGCCATCCTGGCCGACACCTTCGAGCCCGCCAAGCGAGGTATGGCATTTGCCGTTTACGGAATCGCTGTTGTCATGGCTCCCGCAATCGGGCCCACACTGGGGGGCTGGATCACCGACAACTACACCTGGCGCTGGATTTTCTTCATCAACATTCCGGTCGGTGCTCTCTCTCTGCTTCTGACGTCTCGGCTTATCCAGGATCCTCCCGACATGAAGCGCCGCAAACTCTCCGAAACGAGGATCGACTATATCGGATTGGGCTTTGTGGCACTGGGATTGGGAACCCTTCAGGTTGTCCTTGATAAGGGACAACGCGAAGACTGGTTCGAGTCCCATCTGATTGTTGCCTTGGCCATCATCTCCGTATGCTCGCTCCTCTTCGTGATCTTTTGGGAGTGGACGCGCACGGATCCCATCATCGATCTCCACCTTTTCCGCGAGAGAACCTTCGCCGCCGCAAACTTCCTCATGTTCATGCTGGGTTTCGCGCTGCTGGGCAGCACTCTCTTATTGCCTTTGTTTATGCAGACCATGCTCGGGTACACCGCCCAGCAGTCCGGCTTCGCGTTGATGCCCGGCGGATTCACGATCATGCTCTTGATGCCCCTCGTAGGATTTCTCCTGTCAAAATATGATGCGCGGCGGCTGATGATTTTTGGCTTGTGCGTCTTGTCGTTCTCTCTCTTTCACATGACCCGCTTCGATCTCGGCGTGGACTTCCGAACTGTGGTCTACGCTCGCATAATTCAAGCCGCAGGCATGGCCTTCCTGTTTGTCCCCATCAACACGGCTGCGTACTCCTTCTTGCCCAGAGAGAAAAACAACGCTGCTTCCGGGCTAATGAACCTGGCCCGCAACATAGGAGGTAGCGTCGGGATCTCGGTGGTCACTACCATGCTCGACCGCCGCTCTCAGGTGCATCAAAATAATTTGATGGCCAACATCACGAGTGCGAGTCTCAGCTTGCAGTCGACGCTCGCCGGAATCGCTCAGTCGCTGCAAAGGCGAGGAGTCGATGCCGCTTCTGCAACTCAGCAGGCTTGGGCACGGGTGCAAGGCATGGTAGTCCGGCAGGCAACCATGCTGTCCTATATCGACTGTTTTTGGCTGCTGGGTGTAGCCATTGGCCTCATGGTGCCGCTCGTCTTCCTCATGAAGAAGTCAAAGCCGGGCGGGACCGTGGCCGTCCACTAAGGAGATACTGTGTTCCGAATCATCACCATCGAGCGTGAATACGGCTGCGGAGGCGGTGCCATCGCCCGCCAGTTGGCCGGTCGCCTGGCTTGGAAACTCTGGGATCGCAGCTTGACCGAAGAAATAGCAGGCATGGCCAAGGTGGATTGTTCGGCAGTCGAGCGCCATGGCGAGCGACTCGATAGCCGCTTCTACCGCTTGGCGAAAGTCTTTTGGCGAGGCAGCTACGAACGTGCGCTCCCCATCGACGACACCCAGACTTTCGATGCCGATTGCATGGTTGCCATGATGGAGAGAATTACAGCCAAGATCGCCCAGGAAGGTAACGCCGTCGTAGTAGGCCGCGGAGCTCCCTATTTCCTGCGTGACCGCGAAGATACTTTCCACGTATTTCTGTACGCGCCCCGCGCCGAGAAAATCCGCCGCATCATGGCTGATGGTGGCAGCCGGCAAGATGCCGAAGAGCTGGTTGAAACCGTTGACCGGGAGCGCATCGCCTTCATCAAGCACTACTTCAATGCCGATTGGCCCACTCGCGCTCTCTATCACATGATGATCAATACATCGATGGGCGACGAGTTGGTGATGGAGACACTTCTTAACACCATGCGCCGCCTGGAGCAGAAAGCGGAGCCAACTACACCCGGCTTGAGCGGGGTACGCTAAACACGTCGAGACTCAGTCAGGCTACTGCTTCTTCTGAGCCGCCGCCGTACCAGTAGGCATTGTCGCTGCGGGGGTCGATAAGATCCGCTTGGCTGGCTCAGGCAGTTTGTTTGCATTCGCCACCATCAGGCTCACTTGCCATAGTTGTGTTTCCGACAGGGAATCTTTGAAAGCGGGCATGCCCGTCATGCGAATTCCCCCCGCAATCTTCCAATAGCTCTCTTGCGGAGGATCATCCGTGACTCCCGTGCCCTCGGTTAATTTCGGCGGTTTTGGATACATGCCCTTTGCGATGGCCGAGAGATCCTGGCCAGGAACTCCGTGGCACACGGCACAGTTCTGAACGTAAATCTGAGCGCCCGCGGTTAAATTGGCCTCGTTCCACTCCAAAGGAACGGACTTAGGTGCTTCCTTCTCCTGCCGGGCATGTAGCGCCTTGCGTGCCAGCATTTTCTCGAACGGCATGGCCTGCGCGGCGGTGGCAACCGGAGCCGAACCGGTTGCGAAGTACTCGTATACACATACCGGGATGATGATCAATCCAAGGATCAATCCAACCAGGAAGACCTTCACGCATTTCTCCTGAACCAGGATCACGACTCGGCAACCAGTGTACCTGCTGTCCACCGGGAGTACATGGACCGCGAGAATACAACTGACGGATAGCTAGTACCCCGGCGCCTTCTCCAGGCTGTTGCTGCAAACGCCATTCGTCGGTTGCGTCGGCAATGACGGTGGCGTGAGCCAATGTGGAGTCGTGAAGTCGAAGAATTCCATCATGTTGTCAGCGGCAGCATCGCGCCCTGTTAGCGACGAAACAATATTGAATCTAGTCTCAATCAATCGCAAGATCGAGGTCAAGTCCCGCCAGGTGTGTGAAACGTAGTTCGGCTTTGACCAGGGGGAGATCACCATCACCGGAATGCGCAGTCCCGAATGCGCAAAGTCCCCAGGTTTATCGCCAACCTGAAGCATGGGAGGAAACGAGTCAGGCTGCATCATGCTCGCCGGCACTACATGGTCGTAGAGGGCACCAGCCTCGTCGTAGGTCTGAATGAAAACCGAGGTAGCCCATGAAGGGCTGTTTAACAAAGGCCTGATGATGTTGAGCTCAGTGTTTGAGGCGCCTACCTGGATATTGCCGCCCGGATGCTCGTCTCGTCCGGAAGCTCCTGCGCGCTCAATGAAGATTACTGAGGGCAGAGTCGCTTCGTTCTGTAGGTCATTGGGCCATTGTGATAGCGGAACGATCTTCGACGAATCCCGTTGGAAGGTTGACCATTCAAATAAATAAGCGCCACCAGGATCCTGGTTGTAGTACCGCCACGAAACTCCCGCTGCATCCAGTTTGTCGAAAATCGTGGTCTGAGGCCATCCGCCTGAAGGCGGCGTATCGGGCCGAATGTGGCCGAAAGAAGTCCCCGCGAACAAATACATGCGGTTGGCGTTCGTATTGGATTCCACCGAGGAGAAGAAACGATCGCTGGTGCCGAACTGCCTTGCTAATTCATAGTAAAACGGAAGATCTCTCTGATCGTAGTACCCCATGGCGCGAGTGCCGGTTGGATCGATGTTGGAAGGAACCGAAGTCGAACTCAACATGAATCCATCCATCAGCCCGCCGTCGACGTCCGTGTGCGTTTCATTCCAGAAGGGACTCAGGTTCTCGTGACAGACGGTCTTGAAGTGGAAAGGAGAAACCGGCTGTCCTTGCGTATTCTTTAGAACTGCATTTAGCGGCACACCGTCAACATTGTTGGACAGACCCTTTGAGACGCGATACGCGCCAAGCCGGCCGAAGTAGTTGTCGAAGGACCGGTTCTCCTGCACGAAGAAGATGATGTGCCGGATATTGGAAAGCCCCGCATTGTTGGTGACGTTCACCTTCACCGAACTGCTGAACGAGCCGGTAGCGTCAGTGGCTTTCACGGCCAGAGTATGGGATGCAGCTGTCAGGTTAGGCAAATAGACATCCAAGTTGCCGCTCGTTGTGCTGAAGACCTGTTTGCCATCGGCTAAAACCTGGATCGACGTGAGTGGGTTACTGTCGTTTACTCCGGCTACGAGGTGCACCGGCAAGCTTACCGTGGCGGCTGCCCCGGGTGTGCAGATCGCTACGGTCCGGTTCGTCGTTTTCAGCTTGCACGGAGGCGTCATGGCCATAGGGACGTTGGTCTTGAAAGTTGCTCCACTGTTGTCCCACGCCTGAACTGTCAACAAATGATTGCCCGTGGCCAAAGGAATGAAAGTATCCACGGCGTTCGCACCGACTTGGAACACGAGCTTGTTGTCGACATACACCTGCATCGTTGTGACCGACACGGTATCGGTGCTAGCCGCGGTCACGTGTACCGGACTGATCGTGGCAATGGAATTTACGGTCGGTGTACACACAGTCACTGAGGGGTTCGGCCCTTTCGGGCTGCAGGCCTGGGCAGACGCTTGCGGAACACAAACAAAGGCTACGGCGGCGAACATCAGCGCAAGCAGCGCGCAGTGCCTTCCTTTTTGGACGGCAGGGCGAACCCCCGAGGTACTGTGCGATATGGACATGAACCGGGTGCTCCTTATGTGTTTATGTTTGGGGGAGTTGTATAAGAGGGCTGGAGTCGGTTCAGGGTTGCTCGTTTGTAGCTGGATTTGATCCCACCGTGTAAAGCCGCTGCAATCAGCCTTTTAACACGCTGATCGCTCGAGTTTCTTCACGCTGCACCATTCACTCGGAACGCGCTCGGCGAGCTTTCTTTTCTGGGGTGTGCGACCGGAAAGGCGAATGTCGGCTGCTTTAACAAGGTGCAGGCGAAACAAAAGGGCACTTGGAGCACGATCTTCGGGCTTTCGCGCACCTTGTGCCCTGATAACGAGAATTGTTTATGCAGTCTTTCTTTGCGCCATGCCGGAGAAGAATTCTTTCGCCCTCTGATCGGTCTCTTGCGCGGTTAGATCTTCCTTATGGGTCCCCAATCCCCAATGATGACCGAAGGGATCAGCAAAAGTTCCATAACGATCGCCCCAGAACATATCGGCGACGGGCATGGTCGTCTTACCTCCGGCATTGATGGCACGCTGAAACGCGCTGTCGACGTCAGGCACATAAAGGTGCAGAGTGCCGGTAGTACCGCCGAGGCTTTGCGGTGCTTTGCTCACGCCCATGTTTGGGAATTCGTCGGAGATAAAGATGATAGAGTCGCCGATTTTGAGTTCGGCATGCATGATTTTCCCATCGGGACTCGGCATGCGCACCAGTTCTTCGGCGCCCAAAGCCTTTTTGTAAAACTCGATTGCTTCGGCAGCACCGCGGACAACGAGGCTTGGAGTCACTGTGTGAAATCCCTGGGGAATGGGCTTAGTAGATGCAGTCATGTACTCTCTCCTTCATGTATGGATAGGTGTTCCAGAACGTGTGACGCAGAGAACATTTTAGCCGCCCTCAAATCCGGCAAATGTAAAATCTTGAACAATTCACAGGCTATAAGACTGGAAACGTCCAGAATTGCCGGCCAGCTCTCAGCCCGGAATAGTAATGCACAGATTAGAAAACTCAGGGCAGAGTCCTCATAATTGTTCGTTTAAATCTTCGAGTCGCGACTGAACCTCGCCTGTCTGTATCCACGAAGTTTGGGTTTTCTCATTGGATTCACGATGGGCCTGACATTCTGCTGACGAGAGAAGTAAACTAGAACTGTTCACAGAGTTTGCACCTGAGGCGGCACTCAGTGTCTCCGAGGAGAAAATCATGACCGAAGATCTGTCCCGCAGAAAATTCCTGGAAAGAATCGGCCTGGGTACCGCAGCAGGTGTCAGCTACTCACTATTTACGGACGTGGCAAGAGCGCAAGGCAAGCCGCTTCGTTCTCGCACCCTCGGCCGCACAGGTGCCAAGGTCTCAATCCTCGCCTTTGGATGCGGAAGCCGATTCCTCATGTATGAAGAGGAGAGCAAAGCGTTAGCTGCGCTGAATCATGCGATTGATCTCGGCATCACCTACGTCGATACAGCCTATGCCTACGGAGATGGCAAGAGTGAGAGCCGCGTGGGCCAGGTGATGGCAACGCGACGGAAAGATGTGTGGCTCGCCACAAAAATTCCCGATCGCACGCGAGATGAATTCATGCGGCGACTGGAAGGAAGCTTGAAACGGCTGCGCGTCGATCGTGTGGACCTGCTGCACATTCATAGTCTCGGACAGGCTGATGATCTGGCGAAGATCGAAGCCCCTAACGGGGCGCTGAAAGGCTTGATGGAGGCTCGCGAACAAAAGATGACGCGCTTCATCGGCATGACCAGCCACACGAACGGCGAAGTGATGGCGCAAGCCATTCAGCGGCACGACTTGGATTGTGTTCAGATGGCCTTGAACGCATCCCGCAACGGCCAGTTCGAAGAGGTGGCTTTACCCGCGGCTAATAAGAAGAACCTTGGCGTGATTGCGATGAAGGTTACTGGCCAGGAATTTCTTTTGGGTAAGGGAACCGGTAAGGCGGACATCGATTCGTTACTTCATTATTCGATGAGCCTACCCGTAACAACCGCTGTCGTAGGAATGCCCCATCTGGAAATGCTGGAACACAATATCGAGATCGCGCGCAGCTTCTCCGCGCTAAGCGATACGGAAATGGAACGTCTCAGACAACAAGTATCGCCTTCTCGGGACGGCCTGGAGAAGAATCTGGTAGGGCACCTCGATGGTCCAACCCAGTGTCCCGAAGCATTTTGGGCGTGATAGTGAAGCGCAGCTGTTTTTGAATACGAGGCATGGAGCATGTGCAGGAATATCAAAACTCTGTTTAATTTCGATCCACCGGTTACTCCGGAGGAGGTTCGAGCTGCTTCCCTGCAATTCGTCAGAAAGATCACCGGAATCAATAAGCCCTCCAAAGTCAACGAGGCTTTGTTCCTGGCCGCCGTAGATGAGGTCGCCGAGGTCTCCATGCGTCTGCTTGAATCGCTGGAAACGAGCGCGCCGCCGAAAAATAGAGAGCAAGAGGCTGCCAAAGCCCGGGCTCGCGCCGCTGAGAGATTTGGTACCTAGACATCCCGCAATAAGAGCCGGCGCACACTATCGCGCGCCGGCTCTCTTCCTTGCTACTTCGTGGCAGCAGCAGCGGGTGTCGTTGTCGTTTTCTTGGCAGGTACCCGTGCTGGGATCGGCTTTGCCGCAGGTGTCGGTTTCACGGCGGTGGCAGGATTCGCGCGCAGAGCGGCATTGTTCACCGGCCTTTGAGCAGGCGCCGCAGCCACCACAGGCGCGGCCGCTACCGGTGTCTGAACAGTGGAGGCAACGCCGCGACGTGCTGGAGCTGACACCCATCGTCCGATGGCAGCTCCTTTACCATTCGGTGCAATCGCACCGGGAGTGCTTCCTGCCAGGGCGCCCTGCACTGGAGCGCCTTGCGCCGGAACTCCTACACCCATTGGTGTAGCAGGAGTACCTCCTACGTAGCTCGATCCGGCCACAGCACTTCCTTTAGCTTTGCCCGTTCCTGCAACGTTAGTGACCGGCGCGCCCGTCGGTGACGATCCGGGGCCTCCGAATCCGGCGCTGGTCGCACCCGGAGCAAGATCGGCGAAGTTGACGTTGTACTCCCGCACAGGGATTGCATCAGCACCGTTTTGCGCTTGGAGTTCATCAATCGTGAAATTGTAAGTGTACCCTGTGCCCACCGCGCTCTGGTTGCTTCGGCCGCGAGCCACGGCAAACATCGCGTTGCCGCTCTGCCCTGGCGCCAGAGTGAACTGCGAGTCTGTTTGATTGCCTCGATCAATGCCTAACCCTTGAACGGCTCCAGCGCTGCCGCCTGCCGGGATATAGGTATTGCCAAAGTTGTCGACCATTACCATGGATCCATCGTGGTAGGCGATGCTTAATGGCTGATCAGTCAGGTTCTTGAATTGAATGTTCATTCTGACTACGTGCCAGCCGCCTTGCTGGCTCATGGTCATCTGCGTGACTGCGGCCGCAAAAGGGCCCGCGTTAAAGCATTGTGGTCCGCACGAACCAACAGTTCCGTTGTATGAAGAGTTAGTCAGATTGCCGCCGCCATTCGCGCCCGTAAGGCTACCGCAGGGTGCTTGAGGAGCAGCATTCATCTGCCCGCCCGCGCCTGGAATCTGCTGCTGTACATTCTGCTGCATCTGTTGGGCGCCTTGCTGAACTTGCTGCGCTCCCTGCTGAACCTGTTGCGTTCCTTGTTGGACGGTGCTCTGTCCGGTCTGCTTTGCCGAATTCTTGAGCTTCTGCCAAATGCTTTCTTTCTGTTGCGGTTGCTGTTGCGTGTTTTGGGCCAGCCCCAAAGCGGAAGTCGCCAGGGCTGATGCGGTGAGAATAACCAAAATCTTCTTTCGGTCTGTGCGATGCATGTTTCTATCCTCCTAATCGTGAACTACAGGACTGTTAAGCGGCAGCTCTGTGGGTCTTCTCGACAACACTGGGCTCGATCGCTTTTGCTGCTAAGAAATTCTTGACACCAAGAGCGGCAAAATACAGGCTGAGGAGCATGGACAGGTAGGTGCCCACTCCGATGGAAACGGCTTGCATTAGCTGCTCCTGGGCTTGCCTCTGAAGGCTCTGGTAAGCACCGTCATTTGGGCCTGCCGACGTGCCTTGAAGATTGCGCGCAAGCAGGATTCCGATCACCAATATGAAGAGCAGGGGCGAAACTCCACCCAAGAGTGCGCGCCTATCTTTCCAATAGTGGTGCACAAAGGGAGTTACCACCGCGATCAAAGCAAGGAAGCCATAGAATCCGGAGCTCGGGTTCCCAGGCCGTTCCAATGCTTGTGATAGATTGTTGGCGTTCAGGTATCCGAGGAGTTGCCAGAAGGTGAACTCCAGTTTCCCAAGAAACGGCACTTCGATGGATGCCGCCGGAAGAAACCACCAGGAAAAGATCAGCAGACCTGCCGCGAGAATCTGTGATAAGCCGAACCTGCCCACCATCGCCGAGGCCAGAGCAATTCCCCGTTTCTTCGCAGCGGCCGGCGCCATCTCTGCTTGTTCCTTAGCAAGTTTCGCTTCCGGGACCACCGTTATCCGACTTACCTTGCCTTGCGAGTCGAACTCGACTTCCACTGCGAGACCCGGTTTCGGCGGGACTTCAGATTGCCAAAATCCTTCCAGGAAGAATGGATGCTGCTGTCCTTCCACGATCATCAGCCCAGGTCCGGCATTCGGATCTCGTAAGACCTTACCTCGCTTGGCCATGGGCCTCCTTTCCGAGCACGCGACGGGCGCGAACCATTTCAAGACGCAAAGCATGTGCTGCAACAGACGTTCCGCTAACCTGGGTTGTGCCTTTCACTTCGCATTGCGCAAATACTCAGAAAAAACCGTCATCGGGACACCATTCCTGGCCAGCCTCGCAGGTGAACTGGAAAACAGTTGTATGTGTCTGGGCCGAGTGGTAGCATTCCCCGGTTCCCGGGCGGGCAGCGCGCAATCCCCCAGCGACAGCCCCCATCCTGCCTTCCGGGCGGCCCTCCACTCAACTGCGCGAAATGCGCCGGGGAAAATGCCATGTCGCAGCAGAATTCTGAGCCGGCTAGCCAAGCTGTGCCGGGCGATTCAGGTGCAATTCCTGTCTCATCACGGGCCGAGGCACGGCAGGCGCTCGATAATCTCTTCAGTCTGACCTATGAGGAATTGCGGCGCCTGGCTTACAGCGTGCGGCGCGGCGATCCTAGTGTGACACTGAGTCCTACGGCCTTGGTCAACGAAGCTTGGCTGAAATTGGCCAACTCTCCCGGCGTAGCTTCTGCACCCCGCTTGCATTTCAAGCGCATCGCTGCTCGCGCCATGCGTCAATTACTGGTTGAGGCGGCCAGACGCCGTCACTCGCACAAGCGCGGAGGCGCTGATGATATAAGCGTGATCACCTTTGATGAATCAATCATGCAGAGCGCGAATTGCGGAAAGGAATTGCTGGCCCTCGAGTCCGCGCTGCAGGAGTTGGCTCGGGTTCAGCCACGACAAGCCATGATGGTAGAGTGCCGATTCTTCGGAGGGCTTGACATCGCCGAGACTGCCGCATTGCTCGAAGTCTCCGAGGCCACGATTCTTCGGGATTGGCGAGCCGCTAAAGCTTGGCTGGCGCACACGCTTCGAAACGTTCACTAACTCGTCACGATCTGCACGTAAAAATTGGAAATTGAAGATGGACAGTTCTCGTTGGGAGCGAATCCAGGCTGTGTTTCACGAGGCCGCGGCCTTGCCACAAGCCGAACAGCATGCTTTCCTCAGGTCTGCCTGCAGCGATGACATCTCTCTGATGACTGATGTATTGGCGATGCTGGAAGAAGATGG
>Ga0105238_10007520_pt1 | contig 10911 bp, 11 predicted proteins | sample KBSC34metaG_FD_81526 | JGI IMG/M metagenome (GOLD analysis project Ga0105238, IMG submission 81526) | Corn rhizosphere microbial communities from Kellogg Biological Station, Michigan, USA - KBS C3-4 metaG | ecosystem: Host-associated > Plants > Roots > Rhizosphere > Soil | place: Michigan, USA...
CGTTGGAGGCGATCGACATGACCGCAGCCTTCGCGCGCTGCGCCATGTCGCGCAGCGACGGCTTGGCGGGCTTGAGCTCCGTCGGGCCTGGCGGCGCGGGCACGACCGGCGGCGGCACGTTCAATGCAAGCTTCGCTGGCGGCGCTTCCCTGGTCTTCGGCGCTTCCGCAAGCTTCGGCGCCTCCACGGTCTTCGGGGCTTCGGCAAGCTGCGGCGCCGGCGGAGCTGCGCTCACCGCGTTCGAGGCAACGCTTGCGGGCTGCGCGGCCGAAAACCGTTCGTTAAACATATCCGGCGTTATCGAGGCCACGACGGCAGGCCTGGCGGGCTGGGGCAGCGCGGCGAAGGTTTCGTGGATCACCTGCACCGTGGAACGTTCGGGCAGGTTCGGCCGTCTCACAACGGCTTCGACATGTTCGGCGGCGCCGATGGTCGGATAGGCGTTCGCGCCGATGATGTTGGTGTAGACGGTCCAGCCGCAGCCCCCGACCAGGCAAGCGATCGCGACCCCTCCAAACAATGTGTGGGAAATGGCTCCACGGGAAGATGTCCTGCGGTGACGCCCCGCTAACGCAACGCTACTCGTACTCATCCACTCGCGCCCAGGACAATTCCACTTGGTTCCTCTCGATGCCGCTCAAATTTCGTTGGGCTGCATCGCAGAGAGGCGGGCCGTCATTAAGGCGACTTTTCGTTAAATGCGAATTAAGTCCGGGCGAATGTGGGGCATGCCCAAATGCGGTCTCATTTCGGTACAGATCGTTCCGGGGTTTTGCGGGGGTTGCCTCCGCGTGGTTCCCGGGACGAAGCCGCGGTAAGCTAACTCAGCGATTCGCTTGGGCTCGAGGTCAGGAGAGAAAATGCAGAGTATGGGGCGCAACCTGGCCTTTATCCTGGCCTCGTCGAATCACGGCACGATGATCGTCAATCGCAACGATTACCGGATGATCGATGCCGAGCGCGGCTACGGCGTGGGTTTTCAGATCCTGCAGAGCGGATCGTTCGACCCGAGCGAGGTCAAGCTGGTGCTCGATCTGCTCGCCATCCGCCGCAAGCATCATGGCGACGGCGTGGTCGCGATCGACTGCGGCGCCAATATCGGCGTGCACACGATCGAATGGGCGAAAGCGATGACAGGCTGGGGATCGGTGCTGTCGATCGAGGCGCAGGAGCGCATCTATTACGCACTGGCCGGCAACATCGCGATCAACAACTGCTTCAACGCGATCGCGGTGCATGGCGCGGTGTCGTCGGAAAGCGGCGTCATGCAGATGCCCAGTCCGAACTATTTCGTGCCATCGAGCTTCGGCAGCCTCGAGCTGCGAAAGCGCCATGGCAACGAGTTCATCGGCCAGCACATCGACTACGAGAACCTGGTCAACGTCCGCAAGCTCGCGATCGACGAATTCAACCTGCCGCGCGTCGACCTCATCAAGATCGACGTCGAGGGCATGGAGATGGAGGCGCTGGTGGGTGCGACGCGCAGCATCGAGCGCAGTCATCCCGTGATGCTGATCGAGAAGATCAAGGCCGATGCCGGCGGACTGCGCCAATGGCTGGAGGCGCGCGGCTACACCATCATCGAGGCCGGGATCAACATGCTGGTGATCCACAACAGTGACCCGACGCTGGGCGAGATCGTGCCGGCAACACAGCCGGCGGCGCAGCCAGCGGCCTGAAGTTACCGCAAGAGCTCCGGCGGCGGCGTGCGGTCGAACACGTCGCCTTTGGGCTGGCTCAGAAGCGTGATGGTGTAAGTCTCGATGGTGAGCGGGCCGCGCTTGCGCGACAGCTCAGCGACTTCCTCGATTCCGGCGAACGTATCCTTCAGGAAAAGCTTCGCGCGCGGCTTGACGTCGTCGACATAAAGCAGCGGACCCTTGAGCTGCGCGGCGTCGGGCTCGCGCATGTTGATCCAGCGGATGCGCTGGCTTTGCTGCGCGACGCAGGTGCCGCGGGGCAGATAGAACGCCAGCCAGCTCGTGGTGCCGTAATCCGGGGCGAGCACGCAGGTCGCGCCGGTGCGCGTGCGGACGGCTTCGATCTCATCGGCAAGCTCGCGCCAGCCGACGCCAACGCTGCGCACGGTGGCGTCGCGGCGATAGCCCGAGAGCAGGCCGGTGTTGGCCTGCACGATCAGCAGCGCGAACATGACAATGCCGGTCGGTGCGGCCCAGCGCAGGCAGAAATCGGCCACACGCTGCAGCCGCATCTCCCAACGCACCAGATGGGCGGCGACCGCGGCCGCGACCGCAAAGGCCGGATAGACCGGCGCGAACCAGTTCGCTTCCACGCGCGCATGCAGCGAATGCCAGACGAAATAGGCGACGATCGTCCAGAACAGCGCGTTGATCAGGACCCGCGCCGAGGGCGCGCCGGCCCCGCGGCGGACCAGCGCATGCAGGCCCATCGCGCCCAGGATAAACACAAGCGGCGTCGCAAAGGCGACCTGCGTCGGCGCCAGCTCGAGAATATAGGACGGGCGAAAATCCTCCATCCTCGCCCGGCCGCTGATCTGCTTGAGGAACGACACCCAATGACGCTCGGCGTTCCAGGCAATGACCGGCGCGAACATCGCAAACGCGACCAGCCCGCCGAGATAGGGCCATGGCGACAACAGCCAGTGCCGCTGCCTGGGAGCAAACAGGAGCCAGATCAGGATCGCCGGTCCAAAGAACAATGCGTTGTATTTCGAGAGCAGCGCACATCCGACCGCGGCGCCCACCGCAAGCCACCACGCGCCTCGTCCGGTCTCCAGCACCTTGGCGAGGCAGAGCAGCACGAAGCTGGAGGCGACGAGGAGCGGCGCGTCGGGTGTCACGATCAGCGTGCCGACCGCAGCCATCAGCGTGATATTGAGCAGGATGGCCGCGGTCGCCGCCAGCCGCACGCCGCCGAACAGGATCGCGGATGCGCGATAGACCGCATAACTCATCGGCAGCGCCAGCAGGATCGAGACCAGCCGCACGCCGAACGCGGTGTCGCCGGCGATCATCGTCCCGGCACGGATCACCAGCGCGACCATCGGCGGATGGTCGTAGTAGCCGCCCGCCAGCGCCTTCGACCACATCCAGTAATAGGCTTCATCGAAGGTCAGCGGCGTCCAGGCGGCGGCGACCAGCCGAATCGCCACCAGCGCCAGGATCGTCAGCGACGCATTGCGGACGAGGTTCAGATCGGAAGGGCTCATCGAGCGCTTACCGCTTGCGCCACACGAACAGGCCCGACATCGCATAGTTCCAGACCACGCCCATCAGCGCGCCCGCCGCACCGGCCAGCCACCAGATCGGCTCCTGGTCGTAGACCGAGAACGCGACGCCGACATTGGCAAACAGCCCGACGCTGCAGACGAGATAGAACGCGAGCAGCCCGCGCAGGATCGCAAAGCCCTTCAGCCGCTGGTCGCGGTAGGTCAGGAAGTTATTCAGGATGAAGTTGGTGGTCATGGCGACGAAGGCGCCCAACCCCTGCGCTTCCGGAAACGGAAGGTCGAGCGCCGTCAATCCGAAAAACAGCGTGCCGAGATGCACGAACAAGCCGGTCGCGCCGACCATGGCGAACATCAGGAAGCGCAGCGACACCACGTCATTGGTGAATTTCGCGAGCACGAGGCCGAGGAAATCCAGCGCCACCATGGAGTCGAGCTTGCTCTCGCCATACTGCCGCGAGCCGAAGGTGTAGGGAATCTCGACCGTCTTCAGCTTGCCTTCCGCGGTCGCGACGACGTCGAGCAGGATCTTGAAACCCTGCGTCGAGAGCTGAGGCGCGACGTGCTCGAAGCGGTCTGCGCGGATCATGAAAAAGCCGCTCATGGGATCGGCGATGGAAACCCCGAGCACGCGCTTGGCGATCCCGGTCGCAAAGGCGCTGGCGCCCGCCCTGCTCTTGTTGAAACTGTCGGCGCTGCCGCCCTCGACATAGCGGCTGCCGACCACGAGTTCGGTCTCTCCACTCTGCAACAGCGCGAGCATCTTCGGCAGGATCGTCTCGTCATGTTGCAGGTCGGCGTCCATGACAGCGACATAGGGCGCGCTGGAGGCGAGGATGCCCTCGATGCAGGCGCCCGAGAGGCCGCGCCGGCCGACGCGGCGGATGCAGCGGACGCGGCGGTCCGCCCGCGCGAGATTGCGCACAACGTCCCAGGTGCCATCGGGAGAATTGTCGTCGACGAAGATCACTTCCCAGGCGATGCCGGCAAGCGCGGCCTCGAGCTTCCGGTAAAGCTTGGGGACGTTCTCACGCTCGTTGAATGTGGGGACGATGACCGAAAGCGCCGGCAGGTCGGCGCCTGCTTGCGCCGAGTCAGGTCCCGGTCTGATGGCTTCATTCATGTGCGAAGCGTATATCCGCCGCCTCACGCCGTGCCAAGCCGCCGGAACCAACCGTGGGAACGCTCAGGATGCCGAAAGAGACGGCAAATCGGTGAAAAGAGGCCCAGAAATGCCAACGACCACGAACAACAGGCGCGCGTACATCCGGCGCTGCCTAGCTATTGCGTGGTCGTCCCGGCGACGGAGCTGTTAAGCATCGACATCGCCTTGATACCCTACATAGGAACCGCGAAGGCCTTCCGCAAGGGCCCGTTGTGGCTAATTTGGGACCTCACGGATGACGGGTCCCTTCGGGGCGGCCGGAGCGGCAGGCGCAGCCGGAGCGGTCGCCGCGGCAGGTGGCTTGGAAGGCTTTCCGAATTGCCCGATCGGTCCATAGATCACGGCCATGACCAACACGACCGCCGCAACGATCCAACCAAGGATACCTGCAACCGAGTCCGACGTCATCCGACCTACCCCTCAAGATTGCGCCACGGCAAATAGAATATCACGGAAGCGCAGGCGACGGAAATAGGATCACGCCTGCTCTCTCCACAGAGGGTCTAGTTCGTGCCCTTGCGGTGGACAAAGGCGGTGACGATGTCCTTTTGCGCAAGCTCGATGGCGCGGTTTGCCGTGGACAGATTCGCGCCCGCCTCGGCATCGGGAAATTGCATCGAGAGATAGTCCATCAGCGTCACCCGGAAATTCTGCCGCTCGGACGGACAGACGTTGGCGATGTCGGCGATGAAATCCTGCGCCGACATGGTCTTGGTGCCGTTGCTCTGATATTCCCGCGCAAGGCAGTTCCAGTATGAATCGCGGCCCTGCAACGCGAGCCGGTGAGCGTCCTGGACTTCGTCGGCGAGCGCGCCTGAGGCGGCGAGTGCAAGCGCCAGAGCAACAATCGTTCGCATCCTGATCTCCTGTTTGTGAAACAGTTTAGCCAGAACTCGCGGATGGCGTCACTACATCCGGTGTTATGGCCAATATGCGGTGGGAACAGGCGCGACGCGCATGCCCTGCCTGACAGGAGTTTCTTCATGAGCAAATATGCGATATTGGGCGCGGCGCTGTTGGCGGCGGCCGTTGTCGCGCCGGCCTCGGCGCAGGCGGTGGTCGAAGATCCCGGCTATTGCGCCCAGTTCTATCCGAATGCCAATTGCCAGAACTACGGTCCCGGCAATCCCATGTATCCCGGCTCCTATTCCGGCCGGATGGCAACAGTTGACACGGCAGGCGCCGGCGTCGTGGCGGTGCCGGTTCGGCCCCATCGCCGTCATCATCGTTGAGGCGGACAGGCGAACTGGCTTATCCTGTTCCGAACAACGATGTCGGAACATGAGACCAGTCGCGTGACCAAAGCTCCCAACTCGAAAAAATCAGGCAAGATCTATCTCGGTGTCGGCGGCTGGACGTTTGCGCCGTGGCGCGGCGTGTTTTATCCGGACAAGCTCGCGCAGGCCAAGGAGCTGCAATACGCAGCGTCGAAACTGACCTCGATCGAGATCAACGGCACCTACTACGGCTCGCAGAAGCCGGAGAGTTTCCGCAAATGGGCGCGCGAGGTTCCGGACGGATTCGTATTCTCGGTGAAGGGCTCGCGCTTCACGACCAACCGCCGCGTGCTGGCGGAGGCCGGCGACTCCATCAAGCATTTCTACAACACCGGTGTGCTCGAGCTCGGCGACAGGCTCGGCCCGGTACTCTGGCAATTCGCGCCGACGAAAAAGTTCGACGAAGCTGATTTCGGCAAGTTCCTCGAGCTATTGCCGCGCAAGATGGATGGCCGCGCGCTGCGTCATGTGGTCGAGGTCAGACACCCCAGCTTCTGCGTGCCGGCCTTTGTGGCGCTGCTCAGGCAGTTCGAGACACCGGTCGTGTTTGCCGAACACGGAACCTATCCGGCGATATCCGACGTCGTCGGCGATTTCGTCTATGCGCGGCTGCAAAAGGGCGACGACAACATAAAGACCTGTTACCCGCCGAAACAGCTTGATGCCTGGGCGAAGCGGCTGCAGCTCTGGGCCGAGGGCGGCGAACCCGACGATCTGCCGCGCGTCGACAAGCCGGCCGCGAAGAAGACGCCGCGCGACGTATTCGCCTACGTGATCCACGAGGGCAAGGTGCGCGCGCCTGCGGGCGCCATGGAACTGATCGAGCGCGTGACGTAGCGTTTTCAAGCGAAGTGAGCATCGGTTCGCGTGAAGAAAACACGTCAAAAAGAAAGAGCAATGGCCAAAGCGAAGAAGCTGTTCACCATCGGTTATGAGCAGACGCCGTCAAAGGCGGTGCTGGACGAGCTCGAACGTGCCGGCGTCAAGCTCCTGGTCGACGTGCGTGCGGTGACGTCGTCGCGCCGGCCCGGCTTCTCCAAGAACCAGCTTGCCGCCGGCCTCGATGAACGCGGCATCGCCTACATCCATCTTGCCGGGCTCGGCACGCCCAAGGAGGGCCGGCTCGCCGCCCGCAGCGGCGACTATGCGCAACTACAGAAAATCTTTGCCAAACATCTGAAGACGCCGCAGGCCAAGGAAGGCCTCGACGAATTATCGGCGCTGGTGAAGAAGACAGGTCCCGTGTGCCTGCTCTGCTACGAGCGCGACCATGAGCATTGCCATCGGCGCTGGATCGCAGAGATCATCGAGGAGCGCGACGGGGTCAAAATCGAGAATCTCGCCGGACGGCAGGTCTGATTACAGCGACAGCGTCCCTTCCATCATGAACACACAGGCCCCTCCGACGTGAGCTGAGACAATCTTGCCGTCCTGCTTGCGCACGCGCGTGAGCAGGATGCTCGGCCGGCCCATGTCGAACCCCTGCCCGATGGTCATCTTCAGTTCGCCGTCGCGCATTCCGTCGAGATCGGCAAACAACGCGGCCGCGGCTGCGGTCGCGCTGCCGGTGGCGGGATCCTCGGTCAGTCCGCTCGATCCCGGGTGCAGCATCCGTGCCTGCACCTGGCACGACGCTTCGCTTTTGGGCACGTCGCGGGTGTAGAAATAAATTGCGTCGTTACCGTCGATCGGAAGCGTGCGGGCAAAAGCATCCGCATTGGGTTTGGCGCGCTTGAGCGCCTCGCGCGAGGCGACCTCCACGGCGAGGAATGGCAGCCCGACCGAGATCATATGCGGGACGTGGCGATCGGTCCTGATGTCTACGGCCGATAGAGAGAGACACGCCGCGGCCTCCTCCACCGGGACTTGCGACAATCGCTTCAGCGGTTGCGGCGCGGTCAGCTCGGCATTGGTGACCTTTCCGTTCGCGCTTGTGATTTCGACAGGCACCAGGCCGGCCTTCTCCTCGAACAATAGCCGCGACGGCAAGGTCTTGGCGCGAGAAGCCACCACAAACGCGGTGCCGACATTGGGGTGGCCGGCGAAGGGAATCTCCGACCTCACCGTGAAGATGCGCACTTCGGCGTCGTGGGACTTGTCGCGCGGCGGCAGCACGAACGTCGTCTCGGAATAATTGAACTCCGTTGCGATCGCCTGCATCGTTTCGGTCGATAATCCCTCGGCATCGAGCACGACCGCCAGCGGATTGCCGCCGAAGGCGCGATCGGTGAAGACGTCCACGGTGATATAGCGTCGCTGCATTCCCGCTCCTGTTCATCCAAGCTGCCAGATGGCCATCGGCCTGTCATAACCCCTGATCGGCACTTCCCCGAGCGACACCGCGTCCCGGCAATCCTCGCCCAATACATCATGGACGGCCGAGGAGATCAAAAATTGCGAATTGAAGTCCTTGTTGAGCGCCTCCAGCCGGGCGGCGAAATTCACGGTGTCGCCGATCACGGTATATTCCTTTCGGCGCGGCGAACCGATATTGCCGGCGACCACCTCGCCGAAATGAATGCCGATGCCGATCCGGAGCGGCCAGGTCGATTCCTTGTTGATCCGCTCCATCGCGGCCAGCATTTCGCGCCCTGCCGAGACCGCGCGATGGGCGGGGTCCTCGGCCTCGAACGGCGCGCCGAACAGCGCCAGAAAGCCGTCGCCCAGGAACTTGTTCACAATGCCGCCGTGACGGTCGAGGATTTCGACCAATACCGCAAACGCGCCGTCGAGACGGTCGACCACGTCCTGCGGCGAACGCGAGCGTGCTCCGGCAGTGAAGCTGCGGAAGTCGACGAACATGACCGCGACCTTGCGGATGTCGCTCTCGGTGCTGGTGCCCTCCAGCAACAGCCGCTCCACCACCTGCGGCGAGACGTGCTGGCCGAACAGGCTGGTGACGCGGTCGCGCGCTGTAGCAGCCAGGATGCTGGCGGCAAACCCACGACGCAACTGCACGCCGACGGCTCCCGCCAGCACACCGCACATCAACAGCATGAAGCTGCGTGCCAGGTGATAGTAGATCTCCGGCTCGGGATCGGCGTTGATCACCGGGCGATAAAGCATCGCCATGCAGAACAGTTCGGATGCCGCCACGAGGCCGGTGAACGCCGACAGCCAGAAATCGAGCCGCAACGTCGAGAGAATGACGAAAATGAAATAGACCAGCGGCATGACAAAGCCGAGCGCGCGCACCGACCCCATGCTTTCGATCTGCAGTGCAAGGACAAAGGTCGGCAGGCTGGTTTCGACCAATGCGCCGATATAGCGGCGATAGACCGGCATGTCCCGATCGAGTGCGAGATGATGGCTGATCACCCTGTAGATCCACAATTCGAACAGGATGAAACCGATCAGGATCGGGTAAAGCGCGTTCGGGCTGACGCCGCCTCGCCAAATCCGCTGTACGACTCCGGGCACGAAAATGTGGACCAGCGTCACGACGATCGCAATTGCCAACGTCACGACGATCAGCGTTCGGACCCGCACAAGTTCAGAGCGCATCACCTCGCGCATCAACAGGTGGTCGAATTCCTTCGACACCCGCTCATGCGATCCGCCGATCAGCCCGTGCCAGACATCAGCTATTTGCAACGGTCCACCCTGGGAATGCGAAGCGCGGCGTTCGACCCGCTCCTTGAGCATATATTGCCTCAGTCAAGGGTGCGGCGGAAGCGGGTGACGGCGATGGTCATCGCAAGCAGCATCAGCGCGATCAAGGCCAGAGTATCGTATTGCAGGTTTGCCAGCGTTGCACCCTTCAGCATGATGGCGCGCACGATACGGACGTAGTGCGTGAGCGGCAGGCCTTCGCCGAGATATTGCGCCCACACCGGCATCCCGGCGAACGGGAACATGAAGCCGGACAACAGGATGCTCGGCAGGAAGAACATCATCGACATCTGCATCGCCTGCAGCTGGTTCTGCACGATGGTCGAGAAGGTGTAGCCGATCGCGAGATTGGTGGTGATGAACAGGGTCGTGAGCAGCGCCAGCAGCGTCAGGCTGCCAAGCACCGGCACGCCGAACAGCAGCACGCCGATGCCGAGGATCAGCACCGCCTGGATGAAACCGACCAGCACATAGGGAATGATCTTGCCGAACATCACCTCGACCGGCTTGATCGGCATCGACAGCAGGCTCTCCATGGTGCCGCGCTCGACCTCGCGGGTGACCGACAACGCGGTGAAGATCAGCATGGTCATGGTCAGGATGGTCCCGACCAGGCCCGGCACGATGTTGAGCCGCGAGGACGCGGCCGGATTGTAGCGCGCGTGCGCCCTGATCTCGAACGGCAGCGACGGCGGATCGCCGGTGTGGAGGTCGTGCTCCAGCGCGGTCTGCACCACCACGCTCAGCGACGACAGTGCCGCCGACGCCGCGACGGGATCAGTGGCGTCCGCCGCGACCAGCAGCGCCGGGTGATCGCCGCGCCGCACCGCGCGCTCGAAGCCGCGCGGGATCTCCACGCCGAACAGCACCTTGCCGGATTTGAGCAGATCGTCGAATTCCTGGACGTCAGTCACCTTGCGGGTGAATTTGAAATAGGCGGTGTTCTCCAGCGCTTTCAGGATCGAGCGGCCGAGATCGGTATCCTCCTGCAACAGCACGGCGGATGGCAGGTTGCGCGGTGTGGTGTTGATGGCATAGCCGAACAGCAGAAGCTGCATCACCGGAATCATCACGATCATCGCAAACGACACCCGGTCACGGCGAAGCTGGATGAACTCCTTGATCACCATGGCGAAGCTGCGCCGCCAGAAGCCGAAGCGTGGCTCGTGCGCCTCCTCGCGCCGTTCGTTTGCCGCAAGCGCCATGCTCATTGGAAATTATCCTTCGAGCGGCCCATCAATTCGATGAAGACGTCCTCGAGCGACGGCTCGGCATGCTGCCAATGCCAGCCGGCCTTGTCGCGCCAGGGCGCGATGGTGGCTTCCAACGCCGCCTTGTCGCGGCCGGAGACGTGCAGCGAGGTTCCAAACGGCGCCACCATGTCGATGCCGGGCTGGCCCGTCAGCTTCTCCGACAGCGACTGCAGATCGTCGCCGGTCACGGTATAGGTGGTCAGCGCCGAATTCGCGATCACCTCTTCGACCGTGCCGTGCGCGAGCAGATGGCCGTAGGCGATATACGCGATCTCGTGGCAGCGCTCGGCCTCGTCCATGTAATGGGTCGAGACCAGCACGGTGAGCCCCTGGCCCGCCAGCGCGTGAATCTCGTTCCAGAAATCGTGCCGCGCCTTGGGGTCGACGCCGGCAGTC
>Ga0105238_10007521_pt1 | contig 10910 bp, 7 predicted proteins | sample KBSC34metaG_FD_81526 | JGI IMG/M metagenome (GOLD analysis project Ga0105238, IMG submission 81526) | Corn rhizosphere microbial communities from Kellogg Biological Station, Michigan, USA - KBS C3-4 metaG | ecosystem: Host-associated > Plants > Roots > Rhizosphere > Soil | place: Michigan, USA...
CGGGCAGGATCCGGAATTCCCGGATGTCTCGGCCCGCGATGCTGCCGTGCTGCACGAGCTGAAGGCGCTTGGGCGTCTCTAGTGCATGTCGCCCAAAAGTGCGCAGCGGTTTTGGGACAACGACATGCACCAGTCAAATAAGTGCATGTCGCCCAAAAGTGCGCAGCGGTTTTGGGACAACGACATGCACCGGTCAAATAACCGCATGTCGCCCAAAAGCATGCCCTCGGGCTTGACCCGAGGGTGCGCAGCGGTTTGGGACAACGACATGCACCGGTGAAATAAGGTGCAAAAGTAGCACGCCGGGCGGCCCATATCCGCCCGTGCGTTGCCCTTAATAAGTGGTTGAGGTAAACACGCGACACTCCGGCAGACAAATTGTCGCCGGATTTCCATCGCAAAGGCGGGGAACAAGGGGACCGTGCCGTTGGCCGGTGGCGACCGAAAGGCAGTTAGAGTGGGACTTTTTGGCATGACCGACAGAACGTTCGCGCGCGCCGCGCTGGTGGCGCCGCTGGTGGCATCGGCCTTCGCCATGTCTGGCTGCATGAGTTCACCCACCTACGGAACCGACAAGACCGCAGCCGCGCAGCTCTTCGACGATGTTTCCGCCGCCGCCTCGATCACGCCCAAGCGCCGCGATCCTATCGACTACAAGCCGCGCCCCGAACTGGTGAAGCCCGCACCGGGGCAGAAGGAAAACCTGCCGCCGCCGCAGCAGAGCATCGAGACGGCGAGCGCCGATTGGCCCGAATCGCCGGAGGCGCGCCGCGCCCGCATCCGCGCCGACGCCACCGCGCACCAGAACGATCCGAACTACCAGCCGGAAGCGGTCGAGGATATCCAGACCGATCCCGAGGCGGTGAAGAAGGCTCTGGCCGAATCGGGCTCCAGCCATCCGCCGCGCTGGACGCCGGACGATTCCAGCGCCGCCCGCAAGGCCCAGATTCAACGCAACCTTGCCGAACAGAAGCAGGGCGATCCGACCGTTCGCAAATATCTGAGCGAGCCGCCGCTCGCCTATCGCCAGGCCGCCGCCACCGCGCCGCAGAACGAGCTCGGCGAGGATGAGTACAAGAAGGAGCGCCGTCTCAAGGCGCAGGCGGAAGGCAAGAAGGGCGGCTGGTTCGACTGGCTTGGCCTGTAAGGCAAGGCGCGCTTCTAGGTTTCTCGCCGATCCCGAAAGAAATCCTTGAGGATCAGGGCGGCGTCGCTTTCGCCGATCCCGGGATAGATGTCCGGCGTATGGTGGCAGGTGGGCGACGCGAAGAAGCGCGTGCCGTTGACCACCGCGCCGCCTTTTTCGTCGGCGGCGCCGAAATAGAGCCGCCGCAGCCTGGCGAAGGAGATCGCGCCGGCACACATGGCGCAGGGCTCCAGCGTCACATAGAGATCGTGGCCGGTGAGGCGCTCGCTGGCGAGCGTTCGGCAGGCCTCGCGGATCGCCAGCATCTCGGCATGCGCCGTCGGATCGGCAAACTCGCGGGTGCGGTTGCCGGCTTTCGCGATCACCGTGTTGCCGTTGACGATCACCGCGCCGACCGGCACTTCGCCGCGGCTGGCGGCCGCCTCGGCCTCCTGCAGTGCCAAGGCCATGAAATCCGGTCGTTTCAAGCGGTTTCCATTCCGATTACTCCTCGCCACCCGAGAGTGATCCTGTTATCTAGCGCGAGACCCTGAAAACCGGAATCGGTTTTTGCCGCGCCGTTGGATGCGCAAAATCAAGATGACACTGCCTGCGTTGGGCGTCCGAAAGGGCGCGCGGCGCTGTAGCAGGTGAAGACGAGCAAAGTAATGGACGACGACAAGAAATCTTCACGTGGGCCACGCAAGGCAGGCTCGAAACCGGCGGGCCAGCGTGACGGCAAGCCGGCCTACGGCGCCAAGAAGCCGTTCGTCAAGCGCGAGCGGCCGAAGGCTGCCGAAGGCGAGCGCCGCGATTTCAAGCGCAGCCACAAGCCGCGTGAAACGGGGCCGCGTGAAACGGGGCCACACGAAGCGGGCAAGGGCGCTGAGCGCGGCGAGCGGCCGTTCCGCAAAGGTCCGCGCCCCGACAGCAAACCCTTCGAGAAGCGCGAGGGCCGCAAGCCTTACGCACCACGCGGGGATCGGCCGATGACCGCCGAAGGTGAACGCCCGGCTCGCGATTTCAAGCGCAGCTTCAAGCCGCGTGAAACGGGGCCACACGAAGCGGGCAAGGGCGCTGAGCGCGGCGAGCGGCCGTTCCGCAAAGGTCCGCCGCGCGACGGCAAGCCTTTCGAAAAGCGTGAGGGTCGCAAGCCTTATACACCGCGTGGCGACCGGCCGGTGGCCGCCGGGGGCGAGCGGGGCGAGCGACGTTTCGACCGCCCCAAACGCGAGTTCGGCGACCGCCCGGCACGCGATTTTGCCGACCGCCCGAAGCGCGATTTCAGCGATCGTGCGCCGCGCGACAGCAACGCAAGCAAGCCGGAAGGCGGCTTCAAGCCAAGACCGCGTCCCTCGGACGCTGCGCCGGAGACCGGCGAGCGCATCGCCAAGCGGCTCGCTCGCGCCGGCATCGCCTCGCGCCGCGACGCCGAGGAACTGATCGCGGCAGGCCGCGTCAAGGTCAACGGCAAGGTGCTGGACTCGCCGGCCTTCAATGTCAGCGCCTCCGACGTCATCCATCTCGACGGCACCGAGATCCCACCGATCGAGCGCACGCGCCTCTTCCTGTTCCACAAGCCGGCGGGTGTCGTCACCACCAACCGCGATCCGGAAGGCCGCAAGACCGTCTTCGACGTGCTGCCGTCCGATCTGCCGCGGCTGATGACGATCGGCCGGCTCGACATCAACACCGAGGGCCTGCTTCTGCTGACCAATGACGGCGGGCTGTCGCGCGTGCTGGAGCTGCCGGCCACCGGCTGGCTGCGGCGCTACCGCGTGCGCGTCCACGGCAAGGTCGAGGAGAGCGCGCTTGCGGGCCTGCGCGACGGCATCGCCGTCGACGGCGTCTTTTACGGTTCGATCGAGGCCTCGCTGGACCGCGAGCAGGGCACCAATGCCTGGCTGACCATTGGGCTCCGCGAAGGCAAGAACCGCGAGGTCAAGAACATCCTCGGCGCGCTTGGCCTCGACGTGACGCGGCTGATCCGCATCTCTTATGGGCCGTTCCAGCTCGAGGATCTTCCGGAGGGCCATGTGCTGGAGATCAAGGGCCGCGTGTTGCGCGAACAGCTCGGCGAACGGCTCATAGAGGAATCCGGCGCCAACTTCGATGCCGAAATCCAAAAGCCGTTTTCCAACAAGCCGGTGCGTGGCAGCGGTCCGCGCCGCGAAGAGGCCGACCGGCCGAAATTCGCGCGCGACGGCGACCGCCGGCCGATCGGCGAGGGTGGGCTGATCAAGGCGCGCAAGCGCCGGGAAGGCAGCCGCGACGAGGCACTGAGCAAGCTTTCGACAAAGCCGGAGAGAGCATTTGGGCCGGAACGGTCGTTTGGCGAGCGCGGCCCGAAATCCGATCGCGCCGGCTTCGGTGACAAGCCGCGTGGCGGGTTTGGCGACAAGCCGCGGTTTGGCGGCAAGAAATCCGAGCGCGAGCAGAGGCCGATCGAGCCGCCGGGCCAGCGCAAGGCCAATGTCTGGATGGCGCCTGGCGCCCGGCCGATCGGCAAGGGCAGGGCGGAAGCCGACGCCGCCAAGGCTGCAGAGGCGAAGGCGCGCAAGGCATCCTACAAGCCGGGCGGCAAGGGCAAGCCAGGCGCAAAGCCGTTCGGCAAGCCCCACGGCGAGCGCCCCGACGGTGATGGCGGCAACAGGCCGCGCGGTCCGAAGAGGGGCGGCGATGCGGATCGTCGGCGGTGAGTTTCGCGGGCGTCCGCTGGCGACGCCCAAAAGCAATGCCATCCGCCCGACGACAGACCGCACCCGCGAGGCGGTGTTCAACGTCTTGGCGCATCGCTACGCCGAAAAGCTCGTTGGCGGTCGCGTGCTCGATCTCTTCGCCGGCACGGGCGCGCTCGGACTGGAGGCGCTGTCGCGCGGGGCGTCCTACTGCGTCTTCATCGAGGAATCGACCGAGGGGCGCGGCCTGATCCGCGAGAATGTCGAAGCCTTCGGGCTCACCGGTCGCACCAAGATCTTCCGCCGCGACGCCGCCCAACTCGGCGAAGCCGGCACCATCTCGCCCTTTGGCCTGATCTTTGCCGATCCGCCCTATGGCAAGGGGCTCGGCGAGCGCGCGCTGCGCTCGGCGAAAGCCGGCGGCTGGCTTCTGCCAGGCGCGCTCTGCATCGTCGAAGAGGCGGCCTCCGCGCCATTCGAACCGGGCGCCGGTTTTTCCGTGATGGATGAACGCAATTACGGTGAAACGGTCATCCGTTTCATCGAAGCCAACTAATGCATGTCGCCCAACGAGTGCGCAGCGGTTTTGGGGAACGACATGCATCAAAAAAGGAGACTTAAAGCGCGTCGACTGAATCCGTTTCAGCGCCACGCGCTTTAGATTGCTCCGGTCGCGCCTCGAAAATGACGAACAATTAACTTTGCCTCGTCTGGAAACCTTGCCTATCGTCGCAAGACCGAACCGGAGCATTTGATGACATTAGGCACCAGACGGCTGCGCGCAGCGCTTCTCACCGGCGCGCTGGCGCTTATGGCGGCCGCTCCGGCCCGCGCGGCCGACGACGGCCAGGTCAAGGACTTCCTGCTCGACAACGGCATGGAAGTGGTCGTCATCCCGGATCACCGCGCCCCGATCGTCACGCACATGGTCTGGTACAAGATCGGCAGCGCCGACGAGCCGCCAGGCAAATCCGGCATCGCGCATTTCTTCGAGCATCTGATGTTCAAGGCCACGACCAACCACGCCGCGGGCGAGTTCGACCGTGCCGTGTCCGAGATCGCCGGCTCGAACAACGCCTTCACTTCCTATGACTACACCGCCTTCCACGAGACGGTGCCGCCTTCGGCGCTCGAGCAGATGATGGGTTTCGAGGCCGATCGCATGCGCAACCTCATCCTGACCGACGATGTCATCAAGACCGAGCGCGACGTGATCCTGGAGGAGCGCCGCTCGCGCATCGACAGCAATCCGCAGGCGGTGCTGGACGAGGAGGTCGATGCGACGCTCTGGCAGAACCAGCCCTACCGCATTCCGGTGATCGGCTGGATGCAGGAAATGGAGCAGTTGAACCGCCCGGACGCGAAGGCCTTCTACGACAATTACTACCGGCCCAACAACGCGGTGCTGGTGGTGGCGGGCGACGTCGAGCTGGATGCCGTCAAGGCGATGGCCGAGCGAACCTATGGCAAGGTCGCGCGCGGCCCCGACCTGCGGCCGCGTATCCGCCCGGTCGAACCGGAGCAGAACACCAAGCGGACAGTGACGCTCACAGACGCGCGAGTTTCGGTACCGAGTTTTTCGACCCAATGGGTTGTGCCGTCCTATCACACGGGCAAACCCGGCGAGGCGGAGGCGCTCGACCTGCTGGCCGAGATCCTCGGCGGCGGCAACCGCAGCCGGCTGTACCAGGAGCTCGTCGTCAAGCAGGGGATCGCCTCCGAGGCCGCGGCCTATTTCCAGGGCACGATGCTCGACGCCACCAACTTCACCGTCTATGGCGCCCCGCGCGGCGACGCCAAGCTCGCCGACGTCGAGGCGGCCGTCGATGCCGAGATCGCCCGCATCGTGAAGGACGGCGTGAGCGACGATGAGCTGGAGCGGGCCAAGACCCGCTATGTGCGCTCCATGATCTTTGCCCGCGACAAGCAGGACGACATGGCCAACATGTATGGCTCCACGCTTGCCACCGGCGGCAACGTCAAGGACGTCGAGGAATGGCCGGACCGCATCCGCAAGGTCACCGCCGATGAGGTCAAGGCGGTTGCTGCCCGCTACCTGGTGTTCGATCGTTCGACCACCGGCTATCTCTTGCCGCAGCAACAGGCGGGGAATTGAAGATGACCATGGAACATGCAAGCGACTTCGCTTCTCCCTTGCTGGGGGCCGAAGGACGGGGCGAGATCCGTGGCTCGCACACGGGCGGGGACCTCGCGAAGCGAGGCCGCATGAGGGGTGTTCCAGCTTGGCAAGGACGGCGATCCGTCCAGCACCCCTCAACCGTCTCGGCGCTGCGCGCCGATCCATCTTCTCCCACAAGGGGAGAAGGAGGGCGCGTCCATCGCGCCTTCGTCACCCTCTGCTTTGCCCTGTTTTTCCTGCTCCTGCCGGCGCTTGCGGCCCGCGCGGAGATGAACATCCAGGAGGTGAAGTCGAAGAAGGGCGTCACCGCCTGGCTGGTGGAGGATCATTCCATCCCGCTGATTGCCATCCGCTTCGTCTTCGACGGCGGCAGCGCGCAGGATCCGGCCGGCAAGGAGGGCCTTGTCAACCTGATGACCGGCCTGTTCGACGAAGGCGCCGGCGGCCTCGACAGCGACGCCTTCCAGCAGAAGCTCGACGACGCCGGCGCCGAGATGAGCTTCCAGGCCGCGCGCGACGGCACCTATGGCACGATGCGCATGCTGTCGCAGGAGAAGAACGAGGCTTTCGACCTGCTGAAACTTGCCGTCAATCAGCCGCGCTTCGACCAGGCGCCGATCGACCGTATCCGGGCCCAGGTGCTCTCCGGCATCCTCGCCAATGAGCGCGATCCGAATACGGTGGCGCAGCAGCGCTGGCTGCGCGCCATTTATGGCGAGCATCCTTATTCGCGTTCCGACGAGGGGACGAAGGACAGCCTGGCCACCATCACCGCCGATGACATCAAGGCCTTCCACAAGGCCAATTTTGCCCGCAACGGCCTGCATGTGGCGGTGGTCGGCGACATCGATGCCGCGACGCTGGGCGGCAAGCTGGACGAGGTGTTCGGCGATTTGCCTGAAAGGCAGACATTGGCCCCGGTGGCGGACGTTACGCCCAGGCTCGGGCAACAGCTCGAAGTGAACTACAATTTGCCGCAGACCTCGCTGCAACTCGCCTGGCCGGGCGTGAAACGGAGCGATCCCGGTTTCTTTGCCACGGTCTTGATGAACCAGATCCTCGGCGGCTCGACCTTCACCTCCCGGCTCTTCTCGGAGGTGCGCGAGAAACGCGGCCTTGCCTATGGCGTCAGTTCCGACCTCGTCGACAACGAGCATTCCCACGCGTTGCTCGTAACTACGGCGACGCGTTCCGACCGCGCTGCCGAAACGCTTTCGATCGTGCGCCAGGTGGTGAAGGACATGGCTGAGAACGGCCCCACCGAGGAGGAGCTTGCGGCGATCAAGAAATACATGATCGGCGCCTACGCCATCAGCAATCTGGATTCCTCCAGCTCCATTGCAGCGACGCTGGTCGAGCTGCAGGTCGACAATCTCGGCATCGACTATATGAAGCGGCGCGCAGCGCTCATCGACGCGGTGACGCTCGCCGACGTCAAGGCGGCGGCGAAGAAGCTTCTGTCCGTGGATCCCGCGGTGATGGTCATCGGTCCGCCGCTGGTGCAGGTGGCCGGGGACGGCAAGGGATGAGCCCGACCTTCGGGGTAGCCTTCGGCGGCGGCGGCGCGCGCGGCCTCGCGCATATCCACATCATCGAGACGCTCGACGAGCTTGGCATCAAGCCGGTGGCGATCGCCGGCTCCTCGATCGGCGCCATCATGGGTGCCGGCATGGCGTCGGGCATGACGGGTGCCGAAATCCACGACTATGCCCGATCGATCCTCGGCAGCCGGGCCGAAGTGGCGGCGCGCGTGTGGCGTTCGCGGCCCGGCACGATCGCGGAGGCCATGCAGGGCGGCATCCGCGTCAGCCAGTTCAACATCGAGCGCATCCTGAAGGCCTTCCTGCCTGAAGCGATCCCGCAGACATTCGAGGCGCTGGAGATCCCGCTCAAGGTGACCGCGACCGACTATTTCGGCCATTGCCTTGCGGTGTTTGCGGAAGGCGACCTGCATTCGGCGCTTGCCGCCTCGGCAGCCATTCCGGCGGTCTTCCGCCCCGTGACGCGTGAGGGCCGCGTGCTGATCGACGGCGGCATCTACAACCCGGTACCTTTCGATCTCATCGAGAAGGACGCCGACATCATCATCGCAATCGATGTGGTGGGCGCGCCGAGCGAGGCCGAGCGCAGGCATCCGACCACCGTCGACCTGATGTATGGCGCCTCACAGTTGATGATGCAGTCGATCATCGCCAACAAGCTGCAGCAGTCCGGGCCCGACATCCTGATCCGCCCGAAAGTCTCGAAGTACCGGGTGCTCGATTTCCTCAAGATCGAGGCGCTGATGGCCGAGACGGTGGAGATCAAGGACGAATTGAAGCGCGCCGTCGAAAAGGCGGTGGCCAGGCATGGCGGCAAGCGCGGCAAGAAGGCGGTGTGAAGGCCTGTCGCGATTGCGTCCCTTCGGCCGGATGCCATGGCACGGAGGTCCGATCACTGAAGTCTGATCGGTCGGCGCATAGGTCTCCCGTAAAGTTAGACCTAAGAATAACGTGAAGTATTCTTTGTACCGATTGGCCGTCTGCGCCCATTGTCGCTAACTGTTCATGGGATTTCCCATTGACGCACGCTCCGGTAGAGTTAATAATAAGCTAATATAAGGTAGCGCAGATAATCTCCCGACTGGCAACAACGAGTTACGGCGCTACTGGGGGCAGGGAGGTACATAGCGCGACTTCTATAGTCGCCTAGCCATCATCATTGCGTCGCCGCCTGTCTGTGAGCCGCCTTTGGGCCGGCTGTTCACAGGCCGGGATTTTTGGTTGCGCCTTGTCGCATGGCGTTGCGATCTTTCTTTTCCCGCGAAGTTGGGCACTGAACGCTTTTTCGGCATGGGCTAGTCGGCCGCGTTGCGCGGCGGATACACCCGTGGCGGCAGCACACGCGTTCGGGGATGTGAAAGGCGTGTCGTGGCTGTGGGGTTCAGTAACGCGTCGCTCCGGTTGTTGGGCACAACCGTTGGTTCGGCGCAGGCGAAGGTGGGGCTTGTCGGCCTGACCCTCGTCGCATGCGTCGCCATCTTTTTTCTCTTCGGTTCCGGCGGGCATGCATCGATAGGCTCGATGCTTGTCGCGGCCGCGACGGCGGGATTCGGTGGCCTGGCCATGCTTCGCGCCCGCAGCAACGCAGCGCAGGATGCGGCGCAAAATGCAGTGCACGACGCGCCGCGTCAGACTGTAACGGGTGGCAAGCCGTCGGCGAGACCGGCCGCCCGCCGGCCGGCAGGCTCTATTCGCTCCGAACTCTCCGCGGCACTCGCCAGTTGCCGGTCGGCCTTCCTTGCGGTCGGTTTGTTCAGCGGCATGCTGAACGTGCTGATGCTGGCAGGCTCGCTCTACATGCTCGAGGTCTATGATCGCGTGCTGCCAAGCCGCAGCCTGCCGACGCTCGTCGGCATTTCGATATTGCTCATCATCCTCTATTGCGGGCAGGGCTTTCTGGATTTCGTGCGGGCGAGGGTTCTGGTGCGGATCGGCAGCGCCCTCGACGAGACGCTTGGTCGCCGCGTCTATACGTCGATGCTGAGATTGCCGCTAAGAGCCAGGCGCGAAGGCGACAGCCTGCAGCCGATGCGCGATCTCGACAGCGTGCGTGGCTTCCTTTCCGGCATGGGTCCGACGGCGCTTTTCGACCTGCCATGGATGCCGATCTACCTCATCATCATCTTCATGTTCCATTGGGTGCTTGGCGTGGCGGCGCTGCTGGGGGCAATCGTGCTGGTCGTGCTGACCCTGCTTGCCGAGCGGCTGACGCGGCAACCGGTATCGGCCGCCACCTTGAGCGGGAACCGGCGCGGCGGGCTTATCACTGCCGGCACTCGCAATGCCGAAGTGGTCGCCGCCATGGGAATGGCTGGCGGGCTGGCGTCGCGCTGGCAAGATGCCAACCTCGAATTCATTGCCGACCAGCGCAAGGTCAGCGACGTTGCCGGCAGCTTCGGCGCGGTATCGAAAGTGCTGAGAATGCTGCTGCAATCGTCGATGCTCGGCATCGGCGCCTGGCTTGTGATTGAACAGGAGGCGACGGCGGGCGTCATCATCGCCGCTTCCATCCTCAGCGGCCGCGCGCTGGCGCCGGTCGATCTCGCGATCGCCAACTGGAAAGGTTTCGTGAGCGCGCGCCAGGGTTGGCAACGTTTGACCAGAGTGCTGGCGGCTATGCCCGCCGAGACCGAACCGATGGCGCTGCCGGCGCCGAGCGTCAGCGTGATGATGCAGAATGCCGCCATCGCGGCTCCGGGAGTTCAGCGGCTGCTGGTCCAGGACGCCAGCTTCGCCATGGAAGCCGGCCATGGGCTCGGCATCATCGGCCCGAGCGGCTCGGGAAAGTCCACCCTGGTGCGGGCTCTCGTCGGAGCCTGGCAACCCGTCAGCGGCCGCGTCAAGCTCGATGGCGCCGATCTCGACCAGTGGTCGTCGCAGGAGCGCGGTCGCCATATCGGCTACCTGCCGCAGGATGTGGAGCTGTTTGCCGGCACCGTCGCCGAAAACATCTCTCGCTTCGAACTGGAGGCCGACGCCGACGCGATCATCGCAGCGGCCAAGGCCGCTGGCGCGCATGACCTGATCGTGAGCTTCCGCCAGGGCTACGAGACCGAGATCGGCGAGCATGGCGAGGCACTGTCGGCCGGGCAGCGCCAGCGCATCGCCTTGGCCCGCGCGCTCTACCGCGATCCGTTCCTCGTGGTGCTCGACGAGCCGAATTCCAACCTCGACATGGATGGCGAGCAGGCATTGATCCGCGCGATGCTCGGCGTTCGCGAGCGCGGCGGCGTTGTCGTCATCGTCGCCCATCGTCCGAATGTGCTGGCCGCCGTCGATTTCATCATGGCGATGAACCAGGGGCGTATGCACGAATTCGGACCGAAGGACGAGGTTTTCGCCAAGATGTTCCCGATGCTGCGGCCGGTCCCGTCAAGCAACCCGCCGCTGCGGACGACCGCGGAAACAGCACCCGTGGCGGCCAC
>Ga0105238_10007522_pt1 | contig 10909 bp, 9 predicted proteins | sample KBSC34metaG_FD_81526 | JGI IMG/M metagenome (GOLD analysis project Ga0105238, IMG submission 81526) | Corn rhizosphere microbial communities from Kellogg Biological Station, Michigan, USA - KBS C3-4 metaG | ecosystem: Host-associated > Plants > Roots > Rhizosphere > Soil | place: Michigan, USA...
GCAGTAGCGTCCGCCATCGGCGAGCGCCGCGCTCTGGAACTGTGCCTGACCGGTCGCATCTTCTCGACTCCCGACGCCCTGTCATGGGGTCTAGTGCATCAAGTCGCCCCCGCTTTTGAACTAGACGACCGCGCCAGCGAAGTAGCCAACGCCCTGGCCAATGCCAATCCCGAAGCCGTGCGAGCCGCCTTGCGCCGTGCGTAAACTGAACCGGCTCCGACCGTCTGTTAAACTCGACAGAGAATGCCGCAAATCCTCCACGGCTTGGCCGTGCAAACCGAAATTCTCACCCGTCTGAAACCCCGTATCGCGAAACTGAGCCGTCCTCCAGGACTAGCAGTGATGCTAGCCGGCAACGATCCCGCGTCTGAAATTTATGTACGCACCAAGATCAAAGCCTGCGCCGACCTGGGCATCTTCAGCGAGAAAATCGCGCCCCCAGCAACAGCCACCACCGACGAACTGGTAGCAATAGTGGAAGATCTCAACGCCCGCCCCGACATCGACGGCATCCTAGTTCAGATGCCCCTGCCGAAACACGTCGACGCGCGCCGCGTCCTCGAAGCCGTAGCCGCCGACAAAGACGCCGACGGATTTCATCCCATCAACGTCGGCTACCTGGTGTCCGGCCGCCCCGCGCCCCGCTCCTGCACGCCCGCCGGCATCATCGAGATGCTGAAGTTCTATCAGCTCCCCATGGCCGGCCAACACGCAGTTGTGCTCGGACGCAGCGACATCGTAGGCAAGCCCATGGCGCTGATGCTGCTGCACCAGAACGCCACCGTCACCATCTGTCACTCGCGTACCGTGAACCTGCCCGCGATGTGCCGCCAGGCCGACATCCTGGTCGCCGCCATCGGCCGCCCCGCCTTCGTCACCGCCGATTACATCAAGCCCGGTGCCACCGTAGTCGACGTCGGTATCAATCGCATCACGGACGTTGCTGAAGGCCTGCGCCTCGGCCGCACGGAAGAAGCCGTCCGCAAAGGCAAAGCCGTAGTCGGCGATGTCCATCCGCTCGACATGGCGCGCGTCGCCGGCGCCTACACGCCGGTGCCCGGAGGCGTGGGCCCGCTCACCATCGCCATGCTGATGTCCAACACCGTCCAACTCGCGGAGCTGCATCAGAACGCCGGATAAAAATATGCTGCGCGTGGGGCTCACCGGCGGTCTGGCCAGCGGCAAAAGCTTCGTCGCCCGTGAGCTTGAGAATCTAGGCTGCCTGCTGATCCGCGCCGACCAGCTAGGCCACCAGGTGCTGGAGCCGGCTGGCGAAGCCTATGCAGGCACCATCCGCGAATTTGGCCCTGACATCGTAAATCCGGATCGCACGATCGACCGCCGCAAGCTGGCCGCGCTGGTCTTTCACGACCCCGCGCAACTCGCGAAGCTCAACGCCTTGGTGCACCCCCCGGTGCAGGCACGCGAGCGCCGCCTGATGGACCAGTACGCCGCCACCCATCCCCGTGGCATCGCTGTCGTGGAAGCTGCGATACTGGTCGAAACGGGGAGCTATCGCGATTTCGCGAAGCTGATCGTGGCCGTTTGCGGCGAGGAGCAGCAGATTGAGCGTGCCATGGCGCGCGACGGCATGACCCGCGAGCAGGCGTTGGAGCGGTTAAGCCGGCAAATGCCGTTGGCCGAGAAGGTCAAGTATGCCGACTATGTTATCGATACGTCGGGAGCCAAGGATAGCACGCTGGCGCAGACTCGCGCGGTGCACCAAGCTCTGCTAGCATTGAACCCTTGAGATTTTGAAATTTATGAAATTACGGACTCTATTGATTGCGTTGGCACTGGTGGGCGCGTTTGTCTATTTCACCACGGCTCCCAATTCCCCCCTGCGGCGTTATGACGGCCCGCTGTGGAGCGGCCCGTCGGTCGCGCACTCCGCCGGACTGGGCGGCGATGAAGTCAACAACATCGATATCTACAAGGCCGCGAAAGATAGCGTCGCCTACATCACCAGCACGGTTTATCAGCAGAGTTTTTTCTTCGAAATGGTGCCCACCCGCGCCCTGGGATCTGGTTTTCTGATCAGCGCCGATGGCCGTATTCTCACCAACAATCACGTCATCAGCGGCAGCTCGAAAATCGAAGTGCGTTTTTCCGACGGCAGCCGCTACACCGCGAAAGTCCTGGTGTCGGATCGCGCCGACGACCTGGCGGTGGTGCAGATCGATCCCAAGAAAAAACTGCCGTTCCTCAAGCTGGGCGATTCCGACGGCCTGCAGGTGGGACAAAAGGTGCTGGCGATCGGCAATCCGTTTGGCTTCTCCGGCACGCTGACCACTGGTATCGTGAGTTCACTCGGCCGGGAAATTCGCAATGAGAACAGCACCCTCGAAGGCCTGATCCAGACCGACGCCGCCATCAACGAAGGCAACAGCGGCGGGCCGCTGCTCGATTCCCAAGGCAACGTGATCGGCATCAACACCGCCATCCTCGCCCCCAGCGGTGGCAACATCGGCATCGGATTCGCCATGCCCATCAACCGCGCCAAAGCCATGCTCGAAGATTTCCGCGTCGGCAAGAGTTTCGGCCGCCCGCGCTTCGGCGCTTCGACGGTTTATATCGCCGGCGACCTGGCCACGGAGTTGAAACTGCCGGAAAGCGGCGGCCTGCTGATTCAGGAAATCGGACGCGGCTCGGCCGCCGAGATGGCCGGCTTGAAAGGTTATCGCGACGTCGTCCAAGTAGGCAACGAGCGCTTGGGCATCGGCGGAGATTTCATCACCGCAATCGACGGCAAGCCCGTGACGGAATCGGACGCCCTGGCGCGTGCCATCGCGCGCAAGCGCCCCGGCGACACCATTACCGTGAAAGTCTTCCGCGCCGGCAAGTCGCTGGACGTCGCGGTGAAATTGGGCGAAGTGCCGGAACAACGTTTCTGACAGGACCCGCGTGGCTTCAGAATCCCCATCGCTAGCAGTCGCTGAAACCGAGACTCTCTCGGCCGCGGAGCCGCTCAAGGCCCTGGCCGGGTTCTTCGTATCCGGTGTTCTGCTGGCGTTTCTAGGAGCGATCCTTCCCTCCTGGGGCCACCACTTGCAATCCGATTACTGGATGATCGGCCTCTACTTCGTCGCCCTGATCCTCGGCGTTCTGCTGTCGGTACGAACCGCGCCCTGGTTGATGCGCAAGCGCGGACTCGCCTGCACGCTCACCTCCGCCTGCGCCCTGGCCTCGCTCGCACTCTTGTACTTGGCATTTTTTTCTCCGCCCTACGACGCCTGGTTGCGCCTGCCCGGCATTCTGCTGCTGGGAGCCGGAGCCGGGATGCTGCACACAGCGATTTTTCACGCTATCTCGCCGATGTACCGGCACGATCCAGCGGCCACCGTCAATCTAGGCGGAATCCTGTTCGGGTTGGGCTGCTTCAGCGTGGCGCTGTTGATCTCGCGGGCGTTTTATTTTTACACTGCCGCCGCCATTCAGATCTGGATTGCCTTGATCCCCGCGATTTTCGCCATCGTCTACGCCCGCACACGTTTCGCTCCGCCAGCAATATCCGATGGACCTTCGACGCACGCGTTGCTGGCGGAACTAAAGAGTCCCGGCGCGGTCTTGTTCAGCCTGGTCTTGTTTTTTCAATTTGGCAATGAGTGGGCCATCGCCGGATGGCTACCGCTGTTTTTGAGCCAGCGCCTGGGTATGAGCCCTGCGGATTCCGTGCTCATTCTGGCGCTCTACTGGATGGCGCTGCTGGTAGGCCGCGTCGTCGCGCAGTGGATTCTCCCGCGCATGCGCCATACCCGTCTACTGCTGCTGAGTGTGCTGGTGGCGATGTTCGCCTGCACCATTCTGCTCGATACCAACAACGGTTTCGGCGCCGTCATGGGAGTGTTGCTCCTAGGCGGCGCTTTTGCCCCCATCTATCCGTTGGTCGTCGAAAAAATCGGCCACCGTTTCCCGTATTACCATCCCGGTTTTTACAACGGTATTTTTTCCTTCGCCATGGTGGGCGGCCTGCTGGCTCCGTGCACCTTGGGTTACTTCGCGTGGCTCCTCGACGTGCGCGCTGTAATGGGACTCCCGCTAGTGGGTTCGATTATCGTCTTTGTACTCTTGGGCCTGGTCTGGCTAGAAGCGCGCCTGAGCGCCCTATTGCATCCGAGTACCTGATGCGCCCTTACGTCGTAGCACTGGCATGCTTCTCGGCGGTGTGCGCGGCAGCGGATCTGGAACAGCGCCTCGATGCGCTCTCCGCCGAAAGCCCCGCAATCGGCTTCGCCGGCATTCACGTAGTCGAAGCGTCCACCGGCAAAACGCTCTACAGCAAGAACGCCGACCGCCTGTTCCTCCCCGCGTCGAATCTGAAAATCCTCACCTCCGCGCTCGCGCTCGAACGCCTGCGTCCCGATTACCGCTTCACCACCCGCGTGGTGCGCGAGTCCTCAGGCGACATAGTGCTGGTCGGCTCAGGCGATCCTTCGCTATCCGGCCGCGCCTTCCCGTATGACAAGGACCAGCGTGCGGCCCCACCATTGCAGGCCATCGAGCAACTCGCGGACGCGATCGCAGCCCGCGGCGTGCAGCGCATCGATGGCGACATCATTGGTGACGACCGCCTGTTTCCCTGGGACCCTTATCCTCCCAGTTGGACCGAGGACGACACCCTCCACGAATACGGCGCCCCGGTAAGCGCGCTGACCGTCAACGACAACACCGTCGCCATTTCGATTTCTCCCACCACGCTCGTGCTCGCCCCGGCGTTTGAGTATCTGACCATCGACAATCGCGTGCGAGCGTCAGCGCGCGGCGCTGAGTCCGCAGTCTACGTGCGGCGAGTAGCGCGCTCCCGCCAATGGCAGCTCACCGGAACCATCCCGCTGGGCCGCACCGTGACAGAAATTCTGCCGGTGGACGATCCCGCGCTATTCGCCGCTTCCGCCCTGTACGATGCCCTCACCCGCCGCGGCATCGCGATCCACGGTCGCCCAGTCGCGCGCCATCGAGTCCTAGGTGAGCCCTACGCCGCCGTAGAAGGCGAGGAACTCGCCTCCCGCACGTCACCCCCGCTAGCGGACTTGCTGCAGGTGATGGATAAGGTAAGCGAGAATCTGCACGCCGAACTGCTGCTGCGCGAAGTAGGCCGTGTGACGCGCGGCGAAGGCTCTACCGCCGCCGGCCTCGCGGAAATGAATGCTTATCTCGCCGGCACCGCCGGCGCGCAGCCCGGCGACTGGCGTTTAGAAGACGGCTCCGGCTTAGCCCGCAACACCCTGGTGACGCCGCGTCTTCTCACCCGCATCCTGGCGCGCGAGGCCCAATCGGCCGACAGTGCCGTCTGGATTTCGCTGCTCCCCGCCGGCGGCGAAGACGGCACCTTGAGCCGCCGCCTGTGCTGCATCACTGGCGGCCGCGGCGTCCGCGCGAAAACCGGTACCCTTAGCCGCGCCCTCGCACTCTCCGGTTACGCCGGCAGCGCGACCCGCGGACAACTGGCGTTTTCCATTCTGGTGAACGATTTTCAAGCTCCCCCCGCCGAAGTCACCGAGTGGATTGATAAAATAGCAACAGCCCTATTGGAGTAAAACACGCATGCCTATTTTTGAATACCGTTGCGACGATTGCGGGAACAAGTTCGAGAAGCTGGTGCGGTCAAGCGCGCAAGAAGCCGCCGCCGAATGCCCGTCCTGCGGCCGCGATCACGTCACCACACAGGTTTCGAGCTTCGCTGCACGCACCCACGGCATCCGCCAAGACAGCGCGCCTGCCTGCGGTTCGGGCATGTGTGCCACGCCCGAGTGGTGCGGCCGCAACTAGCGGCGTTACGCTTTAAGAATCCGCTCGACCGCCTGCGCCAGCACCGCCGGCTGAAACGGTTTTTGCAGGAATTCGACACCCGCCGCGCGCGGCTCGTAAGGATATCCGCTGGCGATAATAGCGCGCAGTTGCGGCGTCCGCTCGCGCGAGCGCAGTACCAGTTCTTCGCCGTTCATGTCCGGCAGCGTCAAGTCCGTCACCAGCAGCCCGTAGCGCGCGGGATTCTCGTCCAACAGTTTCAGCGCGGCCTCCGGATGCGTGCAAGCGTCCACTTGGTAGCCCAGCCGCTCCAGATACTTTTTTAACAGGTTCGCCAGCGCCGGTTCGTCGTCCACCAGCAGCAGGCAGGGGGAGTCCATTATTTGCACGCTACCACAGAGCCAGTGGAACTGACCCCGGACTGAATAGCAATCCCAAGGTGGCGCGTGTACTCGTCCGGTTGTAGTTTCCAAAATCGATTTGCTGCTGGTTGACGTCGTAGCGCGCCGACACACTGATGCCGCGTCCTAGTGTGTAAGTGAAACCAGCCGACCCGGCGTAGTTTGCGAATGACCCTGTGTTCTGTCCCAGGGACACCATCGTGTAATGGCCGCCGCTCACGCCCAGGTTCACTTTACGGATGCCGGTATAGCTGAACGACATGGTGGCGTTTTCCTGGCGCGAGGTGGTGGTCACTCCGTTTCCCGAACCCAGTCCCCGCAGGTAATTGAACGCCAGGCTGGCGCGGCGGAACTTGCGTTCAAGGGTGGCCGCGCCGCTGGGATAAGTCGTGCGCGTGTAGACTTGTTCGGTGACAGTCGGCACGCCGAAAAGAGCCGCGAGTTGAGGAGCGAGAGCAAATGTGAGCCGGCTGTTCACTTCACTCACGGTCACGCCCGCTTCTAACGAAAGAGTCCAGAATTGCCCGATCGCAGTGGCGAAGGTGCCGTGGTAAGTGTTTGAATCCGAGTTGCTATGATATCCCGGGAACTCGTAATGCGCGTGGCTGTAACTAACGCCCAGAGTGGTGGCCTTGGTCATGCGGCGCTGCCCGCTCCCCGTCAACGTATAGCCCCACGAATCGGAAAGCCCCGAGGCCTTTTGGCCTTGCCAGAAGCCGGACCCGCCGAAGGTAAAGGACGTGCGCGCCGATTGCAAATAGGTCGCGTACGCGGACGATTGCAGGAAAGTGGTTCGTGAATCGAACAATAGCGTGGAGGGAGTCAAAACGGCAGTGTTATCGTTAGACGGCGTATTGATCAACTCGCTGGTCGCGGTCGAAATGGTGCCTACGGACTCGCGCAGATCCAACGACCAGTGCCGCGAGGGTTGCACCGTTAAGCCTAAGGCTAAATGTTGATCACTGCCGTTATAGCTATCCGCATTTATGTGCTTTTGGTAATTGCCGCCGTAGTCCAGTCCCAATTGGGCGCGCTTCCAGCGATGCACGCCGTAGGCGCCCCCACTCACAAGGATGCCGTAGAGATTGTGGATGCGCAGCAGGTTCCCCTGGGCATCCAACACGAAGGGCTGCAGATTCGTATCTATGACTCCCGAAACACCCGCATAATAGCGCAACTCTACTTGCTCGCCGCTGCGCGTGCCGATGTCGCCAACGCCGCGGCTTAGCACTCCGGGCCCCTGGTAAGTATTCACATTGGAGCTGTCCTGCGCCGCCGCGATGGAGGCCGCCGCTATCATCAGGGCTCCGCCCAGCAGCCGCCCCAGGAACTTAATCCACATGGCTGGCGTCCAATTTCTATGCAAGGCTAGCATCTCCCATCCGATAGACTGAAATGGACAATAACTCTTCGAGTCTGACGCTTGGCGCTTGCCGCTGTCAAGTCCGCAAGAAACAGGAGGTTATGAAAATGTTTTGGCGCATCTGGCCGGTTTGGCTCCTCGTTCCAGTACTTTGCGCGGCTGATCTTCCCATCACCGAAGTGACGTTGTATAAGCATGGCGTAGCCCACCTGGAGCGTTCCGGCGAGTTGAAGCCCGGCGAAACCGCGCGCCTGGATTTCAAGCCGGACGACATGAATGATGTGCTGAAGTCGCTGACCGTTACAGACCGCAACGGCGGAAAAGTGAACGGCGTGCGCTACGATTCGAGCGATCCCCTGGAAAAGCGTTTGGAAGACTTCCCCTTCCGCCTCGGCGCAGGCGCCTCGCTCGCCGCGTTTCTCGATCAAATGAAAGGCGCACGAATCGAATTGAAGCTCGGAGCGGGCGATGCCGCCGGCGTCATCATCAGCGCGCGAGTGGTCGAGCAGTCCGACAAATCGCAGCGCGAAGTACTAGTACTTTTAATGGACTCAGGTGACATCCGCAGCTTCGATTTGAGCGCGGCCAGCGCCGTAAAGTTGAGCGATCCCAAGCAGCAAAGCCAGCTGGCCGCGTATTTGATCGTGCTCAACCAATCCCACGCCCGCGATCGCCGCAGCGTTTATATCGATGCCGTGAGCTCCGGCGCGCGCCAGTTGATCGCGAGTTACATGACGCCCGCCCCAGTGTGGAAATCCAGCTACCGCCTGATGTTCGGCGCAGCGGGCGAGCCGACGCTAGAAGGCTGGGCGATTATCGACAACACCTCCGGCGACGACTGGACCAACGTGCGCCTGGCCGTGGTGTCCGGCAAACCAGTATCGTTCATCACGCAGCTGTATCAGCCGCGCTATGTGCAGAGGCCCTTCGCGGAGCTGGCCGAGAACCAACCAGCGGCTCCCATCGTTTATCAGGGCGCGATGGAGGCGGCCAAGGATCAAGTAGCAGCGGCTCCACCGCCACCACCCGCCGTGCGAGCTCAGATCGCCGGCGGATTTGGGGGCGGGGCATATAGGGTCGCTGGAATGACGCCATCTTCATTGGCCGCCACCGCCAACGGCCAGCAAACTGGCGAACTGTTCGAATACAGCTTCGCAGCCCCCGTCACCGTGAAGCAGGGCGAATCCGCCATGCTGCCGTTCCTCCAACAAAAGATCGGCGCACGCAAACTGTTGGTCTATTCGGAAAGCTACGGACTCAACCCGCGCGACGCCGCCGAACTCACCAACAACACCGGTAAGACGCTCGACGGCGGCCCCATCACGGTATACGACGCCGGAACCTATGCCGGCGAAGCCTTGGTCGAGACCCTGCCCATGAGCGACAAGCGACTCATCAGCTACGGCGTCGATCTTGGTACTCGCGTCACCACTGCCTTTGATTCCTCGCAGGCTGTGGTCCGCGAAATCCATTTCCAGCGCGGCATCCTGACCACGCACTCCGCCTTGCAAGAGACCAAAACCTACACCATCAAAAATGTGGACGCCAAGGCCAAGACGCTGGTCATCGAGCACAACCAGCGTCCCGGCTACACCCTGATGGAGCGCAAGCCCACCGAAACCACCCCCAGCGCCTATCGCTTCGAAGTGAAGCTGGCCGCGTCGGGAACGGACACCTTCCCCGTGCGCGAGGAGCGCGTCTACGACGAATCGGTCTCCGTCACCAATCTGACGCCGGACGTACTAGCCGTCTACGTGCAAAACAAATCCCTGAACGAAACCGCGCGCCGCCAGTTAGATCAGATCGCGCAGAAGAAGCGTGAGATCGCCGCCAACGACGCCGCCATTCGCCAGGCCGACGCCGATGTCACCAGCCTCACGCAGGACCAAACCCGTCTGCGCAGCAATATAGAGAGCCTGAATCGCGTCAGCGGCCAGCAGGATCAGGTGCAAACCTACGCGCGCCAGTTGGCAGCGGCCGAAACCAAACTAGCCGCGCTGCGCGATACTCAAAGCGACTTGCGCAAAAGGAAGACCGCGCTCGAAGGCGAGCTCAGTTCGCTGCTGGAGCGGATTTCGTTTTAGCGGGAAGCTGAATCCCGTCGCCGTACTGCGCGAAGTTCGGAATGGTGACCGGCAAGTGCCCGGTGATGGGAATCTCCCCCATCAGCGCTTTCACCACCGAAATCTCAGACGGCGTAGCCGTGCTGAAGGCCGCCAGATAACCGTTGACCTTGGGGAATCCAGAAAGCAAGTATGGATTGCCGAAGGACACCAGCGCAACCGGCGTCGACCCTTGCGATAACTTCTCCAGATAAGCCGGCAGATCGCCACCCAGCATCGGATTCGTAGTGAAGGTAGCGAACACCAGTGCGGAGCACACCGACACATCGCCGATCACTGCGTCTAATGCCGCCAGCGGCAGTGAATTGTCGATAAAAGCAACACGAGCTTGCGGCGCACGCTTGCGGAATTCCTGCGCCAGTCTCTGTCCAAAAGTCGAGAGCCGTACTCCCGCGGAAACCACTAGGCACGCCTGGTTGGGAGCAAACAGCGGCACCACGCCGCCGTCATTTTTAACCAGCGTCAGGGCCCGGTCAGCCACGTCCTGCGCACGATTGGTTTCTTCATCCAAATCCAGCGCGTCGCTCACCGCATCCAGATCGACAATCTTTCTCTTAGGCAAGCCCACGCGGACCTTGGCCTCCAGTACGCGCAGCACGCTTTGATCGATCCGCTGCCGCGAAATCCGCCCTTGCGCCACCGCGGCCATCACCGCGCGAATGGAGGCGCCGGGATCGGCCGGCATCAGCAGCACATCCGCCCCCGCTTCGATCGCGCGGACCGCAGCTTCGCCGTTGCTAAATTGCTTCGTAAGCCCCGCCATATCCATGGCGTCCGTCACCACCAGGCCCTTGAATCCCAGATCCTCGCGCAACAAGCCAGTAAGTACCCGCGCCGAAACCGTTGCCGGAATTTCGTTCGGTTCAATCGCCGGCACGGTCATGTGCGCGGTCATGATGGAATCGACGCCGTGATTGATCGCGGCTTCGAACGGTTTCAATTCCACGGCATTCATATGTTCGCGAGTGGCGTCGAGACGCGCCAGATCCAAATGACTGTCGATGTTGGTATCGCCGTGTCCCGGAAAATGCTTCGCGGAAACCAGCACTATGTTTTTGGGATCGGAATGCGCGCCGTCGATGTAGGCGGCCACATGCGCGGCGACTTCATCTGGATTCTCACCGTAAGAGCGCACGTTGATCACCGGATTTAGCGGATTGTTGTTGACGTCGGCCACCGGCGCGAACACCCACTGTACTCCCAGCGCACGCGCTTCCCGCGCGGTAGCCAGGCCCTCCGCGCGCGAAGCATCCACATCGCGCGCCGCAGCGTAA
>Ga0105238_10007523_pt1 | contig 10909 bp, 11 predicted proteins | sample KBSC34metaG_FD_81526 | JGI IMG/M metagenome (GOLD analysis project Ga0105238, IMG submission 81526) | Corn rhizosphere microbial communities from Kellogg Biological Station, Michigan, USA - KBS C3-4 metaG | ecosystem: Host-associated > Plants > Roots > Rhizosphere > Soil | place: Michigan, USA...
TCCAGCGACGACGGACGATCCGTCACACCGCGAACATCGATAACCGTCAACTGCAACGCCTGCCCAATCTGCTGCGCTGCAAGTCCGACTCCCTTGGAGTCGTACATGGTATCGAACATGTCCTCGATCAGCTTCTTAATTTCCGGCGTGATGCTCTCGATGCGCGCGCCTTTTTTTCGCAGCACAGGGTGACCGTATTTAACCACTTTCAGGATCATAGAGTTCAGTCTGGGGTAATGCCTAAAATCTGCAGAATTCTCTCCAACTCATCATCGCTATAGAAAGAAATTTCCAATCCACCCTTCCCTTGCGCGTAACGCAGATTCACTTTCGTGCCGAGCTTCTCACGGATGCGATTTTCGAGATTCGCCACGTGCGCGTCTTTCGTGAGCGGAGTAACCGTGGCGGGTTTTACAGGTCCGGCGGCACGCTCCTGAATTTTTGCGATTAATCCTTCAGTCTGCCGGACATTCAACCCTTCTTTGATGATTCGTTCGACCGCCTGTTGCTGAAGTTTTTCTGTCGCAAGCCCAAGCACCACTTTTGCGTGGCCAACCGAAAGCCGTCCGTCACGAAGGTAACCTTGCAAAACCGCCGGCAGTTTCAGGAGACGCAAGGCATTTGCCACCACGGCGCGGCTTTTGCCGACCTTCGTCGCAATTTCCTCCTGCGTCAGTTGAAACCGATTCATCAATTCGAAATATCCCTGTGCCTCTTCAATGGCATTCAGGTTTTCGCGCTGCAAATTTTCAATCAACGCCAATTCGAGGACCGCGCGATCATCGGCTTCGCGGACGATGATCGGCACTTCAAGCAAGTTGAGTAATTGCGCCGCGCGCCAGCGGCGTTCACCGGCAATGAGTTCAAAATGATCGCCGCGATCGCGAACGATCAGCGGTTGAACAATCCCCTGCTCGCGAATGGAATCTGCCAACTCCCGCAGTGTCTCGGGCGTGAAATCTTTTCGCGGTTGGAATGCGCACGGACGAACGCGCCCGAGCGCCACGCGTTGCACGCGTTCGCGCGGGTCAATTTCCGGGACGGTCGTCGCCACTGGAACGCTGGCGGGCGGACCCGGAGGGGATGGTTTTGCCGCGGCCGGAGCGCCGCCCAAAAGCGCGCCCAAACCCCGGCCCAAAGCTGGTTTTGCCATACGGCCAGAGTGTCGCACGCTGCGGAAGTTGTCAATTCAGTCACGCCACGTAGTTTCGATATTTGCTAAGGATGGCGCGCCTGCGCCGTCCGCGCCGCTTAGCGGCGCGACGCGATGTGTGAAGAGCGCCCACAGCGCTGTTTCCCAATTTTCAGATCCGCCCAACCCGTTTCACTTCTTCCCCAGAAACCGACCAACAACGGCGGCAATTTCGTCTCCCTTCAGGCGCGAACCGACAAATTTCCCATCCGGTCCGATCAGAAAAATTGCCGGAAGGCTGTGATCGTTACGAACGAAATCACATTGAAGACCAAAACCGGCACGCATGGATCGCAGCTCATACCATGGCACCTTCTCCAAACGCGCGAGAGGCCACCCTGAATTCCAATTTTGCTCATTAAAATAGAGGTATGTTCCACCTGTCGGTGGCACTTGAAGAGTTAAAACGGCAAATCGTTTGTCGCCGCCATAGGCTTTCCAAACACTTTCAACGGACGCATTTGTTTCCTCAGTCCGGAACAAAGCTTCGAAGTCCAACAAGACGTATTGGCCGCGATGTTCCGCGAGATTAAACGTACTCCCATCCACCGTCTCCACAGCCAGGGGCGGCGCGTCTTCACCTACTTGGGGCGTGTGGACGATGACCGGTTTCAGGTCGCCCAAATCCAACGGCACATCACTGCGACCGCCGGGGATTTCCGGAACAACCACCTCGCGCCCGAACGTCGCATAAGCAGTGTCTTCCCCACCCTCCTTCGGGACACGCGATAGATCAGCAACCATCCACCATTTTCCGGGCGTCACGTCTTCAAAGCGGATGATTCCGCCGGTTGTAAGATTTGCGTGGCGCTCCCGGTGATCGCTGCCATAAAGATGAGCCATTATCATGTAGGCGGGCCTCTCACTCGAATCAGGTTCAAAAAAATTCAAAATCCAGCCGCTGGGAGGAATCGGGCCTTGCCTCAACTTCGCCACATTTTCCGGAATCAGGAATTTCGCCACCAGCGGACGACCGGTGCCGCCGACCGTAATATGATTCGTCTCGCCCGCCTTGACGGTAACCGTGTCTCCAAACCATTCGCTGCCACGCGTCACTCTCCACGTGCCGGTTGGAACATACGTAAAAGCGAATCTCCCCGCCTGATCAGTCATTTGTTGAAACGCGTCTAATTCCAAAAAAATCCGGCTAGAAGTAAAATCCGATTGGAGAATCATCTGCTGATTGGTGGCCACACTCGTGCCGACTCGAAACACGCCTTCCACCCCACCCCAGGGCTTAAGCACAATTTTGGAATTATTCTTCAGGTCCGCAAATGGGACTTCGATAAATCCGCTCCTGTTGAGCGCAATGAGCGAGACTGCCTCATTGGTGGTATCAATATGAAACCGTCCGTCCGCACCCGTCAGCGTCAAATCCGCATTCCCACTCGGGCGCACACCCGCCCGGTACATATTCAGAATGCTGTGGGAATTAACCAACGCCACCTGTGCGCTTTCCGCCGGAGAACCGTCGGGCAACACCACCGTCCCGGAAATATCCAAAGCCATGGCAAATGTGCCCGATAACAATAAGGCAATAAATACCTTCATCATATTTCAACAAACACGGCAGTTGCAGATTGGTTACATCCTTAGGCTAAACGCACCCTATTCCCCGCATCGCTTGGTGTCCAGCGGAAATACCAAAAGCAAAACGGCGCGAACTCGAGTTCGCGCCGCTTCGGTAATCGATCTAAATTTGTTTACCGCTGAATCCTCGCCGAACCGCCCTTCGCGAGCGACTTCACCTGCTCCACCGTCGCCATCGTCGTATCGCCAGGAAAGGTCGTCAGCAACGCGCCGTGTGCCCAGCCGAGATTCACCGATTCCTGCGGTGATTCGCCACTGAGCAAGCCGTAGAAAAATCCCGCCGCGTAACCATCTCCGCCTCCCACGCGATCCAGCACGTCGAGTTCACACGTCGGCGCGGTGTAAGTCTTGCCTTCCATCCACGCGACCGCGCCCCAGCTGTGGCGATTGGTCGAATGCACTTCGCGAAGCGTCGTCGCGACGACTTTGATGTGCGGATGTTTCTTGGAAACGTTACCCATCATGCTGACAAATGCGCTCGGGTCCAACTTCGACTTGGCGTGAACCTCAGGTCCCGGAATGCCCAGGCCAAGTTGCAAATCCTCTTCGTTGCCGACGAGCACGTCCACATTCTTCACAATGCGGTCGAGCACTTCCACCGCGCGCTGATGACCGCCCGAGATATTCCAAAGCTTCGCGCGGTAATTCAGGTCGAACGACGTCACCGCACCCGCAGCCTTCGCAAATTTCATGGCCTCGATGATCGTTTCCGCGGTCGATTCCGACAAAGCCGCAAAAATGCCCCCGCTGTGAAACCAGCGCACGCCGTCCTTGAAAATTTCCTTCCAATTAAAATCGCCGGGCTTCAATTGCGCGGCGGCTTCGTTGCAACGATTGTAAAACACCACCGGCGCCCGCACACCCTGCCCGCGATCACTGTAAACGGTGGCCATGTTCGGCCCGTGAACCCCGTCATGCTTGAATTTTTTGTAAAACGGCTTCACTCCCATCCCGCGCACGCGTTCGGCAATCAATTCGCCAATCGGGTAATCCACCATCGCCGTCGCAATGCCCGTGTTCAGCCGAAAACAGTCGGAGAGATTCGCCGACACATTGAATTCACCACCGCTCACGTGGATGTCGCAATGCGTGGCTTTGCGGAAGGGAATGATGCCCGGGTCCAGCCGATGCACCAGCGCGCCCAGCGATAAAAAATCCAGCGCGCCTTTTTTGGGAATATTCAGACCTTTACTCATTACAATTCAAATTTAGGTTTCGTTTCTGTCACACGCCCCGGCAGGAAAAAATCCGCCAACAGCAGGCCATATGATTCGCAAAAGCGCCCTCAATTGTCGCTAAAAAAGAATCGTGTTCGGAGGTCGGAGTTCGATTCTCGGAGTTCGCCCCCATCTCCCATCTCCCAACTCCCATCTCCCAACTCCCATCTCCCAACTCCCATCTCCGATCGCCCCCTACCCCTCCGGCTCCAACGTCCCCGGATCTGCCAGCGTCGTTTCCGGCGGCAAAGTGCGCGTCAGATTGTCGAGAATCATGATCTTCTGCCAAATCTTCCGTGATAAGCCCGAGGTCAAATCCTCCACGTCATCCACCGCATCCAACAGCACGGGATCCTGAAAACCCTGCACATAAAGCGCCGCGATTTTGCTGATCAACGCCAACGAATCGTTGCAATAATCAAAATACCGATTCAACTCAAACGGCGTCATCTCGCGCTTCGGCGGTTTGCTGGGACGCGTCGCGCGGCCGAAATAATTTTCCGGATCCTTCGTCAACTGATGCATATCCACGATGTGCGCCATCGCGCGCAATTCGTGGACGGCCTTCAACGCGCGGCCGCGTTTGATGCGATTCTCCCAACTCACAAAAAACAAAATCGCAGCGCCCATGAACACCACCGAGCCGATGCTCGCATCCAGCGCCTGGATGAAGTTCGTGTAATCGTCCATCCGGAATTGATGAATATGCATCACCAGCCCAATGACCACACTGATGAGAATGAGGCTCAAAAGGGCCGCGCCCGCGCGCAAAAGGATGTTCGGCTGTTGAATCCATTGCACGCGCTCCACGTTTTCGTTAGCCACGCGCAGCAGTTCCGCGGAAATTTTGCCCAGGCCGGAATTGGGAAACCTGCCCTCGATGCGCTGATTCAAATTCTTCACCGTGTCGATGATCTCTTGCGGATCCAACCGCCGATATGTCGCCACAGTTTCGTCCATAGGAACGATGAAGGATAAAAATGTTTCACCGCGTAATCAAGAAACTGTGGTAGGCACATTACGCCGGTAGGGACATCGCGCCTGCGATGTCCCCGCCCGTACAGCGGGCGGAACTGATGTCAAAACGATCCTTTGATATCAAACCAGGGGGTGTTGCACATCTCACACTTCCGGCCTGATTTCCCAATAATGTCGCAGGATCAGAAATCGCGAAATAAGAGCGGTAGAGGGCTACCGCAATCCAGAACGCTGCCGCGTCCACCGAGCGCGAACTCGGTCGCGATAGCTTCCCGGATTGCGCCAGCCCTCTGGCGCTTTCGCCCCGCGTTCTCGAGGACAACCGGAAATCACAAGCTGATTATGCCCTCCAGAATCACACCCGCCCGGAATTGCGCCGCTAATCGGCGCGGACGGTCCTGGCGGACGGCCATCAAGCGCACCGTCCCCACCCCAAATCCAAGTGACGAGTCCCGTTGCCTTCAATGTAGCGCAGCCGTCTCGGCTGCGAGTGTCGGTGGCGTCTCGCCACCAGACACACATCCGGGCACCGGGACGGTGCCCGAACTCGCAGGCGAGACGCCTACGCTACCAGTTTGCGCCGCTAAGCGGCGCGGACGGTCCTGGCGGACGGCCATCAAGCGCACCGTCCCTACCACAAATCCACGTGACGAACCTTCGCCACCTCGGTCTATCTCTTATGCGAGAAAATCTGGCGAATGACAAAAGCAATGCGCCCGGGGATGCGGATTCCGCGCCGGCGTTGCTCGAAAAACTCGTGCAACGAGCGGAACGCGCGGGCGCCAGTGACATCCATTTGCAGATGCGCGGCAAAGCGGCGGAGGTTTCCTTTCGGCTCGATGGCGTGCTGTCGCCGGTGAGCGAGCTTTCGGAGGCGGTCGCCGAACGTGTGGTGGGCCGAATCAAATTTCTCGCGCGGCTCAAGACTTACCAGGAATCGCTGCCGCAGGATGGCCGGATCGAGCGCGCCGACCTCGCCAGCGCAAATGACATTCGCGTGGCGACGTATCCCACGGTCACGGGCGAAAAGATTGTGCTGCGGTTGTTCAATTCTTCCGCCGCGAAAAAGCTCGCCGAATTGGATTTTCCCGAATACGCGCACGCCGAGCTGGAGCATTTTCTCCGACAAACTTCCGGGCTGCTCCTGCTCACCGGTCCGGCCGGCAGCGGCAAAACCACCACCATTTACGCCTGCCTGCGATTCCTCGCGGAATTGGGCGGCCGTCACATCATCACGGTGGAAGATCCCGCCGAGCAAATCGTGCCCGGTGTGATGCAGACGGAGGTGAACGAAGCGCGCGGGTTGGACTTCGCGAAGGCCGCGCGACATTTGCTGCGGCAGGATCCGCAGGTGCTGGTGATCGGCGAAATTCGCGACGAGGAAACCGCGAACATCGCGGTGCGCGCGGCGCTCACGGGGCACCTGGTGATTTCCACGTTGCACGCGGGCTCGTGCCAAGGTGTGTTCGAGCGGCTGATGGTTTTATGCCCCGATCACTCCGCGGTCGCGTCGTCGTTGTCGCTCGTGGTGAACCAGCGATTGGTGCGGAAGCTTTGCAACCATTGCGCGGGCAAGGGTTGCGAGAGTTGCGTGCAGACCGGTTATCGCGAGCGGTTGCCCGTGGTGGAGTGCCTGCGGGTGACGGAGGACATGCGGCGTGTGATTGCCAAGGGCCAAATCGAATCGTTGTCGGCGAAACCTTCACTCAAGGAAAATGCGCAAGCACTGGTGGCGGCGGGATTAACGAACAGCGCTGAATTGCAGCGCGTGTTTGGGTTTGAGAATGCGTGAGGAAATATTCAGCCACAGATGAACACAGATGGACACAGATTCGGAAATTCAACAAAAGGGAACCAAGGGAACGAAGTATGGAAACATTGAACATCGAACGTGCTTTGTAGAAACCAATCTTTTGTCGCGGAGCGACAGAGGAAATTAGCCAGCCGCATAGTGGCTGGGAATCTTGATGCCACATCTCGTCCTGAAAGGGCGGTGGAAACACTGTCTTTCCCGCTGTCCTTTCAGGACATGGACCCAACCACCGCCATTCCAGCCACTCCGTGGCTGGCTAATTTCCTGATGTCGCTCCGCGACTGGAAAAGCTTCTACGGATTACATCCAACCCGAAACTCAAAACCCGAAACTCGAAACCAGAGATATCGCGTGAGCAAATCGGCGCAGGCCTGTCGAATCGTTTGGCAGGCGGAACTAGCATTTTATGAATTACGACGAATTTGCGTTTTTCAACCAACAACTGGCGGCAATGCTGCGCGACGGCATCCCGCTCGAAGGCGCGTTGAAGCAACTCTGCGCCGGCATGAAGACCGGGCCGTTGCGCAGTGAAATGGCGCAGCTCGAAAGCGACCTCGCGCGCGGCACGCCGCTCGACAAAGCCGTGGCGCATCGCGCGCTGCCGGAATTTTACCTGCGCATGGTCGCGGTCGGCATGCGCAGCAACGATCTCCCTGGCATGCTCACGCTGCTGGCCGATTATTATCAACGCGCCAATTCGATTTGGAATCGGTTGAAGGGGTTAATGGTGTATCCGTTCCTGGTGCTGCTGGTTTCGCTCGGTGTGACGGTGGTTATTTCTTCGTTCGCGAAAAAAGTTGTCGAGATAACAACCGGCGCTTTGATGCCGACGCCGCAGATTCTGAACCTGACGCTTTGGATTCCGCCGCTGATCATTGCGTTGGTCCTGGTGGCCGGGGTTGCCGTGGTGGTGATTCCCTCGTTGCGTGCCTGGGCGCGCTGGCGGCTTCCCGGTTTCCGCGAAACCAGCCTGGCGCAGATCGCCTCGGCCATGGCGTTGATGCTCAAGAGCGGCACGCCGCTGCCGGACGCGCTGGCGTTTGCGGAAGCGATCGAGGCGAAATCACCGGCGGCGAACGCGCTACGCGAGTGGCGCGCGCAATTGCAGGCCGGCCAGGGCAAACCCGCGCAATGGCCGCATGCGCTCTCTCCCTTTCCGCCGATGTTCCTGTGGCTGGTGCGCAAGGGCGGCGAGGACATTGGCGCGGGATTCCAAAAAGCGGCGGAGATTTACCAGGCGCGCGCGTCGTATAAAGTTGAACTTTTGTTATACGGCGCCTTGCCCATCTCGGTGCTTCTGCTCGGCCAAATGGTGATTTGGCAGGTGGCGCCGGTATTTCACACGTTGATCACCATGATGAACTGGTTTAGCAACGTCGGCAGTTAATCAAAATATGTTTAACCACGGATTCAGTGACGACCCGGTGATTGCGATGATACAGGTTATTGTCATGCTGCTGTCGCTGGTGGTCGGCCTGGTGCTGGAGGCGGCGGCGCTTTACTGCCTTTATTTCGTCATTACCATCCCGATGCGGCGGAACGAGCGCGCGCGGATTTTTTTGGATGTCCTGCAGCTCGGATTGAAGGAAGGCCAGACACCGGAAGCGGCCATCATCGGAGCTTCGGACAGCAACGATTCCTGCCTCGGCGCGCGATTCCATTTGCTCGCGGAGCAATTGCGCAAAGGACTGCGGCTCAGCGCGGGACTCGATTTCGTGCCGCACCTGTTGCCGCCGCAAGTCAACGCCATGCTGAAAGCCGGCGAACGCATCGGCGACGTGGGCAAAGTCCTCCCCGCGTGCCAGCGACTGGTGAGTGACGGCGTCTCGCAAGTGCGCGGGGCGCTGAATTACGTGCTCATCCTGGCGCTGGTGGTTTCGCCCGCGGCGGTCATTGTCCCGGTGATGCTGAACGTGTTTGTGGTTCCGAAATTCAAGGAGGTATTCGCGGGGATGTTTGAAGGTGCGGCGTTGCCGTTATTTACCCGGCTCTTGTTCACTTCCGGCCACACGCTGCTCCTGATTCAACTCCTGGTCATCTTTGCCACGTGGTTTCTCTTGTTCGCTTACATTGGCGGACCGCGCGCGCGCGGCTGGTTCCGCGCCGTTCTTGGCGGCTTGCCCGATTGGATTCATTTTCATCTGCCGTGGCGCCGGAAACGGTTGCAGCGCGATTTCTCCGCGATGCTGGCCGTGCTGCTCGACGCCCATGTGCCCGAAGCGGAAGCCGTGTCGCTCGCGGGCGAATGCGCCGCAAACGCGATCATGCGCCGCCGCGCGGAACGCATTCGCGCGCAACTCACGCAAGGCGTGAAGTTGCCGGAGGCCATCCGCGCGATTGATGACCAGGGTGAATTGCAATGGCGGCTCGCGAACGCGCTGCATCGTGGCCGGGGATTTCTTGCCGCGCTCACCGGCTGGCACGAAGCGCTGGACTCCAAGGCGTTTCAACAGGAACAAACCGCCGCGCAAATCACCACGACCGGACTGGTGTTATTCAACGGCTTCATCATCGCGTGCGTCGTCGTGGGGCTGTTCCTGCCACTCATCGCGCTAATCAACGCTGCTTCATTATGGTGATTCACTTCCCCAACCCACGTCGGCGCGAGTGCGGCTCGCTGATGGCCGAAATGATGGTGGCCATCGCGATCCTCATGGTGGTCATCGTGCCGGTGGCGTATTCCTTCGATGCGGAAAAACGCGCCGCGCGCGCCACGTATAATCACGCGATTGCGATGGAAATTGTCGACGGCGAAATGGAGGTGTTGCTTGCCGGCGAATGGCGCGCGTTCACGCCCGGCACGCACCCCTACCCCGTCAAAGCCAACGCGCTCACGAATTTGCCGCCCGGAGAATTTACGCTCACGCTCGCCACCAATAAAGTTCGCCTGGAATGGAAACCTTCCATGACACGCCGTGGCGGGCCGATCGTGCGGGAGGTAATGTTGCCATGAGAGTGAGAGAATATAAACTTCCCGCAATGGCAGGGCGCGTCACTCCGCGTGCGCCGAAAACTCCTTTTTCTCCGGCATTCACTCCGCGCCGGGCTCAAGCATTCACTTTGATCGAAGTGCTCGTTTACATGTCCATGCTGGCCGTCCTTATGGGGCTCGGTTACGCGGCGTTGTATCGCAGCATGGATGCCTCCACCGGCCTTCGCCGGAACGCCAACGACATTACGCAGGCACTCAATACCGGGGAACGCTGGCGCGACGATATCCGCGCCGCCACCCAACCGCTTCGCCTCGAGCAAATCAGCGATGCCGAATCGCTGTTGCACATTCCACAGCCGAACGCGGAGGTGACCTATCGATTTGTTTCAAATAGTGTTTCGCGCCGGGTCGGCTCCGGCGAATGGTCGCCAGCCCTGGAGCACGTGGATCATTCCGTTTTCATTTCCGATCCGCGTCAAAAAGTGACCGCGTGGAAATGGGAAATCGAATTGCAATCGTACCATAAAAGCCTCACCCGTTTGCAGCCACTATTTACCGTCCTCGCAGTGCCAACCAATACCCCGACAAAATGAGAATCAACGTGACCTCAACGAATCGGCTCAAACGCCAGCAAGGCCTTGCGACGATATTGATGCTCATTTTGCTCGCGCTGGTGTTCGGCTTCATCTTCGCGAACATGAACACTCTGTCCACACTCCACAACGACGTGAAACGGGTTGAGCAACGACAACTTCGCCGCATCAATCCGCCCGCGCCGTCGGCATCCACAAATTCACCGTCAGCCCAGGCACCGAAATGAAGGCTCTCGACCGCAGTGAAGTCATTCGCCAGTCGGTTTCGGTTTTGATCTATGGCTTCGCCGGACTTTTGCCGCTGGTCGGACTTTTCCTGGCTGTCACCGCCGTCAACCGCGGGATCCGGATCCGGCGCGCGTATTCGGAGCCAATTCCGGTGGATCATTACCGGAAATGGGGAATGAGGCTGGGCGTCCTGTGCATTCTTCTCAACCTTTGCGTCGTGGCGGTAGCGATCAACTACCTGCTGACCCAAACGGATATTGGCTTACTCGTTAAATCGCCATAGGTAAAAGCGATCGCGAAATTTTCTTTTTGAATTCGCTTCCCTTGCTTACTCTGCGCGGCGCAGATGGCTCTGAAGTTATTCAA
>Ga0105238_10007524_pt1 | contig 10907 bp, 7 predicted proteins | sample KBSC34metaG_FD_81526 | JGI IMG/M metagenome (GOLD analysis project Ga0105238, IMG submission 81526) | Corn rhizosphere microbial communities from Kellogg Biological Station, Michigan, USA - KBS C3-4 metaG | ecosystem: Host-associated > Plants > Roots > Rhizosphere > Soil | place: Michigan, USA...
CATTCCTGCCGAGTCCGGAATACGCGGTCACACGTGCCTACAGCGGCGGCGACGCGATCAATCTTGCGCAACGGCTGCGTCCGGATCTCATCCTGCTCGACTTGATGATGCCTGACATCAGCGGATTTGAAGTGGTGGAAGCGCTGCAGCGCGACTCCCGCACCGTCGGCATCCCGATCCTGATCGTGACCGCCAAGCAGATCACCGAGCAGGATCGGCTGCTGCTCGAGAATAGAAAAGGCAGCGTGATCAATATCGTGGCCAAGGCAGGTTTCAATCGTGCCGGCTTCATCACCGAAGTAAGGCGTGCTTTGCGTCCCAACTGAAGAGGCAATCGACGTGGCCAGAATACTGGTTATCGAGGACAACGCCGCCAACATGAAACTGGCTTGTCTGCTGCTGCACAGGGTCGGCCATACGACACTGTGCGCCAGCGATGCCGAGAATGGCCTGACCCTGGCGCGAAACGAACAACCGGACCTGATCCTGATGGACGTGCAATTGCCTGGCATGGACGGCCTGGCGGCAACCGGCCTGCTCAAGCAGGATCAGGCAACCGCGGATATTCCAGTCATCGCGTTGACCGCGATGGCTATGAAGGAAGATCAGGCAAAGAGTTCAGCCGCCGGCTGCGCGGCATACATCACCAAACCGCTGCGCTACCGGGAATTGTACGAAACGATCGACGCGCTGCTGAGCCAGCGCCGGTTGTGTGCGCCATGAGCAACCCGGCCGCCAAGATCCTCATCGTCGATGACGAAATCCGCAATCGAAAGCTGCTTGAAGCGCTGCTGCACTCGGAAGGCTACGCAACGATGTCGGCGGCCAGCGGCACGGATGCCCTGGCCGCGGTTGCGCAACACGCGCCGGACTTGGTCCTGCTCGACGTCATGATGCCGGACATGGATGGATTCCAGGTGGCGCGCAAACTGAAAAGCGATGCCAGCACCTCGCACATCCCGATCATCATGGTCACGGCCTCGGCGGATCGCCACTCGCGCCTGGCGGGGCTGGAATCCGGTGCGGAGGATTTCCTCAACAAACCGGTCGACCGTGCAGAGCTGTGGTTGCGAGTGCGCAATCTGTTGCGCGTGAAAGCCTATGGCGACCTGCTGCAGAACCAAAGCCTGCTGCTGGAACAACAAGTGCAGGCACGCACGGCCAGCCTGCTGGAAAGCGAGCGCCGCTTCAGTACCCTGCTGCGCGATGTGGAGCTGGCGGCCGTGATGTTCGACCGCGAAGCGCGCATCACATTTTGCAACGCCCATCTGCTGCGCTTGACCGGATGGACAAGCGACGAAATCGTCGGACGCAGCCTGCAGGAGGTCTTTCTGCCGCACGAGGATACCGAAACGATAGCCGCGCTCACTGCCCTGCTCGACGATGCACCGGACGCCTGGCATCGCGAAAACGAGATCCTCACACGTTCCGGAGAGCGCAGGCTCATGCGCTGGAGCAATTCATTGTTGCGCTCCAGCGCCGGCGACGTGATCGGTTCGGCGAGCATCGGCGAAGACATCACCGAGCAGAAGAGAGCAGAGGCCGGGATCAAGCGCCTGAACCGCGTCTACGCCGTACTGAGCCGGATCAATACGCTGATCGTGCGCGTACGCGATCGTGCCGAACTGTTCAAGGAAACCTGCCGCATCGCGGTTGTTGAAGGCGGCTTCCGCATGGCGCTGGTCGCGCTGGTGGATCAAGGCACGAAACAGATCGCCACTGCGGCTTCGATGGGTGTTGACGACGAGCTGTTGAACGGGGTCAAGAATGTCTTTTCTTCGCGCACCAGCGTGCCGTCGACCATGGTTGCGCGAGCGATCAGCGAAAAGCGGGCTGTGGTGTCCAACGATTCGCAAAACGACCCGCAAGTCCGGCTTGGCGTGCAACATGCGGCGGCCGGAGTCCGTTCGATCGCGGTCCTGCCGCTGATCGTTTCGGACGAGGCTGTTGGAACCCTCGTCCTGTACGCCAGCGAAATCGAGTTCTTCCACGCGGACGAGCTGAAACTCCTGGCGGAACTCGCCGGCGACGTTGCCTTCGCAATCGATCACATCGAAAAGCAGGCGAAGTTCGACTACCTTGCCTATTACGACGCGCTCACCGGTCTGTGCAACCGCACCCTGTTTCATGAGACTTTGAAGTTGGCTCTGGCCCAGGCCTCGGACAGCGGCAGGCTCGTTGCACTGCTGTGTATCGACCTTGACCTATTCAAGAACGTCAACGACACCTTGGGCCATGCCTTGGGAGACGATTTGCTGCGCCAGTTCGGCATCCGGTTGGCCCGATGCGTGCGCTCCCAAGATACAGTCGGGCGCCTCGGTGGCGACGAGTTCGCGCTGATCCTGTCGATGCAGAAAGGCAAGGACAACGCAGTCCTCGTCGCCAACACCATCCGTGATGCCCTGCGGGAACCATTCGATTTGAGAGGCCATGAAGTTACGGTGACCGCGAGCATCGGCATCACGATCCATCCGGACGATGCCGGCGACGCCGAAACGTTGATGAAGTACGCCGACACGGCGATGTATGGCGCCAAGCAGGCAGGGCGCGACACCTTCCGTTTCTTCACGGCGCAGATGAATACCGAGGTGCTGGCGCGGCTAGAACTGGAACAAGCGCTGCGCAAAGCCCTGGCCAATGACGAGTTCGTCCTGCACTACCAGCCGAAGGTGCAGCTGCGTAACGGGCGCGTCGGTGGCTTCGAGGCGCTGCTGCGCTGGCAGCGGCCCGGATCCGGCCTGGTGATGCCGCACGCCTTCATCCCCGCGCTGGAAGAAATGGGGCTGATCGTAAGCGTCGGCAGCTGGGTGATTTCGTCAGCCTGCAAACAGGTCGCGCGGTGGACGGAATCGGCCGGCTACCCGGTGCAAGTATCCGTCAATGTGTCTGGTCGACAGCTTGTCGAGGGCGACCTGGAGGGCGATGTTGCCAAGGCGCTTGCCGACAGCGGCATAGCGGCCGACCAGCTCGAGTTGGAACTGACCGAAAGTTCACTGATGGCCAATACCGAGAGCAACGTCCTCATTCTGCGCAATCTGAAGAAGCGCGGCGTGCAGATTTCCATCGACGACTTCGGCACCGGTTATTCGAGCCTCGCCTATTTGCGCCGTTTTCCGATCGACACATTGAAGATCGACATTGCGTTCATCCGCGATGTCGCCAGCAGTCCCGACGCCGCGTCGATCGTCCGGGCCATCGTGCAGATGGCGCACAGCCTGAAAATGGAAGTGATCGCGGAAGGCGTCGAAACGGCGGCGCAACTTTCCTACCTGCGGCGCAACGGTTGCGATCAGATCCAGGGCTACTACTTCAGCAAACCGCTGCCTTTGCCGGAGGCGGAAAAAATGCTGAGCAAGGAAAAGCGCATGGCGGTGCAGGACGTAGAAATCCAGCGATCGCCAAACACTCTGCTGCTGGTTGACGATGAAGCAAACATCCTTAGCACTCTGAAACGGATGTTCCACAAGGACGACTACAACATCCTCTGTGCCGGCTCAGCCGCCGAGGGGTTCGAACTGCTGGCCTTGCATGAGGTGCAGGTAATTCTGTGCGACCAGCGCATGCCGGTCATGAACGGCACGGAATTCCTTGATCGTGTGAAGGAGATGTATCCGGACACGCTGCGGATCATTTTGTCCGGATACACCGACCTGAACTCGATCATTGATGCGATCAACCGTGGGTCGATATATCGCTTTTACACGAAACCCTGGGACAACAAGGAAATGCGCGAAAACATTCAATCCGCTTTCCGCCACTATTGGCTGTTGCGCGCGGGCTCATCGATCGACGCGGCCGTTACTCCCGGGCCGCAGGCGCAAGCTGGCCTGAATCGCCTCAATGGCGGCAGCCAGCCGGCATCCACGATTGCCGTAGAATGAAACACGCGACGGCTGTCGCATCGGACGCGAAGACGAGTGCAAATTTCAACGCGTCGATCGCCGAAATTCTCCGAACCACGGACAGGACAGCCTGGCAAGCGCTCGGGCTTTTCGCGCAGGCTTGCGAGACCGCACGAGCGTCACTGAAACCCGTCGGCGAAAATCTCGTCCACGGTCATCAGCTCGAATACCTGAAACAGCGGCTCGCAATCGCCGATCACGCACGCTTCTTCCACGTACAGACGATGCGTCGCCGGATCGTAGACAGCACCGTTGAGGGCGTCCGCTGCGACCGGTAGCGTCAATGCGCCGCTGAAGTAAGGTGTCACCTGCCAGGGATTCTTCGTACCGTTGCGAACATCGACCAGGTCGTTCGCGTCGTACATCCATACATAAGCGCTGTACGGGTAGGCATGCGTGCCCTTCGATGCATTGTCCGGGTCGTAGCACCACACCGAACCATCCGGCGTGGGCTGCCCCACCAGATTCGGATCGCTGGTTCCCTCGCCATAGCACGACGGACCAAGTCCGGTGCCACCGAAGAACATCACGCTGCGCGTGCCCGGGGGAAACACCACGCCAGTGATCGTGGTGCTCATGTTGTAGACAGGATTGGCCGGGCCGACGCCCCACGCACCCAGTGTGGCGTGATCGATCGGATAGTTCACGACAGGATGCGCGGGCACCGGATCGAGCATGCCCAGATCCTCCGGATTGAACACCGATGCCGACGGCCCCAGCGATTGATGCCCGATGATCGAGGTACAGCAATGTCCTGTCAGCGCACGGCCGCCGAATGCGCCTTGCCACTCGGGTGGAATCTGCGTCATGTGCCCGCCCACAAATGCCGGGAACAGATCGCCGACCGTGTACATGCCGTGATAGTCGGCGCTTGCCGCAAGTGTCAGTCCCGACGTGAAATGCGATTTGGTCTGCTCGGAAGCACCGTCGTAATACGCCCACTCCGCGCCGATCAGTCGATTGCCGTAGACCAGCAAGCCGCCGAGATGCATGCCGTTGGCGATGTTTTCCTGGTCGAGATTGCCTTCGGTGATGTCCGCGAAGTCCTGCACGAAACCTGCGCTGTTCAGTGCATTCGGATCGATGCTGTCGAGCGGCGCGGGAATGCTCATCTCGGCGACCATCTGCCCGTACACATGGCTTTTCACGAACAGCGTGTGAGTCGCTGGATTCAAGGCTAGACCGTCATCATTGTAGGAAAACGTCGCATCGGGGTTGCCGGCCGACCACACGGAAGGCAATTTGAAAGCGCCAAGGTAGTGCAGATCGCCGATAGCGACGCGTGGTTGTATTGCCGGATCGGCGAGCGCCATGCTGCCCGGCAAGGCAGTTGCGACGAGCACGCAGACGGCGCACACGCGCGCATGCTTGCGTGATTGAATTCGCTCATTCGCGATTCCACCAGATGCCGGGGCCATGTCGCCCTCCTCCGCCAAGGCAACTGTGGCAACTATGCGCCTGGTTTTCGCGCCGTGCAAAGTACTGTTGCTTCGCGATCCCGCGGTTCGTCAATTCGCGCGCGCGAAGCCGAAGATATCTCGCAATGGATGCTTGCGCCGCAGGATCGCCGCCGCGATCAGTTCGCCACCGAGCGCGCTATAGGTGATCCCGTTGCCGCCATACGCCATGGCAAACAGCACGCGCGATCCATATTGCGGGTGCGCGCCAAAAAATGGCAAACCATCGTCGGTTTCGGCGAACGTCCCTGCCCACGCGAAGGTCGGTTGGAGATTCAGACGCGGAAAAATCCGCGCGGCGCGCTTGCACAGCTTGGCCGCATTTTTCTCCACGCGGGCGTCGCGCCTCGCCGGAATGTCGATCGCATCGTCTTCGCCGCCGATGACAAGACGCCCGTCGCCGGTGCTGCGCGCATACATATACGGCCGCGCGCTTTCCCAGAGCAACGTGTCTGACCAACGCGCCAGTTCCTGTTGATCGATCGGATCGGTGACGAAGGCGTAGCTGCTGCGATTGACCGCAACCTTCTGTTTGAGCCACGCTTGGGCAGCGTAGCCGTTCGCCATCACCACGTGTGCAGCGCGAACGCGGATTCCTTCTTCTGTCAGCGCATCGACGCTGCGCGCACGCGGTTCGATCGAGGCGACGCGCGTGCGGTCGAAGATGCGCACGCCCTTCTTCGACAGTGCGTGCAGCAGCCGGCTGGCGAGGCGATACGGATCGACGCGCGCGCCGAGTTTGCTCAAGATTGCAGATGGCGCCGCAAATCCGTACGCATCGCTCAATTCCGCCCGCGACAGCAAGCGCACGTCGAATCCGTGCTTCCGGCGCAACTCGTATTCGGCACGCAAACGTGGGCGATGCAGCCAGCTCGAGGCGAAGTACAGGCTTTCGTTCATCGCAAAATCGACATCGCCGACCTCGCCTGCAATCTTGCGCAGCAACAGGATCGCGCGCGCGCAGGCCTTGTACACCAGCGCCGCCGTCGCTGTGTCGTAAAGTCGCGCGAGTTCGACCATGTGCGTGTCGATCTCGTACTGCAGCAGCGCCGTGCTTGCCGCAGTGCTGCCCCAGGCAATATCGCGCTGTTCGACGACCGCGACATCCAAGCCCTCGGAGGCCAGTGCGCGCGCCATCAGCGCGCCGGTGATGCCGGCGCCGACGACCAGCACGTCGCACTTCAGATCGGCCTGCATACGCGGAAACGCGTGCATCAAGCCGTTCTTCACGGCCCAGTACGGGTAGCCGCTCTTCAGATCCATCCGACGCTCCTTGTCGAAGCAGTCACGCTAGCACGCGGCGCTGAAGGCAACCTGAGTATTGCAGCTGGCAGTCGAGGCAGGGATTCGACGTAATTGCTGTATGCTCCGACCAGGAGCGAACATGCGTCGGGGAGGCACATGGTCTTCAACTCGCTTACGTTTGTCGTGTTCTTTGCTTGCGTGCTGGTGCTGTATAACCTGCCGCTGGGCTGGACCGCGCGCAAGGTCAACCTGCTGCTGGCCAGCTACCTTTTCTACGCGGCGTGGAATCCGCCGTTCGTGATCCTGCTGTGGGTCTCGACCGTGGTCGACTGGTACGCCGCGCAAGGCTTGGTCAAGGCGCAGCGTCAATCGGCGCGTCACGCCTGGATGCTGCTGTCGGTGGTCGCCAACCTCGGCATGCTCGGCTATTTCAAATACGGCCAGTTCCTGCTCGACAATTTCACTAGCATGCTGAACGCGATGGGCGTCGCCTACCAGCCGGCGCATGCGGATATCGTGCTGCCGGTCGGTATCTCCTTTTATACTTTTGCGACGATGTCGTACACGCTGGACGTGTATCTGCGCCGCGCCGCGCCGGCGCGCAACCTGCTCGACTACGCGTTGTTCGTCACGTTCTTCCCGCACCTGGTGGCCGGACCGATCATGCGTCCGACCGAGCTGGTGCCGCAGTTCGCCGAACCGCGCCGCGCCAACGCCGATCAGCTGCGTTTCGGCCTGGCGCTGATGACGCTCGGCTTGTTCAACAAGGTGGTGCTCGCCGACAGCTTCCTGGCAAGCGTTGCGGAAAAAGTCTACGACAGCGACAAGATTCCCGGCGCGCTGGATGCATGGGCGGCGACGCTCGCCTTCAGCGGTCAGATCTTCTGCGACTTTGCCGGCTATTCGACGACCGCGATTGGCGCGGCGCTTTGTCTCGGTTTTGCGATGCCGGACAACTTCCGCTTTCCCTACGCGGCGGTCGGCTTTTCGGATTTCTGGCGGCGCTGGCACATCACCCTGTCGTCGTGGCTGCGCGACTACCTGTACATCCCGCTTGGCGGCAACCGGCATGGCGAGGGCCGCACGTACGTGGCGCTGATGGGCACGATGCTGCTCGGCGGCTTGTGGCATGGCGCGAACTGGACGTTCGTCGTGTGGGGCGGATTGCACGGCTTTTATCTCGGCGTGGAACGCGCATTGCGCAAACGTTTCACGAATTTCCGTCCTGGCCCCATTGCGCTGATCCTGCTCGGCCTGCTCACCTATGCGCTGATCAACCTGACCTGGGTGTTCTTCCGCGCCAAGACGTTCGGCAAGGCGTGGGTCGTGTTGAACGGCATGTTCGGCTTGAACGCGTTGGCCAAACCCATTCTCTCGTCGTTCTATCTGATCAGCGTTGCGCTGATCGTCGGCGGCATCGTGACGACACACTGGTACATGCGTGCGCGCACGCTCGAATCGGTCGTGGCGCGCGCGCATCCCGCAGCCATCGCATCGGTGTGGGCGTTGCTCGCCTTCGCCATCGTCATTGCACAGGGTTCCGGAAATGCCTTCATCTATTTCCAGTTCTGAGCGCAAGGACCCATGATGACGACGCACGCCGAGACCGCCGTCGCCGATGCGCGTGACGTGCCCATGGCTGAGGACGAATACGCGCGCCAGACGGCATCGGATCGCCCCGGTGTCGCGCAACCCGTGCCGGAACGCCCGGTGCCGAATCAGCCGTGGACGCGCATCACGGTCGGTGCAATCGTTCTGTTCGTGCTGCTGCTCGGTAGTTGGGAAGCGTATTGGCGCAGTTACGGCGCGACACCAGGTACGCGCAACAGCGAAGGCTTATGGGCGATACAGCGCCGCCGCATCGACAACGGCGAAGGCGACGCCACCGTGCTGCTCGGATCGTCGCGAGTGTATTTCGATGTGCAACTGCCGGTGTGGGAAAAATTGGCCGGCAAACGGCCGATCCAGCTTGCCATCGAGGGCACGACACCGCTGGGCATGCTCGAAGATCTGGCCGCCGACCAGAACTTCCACGGTCGCTTGCTGGTGGGCGTGGCGCCGCAGGTATTCTTCAGCGGCTTCGCCTACCGCGGCCGCGTGCTGCCGTACTCGCGCACCGAATCGCCGGCGCAACGCGTCGGCCAATGGCTGTCGATGCATTCGGTCGAGCGCGTGTTCGCGTTTTTCGATCCTGATTTCGCGCTTGCCACCGTGCTCAGGCGGCAGGCGTGGCCCGAGCTGCCCGGCAGACCGGCCCATATGGATGTGCGCAAGCTGGCCGTGACCGAAGCGGACCGCGCCACGCACATCTGGGAAAAAGTGGAAAACGATACCGACTACCGCGAGATCACGCGCAGCGTGTGGCGCAAGGAATTCGTGCCGGGCGAGGACGATCCACCGCGGGCAAAACGCGACGAGAAGAGCAAGGAGCAGATCGCCAGAGCGGTCAAGGCGGTGGCGGCGCTGCGCGCTCGTGGCGTGCCGGTGCTGTTCGTGCGACCGCCGAGCAGCGGACCGTTTCTCGAGTACGAAAACCGCAACTGGCCGCGTGCGCAGACCTGGGATGCGTTGCTGGCCGCAACCGGTGCGCCGGGCATTCACTTCGAGGACTATCCGGAAATGCAGGGCATGGAGTTGCCGGAGTGGTCGCATTTGACGCGTGCCGACGCCGAGCGCTACACGGCGGCCCTGTACACTGTCATTGCACGCGACTTCTGGCCTGAGAGGAAGTAGCAGCGCAGCCGACGTCGACTGTTCAGCGTGCAGCCACTTGCGCGGGCTTAAAAGGATGTGAGGCGAACTGTCGTGTGTCGTTGGCGTCGTGTGCGCGTCGGCAAAATGGCAGCGCCAGGGAATGCCGCCTCTCGCGGCGACAAGGATGCTGATGCACGCTTTCAAGTCCAAGGCGCCGCTCGAATACCGCGCGCCGACGGAAATCGACGCTGTCATCGAAGATCTCGCAGCGGGACATCGGCACGACACGCTGCGTCGGATCGGTCTGACGATGGCGGGCGTCGCATTGCTGGTCGGCATCGCCTGCTTGTGGCTGTTTACACCGCTGCGCGCCTGGCTCGATCTGCATCGTCTCGTGGCGACGCTCGGGCAGCTGCACGATTCACCGCTGGCGCCGTTCGTGATGATTGCCGTGTTCGTTGTCGGCGGCCTGATCGTGGTGCCGGCAAACCTGATGATTGCCGCCTGTATTCTGGTATTTGGACCATGGCCGGGTGCGCTGTATGCGTTGCTCGGCACCGAACTCAGCGCGCTGTGTCTCTACGAGATCGGCCGCCGTCTGCCGACTGGGATGTTGAGCAAACGGCTCGGCGATCGCGTGCGGGGACTGCGTGAGCGCTTGCTGCGGCATGGCGTGCTCGCCGTTGCACTGGTGCGGCTGGTGCCGGTGGCACCATTCAGCCTGGTCAATCTGGTTGCGGGCGCCGCACGCATCCAGCGTGTCACCTATCTCGCCGGCACCGCGCTGGGCATGTTGCCGGGAATCGCCTTCGCCGCTTTGTTTATCGACCGCGTCGTGGCGGCGATCGAGCATCCGGGCCCATGGAGTTTCAGCTTGCTGCTGGGCGCGGCTGCGTTGATTCTGGCGCTGGCTTTGTTCTTGCGGCGTCGCCTGATCAAATCGGCGGCACTCGACTGATGCAAGCGTTGGCGAAGAAAACGAATGGCTGCATCGTTGTCGCGTCTTACAACACGCATGGCGCCGTCGGCCTGGATGGGCGCTGCGAACCGCAACGCATTGCAAAGGTGATCGCGGAACTTGGTGCCGACATCGTCGCGCTGCAGGAATTGCGTTCGCGCAATGCCGCGCTGGAGTCGCTCGAGTTCCTGCCGCGCGACAGCGGCTATCAGGCAATTTCCGGTCCCACGCTGACCTTTGCCGACGGCGAATTCGGCAACGGCTTGCTGACACGCTTTCCGGTACTGGCGGTCGAGCACATCAGGCTCGACGTCGGACGCCGCGAGCCGCGCGCGGCAATTGACGCGACGCTCGATGTGAGCGGGCTCGATGCAGGTGTCACTGCGCTGCGCGTTATCGCGACACATCTTGGACTCGGACCGCGCGAACGCAACACGCAGATTGCGCGGCTGCTGGAAGTTACCCGCGCGCGCACGGATGTGCCGACGATCCTGCTCGGCGACTTGAACGAATGGTTCCTGCGCAGCCGCTCGTTGCGAAAACTGCACGATCACTTCGGCGAATCGCCGGCGCGCGCGACATTTCCGTCATGGTTGCCGCTGCTGGCGCTGGATCGGATCTGGTGCGCGCCGGCCGCCGCGCTGCGCGACG
>Ga0105238_10007525_pt1 | contig 10906 bp, 13 predicted proteins | sample KBSC34metaG_FD_81526 | JGI IMG/M metagenome (GOLD analysis project Ga0105238, IMG submission 81526) | Corn rhizosphere microbial communities from Kellogg Biological Station, Michigan, USA - KBS C3-4 metaG | ecosystem: Host-associated > Plants > Roots > Rhizosphere > Soil | place: Michigan, USA...
CGCATTGATTGCTCCTGGTGGATTGGCGGACGAGACGCTGCCGGGGAGGGGCAGGCGTCTCGCATGACGTAGTGCGAGGGATGACAGACGATAGGGCGCAATCGTCCGAATATTATGTCCACCCGTCCGCTGATCGCGACTTAGCAGATTTCACCAGGTTTAACCTGCCCTCGCCTTTTCGCTGCGCTACAACCGCGGCGAGCACGGCATGGTCGTGCCATGGACAAAGCAGGAGGCGTTATGAGCAAGGGCAGAGTGCTTGTGATCGGTTCCAATGCGACCCGCATCGAGATCCAGGGCGGGGGAACCGGGCCGACGGGCCAGTATCTGAACGAGACCGTGGTGCCGATGCTGGCGCTGGTGGAAGCGGGCTATGACGTCCTGCTCGCCACGCCCAATGGCGAGAAGCCCTATATCGATCCGGTGTCGGATGCGGTCGAGCATTTCGGCGGCGACGAAGCGGCTTACCGGCGGGCGAAGGCCTTCTTTGCCGAGGCTCCCTCGGCCAACCAGCACCGCAGCCTGCGCTCCGTGATCGAGGAGGGGCTCGATCGATACGTCGCGGTCTTCGCGCCCGGCGGCCAGGGCCCGGTCGTCGATCTGATGCAGGATCCCGATGCCGGCGAGATCCTGCGCCACTTCCACAAACAGGCGAAGCCGACGGCCCTGCTCTGCCACGGGCCGATCACCGCCATCGCCGCCCTGCCTCGGGCGCGGGAATTCCGCCAGGCCCTGATCGCCGGCGACCGGGCCAAGGCCGCCGAGCTGGCCAAGGGCTGGCAATATAAGGGCTACAAGATGACCGTCTTCTCCGCCAGCGAGGAGAAGCCCATCGAGGAAAACATCCTCCACGGCAAGCTCTACTTCAACATGGTCGACGCCCTGACCATCGCCGGCGCCGAGGTGATCACCGGCCCCGTCGATTTCGCGCCCCATGTGGTCGTCGACCGCGAGCTCATCACCGGACAGAATCCGCGGTCCGATCACCCGATCGCAGCGAAGCTCATCCAGGCGCTGGCGCACGCGGCCGTGCCGGCCTGAGCCACCGCCGCGGCGACGGCGGAGGATTACGGACGCAGGCTGCGCAGCGCCATCCGGGCGATGGCGCGCAACGCCTCGAGTCCGGCGCCACCGCGTGCGGCGACCTCGAGGCCCGATCTTACGGCCAACAGGAACTGGGCCGCCTCCATCGGATCGACATCGCCTATTTCGCCAGCCGCCACGCCGTCGCGGATGTGGTTCGCCAGGGCCGTCAGAAGCGCGCGCGCGCTGGCGTCGTTGATGGCGTTGATCTCGTCGTCCGAGCGTCCGAACTCGGCGATGGAGCCCAAGCCGAGGCAGCCGGCTTCCGGCTCGGCCCCGGGCTTGGCGAAGGCCAGAAGCGCCGCTTCCAGCGCCTTGAGCCTGTTCCGCTTGGCCCCCAAGGTCGTGACGAACTCGGCGACGCTTCCCGCGTTGTAATGCGCCAATGCCTTGAGGAAGAGACGCCGCTTATCCCCGAAGGTGCCGTAGAGGCTCTGGCGCGCGATGCCCATCCGGGCCAGCAGCGCCGCCGTCGAGGAGCCTTCGTAGCCATGGCTGGCGAACAGCTTGATCGCCGCGCACAATGCCTCTTCGGGATCGAATTCGACCGGTCGTGCCATTCGCCTTCCTAACATAACGGACCGATATGTCAAAAACGTTCTTGACCAGACGATCCGAAATGCCCTATGCCGTTCTGCACTGAACAGTCCGAAATGAGGATCCGATGCAAAACGACAAGGAACAGGCCGGCAAGGTCGCCCTCGTATTGGGCGGCTCGCGCGGCATCGGTGCGGCCATCGTCTCGCGCCTGGCGGCCGACGGCGCCAAGGTTGCCTTCACTTATTCGTCCTCGCCTGATCGGGCAGAGGCGCTGGTGGCCAAGCTCGCCCAGGATCAGCACGAGGCGATCGCCTTGCACGCCGACAGCGGCGATGCCGCCGAGGTCAAGGCCGCCGTCGACCAGACACTCCAGCGGTTTGGCAGGCTGGACATCCTCGTCGTTAACGCCGGCATCATGCAGCTGGCGACGATCGACCAGTTCGCGCTGGAGGACTTCGACCGCATGGTGGCCGTTAACATCCGGGGCGTCTTCGCGGCTCTCCACTACGCCGCGCCGCACCTCTCGGAAGGCGGGCGGATCATCACGATCGGCAGCAATGTCGCTGTCCGCGTCGGTTTTCCCGGGACCAGCATCTACGCCATGTCGAAGGCCGCCGTCGCAGGCCTGGTGAAGGGCGTGGCGATGGACTTGGCGCCCCGCGGCATCACGGTCAACAATATCCAGCCCGGCCCGACGACCACCGACATGACCAAGGGTATTGCCGAGCTCGTTCTGCCCCTCGTCCCGCTGGGGCGAATGGCCGAGACCCGCGAGATCGCCGGGCTGGTCGGCTATCTCGTACGCGAGGAAGCCGGCTTCGTCACCGGCGCCAGCCTGACCATCGACGGCGGCTATTCGGTCTAGGCCCGGTCGGCTTAGAGCGAGGCCGCCGCCTTCGCGATGACCTCGGCGACCGCCGCGGGCTGCGACAGCATCGGCAGATGCGAGCTCTCGAGGACGAGCGTATCGGCCCCCATGCGCTTGGCCGAATCGCGCTCGACGGCCGGGGCAATCGCCCTCGGGGGTCAACATGAAACTATCCCTCCGCTGTTTGCGTTGCCTGTTGCACTGTAACGGCTGTGAGCGGCGAGATGATGAAACGCCCCGTGCGGCCGGCGCCGTTAAATGAGATAAACGCGGCAATCAATCAGGAGGACAGCCCATGGCCAAGAACACGATCTGCATCTGGTACGACAAGGACGCCGAGGCGGCCGCCCGCTTCTACGCCGCCACCTTTCCCGACAGCGCCGTCACGGCCGTCCGCCACGCCCCCAGCGACTACCCCTCGGGCAAGAAGGGCGATGTGCTGATGGTCGAATTCACCGTTGCCGGCGTCGCCTGCATCGGCATCAACGGCGGCCCCATGTTCAAGCAGACCGAAGCTTTCTCCTTCCAGATCGCCACCGACGACCAGGCCGAGACCGACCGCTACTGGAACGCCATCGTCGGCAACGGCGGCCGGGAAAGCGCCTGCGGCTGGTGCAAGGACAAATGGGGCGTCAACTGGCAGATCACGCCCCGCGTGCTGATGGAAGCCATGGCCGCCGGCGGCGGCGAAGCCAAGCGCGCCTTCGACGCGATGATGGAAATGAAAAAGATCGACGTCGCCGCCATCGAAGCCGCACGGCGGGGCTGAAGGCAGGGAGCGGCCGCTCGACCCCGGGAAAGCGCCGGGGCGAGCGGGTCACGTAGCGCCACGAACGCACATATACGAAGGTAACCTTAGTAGTTGACCTGCGAAGGTTGCCTTCCTATATTCCCCTCATGTCCAATCCCGATCGCAAGGCCGATGCCTCGCCGGCCCCCGCCGCCCGTCTCGCCGAGCAGCTGCGCCTCACCATCGGCAAGCTCAATCGCCGCCTCCGCGAAGAAGGCAATTTCGGCGATCTCACCTTGTCCCAGTCCAAGGTGCTCCTGCGCCTGGAGCGCGGGGGTCCAGCGACCGTGACCGTTCTTGCCGAGGCCGAGGGCATCCGCCCGCAATCCATGAGCGGCATCGTCGCCGCCCTCAAGGCCGCCGGCATGGTCGAGGGCAGACCCGATCCCGGTGACGGCCGCCAGACCGTGCTGAGCCTCACCGCCAAATGCCGCCGGGCCGCGGCCGCCGCCCGCGCCGCCAAGCAGGACTGGCTGTTCCGCGCCCTGCAGCAGAAGCTCACCGCCGCCGAGCAGCAAAGGCTGGCCGGCGCGGTCGCCCTGCTCGAGCGCCTCATCGAACCCTGATCCTGGAGATCCCATGCCCGTCACCGCCCTCGACCGCCGGACCGCGCTCGTCCTGCTCGACCTGCAAGAAGGCATCCGCGCTTTCGCCCAAGGTGCCGCGGCCGATGCGGTCTTCCAGGCCGCCGGTGCCCTCGCCGCCGCCTTCCGCCGGCACACGCTGCCGGTGATCCTGGTCAACGTCGACGCCGCCGCGCCCGGCCGTACCGAGAGCCCGCGCCGCCGGCTGGCCTTTCCTCCCGCCGCGCTGGAATTCGTCGCCGAGCTCGACCGGCAGCCCGGCGATCTCGTCGTCACCAAGAAGAGCTGGGGCGCCTTCCCGACCACCGACATCGAGAAGCAGCTGCGCGGCCTCGGCGTCACCCAGGTCGTGCTCGGCGGCATCTCCACCACCGCCGCCGTCGAATCCACGGCACGTCAGGCCTATGAGGCCGGCTTCAACGTCACCCTCGCCCTCGACGCCATGATGGACATGAACGCCGAGGCCCACGCCGCCACCGTCAAATTCACGCTTCCCCGCCTCGGCGAGACCGGCAGCGCCGACGACATCATCGCCCTCCTCGACCGCAGCCGAACCTGAAAGCTCAGAGGATGACCAGGCTGGCGGCGAGCCCCGTCCCGGGCCAAGACATCTCGCTCGGCTACAAATGGGTCGCGCTGTCCAACACGACCATCGGCGTGCTGCTGGCCACCATCGACTCCTCGATCATGCTGATCGCCATGCCCGAGATCTTCCGCGGCATCGGCCTCGACCCGCTGCAGCCCGGGAACACCGTCTATCTCCTCTGGATGATCCTGGGCTTCCTCATCGTCTCGAGCGTGCTGGTGGTGAGCCTCGGCCGGCTGGGCGACATGTTCGGCCGCGTGCGCATGTATAACCTGGGCTTCGTCGTCTTCACCCTCGCCTCCGTCATCCTCACCGTCGATCCACTTACGGGTTCTGCGGGCGCCCTCTGGCTGATCCTCGGCCGCATCCTCCAGGGGATCGGCGCCGCCTTCCTGCTGGCCAATTCCGGCGCCATCCTCACCGATGCCTTCCCCGCCAATCAGCGCGGCCTGGCGCTCGGGATCAACAACATCGCCGGCATCTCCGGCTCCTTCATCGGCCTCGTGCTCGGCGGCATCCTCGCCGCCATCAGCTGGCGGCTGGTGTTCCTGGTTTCGGTGCCCTTCGGCGTCTTCGGCACCGTCTGGTCCTACCTCAAGCTGCGCGAGCTCTCCCAACGCCATGAGGCCAGGATCGACTGGGCCGGCAATGTCACCTTCGCCGTCGGCCTCGTCCTGGTGATGGTCGGGATCACCTGGGGCATCCAGCCGGCCAATGGCCGGTCCATGGGCTGGACCAGCCTTCCCGTCCTGGCGTCGCTGGGCATCGGCCTTCTCACCCTCGTCGCCTTCTGCTTCATCGAGACCCGCGCCGAGGCTCCGATGTTTCGCCTGCCGCTGTTCAAGATCAAAGCCTTCACCTTCGGCACGCTCTCGACCTTCCTCAGCGCCGTCGGCCGCGGCGGCCTCATGTTCATGCTCATCATCTGGCTGCAGGGCATCTGGCTGCCGCTGCATGGCTACAGCTTCGAGGAGACGCCGCTCTGGGCCGGCATCCTGATGCTGCCGCTCACCGCCGGCTTCCTGCTCGCCGGCCCGCTGTCGGGCTTCCTCTCCGACAGGCTCGGGGCCCGCTATTTCGCCACCGGCGGCATGATCGGCGCCGCGGGTACCTTCCTGCTGCTGCTGGCCCTGCCAATCGACTTCGACTATGGCAGCTTCGCCGCCATCCTTTTGCTCAACGGCCTCTGCATGGGCGCCTTCTCCGCCCCCAACCGCGCCGCCATCATGAACAGCCTGCCCGCGCGCGACCGCGGCGCCGGCGGCGGCATGAACTCGACCTTCCAGAACTCGGCGCAGGTCCTCTCGATCGGCATCTTCTTCACCTTGATGATCGTCGGGCTGTCCTCCACCCTCTCGACCACCATGGTGCAGGGCCTCCTCGCCCATGCGGTGCCGCGGGCCGTGGCCGACCATGTCGGCGCCTTGCCGCCGGTCTCGATCCTGTTCGCGGCCTTCCTCGGCTACAACCCGATCGAGACCCTCCTCGGGCCCCGGGTGCTCGACGCCCTGCCGGCGCAGGACAAGGCCGATCTCATCGGCCACAGCTTCTTCCCGAACCTGATCTCGGCCCCCTTCCATGCCGGGCTGCTGCAAGCCTTCGTCTTCGCCGCCATCGCCTGCCTCATCGCCGCCGCCGCTTCCTGGTCGCGCGGCGCCGCGCGCCCCAAGGGGTAGCGCGCCGCCCATGCGACCCTCTCACCGCCCCGCATAGGCCGCCCGGCAAACCGATATCACCGTCTCACGCAGCCAGCGATGCGTCGGGTCGGCGTCCATGCGGGGATGCCACATCGCCGAGATCTTGAACGCCGGCAGGGGCAGCGGGAGCTCGAAGCTGGCGAGACCCGCCATCGCGGGATGGTCGCTCGCCCGGCCGCCGACACAGGAGCGCGGCACGAGCGCGACGAGGTCCGATTGGCGGGCGAGCCGCATCGCATCGGGGTAGCCCGGGACGACCACGGCGATCCGGCGCGCCAGGCCGAGCTTGGTCAGAGCGGCATCGATCGGCTCGATGACATCGCCTGTCCGCGACGCCACGACATGGCGGCAGGCGGCATATTGGGCGGGCGTCACCCGTCTTCCCGCGAGCAGCGGATGCCCGCGGCGGGCGACGCCGACGTAGCCGTCATGGAACAGGAACCGGACGCGCATCTCCGGCGCGGCGGTGCCGAGCAGGCCGATCTCCAGATCGATGAGCCCTTCCCGCAGCGGGCGCGCGTCCTTGTCCGGCTTGGGGGCAAAGCGCAGGCGGACCCGCGGCGCCGCTCGGCCGACCGCGGCGACCACCACGCCGGAGAGGAATTCCATGAAGGCTTCGCTGGCGCGTATGGTGAAGGTCTGCGCCAGCGCCGCCGGGTCCAGCAGCGTGATCTGCGGCCGCAGCACCGCGCGCGCCTCCCGGCTCAGCGCATGGACGCGATCGCGCAGCGCGGCGGCGCGCGGCGTCGGCACGAGCTCGCGCCCGGCGCGCACGAGCAGCGGGTCGCCCGTCGCCGCCCGCAGCCGCGTCAGCGTGCGGCTCATGGCCGAGGTGCTCAAGCCGAGGCGGCGCGCCGCGCCCGTGACGCTGCCCTCGGCCAGCAGCACGTCGAGGGCGGCGAGAAGATTCAGGTCGACATCTCCTTGACTCATGCGGCGAGCCTAGCATGGCGTTGGCTGCAACTATACTTTGCTTTCGATGCGTCTGGCGCCCGGCGGTCGCCGGGCCATATCTAGAGCCGTCGCAGCCAGAAAGAGCCTGACCCATGCCCCAAGCCGCTTCCCCCGTCCCCGCCCTGACCATTCTTCTCATCGGCGCCTCCCGCGGCCTCGGCCATGCTATGGCCGCCGAGTTCCTTGGGAAAGGCTGGAACGTCCTCGGCACGGTCCGGGGCGAAGGCCGGACCCTGCTCCACGACCTGGCGGCGGCGAATGAAGGCCGGGTCGAGATCGAGAAACTCGACATCTCGGCGCCGGATCAGATCGCGGCCTTGCGCAACCGTCTCTCCGGCAGAAATTTCGAGATGCTGTTCGTCAACGCCGGCGTGACGAATAACCCGGCGGAGACCATCGCCGATGTCACGACCGAGGAGTTCATCCGGGTCATGGTCACGAATTCCCTGAGCCCGATGCGTGTCCTGGAAAGCTTGGCGCCCCTTGTCCCCGCGACCGGCCTGATCGGCGTCATGTCCTCCGGGCAAGGCAGCATCGCCAACAACGAGACCGGCCTGCGCGAGGTCTACCGCGGCAGCAAGGCGGCGCTCAACATGTTCATGCGCAGCTTCGCCGCCCGCCATGCCGCCACGCCCCGCGCCATGGTGGTCATGGCCCCCGGCTGGGTCCGCACCGAGATGGGCGGGCCGCAGGGCCGCCTCAGCATCGAGGAAAGCGTGCCGAATCTCGTGAACGTCCTGCTCGCCAAGCAGGAAAGGCCCGGCCTGGAATTTCTCGACTACCTCGGCCGCACCGTCCCCTGGTGACGCGCGCGGCGCTTCGATCCCTAGAGAAGCTGCATGAGAATCTGCAGCAGGCCGGCGAAGGAGACGCCCCAGAGCGCGGTGCGAAGCCAGGGGATCCCCATGACATAGACCGGCGCATAGGCAAGCCGGCTCCAGAAGAACAATTGCGCGCCCTGGGCCGTCGCGGCGTCGGATCTGCCCGCAACCTGCGCCACGAGCACGAGGGCGGCGAAGACGGTCAGGCTTTCCAGCATATTGCGGTGCGCGCGCTGGGCGCGGCCGGCCCATCCGCCGAAGGCCGGCAGATTTTCGCGGTTGCCCGCGAGTGCCGGGACACCGGCTTGCCCGATCGCGCCCAGCAAGGCGATCAGCATTTGCATCAGAGCCAGCGCGCTCGACCAGACCAGCAGCTTGAGTTCGACAGTCATTCGTTCCTCCGGAGGTGACGAGGTCGGATGTAAGCCCGCTTTCCCCCTGCGACCAGCCGCGATAATGTCGATGGGTTATGAAGCAGAACTTCACAGTCCGGCAGAATGCGCTCGACGGCGTGGAGGCCTTCCTGAGCGTCGCCCGGCACCGCAGCTTCCGCCGCGCCGCCGCCGAGCTCGGGGTGACGCCCTCGGCGATCAGTCAGGCGATACGCGCGCTCGAGGCGCGCCTCGGCGCGGCCCTCTTCCTGCGCACGACGCGCAGCGTCGGCTTGACCGAAGCCGGCGCGCGGTTTCTCTCGCGCGCCAAGCCCGCCTTCGAGGAGCTGGTCGCCGCCGGGGAGGCGGCGCGCGATCTCGGGCAGCGGCCGGCCGGGCTGTTGCGCCTCACCGTGCCGCCGGCGGTGGTGCCGATGCTGCTGCAGCCGCTGCTTGCCTCCTTCTGCCAGGCCTATCCCGAGGTCGAGGTCGAGATCGCCGCCAGCGAGCAGCTGGTGGACCTCGCCGCTGAAGGCTTCGACGCCGGCATCCGGCTCGGCCAGTTCATCGCCGCCGACATGGTCGCGGTGCGGCTGACGCGGCCCTTCCCCCTCGTGGTCGTCGGCAGCCCCGGCTATCTCCAGCGGCGCAAGCGGCCGCAGCGCATCGACGATCTCGGCCGGCATGCCTGCCTGCGCCTGCGCCGCTCGAACGGCTCGATCGCGCCCTGGACCTTCGTCGACGGCAATAAGGCCGTCGAAGCGCTCGTCTCGGGGCCGCTGATCGCCAACGACCTCCCCACCATGCTGGGCGCGGCCCTCGAAGGCCTGGGGCTTGCGCAGCTTCCCGGGCCGATCACCGCCGGCCCGGTGACGGCGGGAAGGCTCCGCCGCGTCCTGGAGCCCTTCGCCCCGCAGGCGCCGGGCGTGTTTCTCTACTGTCCCCGCCGCCACCGGATGACGCCGAAGCTGCGCGCCTTCATCGACCATGTGAAAAGCCGCTCGGCCGCCGCCGGCAAGACCCGATAGCGCATCGCCCCCGGGTTTCCGCTCGCCGCCTCTATCCCCTACAGCAGCCCCAAGGCCAGACCCAGCAGCTCGCCCGGCGAATCGGCAATCCCATCGGCGCCCGCCTGCGCCAGCTCCTCGCGGGTGCCGTAGCCCCAGGTCACGCCGATTGCCCGCAGCCCATTGGCATGCGCCCCGCTGATGTCATAGCGCCGGTCGCCGATCATCACCGCCCGCGCCGGATCGATGTCGTGCTGCTCGAGAACCCATTTGATCAGCTCGGGCTTGTGCGAGCGCAGCCCGCCGGGCTCGGCGCCATGGACCGCCTGGAACTGGCCGAAGCCGAAATGCGTCACGATGCGCCGCGCGAAATCCACCCGTTTCGAGGTCGCCACGAACAGCGGCATCTCGGCCGCGGCAAAGCCGTCCAGCGCCGCGGCGATGCCGTCATAGGGCGTGTTCTCGCGCCAGCCCCGCTCGTCGTAGCAGCGCCGGTAGAGCGCGACCGCGCGGTCGACGTCGCTGTCGCCGAACCGGGCCAGCAGCAAGGCGAACATGTCCTCGGTGGGCGGGCCGATGGCCCAGGTGAGGTCCTCGCTCTCGTCCATGGCATGGCCGAGGGCGCGCATGGTGCGATGCAGGCAGCCGACGATGCCGGCGCGGGAATCGGTCAGCGTGCCGTCGAGGTCGAACAGGATGCCGGGCTGGGTCAGGGGTGCTCGCTTTCGGCCCGCGGTGGTGCGGGCCGATGATCTCTACTCGCTCATCCACTGCCGGCGCAACTTCTCCCCGATCAGGCAGTCGATCCGTTTCCCCTCCCCCGCCGCGGCGGCCGGAATCAACCCTGGCGCGCCGCCGGCGATCTCCAGCACCAGCTTGCGCCGGATCGCCTCGGCGAATTGCCCGGCGCCATGCACGACGACGACGAAGGCGCCCGGCCCGCCAATGACGCAATCCTCGTAGTAGACATCGAGATTCTCGATCGCCGCGAAGCCGCTCGCCCGCTTGATCATGATCGGCAAGCCGTTGACCGTGATCCCGGCCGCGACGACCGCATCCCGCGCCGCCTCCACCGGGATGCCCATATTGTTCGGCCCGTCGCCCGAGACATCGATCACATGGCGCGGTGCCTCGAAGCCATTGCCCTCGAAGCGCGGTTTGAGGAAGGCGAGGCTGCCGGAGATCGAGGTGCCGCGGAACTGCGCCAGCGGCGCCGCCGCCAGCGTGGCCGCGAAGGCCTGGGCCGAGGCAGGGCCGTCCACCACCCGCCAGTCCACCACCACCTGCTGCCGCTCCGGCCCCGCCCATTCGACATAGGACAGGGCGATCCGGCCGTTCAGCCCGCGGCCGATGGCGGCGATGACATCGGGATTGGTGATGGCCGCGACATAGCCCGCGCGCTGCAGCTGCTGCTCGTCGTCATCCATGGAGAAGGAGATGTCGACCGCCAGGATCAGCTCGAGATCCACCGGCAGATCCGCCGCCCGCGCGGGCGGCGAGAGCGCCGCTGCCAGCAGAGCGGCCGCACAGACAAGCCCGAGCGCAAATCGCGGCATCGCACTGCCTCCTCGTCGCCCGTGGGAGAGGCAAGACTAATACAGGCCG
>Ga0105238_10007526_pt1 | contig 10905 bp, 5 predicted proteins | sample KBSC34metaG_FD_81526 | JGI IMG/M metagenome (GOLD analysis project Ga0105238, IMG submission 81526) | Corn rhizosphere microbial communities from Kellogg Biological Station, Michigan, USA - KBS C3-4 metaG | ecosystem: Host-associated > Plants > Roots > Rhizosphere > Soil | place: Michigan, USA...
CAGTCGCAGCCGGAGCGCAGCGAGCGAGGCAGACAGCCGCTTGGAAGTTCCGGCTCACAGCAACAGAGGCAGAGACCCCCAACTCTCGCACACGCTCCAGAAGTGAATGGGCCACGGTCTCAGACGGCCCTAGCAGGCGTTCTGTACCTGCAATGTCGATCACGCACACGAAAGCGTAAGACTCAGTGCATTTCTCAACACGAGGCGAAAACGCACCGGCACATTCCAACAGCGCGGCTCCGGCGCTGCTCTCCTCTGCCGTGGAACGGAGTAGCACTGCAAGGGCAGGAAAGGTCTCAAGTTCCACGGTTGTCATGCCCCGCGCCGTACCGATACGGCGTGCATTCGCGTTGAGGGAGCAGACCGTTTGCAGTGGCGGATCGCCTTCGATCACAGCGACTGCCTTGCCTCTGAGATCAGGCCGTAGGCGGAGCAGCGCTTGCGCCGGAAATTCTTGCGCATACAGGCAGGCGTACAGCTCCGCAGTCATCGGACACCTGCCCATGCAGTACACGCGTGCCAGTCCGCAGTTGTGGCTCTCTGTGGAGGCTTGCGCAGAGGGATGACGTTCGACGTACTTTCAGTGAACCGTTGCCGCGAGACCTCAGTGCTGTACTGTAGACGTCCCAACACTGTTGCATCATCCTGCGAGGAACCGAGCGTCCGCAGCCGAAGGACAAGCTCCGCGCTACTCTTCGCACAAGGGTGTTGTGTGAGAAGCAGGATCGTAGCCTGCGACTTCTCCGCAGCGGCGCGATAGCGGAACCATGTTGCCAGCGGCACACGCGATGCGTACTCAGGCGCGATACTGCCCATGTCCAGAACAATGGCGCTAAAGCCTCCACCTTGGAGCAAGAGGTCCGTCACTCTTAGGGCTTGGTCTAGCGGCTTCCAAGGTTTTCCAGGCGCGAGCGGTCTGCGTGAGAGTGCCGGTCGAACTGGCAGAGGTTCAAAGGCTATGCTCTCAACCTTCGCTCTCGGCTGTGGCTCTGCGCAGCGCGGCCCAAACGCAGGACGTAATAGATCACCGACAGCATGAGAGAGACCCTTAACTTCACCACGCGGATGCGGCCCAAACCCGCCGCCGTGCAGACCACGCTTTATGGGTTGCGGTATCAGGTACTTTGCAGGCAAGGAAAACCCATACTCTTTACGGGCGTCTGGCACGTTCGCTCCGTTCACGCCGCAACGCACCCAGAGAAGACGGTGGAGCGCTACGCCTGCCGCCGCAGCAGACTCCGGTTGCAGTGCATCGGACACATCAACCCATGCACAGACCTTGGCCGCCTGTGTGACCTGAGCGATGAACGACAGCACCAGCGATGTGCGGCCTGAGCCTTCAGCGCCGACTATCTCTGTGATCGCACCGACCGGCAGACCTCCGTTCAGCAACTCATCTATCGGCCCAACGCCGGACGGCGAGACAGGGCGGACGATCCGGGGCGAAGGTGTGAGAGCAGACGGAACTCGCCGTGCCAGTGCGGTCTCTACTTGGGCGCGGATCGTGGCGGCAGTAGGCATAGGAATCTTCGCCATATATTCGCCTACCCTATAGAGGGCGTCAATGGCTGTGCCCTAGTCCTAGTGCATCGTTTAACCTAAAACCTGGCTGGTGTTTTACTTACGGATTGTCGCTAAGATCAATCGATGGCGGGTCAGCCGGGAACTCAAGCCCTGCATGTCGCAGTTTTCGGACCACAGCTTCAGCGTAGGCGTCTGCATTGGGGAGTTCGGATGGTCGTCCAAGGGTCAATCCGCGAATAATCTCACCCTGCCGCTCAGGGGGCACCTTGCCATAGCTCATGAACGTGGTTAGCACCTTTTCGTGGCCGTAGTTTTGGCTCCACGCCTTGTAGTCTTCGGGCGATTTGCATAGTTTCTCTCCAAGCTGAGCCAATGTGTTCCTGAAGCTGTGCGGATTGAAGTACGGCAGATCGGCGCGCTCGAATGCCTCATGGAAGACTTTGCGGATCGGCTCGGCGCTGCTCCAATGCGCTCGTTCCAATCCCTCTGCTTCAAACTGGCGAGTCGCCCCTACCACTATGCGCGTCGCCGGGAAAAGAGGATCGTCGCTACCCCACATCTTCTCTTCCCGGAGATAGTTCACCCACTCCGCTACAATCCCGTGAATCTCCTCGCCCACGGGAAAGAAGTAGGTGGTGATCCGTGGCGTAACGCGCGTCAGCGGTCCCTTCACGGTAGAAGCTGTGCAGCCCCCGGAGATGTCCTTGGGCGATACGACAACCATCTCTGACGATGGCGAATTCGGCGGAGCGCCGGAGGAACTGGAGACATTTCCGCCATTCACGGTGCGCATGGTGGAGTCGCGGCTAGACCATGAGCAGCAGAACCTGGAAGCCTATCTCGATCAAATGCTGCGCTATCTGAAGATCGACGGCGTGCGCTTCCCGAACAATAAGCAGGTGAACTTTCACCGGCTGGAGCCGGTGCATGACGGCTCGACCATCCACGCAGAGGGCCGCTGGGCCAATGGCGACGCCGACCCAGACCCCGAGGGACGCGCCAATGTGGCCGTGGTCTTTGGACCGCAGTATGGGCCAGTGACGGCAAAGCAGGTGGAAGAGGCTATTCCCTACGCCAATCGGCGCGGGTACGAGCATTTGGTGATTGCTGGATTCAGCTTTGACGGCGCGGCCACGGCGGTCATCTCGGAAGACCCGCATCCGAGGCTCAGCGTTCACATGGCACATATCCGCCCGGACGTGAACCCCGGAATGGATGGCTTACTGAAGGAGCAGCCGGGCAGCCAATTGTTCAGCGTCTTTGGCCTGCCGCGCACCAGCGTGGAGGGTCCGAATGCCGACGGCGAGTATGTGGTGGAGATGGAGGGCGTGGACATCTACGACCCTCTCAAGAACTTGACACTGCCTACGAATGCAGACAAAGTGGCGGCGTGGTTCTTGGATGGCGACTACGACGGGCGCTGCTTCTGCATTACCCAGGCATTCTTTCCAGATAAGAACGCATGGGAGAAGCTGAGCAAGGCATTGACCGGCGTGGTGGATTCGGACCGGTTTGTTATGTCCATGCTGATTGCCTGGGCGTTTTGCAATCGCGGCGTGAACCCCGAGAGCTCAGAGTTCCCCAATGGCGTGCTGGTGGTGTGCCCTAACCTGACCGTCAAAGAACGGCTTCAGGTTCTAAAGCCAGAGAATGCACAGAACTACTATGCGGAGTTCGATATTGTTCCGGTGAAGTATCGCCCGCTGATGCAGAAGGGTAAAGTCCATATCACGAACTGGCACAACTTCAGTCCACGCTCAGAGCATGAGGAGGGCGGGAAGTCCTATGCGGTTGTGAACAAGGGGCCAGATACGCCGGAGACCTATGCCCGCTGGGTGCTAGGGGAGCTATACGACCGGATGCCAGTGATGGTGCTGAACGATGAAGGGCACCACTGCTGGCGTAGGCCGGTGAATGGCGAGGCTCCCGAGCCTAAGCTGACGGGCGAAGAAGGCCGCGAGTTGAAGGAAGAGCTTGAAGAGGCGACGGTCTGGATCGAAGGGTTAGACAAGCTGAATAATGCGAACCCGCACGACGCTAAGAAGCCGGGACTGGCGGTTTGCGTAGACCTATCTGCGACGCCGTTTTACATCGGCGGCAGCGGGCACCCGGAGGGCAGGCCGTTTCCGTGGCTGGTGAGCGACTTTGGCCTGGTGGACGCCATCGAGAGCGGCATTGTGAAGATTCCGCGCCTGCCAGTGATGGACACAACTGGGCTGCCCGACCCGAAGTATTTCAAGCTCTGGGAACGCGCCAAGAGCGAACTTGTTCCTTCGCAATTTCACTCTGGTAAGAACGGCAGGCCGAAGGCGGGGCCATTGTTCGACAAGATTCAGGGTGCGCTGGTCCAGTTGTCTGGGCAATGGAAGGCTCGGTTCGAGGAGATTCAGAACGCGAAGCCGGGGCAGGAGTTCATTCCTCCGGTGATGATTGTGGTATGCGACAACACTGAAATTGCAGAGGTCTGCTACCGGAAGATCAGCGGGGAGACCGAAGAAGATGAGGTTACGCTGCAAGACGTGGAAGAGGTGGCCGAGGAAGAGATCGGCGAGGAGACAGAAACACCTGCCAGAAAGAAGGGGAAGAAGGCCAAGAAGCGAGTGGTCTACGGTCATAGTGAGGTACGGGAGGAATTCGCCAACACTCCCGCGCGGCAGCACACAATCCGTATCGACACAAAGCGCCTGGACGAAGTAGATGAAGATTTGCGTGCGATAGTCTCGACGGTGGGACGCAAGGGCCAGCCCGGCGAACATGTTCGGTGCGTTGTTTCTGTGGGAATGCTCACGGAAGGCTGGGACGCAAACAACGTGACAAACATTCTGGGGATTCGTGCTTTCGGAAGCCAACTGCTGTGCGAACAGGTTGTGGGCCGTGGACTCCGGCGCATGGACTACACGCCCAACGAGCATGAAATGTTCCGCGAAGAATACGTCGATGTTTACGGCATTCCGTTCAGCGTTATTCCGTTCAAGGGCAAGACGACAACGGGCGGAACCGGAGACGATAGGCCGGTCAATCATGTTCGAGCCCTGCCAGAGCGCGCATCTTTCGAGATGCGCTTCCCGGTGGTGGAGGGATTTGCCTTCGCTTTGAGTAAGAATCTGATCGCCTGCGATATTGAAAAGATGGAGTCTCTTCAGGTTGAGCCGAGCCAGGAGCCTACGGGGACGTTTCTTTCTGCACCTATCGGCTACCGGGAAGGAAACGCGGCCGTCACCACACCCTTCGATCTGCTACTGCAAGATCGACAGGCATACTACCGGGATAACCATCTACAGACCATCAAGTTCCGCATAGCCCAGATGGTTGTCGAACAGCTATCACAGGCGTCCCATGACGGAGATGATCGAAGGGCGAGGGTATTTCGGCTGCAATCGAAGCATCAGCTTTTCCCACAGGTATTTCGTTACGTTGATGAATATGTCGATATGAGAGTCGATTTTCAGGGGGCGCATCCCTCTGAGCTGGGCCTGTCGAGATACACAACTCGAATTGTCGAACGGCTGATATCGGCCATTCAGCCTGATGACAGCCAAGGCGAACCACCACTAATCCCGATTCTCAACCGCTATAAACCGCAGGGGACGACAGCAGAAGTAGAGTTTCCGACGACCAAGCCATGCTTCCCAACCATGCACAGCCATATCAACCAGGTTGTTGCGGACACACTGCAATGGGAGCAGAGCGCGGCTTTTCATTTGGAATCTGCGGCCCTGCGGGGGCTAGTCAAGTTCTATGCAAAGAACGACCATCTCGGACTCACGATTCAATACGAGTATTTCGGCGTTCAGCACAACTACGAGCCGGATTTTTTGGTGAGGTTAAAGAACGGCGTCACGCTGCTGCTGGAGATCAAAGGGCAGGAAGACAATCGGGATCATGCGAAGCACGATGCGGCGCAGCGTTGGGTGACGGCGGTCAACAACTTGGGGAAGCAAGGAAGGTGGGCGCTTCACGTTTGCAGAAACCCGAATGTGCTGGAGCGGGAGCTTGAGTACGTTCTTCAGACATCGAAGGCGTAGATCCTCGAAGGGTGACGGGGAAAGACTTAGACGCCTCGCCCCCCCATAAGCAAGGTACAAAGAGCAGAGTGGCCTTGTAAGGCGGGAACATTCAAGGCCTTTGAATTGAGGGGCCGACTACCCCCTGGTGGCGACTCACAGGGGGTACTTTTGGGGGTATTCTTCATGGTTCGATTTTCAAACTACTAATAATAAATGGCTTACATTCTGTTTCGAGTCCCTCTCTGCCACCATCACCTTTAAGACACCCGCGAACGCCCTAAGAAGCACATACATCCCCTGCCAAATGCTGGGGATTGCGTGCTTTTACGTCCAAAGCGCAGCCCTGCGTGCCCTGTCCGGCCAAGGGATATACGTTCTCATTGGCGTCACCGCTGTCGCCCCAAGAGACATTGAGCCGCTGGACTCGCCTCTAGAAGGTGTAAACCAGCGACAGTCCCCCAGCGCTTATCGTGTAGTTTGGCGCTTTTTCGTTTGAAGGCAGATAATTCGTTCCCGTACCGTACTGCATGCCGAGGTAGGCCCAATCGCTCGACATCATCCGCTCGAAGAGATAGAAAGCCTTCAAGGTTGTTCGTTTCTTGAACACATATGCGGCGGTCGGCGTCACTGTAACCTGATCATCTCTCACCACCGGGTAGCTCTGCGCAGCAATGTAAAAGACTGCTGGGGTCCCGGCAGGCAGGGCTGGAGCCGGCGAGGCAAGTGCAAGTGGATTGTTGACGTAGCTACCACCTGAGACAACTGTGAAGGTCCTGCCCCGGTTGTACAAAGCCTGGGTAGCCAGTTGCAGGTTGCCGCCAAGTAGACCGTTTTTGCTGATCGTGAATCCAAGCGTGTCGTACTTATTTCTGTCGGTCTTGGCGTAGCTCAGGCAGGGATCAATCTTTGCGACGGCATTCTTGGCAGCGACCGTTGGATAGCATCCGCCCGCAACCAGAGTATTCGCGGCCTGCCCAACAGATGCGGTGGTACTGTTACTGCCATATGCGTCTCCCCGGGTCTGCAGATGCCGGTCGTCGTAGGTGTAGTACAGGTCGACCGCTACTGTCTCGTCCGGCGAGTAATTGACATCCACGCTGGCTTCCCAGAACAGGTCTTTCCTCACACCGTAGGCAGAGTGGATGAAATCATCAGCGGTAAGTTCACCGTTGCCATGCAGAGAAACCTTGTCCGTCGCCTGCCAATCGAGGTCGACAAACGCTTTGTTGCGATTGCGGTCGGCAACCGTGAATCTTCTCAGGCCCACCAATTCATTGATGGCATTGCGGCTGCCATAAAGAGCATTGGGCACCGCATTGTTCAGCGGAGAGTAGATAGCCGCATCGCCCGTCAGCGGCGTAGCGGGGAGCCCCGCAATGGGACCGAAGCCTGTCAGTCCGGCCTTCGTCAGGTAAGAGTAGAGGCTTTGGGTAGCGCCTCCTGTCGGAATCTGGTTCGCCATAGGAACCAGAGCTAGAAACGCATTCTCGTTATAGTCTCCCCGTTTCCACGAATAGGCATAGTCAGCCTTTCCGGTAAAGTTTCCTATCGACGTCTTATGCCAGTTTGCCCCTATGGTGTATTCGTCGGTGGTCCTAGCATCGGAGCAATCGATCCAGCTTCCCGGGCAACTACGATCAAGCTTCTCCCACTTGTACGTTGCGGCTACCCACTGCTTCTTGGCCACTGCATACTCTACCTCACCCTCTGCCAGATTCGTCTTCTCACTGTAGGGGCGATTCGCGTAAATATTCGTGTTGCTTCCCAATGCGGCAGGATTTCCATAGAGCCCGGAGAAGGGCGAGGAGCCACTCTTCGATTCATTGGCATCCTGGAAATAATAGGTATGGACCGGGGTTTGATTGTCGAGGTTGGCGTACTTGTACGCTGCTACCAGGCTCCAGTTCTTACCTGGCTTTGCTGTGAACTTCCCATTGACCATGCTGCTGATCACAAGTCCGTTGAGCGATGGGACCGGTAGACCGAATGCCAGTTGTCCATTCTGCGCGGTTGAAGGCCCTAGAAAAGCATCATTCTGCGTGTTGCGCCCATAGGATCCGGAGACGACGAGCTTCATACTATCTTTGAACTTCTCCGCAGCCAGGAACGTGAACTGATTGAACTGATTGCTCGGTGCGGTTGCCAAGGTCGCGCTCTTGGTCGGATCGGCCATGTCCTGATAGGTATAGGAATTGAAGTTGTCGGTAAAGTACGAGCCGTAAAAGGCTGCTGACAACAAGAGCTTCTTGAATCGGTAGAACACGGCCGTGTTCGCCTGGCTGGTGTCGAAGTCGATCGGGATCGGGAGAATAACGCTGTGTTCCGAAACCTGAGACGAAACGGCGCCCTGTGCCTTCAAACCGGCTTTGTGCTCGAACGAATAGCTGAGGGGAATGTCTACGTTGGCTGAAGGGTTGAGCCTGGCTCCAACCTCAACCTTAGTGCGCTTGGTGTACAGATACACATTGTGGAAGGCCGGAAGATCTGCAGCGCGGATCGCGTCCCCGATGGCTATCTGGGCCGCGGTTGGTGGAGTCAGAACACCGGCGCTACTGTAGACACTCCCTGACCCGGCAACCGGATCGAAGATTCGAAAGTTGAATCCGGTGGCACTCCTCTGGGGAACCACTGGAACCATCCAGCTTGACGGTAGAGTGAAATTGTTGGTGCCGGCTCCTGTATACGGAGTCTGAAATGTGTCGGACCGATTGGCACGCAGTTCGGAATACGCAACATAAAAGTTGAATTTGCCTTGCAAGCCGAACTCGGCGTAGAGGCTGCGCGTTTCCAGGCCCAGATCTCTTCCTTTCATCTGCCAACGCCGCGCACTTGCGCTGTCATAGGCAGAGCCGCCGCGAAAATCGAAGTCCCCAATGCCAAATGGTCCCGAATTCTGAAGACCGTTGTATTCGCCGAACTTGGATGAACTTCCACTTACGCCGCCAACACCCATATTGGCTGTATTGGTGGGTTTGACCTGGCTCGCAGGAATTGACGCAGTAGTATCTGCCGCGACCGGCTCCGCCACCGTCGGGTCTTCTGCGGGACTCGCAGGTGCGCCTGGTGTAGTGGGGGTCGCGGGCGGCGTTTGTGAGTATGCCTGCTGGCCGGCCCCTGACAGCGTCCAGAACATCAGGCATAGGAAGATATAGTCCCAAATACTTCGAGACCAACGGCACGCACATCTGGTGGTCTTAGCCTTGGCGTTCATTGTTTAGCCTTCCATTGCTGGTTCATCGCTCAAACTTCGCGCCGGCCGGGTGGTTCGAGCCGTGAATGGTCGAGTGGCAGCCGAGACAACTGCGAGCGTTGGCCTGCGCTGCGGGACTCTGGCTCCCCAGTGGGATGGTGCCATTTGCAGTCGTCACATTCCCGTTCGGCAGATTCGCGCCGCTGTAAAGGTTCTTCGCGTGATCACTGGTGTGACAACTCTGGCACAGCATCGGAACGCGCATCTTCAGCAAAGGCGTAAAGTTGGCTCCGTGCGGCGTGTGGCAGGTCGTGCATCCGTCCACAACTGGCTGATGCTCCCACAGAAACGGACCGCGCTTCTCTGCGTGGCACGTGTAACACGTCTGGTTGACCGTCTCTTTTATCAGAAGCTTAGGACCGTCCGAGCCGTGCGGGTTGTGGCAGCTCGAACACGTAACTTTTCCTTCAAGGATCGGATGCCTTGAGAAGCGATGGATCTGCGCCAGTTGGGATTTGTGGCAACTGCCGCATACTTGCGGTTGGGTCACCGGGTTCAGCACCTTCTGTTGGACAGCATGCCCTTCGTGGCAATCGGTGCAGGCAACGCCATGGGTTTCGTGCTGGCTTCCAGACCAGTGTGGTCGGGCCATAATATTGCTTTCGTGACAGGTGAGACACGATGCATTCCGTGTTGCCACCGGCGACAGATTTTTAGATTTTGCACCAAACACGACCTCCGGGGGTCTGTTGCCCGGATCGGTCTGGTGCGCAGCACTCTCGCCGTGACATCCCTGGCAACCAGGTGTGCGCTTATCACCTTTCATGCCATGCTTGGTCTGGTAAATGGTGAGGGGCGACTTTGCCCCGCTCTCGTTGTGGCACGCGGTGCATTTCTTGTCGCCTTCCAGAGAACGGTCGACTTCCGCCAACGTGGTTCGCAAGCCGAAGAACGCCATGAGGCTTGCGCAAATCAGGAATAGCCGAGCGAATCTGCGCATCTTGAGCCATCCATAAGTAGCCGGTGCGGGTTGGGTCGCGATTTGGATCATTGAAGTTGACGAAGATAGATACTCAACGCCTTAAGGTCTTCCGGTTTGAGGATCACAGGTTGCATGCCACCGGCGGTCATCTTGTCGTTCGGAGCCTGGAGAAGAGCTTGCAGTTGAGCATCGGAATACGTGGCACCAACCCCAATCAGTGCCTTCGCCGCCGCGGTCCCCACGCCGCCCTCTCCGTGGCAGGAGTTGCACGACTGAGATTGAAAGAGTGCATGTCCTTTCACCATCATGGGATCGGCTGAAACTAGGCTGGTGGGAAGACTTCCCGAAGTGTTTTCCGGAACGAAAGGGCTGCCCATGAAAGCGCGAGCGTCTGCATCCTGCTTATGCATCTGGGCGGCTACGGAGGGATCGCTATAGTCGTCGTGATAACTGGCGAAGCCCAATCCGGTGTATACAAGCAGGAACAGAAAGAATGCTCCCACCGAGATAGGCCGCTTCCAGGGTCTACGTTCCAACTTGCGATCTAGGAATGGGGCAGCTGCAAAAATGAGGGCGAGGATTCCAGGCAACACGACGCCACCCACCAGCGACCAATGGCCGCTGAGGTACTTCAACCACTGGAAGGCTGGCCGGTAATACCATTCTGGGCGCGGCAGAAAATGTGTGTCGGCAGGATTTGCCGCAGGCCCAAGGTCCATCGGAACCATCTTTGCGATTACCGCAAGAATGCCGATCAACACAGCGGCAAATGCCGCGTCCATCAGTACCTGGCGCGGATAAAACGGCACCGACGGCAGCTTCGGAGCAATTGGATCTTCCTTAATCGGGCCGGCGGCGCCTGCCTTGCGGAAGAAGAAGACATGGCCTGCGATAAAGGCGATCAGCATGCCCGGCAGGACAAACACATGCAGCACAAAGAACCGCGAGATCGTCAGGGTCCCCATCTGGCCGCCGCCGCGCACTAGCTTTTGCAGCAAGGGTCCTAGCCAGGGAACCTCCGCTATCAGATTGGTCCCCACCGCTGTCGCGAAATAGGCCTTCTCGTCCCAGGGCAGCAGGTAGCCGGTGAAAGCCATGCCCAGCATCAACGCCATCAGGATGCAACCGGAAAGCCAGAGAAGCTCGCGGCGGCCCTTGTAAGAGCCGTACAGCACGGTCTGGCCCACATGCAGACATAACAG
>Ga0105238_10007528_pt1 | contig 10905 bp, 16 predicted proteins | sample KBSC34metaG_FD_81526 | JGI IMG/M metagenome (GOLD analysis project Ga0105238, IMG submission 81526) | Corn rhizosphere microbial communities from Kellogg Biological Station, Michigan, USA - KBS C3-4 metaG | ecosystem: Host-associated > Plants > Roots > Rhizosphere > Soil | place: Michigan, USA...
TCCAAGGAAGGCACATGGCAATTGAACGACTGCACGCGGCCAGCGCGGACGGCACCAAGTACATCGTGGTCAAAACCACGCGGCGGCTTCCCAACTCGGAAGAGTTCGATGTGCCAAGCTTTCGCCTCGGCGATGGTCAGCACCTCGAGCCGACCAGCAATCCGAATGAATTCCGCTCGGTGCGACCCGGTGGCGTGACGGTCACGCTCATCGACTGACACCACTGGCCCCCTCCGGCTCCACGCCGGCCCGGGCAAGGCTCTCGTGCAAACTCGTGCTGCGTCGGTAGGATGTGGCGCATGAAGGAATCGGCGGATCTGTTCAAAGGGCGGCAATACGAGCGCGAGATCATCATCGTGCGCGTACGCTGGTACTTGCGCTTCAAGCTCAGCCTGCGTGACCTTGTGGAGATCATGGCCGAGCGCGGGCTGTCGCTCGCCCACACAACGATCCTGCGGTGAGTGCAGCGCTTCGCGCGCGAATTCGAGAAACGCTGGAACCGCTTCGCGCTCCCGTCCGGGCGCTCATGGCGTGCCGACGAGACCTACGTCAAGCTGCGCGGGCGCTGGCTCTACCTGTACCGCGCGGTCGATCGCAATGGCGAGACGGTGGACTTCCGGCTCAGCGAGCATCGAGACGTGCGCGCGGCCGAGGCATTTTTCCGTAAGGCGCTGAAGTCGCAGGGCCGGGCTCCGCAGTCCATCACGTTGGACGGCTACGCCCCTTGACATCGGGCGGTGCGCGAACTGCGCGCCGACGATCGACGCTGGAACCACGCGCGGCTGCGCTCGTCGAAGTACTTGAACAACCGGATAGAGGCAGACCACCGCAACGTGAAGGCGCGTCTGGGACCGATGTTGGGCTTCAAGAGCCTGGCCAACGCCAACGTCACGATCGCCGGGATCGAGCTGATCCATCGCATCCGAAAGGGCCAGTTCGCTCTGGGACGCCTGCGCGTTCAAGGCCAAACTGCGCCCGCCATCTGGAACGCGGTGCTCTCGGCTTGATCGTTCGCCGATTCCTGGAGGGCCTGCGCTCACCGTCCGAAGAATTTGCACCAGAGCCCTTAAAACCGTCCAAGATTTTCGCCGCACCCCCCCGTTCATCGCGGCGACGGTCCAGCGGCAGCTCTGAACGGTCGCCAACTGGCGCCGCCGACGTATCAGCGACCGTCGATGAGTCCGACTTCCCGCCTCAAAGCGGTCATGCGACGGAGCATGGACGCCATCAGGGCATCCCCCTAATTCAAGGGAAGTCGGGCCAAGTGATCCTCGATTGATTCCGGCGCATAGTGGCGACATGGTTCGCGTCGTCATAGAGAGCCGACCTCTGCGAGATGAACAATGGAATCGACGAGCGCTGCCTGTGGGCTTGGGTGGGTGACGCGCCGCCTTGCGCCGCTCATCGATGACGATGATTTTGAACCACTGACGCCGGCCGAAGTGCGCGAAGTGTGACCGCCACGCGGGGCCCCGGAGATCCGATGCCGACGGCAATCTTCCATGCCCACCCAAGGACAACGACGATGTCGCGATGCCAACCACCAATCTCGCTGATTGCGGCCACGCTTGCACTGGTCATGACAGCGGTGAATGCCGATGTCGTCACCGACTGGAATCAGACCGCGCTCGAGGCGAGCGCGACAGACACGCCCCAGACCACTTGGCGCGTGCTGGCGATGACGCATGGCGCGATCTTCGATGCGCTCAATGCCATCACGCGCACGTATAAGCCCTATCTGATCCAGCCGCCGGCAGCACCGGGCACTTCGCAAGACGCGGCCGGAGCGGCGGCGGCCCACACGGTCCTCAGCGCGCTGTACTCGGCGCAACGGGGCAAACTCGACGCGGCGCTGAAGGCCACGCTTGTAAGCTTGGCCGACGGCGCTGCCAAGGATGACGGAGTCGCGCTCGGTCGTCAGGTCGCCGAGAAGTACTTGGCAACGCGGGCTACCGACGGCGCCGATCGCAAGATCGACTACACATCCGGCATGAGTCCGGGCCAATGGCGTCCGACGCCACCCGCCAACGCGGCTTTCGTCTCGGTGGTTTGGTCGCAGGTGACGCCGTTCGTGCTCAGTGCGCCGCTCGAAGTGCCGGCGCCCGGCCCGCTCGCGATTGATAGCCCGCAGTACGCAAGAGAAATCGACGAAGTCAGACGCATGGGCGCGCGAGACTCGAAGGAGCGCAGTGCCGACCAAACAGCCGCGGCGATTTTCGCGCTCATCAAAGGGACCGACTTGTGGAGCGCGGCGGCGCGAGCCGCGGCTGCCGAGAAGCACACCAATCCGATCGACAACGCTCGCATCTTCGCGCTGATGAGCATGGCTACGATGGACGCGACCATCGCCGGTTGGGCGATCAAGAAGCAACACCCGCTGTGGCGTCCGATCACTGCGATCCGCGAGGCAACCAGCAACGGCGATCCAAATTGGGAACCGCTGTTGATCACGCCTTCACATCCGGACTATGTCTCGGGGCACTGCATCACGGCCGGGGCATCGGCGCGCGCCCTCACGCTGCTGTTCGGCAGTGACGGGGCTCGGTTCAGCGCGACTTACGGGGGAGGGTTCGGTCTGACGCGCAGCTACAGCGGCTTTGCGCAGGCCGAAAAGGAAATCGAGGACGCGCGTGTGTGGGCAGGTATCCACACCCGCTCCGCGGATGTGCACGGTGGCATCGTCGGGCACAAGATTGCCGAAATTGTCCTGCAAAGAGTGATGACGCCGCTGGCGGCTACATCGGCAAAGACACCGTGAACGGAGCGATGCAGCAGCGACTTCCGCCGCGCCAATCCGAGGTTCCGTGCGCCGTGAAAGAGCGCTGTCATCCAGCGGGCCAGTGGTCCGCAAAAAGTCCATCCTGTTTCGGCCATGCACCTGCCGTGGGCTCGCGATCCCGGGGTGTGGCACCATGGGCCCGCTTGATTGGCAAGATGATTCAGCCCGTCGAGGGAGTGGCTCACGCCATGTGCTACCACCGCGAGACGATGAGCCGACCTGAACAGGATGTCGGCGATGGCGAACCGCGAGCGCCTCGCGCGCGCTGTCCTTGGGCGGATCGATGAAGGCGATGCAGCCGAGCAGGGTCAGTCCCACTTCGTTGGCCACGCCGCAGACGGCCTTGCCCTGGGGAAGCTCCTTGTAGGGCACGGCCACGACACGAAAAACGTCCGAGTTGAGATCCACCGTCTCCTGCTGCGCGGTGGCGAAAGGCGTCTCGTCGGCGCGCCCGTCGCGCCATCGGCCTCGTAGCGCGTGGATACCGCGAAGATCTCCGCGACCGCGCCCTTGCAGATGAGCACATGGCCGCCCTGCGGCGTCGGAGACGACCACCGACACCCGGCTGCGCCTGAAATCGAGAGGGATCTCGTCGGCCTTGGCGAAGCCCTGGTCGATGCCGAGCACGTGGTGCATTTCGACATTGCTGCAGCACCGCCGCGTCGAGCTCGAGTCGTCAACGACCAAGCGAGAAGTGACCCGTGCGGAGGCTTCGAGCGCGTCTTCGAAAACATTGCCTTCCATACCTGACTCAAGGGCGCGCGGCCGGCGTCCGCTTCTGGCAGCAACAGAGACTCCCACGATGTCGTTCTGACTGGGGCATCAACGTCTTGAACGAGGCCGAGTTGATCCGTCGTCGGCCAAGACGTCTCCACGCGAACCGAGGTGGTCCACCGCTATTGCAATGGCTTGCGGAAGGCCCAAGTCGTCTCTGCCGATCTCGGGCGCGTCGACAGATTCAGATCGGAGGCACGAAGCCAGGCCCGCGTCCCCGACGCAAAGTCCATCCCGTCAATCTTTCCTTGGTCTGCGAGGCAGACCATGAAGGGGTTGCAAAACATATCCTCTCCGTTGACGCCAGACTGCGTTGCGCATTCCGCCTTTTTCGGACTGCACTGCCGGGAGCCACCGGCATCGCGGTGCCCGGCTACGTGGCGCAGGTGGTGGACGAGGCCGGCCGGCTTGTGCCTCCAGGCACTGTCGGCGAGCTGCGGGTCAAGGGCCCCACCGGCTGCCGCTACCTGGCCGACGATCGCCAGCGCAAATACGTGCACGACGGCTGGAACTACACCGGCGACGCCTACTGGCAGGACGAGGACGGCTACTTCCACTACCACTCGAGGATCGACGACATGATCATCTCCGCCGGCTACAACATCGCCGCGCCGGAGGTCGAGGACGCGTTGCTGCTGCACCCCGCGGTGGCTGAATGTGCGGTCATCGGCGTGGCGGACGAGGAGCGCGGCCAGATCGTCAAGGCATTCGTCGTGCTCGCCGCGGGCCACGAAGGCGATCTGACCCAAGAGCTGCAGGCCTTCGTCAAGGAGACCATCGCGCCCTACAAATACCCGCGCGCCATTGCCTTCCTGAAATCCTTGCCGCGCACCGCCACGGGTAAGTTGCAACGCCACAAGCTGATTGAACCAAGGGAGCCGTCCGATGCCTGAAGCCGACCGCGACCGAGCGCCCGCCGTGTTCGAGCGGCTGCAGCGCATCCCCTTCGCCCACTGTGACCCGGCGGGCATCGTCTTCTATCCGAAGTACTTCGAGCTCTTCAACGGCCTGGTGGAAGACTGGATCACCGACGAACTGTGCATCCCGTATGCGGAACTCATCGGAGCGCGCCGCGTGGGCTTGCCGATGGTCCGCCTCGAGACCGACTTCAAGGCCGTCAGCCGCATCGGGGATCTGGTGACGCTCGCACTGTCGGTGCAGAAGGTGGGCGGCAGCTCGCTGACGCTTCGGCTCGTGTGCCGGTCGGGCGATGAAGATCGGGTCAGCGCACGCCAGGTGATCGTCACCACCGACCTGCGTACGCACCGTGCGACGCGGATCCCGCAAGACCTGCGCAGCGCCATCGAGCGATTCGTGGCCCGCAGCAGGTCCCCAGCCAGCAGAGGTACCACACCATGACAGCGATCCTTCCTCCCGGTTGGCCCCGGCCCAAGGGCTACGCCAATGGCGTCGCGGCCGCCGGCCGCCAGATTCACGTAGCCGGCATGATCGGCTGGGATGCCCGTCAGGTATTCCACAGCGACGACATCGTCGATCAGGTGCGCCAGGCGCTGCAGAACATTGTCGCGGTGCTCGAGGCGGCTGATGCGCGCGCGCAGCACATCGTGCGCATGACCTGGTATGTCACCGACAAGAAGGAATATCTCGAGGCATCGCCCGGCATCGGCCGCGTGTTCCGCGAGGTGATCGGACACTACGACATCGCGATGACGGCGGTCGAGGTCAAGGCGCTGATGGAAGATCGTGCCAAGGTCGAGATCGAGGTCACGGCCGTGTTGCCCTGATAGTGCGCGCCTGTATTGCAGACATCAATACTGCAAGGTCCTGCTGGATTCCAGATGCGCATCGGTGAGCGGTGAGGCCCAACGCTCGGATCGAATCCCGAGTGCTTTGCAACGATGCAATCGCCGGTCGTGAAGGGCAGGGACTTGCGGACTGTCCGCGGCGCCGCGCGCACCGTTCGGCCGCGGGCGGCCGCAATCAATGCTGACTGTCGTCGGCCAGGTGCAGGTGGCCCTCAAGGCTCGTCAGAGGTTCATCACCTGGACCGTGGCGAACGCGGTGCTCACCGCGCTGTGCGTCCGGGTCGGCCTGTGGTGGTCGATCGGCAGATCGACGTGTACGCCACCAACGTCGTCGTTGTGCCTCTGGTCGTTCCGGCGCTGGAGCGAAGCGTCCTGAAGGGACACGTCGTCATCGAACCGTGCGAGCGGCAGGATCGCGGCGACGACTACGACCGGTCGGGCGATTGGCGCGCCCAACGCCATTGCCGACCGGTGTCGAGTCGGCGTCCGGGCCATCGAGCGGCGGACGACAGCATCTCGCCCAGCTGGATGAAAGCAGCCCTGCCGCTCGTGGACTACCTGACAACGCCCATGGGCCTCGCTTCAGCGACTTGGCAAGACGCGTGCAACAGGAGTGCGGACGCTCTCCACCTCGGTGCCGGCCCGACTCCGTCGGAGGTGCGTGTCCTGTTGCTTTCATCGGTGCATGGGCGCGAGAGAGGAACCCGGAAAATTCGTGCGCCCGCGAATGGCACTGTCCTGGAGCACGAGGCGCCGATTGCCGGTTGGGCTTGGCGTGTGCTGGAGCGCGACGGTGCCACTTGATCAGCAGCGGGTGTCGACCTTGACACCGACGCCTCGCCCCGAGGCCTTTGCGGACGATTTCGCATGGCTCACGGTTGGTACCGTTCAGGCGCACCCGCCAATCGCAGATGCCGGGCGGCCGCTCACCATTCTTTGGTTGGTCGACGGGACGTGTGGAAAACCGAAAGAATTTCGAGTTCGCCGAGCGCATTCACTCGATAGGGAATGATGTAACGGGTCTTTGTAACCGGCCATTCGCGCGTGCCTAAGACCCTACCCGGGCGGCCCAGCGCGGGATTGCTTGCCAGGAGTTGAACCGCATGATTGATGCGTCCAGCGACCAGGCGAGCCGCCGGCTCGCTGTCGGCTGCGATGAAACCCATTTCGGCGTCGAACTCTCCCAGTGCTCGGTCAACCCACCTGATCCGCAACATCTACACCCCACTTTTTGAAGACAGCAGCAACCTTCTGTTCGCTGGCGAACTTGCCGTCCTTCGCGAGCTCGACGGCCTCCTTGATGTGCTGGATCTGCCATTCATTGAGGTCCAGGTACTCACGAATGGCCTCGGCCGCCAGGAAAGACTTGCTGCGCTGCGTGGCGTCGGCCAGATCGTCTAGCCGAGCAAGGATGTCGTCTTCGATGCGAACGCTCATGATGGCGGACATTCTGACTCCTGTAGGTGAAAGTAAACATGATAGTACAGGCAGCATCCCGAAGCCAAGCATCTTCCCTTTCCTTTTGGGCGTGACGGCGAACGCGGACCCCTCAGGCATCGATCGCAACGACTGAACGAGGGGCTGGCCGTGGGCATAGAAGCATAGAAGCCCATCGAACGACGCCTTCGATTTCGTCGTTGACCCCAACATCGGCGAAATGGCAGCGCTCCATTCGCCCTGGTCAGGAAGGTGGATCGTTGCGATCTTCCAGCTGTCGAGGCGGACCTCAGCCGTTGATTTCGTCCAACCGACGCGACAGATGCGCGGCCGACCGGTCGCATCCGAAACTCACGAACCGGCGCTACCGACCCTCAGTGTCGGCAGGAAGGTCCAGCCGGCCTGCCCGAGACGCGTCGTTCGGGGTCAGCATGTCGAGCTTCGGCAGGCGCCAGATTTCAGCCAGTGCCCACACGGCTGCGATCGTCACGGCAAGGGTGCGTACAAGATGCGAGGCCTGAAGTTGTCGATAAGCCTCCTCGCTGTACCCGTGGTCTTGCATCTCGTCCTGTGCAAACGCCGCCCACGGCGTGCTGGCGATGGAGATGACCATCAGCGTCGCAATGCCCCACAGAGCGCGGTGCGAGATTCGGGCCGGCTCGCTCCAGAGCATGAGTGTCCACACCAGGCACATGGCCCCGTAGGGCAGCACGACGATCGGCAGCCGCCGTGTGTAGCCGCGGTTGAATGCCTGGAAGGACGCGTCTCCGAATGCACTCATGTCGACATGGATGCGATACACATTGAAGAACAGGACCCAGCCGACGCCGGCAACCGACCAAAGCAGCGCAATCCCAGCCGCCTGCAGAGGGCTCACAGCCACCCCACCGACCCAGCCTGGCGGCCGATGCCGCTTGACGGCCACGATTGCAACGGCCCAAAGATAGAGCAGCAGGGAGGCCGCCAGCGTGGCGAGGAAGGTCACGAAGCAGAGCGGCATCGGGCATCCCGGACGACGTAGGAGCGCAGCGTGTACGGCCAATGTCCCGTGAAGGCTCGGGCATGGACTGACCATGCCCTTCGATCGTACTCGACAGGTGTGCAGCCCCACCGCGGCCGTGGGCGACGGGCCGCTTGGGCCGATACCGGGTTCCCCTCAAAGGCCACCGTAGGCTGACCTTGGCCGGTGGGGCCTACGAATCGAAAGTCAGCTTCCTGGCGCGGCCTTGTACTCACACTGCCGGCCACTTGCCGTTACTGGTGAACGACGCCTTGCTGGCATCGAATCCCCTGCGGCGGCCATCCTGATCCGTCGAATTCAAGCTCGCCACCGCCGCCGCGTTCCTCAGAACGTCGCCCGGCACTGGATCCCCGCCGGGATGTCCCCCTTTGGGTTGGGTAGTTCGAGCACCACACCGAAGGTGCCGCTGGCCGAATCGACCACCTTGTCCACCACCGTCACCGTGGCCGCGTAGTGCCCGGTGAGGGGTGCTTCGGCTTCGATCGTGGCCTTGTTGCCGACCTTGATCTTGCCGAGCATCGCCACCGACAGCACTACCTCCACCCAAAGGGGATTTGTCTGCGCCAACCGCATGATCGGGTGCGCGTTCTCGCCCACGTGCTGGATCAGTTCGGTGACCACGCCGCCGAACGGGCTCCCTAGGCGGCGCTGGTCGACGAGTTCGGCCAGGCGGCGTTGTTCGATGTCTGCCAGGCGCCGGTTGTCGTTCGCCTCGACCAGGTTCGCCTCGGCCATCTGCATGTCGGCCGCCGTGTCGTCGCGGTCCTGGGGGGCCACGAAGCGTTCCCGGACCATCTCCTCGCGGCGCCGCAGCTTGGCCTTGGCAGCGGCGAGCCGGGTGTCCGCGCCGCGGATCTGGCTTTCCATCACGGCCCGGTAGCGAGCCCCTTCGAGCGCGATCCGCTCATGCCCCGTATCCAGCTCGACCAGGATCTGGCCCTTGCGCAACTCGCTGCCGCGATCCGCATGAATGGCGTCGATGCGCGCCTCCACCGGACTGGGCAGCTCGATACGCTGGTATGACTCAACCAGGCACGTGTGGCCGCCGGTGAGCCACAGCTTGCACTACCTGCTGAAGATTCTCGCGAACATGTAGCGAATCGACTTGGAGGGGCGAAGTGGCGTCGATGGCGAGGAGCCGTAGGCACCGAAGCCGAACGCACGGAGCGGTGCTCGTCTTTCGGCTCGCCCCGCGCGTGCAGGCCCCCGGTCCGCTACCGGTGATCTTGGCTCTGAACTGGCTCATCGCTGGCTGGCGGTGCCTCATCGCCGCAAATCGGGCGAAGTTCCTTCGGATATCAGCCTCGCCATGGCCCTGCGGACTCGATCGCTGGCGCGTTTCCAAGATCAAGCCATGCGCCAGGAATCAATTGGGCCTTGTCCCTGACCAAGGGTCTCTGGCGTCAAACCGCATCCGGCTGCATGGCCGGTGCGGCGAGGCGGAAGGCCTCCAGTTCGGCGCAAGCCGCATCGATCGAACGGAGCGTCGGCCATCGCGCCATGTCCATCTTGAAGCGGCGCGCGCTTTCGACTTGCGGCACCAGATAGACATCGGCCAGCGTCGGCGAGTCGCCGAAGCAGGACCGACCGCGCATTGCATCCGCCGCCAGCAGCGTCTCCAGTGCATCGAAGCCGCTGCCGATCCAGGTGCCGCACCAAGCGTTGACGGCAGCCTCGTCGCGGCCGAACTGCCTTCGAAGGTACTCGAGGATGCGGCGGTTGTTGATCGGGTGGATGTCGCAGCCGACGATCACGGCCAGGCCACGTACCCGGGCACGGTCGTCCGGATCGGGCGGCAGCAGCGGCGGTGTTGGATGGCGCTCTTCGAGCCACTCGATGATGGCGGGCGACTGGATCAATACGCGACCGTTTTGCTCCAGCGCAGGGACCAGGCCCTGCGGATTCAGAGCTTTGAAGGACGGCGAGAGATGCTGCTCGGTGCGCAAGTCGATCGGCACGTAGTCGCAGGCGAGGCCGTTGAGCGCGAGCGCGATGCGCAAGCGATGCGAACTGCCGCTGCGAAAGAAGTTGTAGAGCTTCATGGTGGAGTTTGTGATGGTTGTTGGGACGAGCTTCGCGCTCAGGCGGCAGGCGGAGCGGCGACGGACGTATCGCTCCCCGCCGAGGCCGGTCGTGCGGCGGATCGAACCGCCTGCTTGCGCTGCTGGCGCGCCATCGGCACGGCCAGCGTCAGGAGGACGCCGAGCACCGCAATGCCCGCGAGGATGTAGAAAATCGAACTCAGCGCGAAGCCACCGCTGATCAGGAAGCCACCCAGCAAGGGGCCGCCGACGCCGCCCAGGCGGCCGAACCCTGCGCACCAGGCCACACCCGCGCCACGGACGTTGGTGCGGTAGTAGTTCGCGACGAAGCCATAGATCAGCGTCTGCGTACCGCTCGTTCCCAGGCCCACGACCGCGACAGCCGCCAGCCGCACCGCCAGCGGGAGGTCGAGCGTGAGCAGGACGATCGCCGCGGCACCGATCGCGAAGCAGCCGGCGACGACGATCTTCGGGCCGAAGCGGTCCGCGACCCGGGAGCCGAGCAGCGCACCGATGACGGCGCCGCCGTTAAGCACGAGCAGGAACGACACTGACCCCTTCGCATTGAAGCCGGCACGCAGCATCAGCTCGGGTAGCCAGGTGTTGAGCGAATAGACGAGCAATGAGCCCGTCGCACTCATCAAGCCGAGCATCAGGGTTGGCAGCAGATAGCTCGAGCCGAAGAGCCCGGCGAAGCCTGCTTTGCCGGCGTCGACAGGGTGGGCCATGACCACCGACACGGGTTCCGGTGGCGGGACGTCGACACCGGTGCGCAGCGAGATCGCCTGTGCCTCCTCGAGCCGGCCGCGCGAGGGCAGCCAAGCCACGGATTCGGGCATCTTGAAGTACGCCAGGGGCAGCAGCGTGATCACCGGCAAGGCACCGATCAGGAACATGCCGCGCCAGCCGATCAGTGGCAGCAGCACGATCGCGAGCCCGGCGGCCAGCAGGCTGCCCAGCGTCACGTGGGTTCAGCCGAACTCCGAAGGGATCGTTCACGTCACGGAACTGGGCGCGGCGGCCGCTGTCAGCAGCTCGAGCGTACCGTTTGAGTTTGCCGACACGGCCTCTGCTTCGAGAACATCA
>Ga0105238_10007529_pt1 | contig 10905 bp, 5 predicted proteins | sample KBSC34metaG_FD_81526 | JGI IMG/M metagenome (GOLD analysis project Ga0105238, IMG submission 81526) | Corn rhizosphere microbial communities from Kellogg Biological Station, Michigan, USA - KBS C3-4 metaG | ecosystem: Host-associated > Plants > Roots > Rhizosphere > Soil | place: Michigan, USA...
GCCCGGTCGCGTGGGTCCCGGGCGCCTGGGCAAAGCGAAAGCCGAGCTAACGCTTCTTGCGACCAGGTCGGCGCGACGGCAGTAGTCATAAGATGGCTTTGCTCGGCTAGAATCTCTATGGCTGACCAGCCACTCAAACCGTCAGCTCGCCGCCGAGCGTTTGAAGACTATGGTCACTTTTGTCCCGTCGCTGGCGCTGGACTCGACTTCGAATTGCGCTTTGGCGTTCTCGGTCAAAGAGTGCGCGATGAGAGCGCCAAGTTTGCCGGGCTTCGGCCATGTCTCCCCCTCCGGCAAACCAACGCCGTCGTCGGCAATGGTGATGCGGCATCCGTCGCCATCGACCACGCTGTGAAGCGTTATTGTGCCGCCCTCTCGGCCCTTGAAGCCGTGTTTGAGCGAATTCGTCAGAAGTTCGTTCACAACCAGCCCAGTCGGCATCGCAACGTTGATCGAGACGGGGTAGGTATCCACCTTCATGTCCAGGCGTATGCCTTCGACCGCATGCGAAGCCATCACCGCGGATGCTATCTGGCTAAGGTAGATACCGAGATCGACCTCATCGTTCTGCTCGTCGTTCGATAGCGCCTGGTACAGTAGTGCCAGAGCGTCGACTCGCCCGGCCAACCTCTCGAACCGCTTCTGATCGGGCTCCGCCGCATTGCGGGTCTCCAGCCGGATGAGCGCGGTGATCATCTGGAGATTGTTTTTAACCCGATGCTGCAGTTCTCGCAACAATGTATCCTTTTCGCGAACACGCTCCTCGATCGAGGGCGCCTCTTCACTGTGGAAGGACACATCCACCAAGGCGACCAGCCGGAAACAAGTCTTGCCCTCGTCGTCCACTATCAAATTCGAGTAGGCGTCAACAACTGCCGGTCCGTCGACGGCGCGCTCCAGGCGGAAAGTACCCACGAAATCGGTTTCATTGACAACGCACTCGGCCAGCGCCTTGTCCTTCTGCTCACGGATTCCGGTCCCAGCAAGGGCTGTCCAGTTTTTCCGTGCCAGACCGGCAGCCTTCAGGCCAGAGAGTTTTTCGAATTCAGGATTGGCATACACGACCCGTTCGGTTTCGATCAGGTCTGACACGGCGATCGCAATGGGCACTTGGTCCAGGAATTTCTTGAATTGTTCGCTCTCCAGCGCGGTGGCGAGTTCGGGCGTATCCAGCAACTGCTCGACAGCCTCGGGCTTCCCTGTATCCGATGTCATTTTACGCCTACGCTGTATGAAAAGCCCATCAGTATCAGCGATGGCGCAGATAGGCCACCACTGAAGCGAAGCGCCACTTTTGTGAGCTCAGTAGGCCGGGACTAGCCTCGTGTCGCGCAACGGCAAGGCCATCGCGAACCGCAGCCCCTCAGGATGATAGTTCAATTCGACCTTGGCTTGGCACTGCACGGCGACGACTTTTTCCAGCAATGTCGTACCGAAGCCGCGCCGCCTTGGTTGCTCTACCTTCGGCCCGCCCTGTTCAAGCCAATTCAGATTGAGGATGCGTTCGTTGTGCGAATTTCTTACCGACCACCTCACTTCGAGACGACCGCGAGCACGGGACAACGCGCCATATTTTGATGAGTTGGACGCAAGTTCATGGAAGGCCATCCCGATCGGGATGGCAATATCGGCGATCAGCGCGACGTTTGGCCCTTCGAGCACCACACGCGACTCGTCGCTCGTATCGTAGTGGCGCAGTTCAGACTCAAGCAGCTTGTGCAAGGAAGCCATCTGCCAATAATCATCGGTGAGCATCGAGTGCGTGTCGGCGAGAGACACGATCCTGGCGGAGAAATCGCGGACGAAATCATCCACGCTACCGCTCGATTTGGCGGTCGCCCCCATCATCGCTCGGACATTTGCCAGCGTGTTCTTGACGCGATGATGCAGTTCCCGGATTAGCAGTTTCTGCCGGTCTGCGACTTCTTGCTTCTGTTCGATATAAGATTTTACCTCGAGCTGACGAGCGCGGGCACGCAGGGCCGAGCGCACCGAATTTGCAAGACTCGACGCAAGGAAAGGCCTTTCGAGAACGATCAAATACCGGTCCAGAAAGGCCAGGCGTTTGTCGATCTCCGTTCCCCGCATTGTCATCAACACGATCGGAAAATCCGACCACGTCGGCTGACGATTGAGCCAGGATGCGAACTGATTTCGATCCGAGCTGATCAAGGCTTCCTCTGCGACCACAAGGCACTGAGCGTGGTCCAGCAGCGGAACGGCTTCGTTTAGCGTAGCGCAGATGTGGGACTTGATCTCGTTCTCCGCGAGAATGGCCGATGCCACCTTCGCATCGCGCCCGACCGTCGCCAATACGAGCACACCGCTCCCCGAAGGCATCACGATGCCTTGTCTTGAAGCAGGTTGCCTTGCTTACCCTCGTAAGTGGGCACGCCAGTGAGAATCCCCCTGAACTCCTCCAATGGCTCACCCACGGCCAAACCGGTCGCACTGATCCTGAATTCGCGGATGGTGTCCTCATGCGGCCCGACACGCTTTTTGACTACGGAAATCGCCCGCCGAAGCCGCCCGCCGCTTTCGAAGAAGCGAAGGAGCATTACGGAATCGCAGAGATAGGTCATGTCCACAGGTGCGGACATTTGTCCGATAAGCCCGTGATGGGCTAACAGCAGGATAGTCACAACGCCCTTCTGATTGAGATATGTCAGGATCTCATGCATCTGCAGCACAAGGTACTGCTCCTCTGACATGGCATTGAGATATCCGGTCAGGCTATCGATGACGACTACCCTCGCATTCGAGTGCTCGACAGCCGACCGAATACGCGACGATAATTCGCCTGGTGATAATTCCGCTGGATCGATCTGTTCCAGGAGCAAGCTGCCGTTGTCGGCGAACGGCCCAAGATCCATCCCGAGCCCTGACGCGCGAGCCAGGAAAATCCGTTTGGTCTCATCGAACAAAAGCACCAGCACATGCTCGCCGCGTTTGAGAGCCGCATGGCAGTAGCTGCACGCGATCGTCGACTTGCCGACACCAGAAGGTCCCATCAGGAGGGTGCTGGTGCCGCGGTCCAGGCCGCCACCCACGAGGGTGTCGACGGAGGCATTACCGGTTGCCGGCGTTCCATGCTTGGCCATCTCGTGTTCGGACGCGACCAAGCGAGGAAAGACCATCACGCCGCCCGGTCGAATGACGAAGTCGTGGAAGCCGCCGCGAATTTGAACGCCGCGCATCTTGATGATGCGCAGCCGCCGCCGCTCCCCGCCATAGATGGGCGAAAGCTGTTCCATTGGGATGTCGCCAGGACTGATTGAGTGGAGGTTTAGATCGTCATGTTCAGCGGTGAGATCGTCAAGCAGTAGCACCGTTGCATTGTTGAGCAGGAAAAAGCTCTTCAAAGCCAGGACCTGCCGCCGATAGCGTAGCGAACCCTGCGATAAGAGACGAATTTCCGACAGGGAATCGAAGACCACCCGATCCGGCTTCATGCGCTCGATCTCGGCGAGCGCGGACTGCACGGTCTCACCGAGCTCCAGGTCAGACGAATGAACCAGAGTCTGTAACTGCGACGGATCGAGGCTTAGCTCCGGCGGAACCAGTTCGAGTATCTCGATACCGTCTAAAGAAAATCCATGTCGTTCCGCGACCGAGTGCAGCTCACGCTTGCTCTCGGAAAGCGTTATGTAAAGGCATTTCTCGCCATTCGACGCGCCTTTGATCAGAAACTGCAGGCCAAGTGTCGTCTTACCTGAACCAGGCCTGCCCTCTACAAGATGTGACCGGAATTTCGCGTATCCGCCTCGCAAAACATAGTCGAGGCCCTCAACGCCAGATGATATTGGTGAAGCGTCGTCCTGGTCCACGTTGCCCCCGCTTTTTCGTGAATAGCTAAACGGATAACGTTTTCAATGGTTCCTTCTTCAAGCCGACAGGCTAAACGCCCTCCACCTCGTGGTGTTACCGGGGGCTGTAGGGCAGTGCGGCGGGAGATTTCTTACGTCTCAATGGGGATGGCTGGGATCCTCCTGCTGGCGAGCCTGTAAGCCGCAATGGTGAGGTCCGACGCCTGAGAGAATCAATGTGATATTATGTACATTAGTGTCGTCAAACAGCAGTCCTAGTTTGGACTGGCGTTTGTTTCCGTTCAATACCGCGTTCGGTATGGTCGACGCCACCTGATACAGGAAATCTAGCGCGCTAACTCGCTGCAACTCACATCGCATCGACTCGCGGGCGCTGAAGGTCCGCGGATGTTAGGATGTCCTCTTGCCCAAGGCGATGCGGCCTTGCGGCCGCCTCAAAGGCTTGCGAGACATTTCCCCATAGTCTGTTCCACACAGCTAAAGCTGGGATTCGATCGGGAGGTGTCTGACAAGTGCGGCCAGGATGCGGCGGGAAAATGCTGCTTCCGGTTCGCGAAAGTAGGTTTGCGGTCTCCCCTGCTCGTAACCGTACCACCGCAGCACCTCATTCTTCAGTTCGAGGCGGTAGCTCGCTTCCGGCGCTATCTCCGATTTGAACCGGCGTCGCAATTCAGCGACCAGTTTCTGGTCTTCAAAAAGCACTCCCATCTCCGAATTCAGGGATACCGACCGCGGATCGAAGTTGAAGGATCCGACGAACCCGACGCGGTCGTCGACGCTGAACGCTTTGGTGTGCAGACTGGCACCTTTGGACCCAAAAATAGAAATATTGGCCTGCCGGCGAAAGGGCTGGAGCTCGAAAAGCTGCACGCCCTTTCTCAGCAAGCGCTTGCGATAGTTGGCGTAGGCCCCGTGGACGGCGGCGACATCGGTCGCAGCCAAGGAGTTTGTCAAAACAGAAACCTCCACTCCCTCGTCGACGAGGTCGCCGAGGATTTTTGAACCCTTCTTGCCTGGGATAAAATACGGCGACACGATTTCCACACGCTTTCGCGCTGACTGAATGATTGGGAGCAACTCCCTCATCAGCCAACCGCGCGGTCTCCAGCCTCGAACCTTCTCGGGAGGGTCAGAGATCACACGTACGCGCTCGACCCAATGTACGTCGCTGCTCGCCGCTATGAACTCGGCGATGGAGCCCTTGTCGCCGATGCCGCTCAAAATCGTCGACTCGGTTACCGCGTCCCTGCCCTCGCAATAAGGGGCATGCAAGCCTGGCGCGGCTGCACCGAGTTCATCTATTGGCTTCGCCTCCTGGCATACCCAGAAAGTCTGGAAGATTTGCGCGGTTTGCTGGACGGCGGGACCGAGAACCAGCATGTCGAGGTCACGGAAGTTGGTCTCAGCCGCATCGAAATAAGCATCGCCGACATTGCGCCCACCAACGATGGCGATGTTGTCGTCGGCAATCCATGCTTTGTTGTGCATCCGCCTGGTCAATGCAAAAATCCGTAACAGGGCTTCCGCGCCGCGCATGATGCCACGCGCTCTGATGCCGCTCGGATTGAACAATTTGAGTTCGATGTTTGGATGGTTGCTCAGCGCCAAATAGGCGGCGTCGCTCTTGCGCGGATTGACGTCGTCAAGCAACATTCTGACGCGCACGCCGCGCTGGGCCGCCTGGACAACTTCCTGTAAAAGCAAGCGCCCCGTGTGGTCGTCATGCCAGAGATAATACATGAGATCGAGAGTGCGAGCCGCGCCCCTTGCCGCCAAAACACGCGCGGCGAACGCATCGTAATTGTCTGAAATCAGCAGCAGGCCGCTTTTATCTGCTTTGAGTTTATTGGCCATTGTTTGCGTAATCGAGACGTCCATAAGTCGACCGATTTTGGAGGAGAACGAGGCGCCATTTCACAAGGTCAAGAACCCGCGAGCGCGGATCTGGTTGCACGAGCCGGCCCAACGATCGCGATCATTCCAGGGAAGCCAGGACGTCAGCAACGACCAGTCAAATTCCAGCAGCGGCCAAGAAGAAACCTGCCAACTGCCACCGACTTTTCGCGGCTCGTGTCAGGCTGGAACGGAACTCCCATCGCGCCGGCGTGCGTGATTCCGTTGGTCTTTGCCGATCCGTGGCCGGCACTTGTCGTTATCTTGTGAGAGCACGGACTCCGATTTCAGATCGGCTTGCTCAACGCCCTTCGTCTTTTCTTCATCTCCCCAGTGCGTCTGAAAAGAATGGTAGCGGTTGTCGAAGACCCATCGTGTAGCCCACGACCCACTAGATCGTCCGGGGACAGCGGAACACGTATGCGTCCCCAGCGTTGTGAGCACCAAGCCCGACAATAAGGAGGCCAATGGTGGCAACGCTCGACCACAACCAAACACTGGGGAGCGCGCTGGTCGCACGCCCTGAAGATCTGGTCGAATGTGGTGCATCGTGAGGCCAGAGGAGTGACTTCGGAATCAAAACGGGGTCAGCAGCCACCCGGTAAAGAGGCCTCGTTGATCGATGGAGAAGCCGCCAGTCGCGCAGCATCAACAACGGAAGAAAGCAAGGCCGCCCTGAGGTCAGAAGATAGCGACCGCGGCCGCGACGCTGCGTGGCCCTCCGAGATACCAGCGCTTGGCTGGAAAGATATTTTCTGGCGCTTGTGGGAGGAATTCAACAAGGACCGGGTTCTGCTCGTCGCGGCCGGTGCCACTTTCTACCTGCTGCTGGCACTGTTCCCGGCTTTGGCCGCGTTCATTTCAATTTATGGCTTCGTCGCAGACCCGGTTACGGTCGCAGACCATGTCGCGTATCTCGGCGGATTGCTTCCGTCAGGTGGGCTGGACCTCATTCGCGGTCAACTGCAAGCCTTGGCCAGACAGAAACCCGGTGCTCTTGGAATAGGTTTTTTCATCGGCCTCGGTATAGCGCTTTGGAGCTCCAACAGCGGTATGAAGGCACTCTTTGATGCCATGAACATCGCTTACGAGGAACGGGAAAAACGCAGCTTCATAACGCTCAATCTCATGTCGATCCTATTCACGGTTGGAGCGCTGCTGATTGGCATCGTACTCCTGCTCACGGTGGGCGTCGTCCCGGCACTTTTGGGCTATTTCTATCTTGATGCGTGGACGGAGACGCTTGTCGCGGTGTCTCGGTGGCCGATCCTTGTCGGTGCAATGTTGACCGGAATTTCCTTGCTCTATCGCTTCGGACCCAGCCGGGAGCGAGCCAAGTGGCGCTGGCTGAGTTGGGGTGCCTTGATCGCTACGGCCGCATGGATCGCAGCGTCCTGGCTGTTTTCGTTCTATCTGCAACACTTTGCCAACTACAACGCCACCTACGGCTCACTCGGGGCTGTTGTTGGTTTGATGATGTGGACATGGATTTCCGTGATCATCCTCATTGCCGGCGCAGCCATCAATGCCGAGATGGAGCATCAGACAGCCGTCGATTCCACTACCGGCCCTCCCCTGCCCATGGGCAGGCGCGGTGCTGTTGTAGCAGACACATTGGGCAAAACCGCAGACTGAATAACTGCCCGCGTGAATGGGGCGTCCGCGGCCTGCCATGCTTTGCAGTGCAACCAAAACCCACTTCCGCCGTTTGTTCGGTTCGAAATTTCGGGGGATATCTTGGGACCATCCAGCGAGGACAGGGCGAGCGCCGCGTTTCGCAGCGCCGGAGAAATGGCCGAGCGCATCGGCTCGTTTGGCTGGAACGCTACGTCTATCGGACCGGCCTCTTCATGGCCCACAGAGTTGAAGACACTCGTTGATCTCGTTCTAGGCTCCGCACAGCCTATGTTCGTGGTCTGGGGTCAGGACCGGATATGGATCTACAACGATGCCTTCATCCCGATCCTTGGCCGCAAGCACCCGACCGCTCTCGGTCTGCCCAGCCAGCAGGTCTGGGCGGAGGCGTGGGAGACGATCGGCCCAATGTTTGACGAGGTCTTCCAAGGCCAATCCGTCCAGATGGACGACATTGAGATCCGGATCGACAAACATGGCGTGCCGGAAGAGACGCATTTCGCGTTCTCCTACAATCCAATCATGCTGCCGAAAACCGGTACCGTCGGCGGATTGTTTGGCGTCTGCACGGAAACGACGGATCGATTTCTGGTCGAAAAGCGCGAGCGCCTCGCTGCCGAACGTCAGATCCACCTGTTCGAACAGGCACCAGGTTTCATCATTATCATGCGCGGTCCCGACCATGTCGTCGAATTCGTGAATGATGCCCATCGCCAAGTGTTTAACAGCGGTGACTGGCTCTCGAAACCCATCCGGGATGCCTTTCCCAGCCTCCAAGGGCAAGGGTTTTTTGAACGGCTCGATGACGTCTTCAGCAGCGGCACGACATTTGAGGCACAGGGCGTTCCCGTACGATTTCACCGCTCGGCCGACAGTCCGGAAGAGACGCGCTACCTGACATTCATCTACGCACCGCTCTATGACGGCAAGAACGCAATCACAGGAATTTTCTGCGAAGGCTTTGACGTCACAGAAACATTTCGTGCGAGGAAGCGGAGCGCTGCGCTCGCAGAACTTGGCGATGTTGTGCGCCTTGTCGAAGACCCCGACGATCTGGCCTATGCCGCGGCCGAAATCATCGGGCGCGAGCTCGATGTCAGCCGAGCCGGCTACGGCACGATCGACCTGGCGAACGAAACCATATCAATCGAACGCGATTGGAATGCCCCTGGCATCAAGAGCTTGGCCGGGGTGCTACATTTTCGTGATTACGGTACATATATCGACGACCTCAAGCGCGGCATTACCGTTGTGCTTGAGGACGCGGAGAAGGATCCGCGGACGAGCCAGAATCCAGAGGCCCTGAAGGCGATCAGCGCCCAGTCCTTTATCAACATGCCGGTCACGGAACGGAGCGGCTTTGTAGCCCTGCTCTATCTCAATCACGACAGGCCTAGATTCTGGTCGGAGGAAGAGATCGAGTTCGTTCGAGAGATGGCGGAGCGAACCCGTACCGCAGTCGAACGGCGGCGCGCACAGGCGGAGCTGCGCCAGAATGAAGCTCGCTTGCGCTTCCTCGACCGACTTGGGAAGGAAACATCGAACAGCGCGGACGCCGACGCGGTGCTCGAAATCACGACCAGGATGCTCGGCGAGCATCTCGGCGTCGCAGTCTGTGCCTATGCCGATATGGAGCCTGACCAGGACCACTTTACGATTCGGGGAGACTGGCACCGACAAGGCTCTTCGAGCATCGTCGGCTATTACAGCCTCCGGGATTTTGGCCAGCTCGCCGTCCACAGGCTTCATCAGGGCCTGCCCTTGATCATCAACGACAATCGCGCCGAGTTGCCGCCCGAAGAGGCCGCGACATTCCAGACCATCGGCATTGCTGCAACCATCTGCATGCCCCTGGTCAAGGAAGGGCGCCTGAGCGCGCTAATGGCGATCCACGACAGCGCTCCGCGGGTCTGGACGCAAAACGAGCTTGCACTTCTCACCGAGGTAACCGAGCGGTCGTGGGCGCATATAGAACGGGTCAGGTCGGATCAGGGCGCTGCCGAGACCGCTGAACGGCTGAGCCTGGCCACCCAGGCGGCGGCAATCGGAATCTGGGACTACGACCCGGTCACCAACCGTTTGCGCTGGGACGCGCAATGCCGTGCATTGTTCGGCATTACGTCGACCGATGAGGTCTCGTATGAGGGCTCCTTCATCGCCGGCCTTCATCCAGACGACCGCATCCGGGCAGATGAGGCAGTCCGGCGGGCAATCGCTCCAGACAGTCTGGAGGGATTTAGCATCGAGTACCGAACCATTGGGCTGGAGGACGGTATCGAGCGTTGGGTGGCGGCAAGCGGGCATGCCATTTTCGAAGCCAGCAAGGCCGTTCGATTTATCGGCACTGTGATCGACATTTCCGACCGCAAAAAGGCCGAGCGACACCTCAAGATCATGAACGATACCGGAGCGGCGGTCGCTGCCGAACTCGATCTCGACAAGATCGTGCAAATCACCACCGATGCCGGCGTCGAACTTTCCGGAGCGCAGTTTGGCGCTTTCTTTTACAACGTGCTCGACGATCAGGGCGGCAGCTACATGCTCTACGCCCTGTCGGGCGCTCCACGCTCGGCCTTCCAAAATTATCCCATGCCACGCGCGACCGCAGTGTTCGAACCGACCTTCCTTGGGACAGGCGTCGTTCGATCGGACGATATTCTCAAGGATCCGCGATACGGCAAGAATGCGCCGCGCAAGGGCATGCCCCAAGGCCATCTGCCGGTTCGCTCCTATCTGGCGGTGCCGGTCGTGTCGAACTCCGGCGAAGTTCTGGGCGGTTTGTTCTTCGGTCACCCAGACACCGGCAAGTTTCGCCCTGAGCACGAGAGCGCCCTTCTAGGCATCGCCGGCCATGCAGCAACGGCGATCGACAATGCCCGCCTGTTCCAGTCGAGGGAGCGCGAGTTGGCTGAAAGGCGGCGTGCGGAAGCCGCACTGCAGACACTCAACTCCACGCTGGAACAGCGCGTCATCGACGAAGTGGCGGAACGTTCGAAGGCCGAGGAACAGCTACGGCAGGTTCAAAAGATGGAGGCCGTCGGCCAGTTGACGGGGGGCATTGCGCATGACTTCAACAACATGCTTGCGGTCATCATCGGTGGGCTCAATCTGCTTCAGCGCAAACTGTCCAAGGGTGAGACAGACGTCGGCCGATTTGTCGAAGGTGCCATGGATGGGGCTCACCGCGCCGCCGCCCTTACCCAGCGGCTCTTGGCCTTCTCGCGTCAGCAACCGCTCAAACCGGAGCCCATCAACACCAACCGCCTGGTAGGCGGAATGACCGATCTCCTGATGCGCACGCTTGGTGAGACGATCAAGGTGGAGACGGCTTTCGGTGCCGGCCTCTGGCAGGTCAAGGCCGATCCCAGCCAACTGGAAAGTGCCTTGCTCAACCTGTCGGTCAACGCACGGGACGCCATGCCCGACGGCGGCAAGCTGACCATCGAGACGTCGAACGCCTATGTCGATGAGCGATACGCTCGTGAGTCCGCCATTGCGGCCGGACAATTCGTGCTGATTGCAGTTACCGATACCGGCACTGGTATGACCA
>Ga0105238_10007530_pt1 | contig 10905 bp, 10 predicted proteins | sample KBSC34metaG_FD_81526 | JGI IMG/M metagenome (GOLD analysis project Ga0105238, IMG submission 81526) | Corn rhizosphere microbial communities from Kellogg Biological Station, Michigan, USA - KBS C3-4 metaG | ecosystem: Host-associated > Plants > Roots > Rhizosphere > Soil | place: Michigan, USA...
TCATGATGGCCTCCGTTGGCGGGTGTGTGCCGCCACGGAAAGCGCTTGTGATCGCGCGGAAAGGGCGCGCCAGCGCTCGTCTCGACCCTTGTAGCGCATAGAGCGCAAGCGCCAGACTGGCGGGATTGAACACCCGCAGGAGCCATCAGTTATGAGGATGATTGGGACTGGAATCGTTGGCTGCATCAGTGAGCAGACTTGCACGCTCCGGGGAGCGCGCGGGACCTGCATCATCATCGGTACGTACGCGCAGATGGCCGCTGTTCGGGCAGCAAGTTACGCCATTCGACGATCGTTGCATGCCGAAGTCGCATCTCCTAGTCAATGACACGTGCTCGCGAAGCCGAACAACCGCACGCCCGGCAAGTCTCGCGTTGTGCGTGCGTCTTCGGACGCGCCTTTTCCTTACACCATAAAGCCGGTGCGGCAGGCATCGCGCCCGCGGCTGTCAACATCCGGAATGCCTGGCGTCAGGCGCTTACCGGCCTAGCTAGTTCGTCATGAAGATGCGCAGGGCAAAAGACCTTCTGGTCAGCGGTTCCGGAGGCTCTCCTCCAGAATGCGGGTACGCCGCTTCCAAAGCCTTGCAGATGGCGTACTCAAGAACGCTCGCGTCGCAATAGTCCGTTCCTTCCAACTCGGTGCGCGGCCGGTCCGCCAAACTACGCAGACGTTCCATCCACAATCGGCTCAGTGTTGACAACGCCATGGCGGCGGCCCGGCTGCCTTCTTCCAAGACTGTTTCCGGGACGCTCGCTCGGTCTCTCGGCTCGAAAGTCACTTGATATCCGCAAGACATTTCGGCTTCCTCTGGGCTCCGGCCCCGGCGGCTTTCTGCGTACCTCTAAGGATAACTTAGTATCTAGAGTGACGGAAAGCTAAGAATCTCTGAGTCCCTGGGGCGGAGGACTCGATGCGCTTTCCCGGCTGCCCGCTGCCGAAACGACTGAAAGCTGCCCGCGAACGCGCTGGGCTCTCGCAGAAGGCGCTAGGCGTGCTCGCGGGGATCGACGAGTTCGTCGCGAGCCCGCGGATCAACCAGTACGAGCGCGGCGTACACACTCCGGGTTTTCAAATGGCGCAGCGTTTGGCGCACAAGCTCAATGTTCCGACTGCGTATCTCTATGCGGACAGCGATGCCGAAGCCGAATTGCTTCTGGCGTTCAGAGAGTTGACGGAGAGGGAGCGCAACCGGATCTTGCGCGCTTTGAGGGACGGACGTTGACTTCAGTGCCGGTGGGTCGTCACTCTGTCTGGACTTGCCGCCACCCCCGCTGGCGCGCGATCACCTCTGCGGCGCAAACTAGCCGCAGCCGATCGGGGCTCCAACCAAGCCGCACACGCTGCTCCAGTCTGCTTTAAACTACGCATGTCGGCGCCACGATCGGTCCACAATGCACTGCCGCTACGAATTTCGCGACTATCTTCTGGACCCAATGACGCACGAGTTGCGCCACGCTGGCGCACTGGTGGCGGTCCCGCCACACGCGTTCGCATGCCTTACGTATCTCATCGACCATAGGGATAGGGTCGTAGGGAAAGACGAACTGATCGCCGCAATCCTGGGAAGGGTGGACGGGTCCGATGATCAACTCGGACACGTCGTAAGAAAGGCGAGGCGCGCAATCGGCGAACGGGGCGACGAGCAGCGCGCTATTCGCACGATTCCGCGGGTCGGGTTTCGATGGGTGGAAGAAGTACGGGCACTGACGAACGATCCTCTGACTCAACCAGAGCAGCGCAGCGCATTGCCGGTGCGCGAACGAACACCAATCACTGCGGTTCCTCGGAAATCTTTGTCTGTCCCCATCCTCGTTTGTGCGATTGTCCTCGCGATCGGCGCAGGTCTCTTCGCAATCTACCGGTTCGAACGTGGCGTTCATCAGAATGCCGCGACGGACACTTCCCAGCCCGCCATCCAACCAACGCTGGCGGATGCCTTAGCTGTTGTTCCTGCTGCCGTGGCTGGTGACGGCGATGATCTTTCGTGGATTCGGCTCGGACTGATGGATTTTGTCGGGAATCGGCTACGTGAAGGGACAGGTTTGGTTGTCGTAGCGAGCGACAACGTTGTTGGGGCGCTCCATGGCGAGGCTCCCACGAATTTCGCTACAGAAAGGATCCAGGCTCAACTTGCTGTGCGACAAATTGTCTTTCCTTTTGTAAGGAGATCCGGTGGCGATTGGATCGTGCGCTTGGATGAGCACGCAGCAGGAGGCGCCGTAAGAACAGTCGAGGCTCATGCGAATGATCTGATTGAAGCTGCAAGGGGCGCCGCTGACCAGCTACTTGATATGCATGGTGTCACGGCAAACTCCACGGCCGGGAGATTGACCGATGCCGCCGATGCCGAGTGGTACCAACGCATCGAGGCTCTGGTACTGCGAGGCGAGAGCGGGACCGCAAGGAAGCTGCTTCTTTCAGGCGCCGATGGGCGTTCGGCAAGTACCAGAAGCAGGCTACGCTTGGGCCGCATTGAACTGAGTGACGGAAACTATTCGGAAGCCCGCTCGATTTTTGAGCAAGTGCTGAAGGAATCACCGGCCGAATCAGATGCCATGACCAGGGCCGAGGCGTTGGCCAACATGGGCGAAGCGGATCGTCGGCTAGGTTCGCTTCCAGAGGCATCGAGCGAGTTCACTGAATCCATAGCGCTCCTATCCCAACTGCGCGACTCCCGCGCGTTGGGCAACGCTTACCTTGGTCTGGCAGTCACACTGTTCGTAAAAGAGCAGCCCGATGTGGCCTACGCCAATCTCGCGAAAGCAAGAATCGCCTTCGACCTCGCGGGCGACACCCTTTCGATCGCCCGAGTCGACTCGAACGAGGCCTCTCAAGCAATGTTCGAGGGCCGTTCCGAGAAGGCACTCCAGTTGAATACGAAATCAGCGGAGGTCTTCGAGCGATTTGGCGCTCTCTCCAACTTGGCGATGGTACTCAGCAATCAGATTGGAATTTACCTGCAGCTCGTTCGGCCAACCGCAGCACTGGAAATCGTCGAAAGCGCGGGTGACAGGTTTGACGCGCTGCCAAACAGTGGGCTACGGAATGCATTCGCTCTCCGCCGCGCCGCCGCCTTGTTGGCCAATGGTCGCTTGACCGATGGGCGCCGGCGGCTTGAAACCGTCCTCCGAGACAAGGATGCACCCGATGTGCCTTTCGCCGGAATCGCGCAAGGCATGTTGGCCGACTTAGAGCTCGAATCCGATCGGCCCGAACAGGCCAACGCCCTTGCCGACGAGGCATTGCGTGCGCTTACAGCGTCAGAGTTCGTCAGTCCTCGCGCGGCGGCTTGGTTGGCGCGCACACGCGCAATGCGATTGCTCAAGTACGCGGAACTGCCTCAGCAAATCGCAGCGTTCGAAGAGTGGGCGCTTGCAACGAAGGACTCTGGCGCGCTCGCGCTCGCGCATCTGGCGGCCGCAGAGGAATCCTGGAGCAAGGGAGACCGTGAAGGTGCCATAGCTCGATACCAGGACACGCTGGATCGCGTCACGCGGGATCGACCACCTGACGACGTCGTTGCAGTCGCCGTATCCTATGGCAATGCAATGATCGATGGCGGAGACCTCCAGCGGGCAAGTGCGATTGCGGGCCGAATCGCGCCCTACGCTGACGGCGATTTCGGCTGCGCATTGTTTATGGTGAAGTTTTATCGCGCAATGCGGCAAACCGATGCTTGGAGAGCAGCTCTTAAGGTCGCTATGGCGCGCGCCGGCGAGCGCAAAGTCCCCGAATCGCTTCGAACGTTGCGCTGAGCAACATCACCAATCAATTGCGTCGATTGCTACCTCTCAGCGCACGCCGTGAGGCGTTCGTCAGGGTGGCGTGAGGCATTCGCACGGGTACATTCCGTCAGTTTGATTACGCTTCGGTGACCCAGCCAAGTCCGCCCTTGGGCTGTGGCGAGGCAACCAAACAAGAAACGGCACTCCAACGAGGAGGTTTGCAGACCTTCGGTCGAAAGAGCGCCACAACTGACCGACTGGAGCGAACATGCATTTCAGACCCCGCAATTGCTTGTCCCGCGTTACCGCTGTCCTGGCACTGGTAGTCTGCCTTACGCGAGGCGCTTATGCAGACACGGCCGCTTGGTCCAACGATTTTGAGCGCATCGTCCCTGACAAGTGCATCATTCGCGCGTGGATCGATGGGGTGAGCTCGCCGTATACCTATGGCTGGGACGTACGGTTCAACGTATCCGCACGGATCACAGCACTAGGAATTTACGACGCCGGATACTCCCCGTATGAAATGCCCGATCCCAACAATCCCAAGAATGTCGGCGTGGGCCTGCCAGGGATTACTGTCGACACCCCTGTAGCGCTATGGAGCGCGTCCGGCGACCTCTTGGCCCAAGCTGTGGTGCCGGCGGGAGAATCCGCTGAGATGAACGACCGCATACGGTACATGCCCATTTCGCCTGTCGACGTCGCTGCGGGAGACGTCTTGACGGTAGGCAGGTTTGCCACTGGAGACTGGTCCACCACAAGGAACTTCGAAGCCTGGCCGAACCTGGCCTTGGCCGACTACTACTACACGGATTGCTGGTTCCGCATGTCTAGCGATATCACTCACGTGGGTGGTCGCTGGGAGGCGAGTTCGAGCCTCACATATCCAAGCAACTTGGACAGCACCACGCCCTATCAATTGGTAGGAAGCGCAACCTTCCTCTATCAGCTGGAGGACCTAATTTTCGCCGATGGCTTTGAATGAAGCGAAGCGAGTGACTCTAGCCCATGTCGCTAGCTGCGTAACTCGTAGCCGCCAGACGCGAACTCACGCCGGTCAATTGGCAGGAACGATGGTGCTTGCAACTAAGAGCCGGGCCGAATCGTGGCGTTCAAAGCGAGCGAGGCAAGACGTTCTTGAGCAGGGAAGAACCATGGATCTTCAAGGGAGACCGTCTTGGCGAGGTATCGAGGGGAGAGCGTCGAGCTTGATCTGGGGCTGATATACGGGATTGCAGAGAGCCGATCTGCTGACGAGCTAGCGTCAATTGCCAAGCGTTTTTGCGAAGTTAATGAGTTTGCGAAATGGAAATACAGTCTCGCTGGCCCGGATCAAGTCCTCAGCAACTACCCGGATTCATTTATCCGTACGTATCTGGAGAAGAGACTGCGGATGCTCGATCCAGTGATCAAGACAACGATCGGCAACCGGCGAGCCACATCCTGGGACGTGGTCTCGCTCATGCGCGCTGATAAAGCAAAAAGCGCACCCGAACGAGAGATCCTGGAAATGCGTCGCGCAGCCGGCGGACGAGTGGGTGTTACCGCTCCGGCATTTGATCGGGGAGGCCAACACTATGATATCGCCCTCGTTTCGTTCGCGCGTGCGCGCACGCTGACTCAAGTCGAGCAGCGCTACAACGAGCCTCGTGTCCAACTCTTCGCCGCCTACTTCGCGAGCGTGGCCGCCGCAATTCTCCTGAGGAGGCCGCGCATTGAAAAACTAGAGACTGTTTCCCTTACGGATAGAGAGCGCGATTGCCTCTCTTGGGCTGCAAAAGGAAAGTCGTCGTGGGAAATCGGCCAACTTCTGAACATCAGCGAACCGACAGTCAAGTTCCACCTGATGAACGCTGGAAGGAAGCTCGGAGCGCACACGAGAGCACTGACGATTACTCGTGCCATCCAGGCGGGCCTGATCAACCCGTAATGAAACAGCCTCCATAGCTGCTGGGTCATGCGCGTCGGCCCTCCCATTTTTGTGTGGTCGTTTATTTCCCAGAGGTACGTGATGAAGTATCGCAACATGAAGGCCCGCGCCATTGCGGTCGCTATCGCCAGCATTCTCGGCGCAACCACTCTGACACTCGTAGATCTGGCACGAGCACACATAGTTATCGATGAATCTGGACAAGCTCAGGGTCCGAGCGTCGCAACAGTTGATCGCAGTGAACCGGCGCGGTACATCGTGCGCTTCAAAGAACTGCCGCTCGCGCTATATGACGGGCACATGCCCGGTCTTGCGAGCATCCCGCGGACTACCGACCCGGGACGCCGCGCGAAGCTCGACACTCACAGCGCGGCTGCGGCTGCTTACGTATCATATTTGAAGTCGACCCAGGCTCAGCATACCGAGGCAATACGTTCTCACCTTGGCCACGATGTTGAAGTCGAGCGCGCGATGCAGCATGCGTTGAACGCCATCGTCGTCAAGCTCACTGTGAAGGAAGCGAAGAATGTCACCACCCTCGACGGTATTGCAGCCGTTACGCGCGATCGATACCAACAACTCACGACCGACATCGGTCCTGGCTTTCTAGGCGCGGCCAATGTCTGGTGGGGCGCGAAGGCCGGAGTCGACACCCTGTTCGCGAGTGGCTTCGAAGTCAATCTACAGTACCGCGGGGAAGGCGTGGTCATCGCAGATATCGATACTGGCTACAACAGCAACAGTGATTCGTTTGCAGGTACGGATGATTCCGGATACGTCTTCTTGAACCCGCTTGGCAGCGGAAATTATCTGGGGCTGTGCAACCCATCATCTTCAGAGCAACCGTCAACGATCTATGGTGTGAGCTTCGCGGGTTGTAACCCCAAGGTCATCGGCGCCTATGATTTCGTAGATTCGTCTGCGCCATTTTCCACTGAGGACTACCAAGGCCACGGGAGTCACACCGCCAGCACCGCAGGCGGGAATACACGAACCGCGAGTATCGGGACCTATACCGCACGGATTTCGGGCATAGCGCCGCACGCGAATCTGATTTTCTACTACTCCTGCGGCTTCAACGGATGTCTGGAGTCGGCGACGGCAAGTGCCGTGGATCAGGCGATACAGGATTCCGTCGTCGATTCACTGAACTACTCGATCAGCGGCGGCACCGACCCTTGGAATGAGCCGACTTCACTGGCATTCTTGAGCGCTGCCGATTCCGGGATATTCATTGCTGCCGCAGCGGGGAACACCACCACATCAGCTCCCGACGCGACCCCAGGGACGGCCAATCACCTCGAGCCTTGGGTCACAACAGTTGCCGCGGCCAATCATAGCGGCGGCCCACTCGGTTATTACCTGACGTTTTCTGGTGTCGGCGCGCCCATCCCGGTCGGAGTTATTACGGCGCCAGCTTCAACGCAGCCGAGCGCTCCGATGTCGAGCGGAATTGCGATCAGCCCAAACTTTGACGCCGCAAATGATTGCGCCGCACTACCAAATGGCACATTCGCCGCGAAAATGGCGGTCATGCACTTCGTCAATGGCCCGTGCATAGCGAACACACTGGCTGCAAACGCCTTGGCGGCTGGAGCGACTTCAGTTTTGGTCGTCAACTCGAGCAACGACTACATCTACACCGCCGCAGCACAGCCGCTTCCGATATTCACGACAACCAGCGTGCAGGGAAGCGCACTTGTCGCGTTCGTCAACTCGAATACCAACGTCACGGCGAACATAAGCTATCCGGCGAACTCGCGCCTGTCGGCCATAGCGGATTCGCTCGCTAGTTTCAGCCTACTCGGTCCGGCGACGTTTGACGTCATCAAGCCGGACGTCCAAGCGCCTGGTACTACAATTCTTGCGGCTTTCAACAGCGCCACTCCGTTTAGCGCTGCTCTCGGTGCAGACAATGTCGCATTCGACAACGGCACCTCGATGGCTACGCCGCACATTGCAGGCAGTGCCGCGTTGCTTGTGGGTCTTCACCCTGATTGGACGCCGATGGAGGTCAAGTCTGCGCTGATGATGACGGCGAAGGAAGCGGGCCTGACCAAGCCTGATCATTCCACAGTAAGCGATTTCTATGACCGTGGATCAGGCAGCATACGAGATGATGTCGCAGCAAACGCAGGGCTTGTGCTCAATGAGACGGGCCTTGATTTTCTGCAGGCCGACCCGAGCCACGGCGGCGATCCAAAGTCGCTCAATCTTGCCAGCATGCAAGATTCCAATTGCGTCACGAAGACCGGCACGTTGACGAGCACCCCAAGCTGCACCTTCACCCGAAGGTTCCGCAGCACGCAAGCGAGCTCGGTTACCTGGTCGGCTGAGCTGAGTGGCATGAATGGGACGGTGACACCGTCGAGTTTCGATCTCGCCGCACACGGCGTGCGTTCACTTTCGATTTCGATCGACGCGTCATCCTATGCTGCCAATGGCTCACCGCATTTCGGCGAGCTCGTCCTGACTCCGAGCGATCCTAAGATGCCCTTTCTGCACCTGCCGATTGCAATTAGTCTGCAGCAGCCAACGATCGTGACGGCGCCCTCACCGTTGATCATCAGCATACCTAGCGGCTCCACTACGCACGGAAGCCATCTGTCAGTGAGCAACTTTGGGGGCGCCCCATTGATTGTCACAGAAACGAATGACAGTACATCCATGTTCGCCCGCTACGTAGTTCTGGATCAACCGAGCAAGGGCGACGCTGGCTTCTACAGCGACTATTTCGTTGACGCGGTCGAAGGTATCTATTTGGCTGAAGATTTCCAGACACTGGCAGCATCGACGAACCTGACCAAACTGACGTTCCCCGGCTTCAATGTCGGATCTCCGCTCGCTGGTAACGCTGGAAAGAAGGTCCACTTCGACATCTATGCCGACAATTCTGGTAAGCCAAATGGCAATCCGGAAACTGTTGCGCCGAGCTATCTCTACCACTACGTCGCGACGATTGGAGCCACGAATGGTCTCAGCGTCGCAGGGGGTACAATCTCGATTGACCTACAAGCTGCGAGTGCGCCAGCTACTGCGCTTCCACCAGGCCGCTATTGGGTTGTGGTGTATCCGGACCTCAACTACGCCACTTCGCGCTGGGCCTGGTTCGATTCGGCCACGACTTTTGGCAACAACGCCTACGCGATCAATCCGAAGGGCAGTTTCAGTTTCGGCACTGGCTGGACCGACGTCACCGATCCAGCCTTTGGCGTCACCTATCCCGGCATGGCTCTGCATATCGAAGCCAATGTCTCGTGCGGCGCGACATGGTTGAGTACCACGCCATCGAACCTGTCGCTGCCTGGACTGACGGGCGGCGCCGTCACGGTCACTGCGGACAGCACTCACTTCCCTGTGCCTGGCGCCGGCATCGCAAAAGGCATTGTCTGCATCGACAGCAACGATGCCAATTTCCCGGTTCTGGCCGTGCCAGTGATAACAACGCAGGACTGAGGGCACCGAAAATACACAATGGTTTTGGTGATTCAGGGCGTGGGACACTGCGCAAGTACCCTAGTTAAAAATCGTCCTTCATATGGCGACAGGGACTCAAAGAGGAGAGCGCAACCTCACCTTTTGGTCTGCGCATGGGCACTGATTTGAACACCGTTGGCCAGCATCGCCGGAGAAACCGACGCTCAGACAATTTGGCTTGCACGCTCAGATAGCTGCCGGTTGCGGGCGCTTACCACCTCTCCATTCGCAGCCAATGCAGCCGCATCCTTTCTTGTGTTCACCTATATATCAGCAGCGCCGCGGGCAGGTGACGACTCGACCGATTGCGTAGGCCATTCTCGGAAAATGTCGCGTTTGATCGCTCTTTGTCGTCCTTATGAGGACCCAACATGATGTTCGCGGCAAGGTGTTGCGTTCGTCCACAATAGTCGGTGGATTTGGACGAGAGAGCGCAGTCGACTGAATAGTCTCTTCGTGTGACACGTCCGAGGACGGCTAAGGATCAGGGTCTGTGACCCTATCCTGTCGGACACCCACCACGGTAGATCACGATAATCTGTTGCACGAGTATGAAGTGTTTCGGACCTATATCACAATCGTCGCCGCGCAATGTGCCAACGCTGTGATTGAAAACTAAAGGCACAAAACGACTTTGGAAAATAGGACTGACCTCATGAAATGTTTCGTACGTTGTCTGTTGTTGCTTTCCACCTGCGCAGCCCAGCACGTTCTTGCAACAGGTGTCACCCACATCGCAGATGGGGATTGTTCTGCGCTGTCAGCTGCTGCCGCGTCCCCAAAGGGTCAGGAGCCCGCGCTCATACTGCTCGCCAGAAATGGCTCTTACAGCTGTCCCATTTCTGTCGTCGGCAACATCGTCGTTGACGGTGCCGGTGCGACGTTGGGGCTAAACGGCAGTTCAGAGGCAAACGGAACCCCAAGTTCAGCCACGATTTCGGTTGCGGCCGGTGCGAATCTCACCCTGCGGAGTGTCAATCTGGGATTCTCGCCTAACCTACCCAGCACCGCGACAAGCAAGGAACGACCCAAGTTCTGCTGTGTTGTCGACGGCCCTGCGATTGTAAACTCCGGCACTCTCACGCTCGATTCGGTAAGCATTCATGGCACCCAGTTTGCGAATGGTCCAGACCTACTTGTCGAAGGTTTCTTTATCAATTCAGGTAGCCTGGCTTTGCGCAATGTTTCGGTGGTCGGAAATTCGTACAGTGGAAGCAGTGCGGCCCTATTGACGAGCAGCGGAAGCGTGGATATTTCGCACTCCACCTTCGTGACGACTGGCTCGGCGTTCGCGCAAGCGCTGTTTGCAACTACCGGTTCCGGTGTTGTCACGATTGGCAACAGCGTCGTGGCAAACAACGGAAGCAACGCGGCACCGATCTGCGCTGCGAACGCACGTGTCAACTCTCGCGGCGGCAACCTCTTCGGTGATGCAAGTTGCAATCAGAGCGAGGCACCGAGTGATCACATCGTCGCTGATCCGCGCGCGCTCGACTTCGGCACGCATGGCGGCGTGGTCGGTACACTGGCGCTAAATTACGATAGCCCCGCGATCGGCAATGCCGTGATGGCAAACTGCGAGGCGACCGATGCTCGCGGTATCGCCCGCGGGCAGGGCGCATGCGACTCCGGCGCCTACGAGGTGGGCGGTGGCAACGGCAAGCTCAGCGCCACTGGCATGAGTGGCCTGTATTTCAACGCGGCGAACAATGGCCACTATATCTCGATCCAGAGACTCTACGGCGACCTTGCGCTCGTGATATGGAA